>Ga0129298_10000750_pt1 | contig 13239 bp, 10 predicted proteins | sample I19B2metaG_FD_94707 | JGI IMG/M metagenome (GOLD analysis project Ga0129298, IMG submission 94707) | Lake sediment bacterial and archeal communities from Gulf of Boni, Indonesia to study Microbial Dark Matter (Phase II) - ​I19B2 metaG | ecosystem: Environmental > Aquatic > Freshwater > Lake >... | reverse complement strand
GGTAGTTTGTATACACTCATGGTCCTTGAAGAGCATAGGAGGAACATACTAGTATATACAGTCCGCCGCGTAACAGCTACTAGTATATTCGAGGCGTCGCGCAAATCAGACCGCTCTGCAAAATCCTGACCGTGATGTCTAGGTGAATCAAACAGAGCCGAGGATCGGCGTCTTCATTTGTCATTGTGGTGGAAACATCGGCAACACGGTCGATGTGGAGAGGGTGAGGAATGCCGCTGCCCAGCTCCGACTTGTCAGGTGCTCTGAAACAAGCAGGTATCTTTGCAGCAGTTCGGGTCAGGACCTTATCCGAAGGAAGATACAAGAGCACAAGTTGGAAAGAGTAGTAATCGGCTCATGCTCCCCGAGGATGCATCTGAGGACTTTCCGGGACTTGTGCTCAAGCGAGGGCCTCAATCCCTACTTCGTTGAGATGGCGAATCTTCGAGAACAATGCAGCTGGACAACCTTCGACAAGGAAAGTGCAACCGACAAGGCGATTGACATAATAGCAGGAGCGGTTGGTCGAGCGGCCAAGTCGGAACCGCTGATCCCGACCGAGATGAAAGTGAGCAATGATGTTGCGGTCATAGGGGGTGGAGTCTCAGGTATCTGCGCGTCTCTAGAGCTCGCGAACCAAGGATACAAGGTCTTCTTGATTGAGCGACAGCCAAGTATAGGAGGGCACATGGCTCAGCTAAGTAAGACATATCCGACGCTCGACTGCTCGCTCTGCATTCTCAGCCCGAAGCTTGCCGAAACGAAAGGTCACAGGCTGATTGAGTTGATGACCAATACTGAGGTTGCCACGATCGACGGTTCGGCCGGTGCATACTCACTTGCGCTCACACGGAGACCACGATACGTCAATGAGAACAAGTGCACGGGTTGCGGTGAGTGTGCTAAGGTTTGTCCTGTAGAGGTCGCCGACGAGTTTGAAGAACGGACGGCGTCCCGAAAGGCGATCTACCTTCCCTTCCCCCAAGCCGTGCCCAACGCTTACGTCGTCGATGAGAAGAACTGCACCAAGTGCTGGCTCTGCGTCAAAGCCTGCAAACATGGAGCGATCAACCCGCGCGAGATAGTGATTGAGAAGAAGATCGAGGTTGGTGCGATCATCGTAGCGACTGGCTTTCGTCTCTTCGACCCTAGCGTTTTGACTCAATATGGCTTCGGCACCCATCCAAACATCGTAACCAATCTTCAGCTTGAGAGATTAGTCGAGCACGGAATCTACAGACCATCTGATAGGAAGACGCCCCGCAAGATCGCATGGATCCTATGCGTCGGCAGCCGTGACAGCCGGAACGGACAGCTCTACTGCAGCAAGATATGCTGCATGGCGGCCGTGAAGGAGGCGGTACTTCTGAGAGAACTCGTTCCCAACCTTGAGACATGGATCTTCTACACAGATCTAAGGGCGGCTGGTAAGGGATACGAGGAATTCTACGTGCGAGCCATGGAGGATGGGGTGAAATTCGTTAGGGGACGTGGGGCAGAAGTGATTCCCGCCAGCGCGGACGAACTGATAGTCCGAGCGGAAGACACTCTCATAGGAGAACAGCTGGAGAGCATCTTCGACTTGGTGGTGCTCTGCCCTGCCATTCTCCCCGAACTCGGAAGCGGCGAGTTAGCAGAGAGGTTGGGTTTGCACATAGGGTCTGATGGTTTCCTGTTGGAGAGGCACTATAAGCTAAGGCCGGTCGATAGCCAGAATGAGGGTGTCTTTCTCTCGGGTTGTTGCCTGGGTCCGAAAGACGTCAGGGAGTCTGTAGTCGAGGCTCTCTCAGCCGCGTCGAGGACTGCATCGCTTCTTGGAAAGGGTGTCGTTACGATTAGTCCTGAGAAGGCGTATGTAATTTCAGACAGATGCGATTCATGCGGAGAATGCGTAAAGGTCTGTCCGACACGCGCGATAGAGATCCTGCCGAGCGGAGCGACCGTCAGATTCATTTCGTGTATCGGATGCGGGATATGCGTTCCCATCTGTCCGAAGGACGCAATCGACCTCAAGAATTCGACCGAGTCACAGTTGATGGCCGAGATTGAAGGGGTCGCGGCGGCACCCGCGACTAAGCCCAAGATCGTAGCCTTCATCGAGGCAACTTCAGCATACACCGCCTGCGACTTGGTGGGGCTCGCGAGGAAACAGTACCCAACAAATGTCCGTGTAATCAAGGTGCCATCAATCGGAAGGCTTCATGCCAGACACCTTATTACAGCACTGGCAGCGGGCGCCGACGGTGTGATATTGATTGAGGGAGAGGGCACTGTTCTCGGTGAAGAAGCATTCCGAGTACGCGTGAGCGAAATCAGGAAGACTGTCTCTAGTAGAGGAGTAGAGCCTCTGCGAGTATTCGCAACCAGAACAACGATACCGCAGTATGCCAAGCTGGCTTCCGTCTTCCAGACCTTTACTGAGAGGATACAGAAGCTAGGCTCACTTCATCCGGAAACACGATCAAAGATCAGGCAACTGGCGGTTGCCTAATGAGAAGTATCTTGTCCCAATCCTTCACTTCACGCTCTCCGGTCCGACCCTCGGCATAGATTCGAAGACGCTTGGCCTCAAACGAAACATCGGTCCTTTCAGTTTGTCGTGAAGAGGCATTGGCATCAGTCTAGTCAGAGAACATAGGGTTGGGAAAGATAGTACACATCGGCCAGGGCCTTCTTGACCAGCGACGGCTCTCCCTCAAAAACAAAGTGAAGACTGTCCTCGAACTCGACCAGTACTCCGAACTGCTCGGCAACATCTTTGACTCTTTCCGCTCCAATGGGTTGCTGCAAGGTTAGTCTTACCCATTCTGTGGTTGGATCTCTAGGAAGCCCGGAGATGAAGCGCGATTCACCGTATACCATGTGTTGCCCTCCCTCCTCAAGCTCAGCCTTCGAGATTCTTTCCCTCCAATACTTTGCCCGCGCTTCTCCTAGCCTCAGGCTAGCTGACATTAACTCTGCCTTCGCTTTTTCTAGACTTTCCTCCGAGGCCATCAGCGGGTTTCCGGACTCGCTCATCGGGGCTGCGCAGGGATCTAAGGGCGTCGTACGAACGAGATGCAAAAGAGCCTTGGAATCCCGCAATTGCGATGCGTCGATCTCGACGCCGTGCGCCGTTAGCTCTTCAAAGAGTTTGACGAGGACCAGCCATGTTCTCTCGAGCGGTGCAACCGCTTCGTTCGAGGCTGTCAAGCGACTCGGCTTCTCTGACACTGCTGGAATGGATTCACGGATCTGGTGACATAAGTCTTATCATTGATGGCGATCGTGCGTCTTCGGTTTCAGTCTTCTAAGCTTCTCGGCCGCGCATAGGTTTCTATGCTCTATATAGACATCGTAGGTATCTTTGATAAACATTCGATAGCACTTTAGGTATTCATTGTACGCTGACTCGGCGATCGAACATGATTGCATCTTACGCGCTATTCTTTGCGATAGGCACGGCAGCCTGCGTGTTCTTCGGAGCGTGGAATGTTGCGGTCTGGTTCAAGGTGGCTGACGCTTTTCGGCGAGCTGTGGAGAGCGCCATCAGATCCGTTTTCAGCAGGAAGATTTTCGGTCTCCTAAAGGCTTTCTTCTCAAATTCCCTTCTGTTCACTAGACTGTCCAAGGAGAACATGGTCAGGGGGATTGTCATTTCAGCGTTCCTCATCAGCTACGTCGGCGTTATCTTGATCAATCATCTCATGGCAGAAGTACTTCCAAAGATCGGTCCCGAAGATCCACTCACTGTCTTCCTCTACGCGCCATTCCTTCCCGCATACTTCTTCGAGGTTGTCCCAGTGGGAGCCGTGGGTCCAATAGAGAATTTGTATGGATTTCTGGACAACCTCTTCATGGCTGTGATCATTTTCGGCGAGATTTCGTTTGTCTACCGCAGGTTCGTACTCAAGGAGACGCCTCTCAAAACATCGCTCGCCGATGTGTCGGCAATCATTTTGACGGTTGCTTGGTTGGTGATAAGGTTGGTCGGCGAGAGCATCTCGCTTCTCCAGTATGACGTACCTGTATCCATCGGAGGCTACTGGTTCCTTGCATATGGGATTTCGCAGATACTGGAACCCCTCAGGTTGGACTTGACGTATGCGTCGTATGCATCGTGGTCATTGTCTGGTTTCCTGCTGGGGCTCTTCATGACCTCCATACCACTGAACTCCAAGCTTTGGCATATCTTCACAGGGCCGCTGGTTGTTCTCGCAAACTTCTCTCGAGGACAAGAAGTGAAGATTGAGGCCCTTTCAACCACGAGAGCATTCTCTGTTAAACAAATGGTGGAGATCGATGGATGTCTCAGTTGTGGAGTTTGCGCTGACAATTGTGAGGTATACTCCGAAACAACAAATCCGGGGACTGTCTATCTGGGCATACTCAAGAACCTCAGATCGATCATGCGACGGAGACATGGTCCAACAGCCATGATACTCAGACAAGAAGAGCCAACTCCTACCGAACTCAAGCTCTTCTCCCGGGGAGTCTACTACTGCACGCTCTGCGCAAGATGCCGGGAGGTGTGCCCGATCGGCATCGACACACGTTCTCTTGGAAGGGCGATACGAGAATTCCTGGTCAACGAAGGCCACTATCCTCCTAACTTCAATGTGATGAGAGATGCCGTCGCCTCAACGCACAATGTTCTGGGTCTTCCGAATTCGGAGAGAGCGATGTGGGTTGAATATCTTCCAAACCCAGACGAGGCCTTGATGAAGAAGACGCATGCGGAGGTGGCGTATTTTGTGGGCTGCATGTCCTCATTCTCTCCAACAGTGCAAGACGTAGCAGTAGCTGTTGCACAGGTCCTTCAACACGCAAGCGTAGACTTCGCTATCCTTGGAGAGAACGAGTGGTGCTGCGGATATCCGCTGGTCTGGGCGGGGATGCGAAGGGAAGCGGAAGAGTTGAGGAAAACGAACATCAAGCGGATAGGGGACTTAGGCGTCAAGACCGTGGTATGCTCCTGTCCATCATGCTATCATTCATGGAAGACCGAGTATGATGTCGACGTCGAAATCCTCCATCACTCCCAATACATATTGCGACTGATCAGAGAAGGGAAGATCCATCTGAAGTCAGTGAACGACACGGTCACCTATCACGATCCTTGCGACCTAGGCAGAAACTCAGGAGTATACGATTCTCCGAGAGATGTCATCAGGAGCATCCCCGGCCTTTCCTTCTTTGAGATGCGTTTCAACAGAGAGAAAGCACTTTGCTGCGGAGGAGGAGGAGATGTGGAAGTTGTTGATGAGAATTTCCCCGGAGTGATCGCGAAGCAGTTGATATCTCTCGCGAAGGAAACAGGCGCAGGGACGATCGTCACTGCCTGTCAGCAGTGCAAGCGGACCATGTTGAAGGCGCTGTCGAAGGAAGCCACTGAGCGTAGCCCCTTGAAGATCGTGGATCTGGCAGAGCTTGTTCTAAGATCGATTGAAGGCTGAGGCGCCGCTGGGCCATCTCCAACTCTTCTTCTCTCATCGTACATCTCACGATCAGGAGTGAAGCGGTAAGGCTAGGTTTTCCTAGTGAAGCCTACGTCGATAATCGCATAATCGCCGGATTCCTCTAATGCGCGGTTGACAGCAATTTCAGCGACCGCCTTGTGCCTCAAGGCAATCTCGCTCAGTCCGCATACGAGTCTCAAGATCGAGCTTCGACATAGGGGCGCCTGAACTATTTCTGAGAGGCGATCTGTGACTCTGTTGGCGTCCTCCTCCAGCCTCTTGATGCTCTCAATGACCTGATTTGCTAGACCGACATCCCGCGTGATGAGAGCTCTGACCGCACCTTCTGAAGCATCCATGATCCCGGCGTCGAGCGCGGAGATTTCGCTCCTAACATCGTCTTCTAAGCGGAAGCAGCGTTCGAGCAGCTTCGCGGCTTCTCTTGCCATTACCTCCGTGCAGTTGACGATCGCCTTAAGATTGCTCAGCACAGCTCTGTCACCCAGTAGCCAGCATTGTGACCTGATCCCCGAAGCCTGGGCCAACTTTCGGTCCTTGATGGCAGAGAGCACTTGCCTAACCGCCAGCCAGTAGACTCGATCACCTTCCTTTCCCATGGCAGCAACTTTGAAGAGCTCATTGGCTGTTTCATCAATGAGCGCTTTTACCACCGTTTCCCGCATAAACGATGAAATCAGATGAAGCCTACGGATGGAGTTGTCCACCGTGGGTTTCGAGGGGTCGGCCAAGCTCTGCAGGACAACGAGGTTGTCGGTCTGCTCTGATACAAGGAGGCCCACCAAGGAGAGCGTCACTTTTTCCAGTTCTCGGATATGTTCAGGCTTAAACCGCGTTCTCGATTGGATCCAAATCATCTTGTGGCCGACCAGATAAGCGCCGATCACTATTCTGCAAAGCATGTTCGGTTCCTCGCATAGGTCGGCGTTGATCACGCAGACTCTTGGCCCTGCTTCGACCTGTTCCTTGCTGGGAACGAGTTTCAGTGCGCTGCTATCGGTCTCATCAACGATCAGATAGTCACCTTGTTTCAGCCTGAGCGTATCCACCCAGTCCTTGGGGAGGGTAACGGCTAGGGTTGATCTTCCTAGCTTCAGGACCCTTCGAATGCGTGACATTAACCGCCTGTGCCCCCTTCGGGCGAGAGCAGAGTGTTTTGGATGGGCCTAGTATATATTCGCTTATACCGATTTCCGAATATAAGTAACATAGCCACTTAGTACATGTACTAAATGCTAGACGCACGGGACTATATAAAGGCCATACTCAGAGCGCTTCGAGGTGAAGCGTACGTGAAGTTGCTGAGCAGATACGAGTTCCATGAAAACCTACTGTACTCCCCAGACCACATGTGGGTCAGAATCGCTGAAAGCGAGAACCCTCAGTCCAAGGTCCATGTCGGACTAACGGACTTTGGCCAACAGAATGTCGGACCTATCGAGTTCGTCCGGATCCTGCCGAAAGGCCGGTACGTCAGTCGGGGACACCCCTTCGGATCTATCGAGTCTGGAAGGAGGATCGTGCTTCTCCGCGCGCCTGTCTTCGGTTTGATTCAGGAAATCAATGACGAGCTTCGAGAACATCCGGAACTCATCAACACCGATCCTTATGGACACGGCTGGATCGCAGTCTTCCAACCCTTCCAACTCGAGGAAGACAAGAAGGAGCTCGTCTCAAAGCCTGAAGAACTGGAGCGGCTTCTCACGTTGAGACCAGGCTAGCAGCGGAGGAACTCGCCTTGTCTCTCGAGAGGATCATGACCGACCTCCTAGGGAGCCATAGAGTCTCCACCAGTTACGTGGAAAGAACCGCGTACAGCCACGACCTTGCCCCTATCCCGCGTAACGTCTTGTGGCTCTTCAACAGCCTCCCCGATATCATCGTCAAACCCCAGAGCCTCGGCGAGGTCGCGGGCATCCTAAGGCTCGCCAACAACCTCAAGGTACCTGTCACACCTCGTGGTTCAGCTACGTGGGGATACGGTGGAGCTGTTCCCAACTTGGGAGGAATCCTCTTGGATCTGCGAGACTTGAACAAGATCGTCTCTTTTGATGAAGCCAGAGGTCTTCTCACGGTTCAATGTGGCGTGGTCTGGAAGGATGTCTTGGACTTTCTGGAGAAAACGGATTATGAGCTGCCGGTCTACCCTTCCAGCGCACCGAGCTCCACGGTGGGAGGGTTCGCGGCTACAGGAGGTTTGGGCTACGGCTCTATCGAGTATGGAAGCCTCGGGGACAACGTAGCATCGATTACTATCATTCTACCTACTGGAGAGAAGACGATCGTCGACTCGTCGACAGGCTGGGTTACGCCCGACCAGCTGTTTGGTTCAGAAGGGGGCCTCTGTATATTTGGAGAGCTGACCCTTAGACTTGTGCCTAAGAGGCAGTCAGGAGCTCCATTCTTGGCGTACTTTCATCAGCTGGCGAATGCCGTCGAAGTCGCTAAGGACTTGGCTCGAAGCACAAAGCCGTTCAGCTTGATCCTGAGAGCCTTTGGCTTCGTGAGGTCCCGCGAAAGAGAAGTTCTCCTGAGCCTGGAGGGCGCTGAATCAGGGGCCATAGTCTTCGGATACTACGCGGGTACGCCTGACCAAGTCGAGGAATCTATGAACACCTTTGTTGAAATGGTAGCTAAAAAGGGCGGCATCCTAAGGCCACGGTACGAGGCTGAATTTGAATGGAGTGAGCGGTTCTATCCGCTTCGAATCAAGAAACTCGGGCCGACTGTTTTGACCTCTGACGTGTTGGTGCCTTCGAACCGTCTGACCGAAATAATCCAATACGCGTGGCAACTTGGTTGTGACGCTTCCACCGATGTGGAAGTTGAAGCCATCTGGGTTTCCTCAGATCAAGTACTGTTCCTCCCGCTGTTTCTAAGCGACGAACGCCGCTCCTTTCGGTATCTCACTCACTCTGCGATAACGAAGAAGCTGATCGACCGCGCGATTGCGATTGGAGGACGTTCCTACGGTTACGGGCTCTGGAACTCCTTCCACTTCGCGGCTTCGGAGCCGACCAGAAGGAAAGAATTCACCAAAATGAAGCACCTGTTGGACCCGAACGGCATTCTGAACCCGGGTAAGACCTTAACGGCGAAGACCAGGCTCGGCTTCCCCCTCCCTAGGACCCTCTATGCTGGGTTCCTCGAAACGCTGTGGCGACTAGGGGTGTGGTTCTAGGTGCTAAGCGCTATGTTGTCGAGGCTTCAGAGGGAAGATATCTTCGCCTGTGCCCAATGCGGTTACTGCGTAAAGTGGTGTCCGATCTATGATCGGTCGGGCTGGGAATCCATGTCGCCGCGCGGGAAGATCTTTCTCCTCAAAAAGATGCTTGAGAATAGGCGCACTAACGTCTTCACGTCGAATCCTCGAATAGCATCAGAATTCGTGCAACGGCTCTTCGACTGTACCACCTGCGGACGGTGCACGGAGAAATGCCATCTGGAGCTGAACCTGTTGGACCTTTGGCTCAGACTCAGAGAACTTGCAGTAAGGCAAGGACTGGCGCCGCAATCCGTAGGCCTGATGGAGAAGACGCTCTTCGGACCCAAGAACATCTTCGGAATGGACACTGAGTCCCGGAGAGATTGGGCAACGTATACCGGCACCGAGGTCAGAGTCCAAGACGAGGCGGAGATCGTCTACTTTGTCGGGTGCGTGACATCCTATTCCGGTCGAAGTCAACGGATCGCCCAAGCTGTAGCTGCCATCCTCAACCACATCGGTGAAAACTGGAGCCTGATGGCAGAAGAATGGTGTTGTGGCCATCCTCTTGGCGTCAGCGGCGCCACGGAAGGCTACCGAGAAATCGCTGAACATAATGTGCGAAACATCGAAAGAATGCGTGCAAAGATTGTGGTTAGCGGATGCCCCGGCTGCTGCTTGGCCTTTCGAGAAGAGTATCCTCGGATACTTGGGAGGAAGCCGAACTTCAAGGTCCTTCACTTCACGCAACTGCTTGATCGATACCTCAATGAGGGCAAGATACACATTCCCAAGCTGGAAGCCGCCGCAACCTACCACGACCCTTGCGAGCTCGCCCGTCTCGGCGGAGTGGTGGACGAACCCAGACGAGTGCTAGGCTCGTTCGTCAAGAAGCTCATCGAACCCGAGGAGAGCGGCCTCATCGGAAGATGCTGTGGGTCAGGCGGATTACTCAAGGCCACCAACAGCGTCATGTCCGGCGACCTCGCTGACAAGCGCATCGCAATGCTTAACACGACAGGCGCGGACATTATTCTGTCTACATGCCCTTCTTGCGATCAGAACCTAGGCGAAGCGTCGTCTAGGTTTCCAGACTCGAAGCGAGTTCAAGACCTCGCGGAAATCGTTGCCGAGCAAATGGGCCTGATCTAGACAAACCCGCTTTCGATAGAATCTTGGCCACGATTTCGCGCTACGATGCGACATTGACGTTCGCGACGCAACGTCGAGGGCGCTGCTGGTCAGACCACCTTATGGATAGACGAACACTACGATTGGAATGGTGCCTTCTCGGCAGCGAGCAGGGCCGACGCAAAGTCATCAGGTTGGATGCCTGGAGACTCGAGGGAATGCTCCGAGTAGACGCGCGAGATCCTCGATAGCACATCTTCCTTGTTAAGTCGGCAGCCTACGAGTGCTTGCTCTATCAGGACTATCTTCTCTCTGGGAAACAGCGAGAAATCGCCAGAGATGAGAGCATCGGCGATCCTCTCGTTTTGAATCTTGACTGTCGTTCGAATCAAGCCTCCAGGCGCCTTGTGGGCATTCTCGATGATGGAAACCCCTTCGGCGATCTTCAGCGTCCTTCCAGCGACGTCGGGGTGCCTCAACTCTGGCATGTAGAGCCATTCCTCTGAGAGGTACCTGACTCTCAGCTCATACATGAGCTTCTGTTCTTCAGGAGTGAGGATTCCGGGCAGGAGCTCCTCGCCCAGTAGCCTCTCGAAACCATTTTTGAGAGCCTTCTTTGACTCATCCAGAGTCACTTCTCTTCCAAGCTCCATCGACGCCGTGGAAAGGTACTCCCTAAGAGTCTTGTACACTTTATCTCTGAACTTCTCTGATGGCACCTTCAGTACTCTGACCATCTTCTCGTAGTCAAATGAAAGTATGATGTTTCCTGTGAGAACGAAGACGCCCTCATCGGTGGTTGCTGCCCCGTTTCCTGAAATCTTCTTTCCTCGGACTTGTATGTCGTTCACTGGACGATAGTGAGCGTCTATTCCCAAAGATTGGTATGTCCAGACAGGCGCCTGAAGGAAGAAGCGAAAAGCCTCCGTCACGTTCTTGGGCAACATAGGATTCTCGGGACCTATGATCAGCTGGTAGAAGAGCTGTCCGCGGTCAAGGTATACTGCTCCTCCACCCAATATCCTCCTGACGAAAGGAATCCCATTGTCCCTGCAGAATTGCACATCAACCTCCTTCTCGATCTGCTGGTGATATCCCAAACTGACCAGAGGGCTTCGAGGATAGCAGAAGATCAATGTGTCGCCGACGAATCCCTTCCCCCGCGCGGTAGCAACCGCGTCGTAGATTGTCTGAGTGTCGATCGGACCTATTGCATCAAGGTCAAGCCAACGCCACATTCTTGAACGGACCCTGAATGCACACGCTACTTGAATAGTCTCGGCAATTCCGCTTGCGCAAACTTCTCGATCTCGGCCGGATCCGTCATCAGATTCTTCAGCTCATCGTCCAGCTTCGACGGCTGAAGCAGGGCGAGCCAGCCTTTTCCGTATGGATCTTCATTGAGCAGCTTTGCCTGTGTCCTGAGCACTTCGTTTGCCTCGACTATGGTTCCGGAGAGCGGAGACTTCAGGGGGCCGACCCATTTGCCCGTTTCCATGGTACCCAACGGCTTGCCGGCCTCAACCTGTCTCCCTTTGGGCATCACTCTTACGAACAGGATGGACTTGGCGGCCTGCTGAGCCATATCGGTCACCCCAACACGTACGGTTCCATCTTCTCTCTTTGCCCACAGATGATCGCGTGAGTAGTAGAGCCCTTCAGGATATTCGAACCTGTCAAGAATCCTTGCCATACCCACTCGCATGGTAGACAATATGCATAGATTACAAAAGCCTTTCCAGAGGGTCTTTCAAATCCCATCTGGTCACCAACTCTTTGGTCCACCATTCCGTGAAGTCTTTCCTTTCTCCTATAGCCTGGGTTCCTAGAAAAGAGAACTCGCAGTCTATTATTCGTGTAGTCGCTTGATTCTTCAAGTGATATGTTAATCACTGGGTCAACTATAGGCCGGTCAAACGAGTTATCGATATTGCAACGGGTCTGAACCTTGGTCAAATTCTCTGAGATCACCGATACCTATAGTCTTCACTTCGGCGATCGACTCTGCGACATGCTCTTGAAGCGGCACACAGTTCAGATTGTGGGAGATGGCCCGCTACTTGCATGCCTTTGCTGACCGAACTGTCCGTCCGTATCGCTGGAGACGCTATGCCGTTTTCGCGTGGAATTTCTGAACGACGTCGTCGACGGGACTCATGTTAAGGTGCAAGCCAAGTGATGCTTCATCAAGGCCCATACAGAGACCTAGCAGCTGCGTATAGTAGAACACAGGAAACGACGTCGCGCCTCCTAGAAGTGCCCCGATCGCCTCCTGCCGGGCGTCGTACATCCTCATGCAGAATGGACAGGTGGTAACCAATCCGTCGAAACCAGCTGCTTTCAGCTTCTCTAGCTTCGCGCCTGCGATCTTCAAGGAGGATTCTCCTGCTGAAACGGCTATGCCTGCGCCGCAGCAGTCCAGTCTCTCGGGGTATATGTCCCATCGTGCTCCAAGAGCGCCAATGAGGTTTTCGAGTTTTCTCGGGTTTCGCGAATCATCAGGCCTTCCCAGTTCGCTCGGCCTCAGAGCGTGGCAACCGTAGTGGGCTGCGAATTTCAGGTCAGCCATGCGCTTGTTGATCGATTTCCGGATTCTTTCAGGACCGACATCGTCGTGAAGAACTTCGATTATGTGCCTCACTCTTGTTGTGCCATCGTACCGAAGATCCTCTGATGCCAGAAGGCCATTGATTTTTTCTTTCAACGCCGTGTTGGCTTGGAGTGTCTGCTTGACTTCACACATGGACAAGTGACATCCGTTGCAGAGCGGAAGCATATCAAGGCGTTGATCCTCGCACAGAGCCAGATTTCTAGCGGTCAAGTAGATCCAGCTGAGGTTGTTGATACTGCTCAGTGGAAACCCGCAACACGCCGCGCCTTTGATTTCAACTAGGTCGACGTCGAGTCTGGGCAACACCTGTTTTGCAGAAAGTTCGCAGGCATACTGCTCTGTCTGTGCGTAACAGCCTGGGAAAAGACCAAATCTCGTATGTCTATCCTCCCACGATCTTTCGCAGGCCTGTTTCTCCTAGAGCTCTGGAGAACTTGTCCAAGTCTTCCGGTTTGGATAAACCGGGAAGATTCAGCGACGTACGACTGAAGCTTTCAAAATCCCTAGTCACTACCTCCTGTGGAGGTTGAACGGTACCCTCCTCGAAGACGGACTTGCCCATTTTCAAGTATCCTTCAGGTGGAACCATGCCTTCACGTACAGCGAGGTTTCGAAGCGCGAGTATCACGGCCGGGATGTTGACTCCTCTTGGGCATTGCTCGTGGCACTTGAAGCAGATCATACATTCCCAAATCGCTGGGCTTGAGAGGACCTCCTTCTTTAACCCGAGAATGGTTTTCCTGATTATCATTCGGGTTCTGAGAGAAGTTAGACGTCCCGACGGGCATGTTCCCGTACACGTGCCGCATTGAAAACATGACTTCACGTTATCGCCG
>Ga0129298_10000748_pt1 | contig 13242 bp, 13 predicted proteins | sample I19B2metaG_FD_94707 | JGI IMG/M metagenome (GOLD analysis project Ga0129298, IMG submission 94707) | Lake sediment bacterial and archeal communities from Gulf of Boni, Indonesia to study Microbial Dark Matter (Phase II) - ​I19B2 metaG | ecosystem: Environmental > Aquatic > Freshwater > Lake >... | reverse complement strand
GCTATTATAAATACTCTCTTTTCCACTGCTTTATCGTCATATTCCATCTTCATTTGAAATCATCCTCATAAGCCAGTTTCTTCACTAAAAGCTTTTTGTCATATTCAATACCTGCGAGTATCCTTACGATCTGCTTGCTGGTATTACCTCCACCATACGGATTTACAGTATCCTTAAGGCTTTTTATGAAGCTTTCATCATAGAGTGCCTTCCATAACGCTTTTTCGATACTGTCTGCTTCATTTGTACAATCTATTATATTTGAGGCCTGCAAACGTCCCTGCTGTCTGTTCCCTATATTGACTACAGGAATACAGAAAGACGGAGCTTCCACAATACCGCTTGATGAATTGCCAACCACAGCTTTAGCATGCTTCAACATACTTAAGTAATTAGTCATCCCCAGATTTTTGAATACTTTTGAATTCCGGTCTCCCGAAGCAAAGTCAACAATCCTGCTTATTATATAGCTGCTCCCCTCATCCGCGTTCGGGTAGGTAAAAACCTTCTGGCAGCTGAATTTATTCAATACGCCAAGCAGTTCATCCATCTGATATTTCAAGCTATCCCTTTCATTAGTAACCGGATGGTATGTGATCAGGATAGTCTCTTTTGAAAGGTCCATGCCCAGCAATTCCGATAATTCTTCGCATGAAAGCAGCGCTGCCTTGCTGATGTTTTCTATGGCCGGGTCACCTACGCAAAATATTCTCCAGCTCTCTTCTCCCATCTTATGTATCCTGTTTGCATAGAAATCGTTTGCCGGGAAATGAATGTGCGCCATTTTTGTAATCGCATGTCTGATTTGCTCATCGATGGCGCCTTCTGTTGACTCTCCACCGGAAATATGCGCTATGGGAATACCCATGCACATTGCCGCTGATGCCGCAGCAAATATTTCATAACGGTCTCCCAGGATGAGTAAAATATCGGGTTTCAACCGTTCGAAGGCCTCTGCCAGACCAATAATCCCAATGCCTGTGCTTCTGGCAATTCCCTGTCCGGAAGCTGAGGATAACTGCATGTCAATTTTCCCGGCAACCTTAAAGCCATCCTCAAGTATGGTATTTATCGTCATGCCGAATTCGGGTGCCAGATGCATCCCTGTGACGATAAGCTGGAGCTCGATTGCTTCAGTTTGTTCCATTTCCTTTAATATCCAGTACAGTAAGCCGTACTCGGCTCTTGAACCTGTGACAACCGCTACTTTTGGCATCAAATCCTTCTTTCCTGTCATTTATCAAGTAATTTAATGATTTCATCTGCTACTGCCCGGTGACCAATCCTGCTGTAATGGAATTTATCATCCGCCAGGTACTTTTCAGTCCGTCCGCTGCTAAATAATTTGCATACATTTATATAGTCAAAACATTTTTTATCAAGAACTTCAAGCAGTTTATCATTATATTCCCCTATGTGAATGTTTGAATTTACAAACCGGTAATTCAAAACAGGATTCATGGATATATATATAAGCTTTTTATCGGCAAGGCTCCCCAGCTGCTCCAGAATATAATTCACATTGCCGATAAAAGTATTAATATCATTATAATGCAGGGGTTTGCGCACCAATTGCATGATAAATTCCAGCGGGTTAAGAAAATATGCTCTGGCAAAGAGTCTCATCTTCTCATTAAATTTCAAACTATACATTGCCCTTATTATCTTACCTCTTGTTTCTCTCTTCAAGCCCCTTGGAAGTGCATCATTAATTCCATATGCAAAAATTACAAAGTCATACCTTTTCCCCCTCTGAACAATGTCTTTCAACTTGTTCAAAGCTTCTCCCGTTGTTTCTCCCGAGCCTGGTATCAATTCAATATCAATTTCCCTGTTAATCTTTTTCCCCAGATATTCCTTAACCAGGTATGGATATTTTTTATTCTCATTATAATATTCAGGTCCTATAGACATACAATCAGTAAAAAAAAGTATATCGTTCATGATACAATCTCCAAAACAGAACTCCTTATTTTCACATACCTTTTAACTTATTCAGATAAAAATTCACAGCATTTTCCTTTAGATCCTTTATAAAATCACATATTGCAATAATTTCTATGCTCTGGTTTTTTATGGCACGGACCTTCTCTAGGTCTATCTGAATCAAATTCTCAGCCTTATCAAGCTTCGAACCCATTATAACCTTGTGAATGTTGACAGTCTGTTCAATACAGCCCATAATAAAATCCCTGTAAAACCGGTCATTCTCCATGGAACCCTGAAGCTCATTTATACTTTCTGCCAAAGGCCGATATTTTTTGGCTACAAAGTTTTTTGCTTCAAGTACCTCCTCTGCTTTTCCGGTTTTCAGATGTAATTCCTCTGCCCTGTCCCTTATACTGCATATATTTTTGTATATATACTCGAAATATTGCTCAATTTTATTGATATCGATGTTGAATACTCCACTCTGATAGCTTTCTTCAATGATTTCCGGTATGTTGTACATATTTGTAAGGTAAATCTCAATTACATCCTTTAAGTCCATATTATCGCAGTTATCAATACCGATTCCGCCTTCGGTGGCATTAATAAAGCTGAAGCCTTCATCAATATATTTTTTAATTTTATTACCCATTGACGCTCTTGTAGCCAGGAACTGCCTAATGGTGTATGTATCATTTCCGTATATGTCCTTTATCATGATAAATTTTTTGGGGTTGCTGGCCAGTTCATCTTCAAAGCTCTTCATGTGCGCAGCGCCGGCAGCATGCATTTCCAGGTTTGTATAGGCAAGATCCTGACCGACGAATACAATGGGATTGCAGCCCAGCATAACAGCAATTGCAAGGTTGATACCCGCTACCGTCTGCTCAGGAGATACCTCACTGTAATCCAGCGAAAACTCCCTGCAAAAGAGTTTTGACAAGACATCATCATTATCAAGCAGCATGAATTTTTTTTCCTTATACACCTCAACTATCTGATAATACAATCTGTTGAGATAAATCATGGATATTTCACTGAAGTCCACACCCTCAAATATATCCTTTTCTTCAGGTGCGCCATCCATTGCTACCATGAAATGCGGTTTAATCCTGTTTCTGTTCAATATTCCGATTGCAGATCCTCCCGCCAGTATAAGAGCTTTATTCTTAATGGAATTCAGCAGTTTTACGTTTTTATCAAGCGAAGGTCCTGCAGAGACTATCACACAGGGAATATTTTTGAAGCGCCCTTCAAGGCTCTTACAGTTACCTGCTCCATTGATATGGATCAGATTTATAAAATTGTTCAAAATCCATAAATGTTTGAAATGCTCTATGGTACTTATATTAACCAGTAATATCCGGATAATTTCCGTAAATTTCTGTTGTATGCTTTTGCAGAATTCACCATAAAAGCGGGAATACGCCGGGTACTCTGCAAATTCAACCTTTTCCATCAAAGAACTTCTAAATACGTTAAACAGCTGTGTAGATAAATAGTCAGCATCATCACTCACGAAAAGTACAACCCTTTCGTCAAACAGCTCTGATAACTTCCTGCTTGAAATAAGGGCTTTAAATATCCTTGCGCTTGGCTCAATGACACAAATCCTGGTCTTTTTATCCACCTGCTTCAACAGCGCCTGGACATGATATCCCATCCCAAGACCGAATACAATAATCAGACCTGCTTCTCTGTTTACCGACCTGACCCATCGCTCTGCCTCAACCTGGGGATTGTAATTGCTGTGGACAAAAAACCGATTCCCCGCATGAATAATACTGATATTGGCTTCACCGTTCCTTGCCGCACAGACACTAATTTCATATTCTGGATTTCCTCTTTTTTCGATCTGGCCCGTTATACGGTCATACAATTCCGTATCTATTTTTCTAATATAACTGAGATTGTCATTTAATAAAGACATTTTTTCCCCTCACAGCAGTTCCTAATTATTCTTCAAATCAGCCCTACCCATGTCAACAAGAATTTCAGACAGTGCTTGTTTAATTTCATATTCAAATAAATCTGCAATCAAAACATAATCTTTTACTGTCAATGCATTTACTATTTCGCCAAGGAAGGCATTTATACCCTGTATCTTTTCAATTTCAAAGCCCGGAATTCCAGTGTAAGCCTTCATTACCCATTCCAGTCCTTCATTCACCTGAACCAACAGCTTTTCTCCTTCCCCGTACTGCCCGCTGTGAAAATGCTCTGACATGGCACCTATACCTTCAATCAGCTTCGGAAGGTATTGTTTTAAAGAGGGTAACAGACTATCCATAATCATCACTCCGGTTAATTTTTATTATAATGAAAGCCAGTCGGATGACTGGCTTTCATTATGGATTTTTGTTAAATTATGATCCAATATTACCTTAATAACTGTAGAACACCCTGTGGCTGCTGATTTGCCTGTGCAAGCATTGCAGTTGAGGCCTGGGTCAATATGTTGTTCTTTGTGAACTCCATCATTTCCTTAGCCATATCTACATCACGTACACGGGATTCAGCGGCTGTCAGGTTCTCAGATGAAGTTCCAAGGTTATTGATTGTGTGTTCCAAACGATTCTGCCAAGCACCAAGTTTGGATCTCTCAGCTGATACTGTGCTGATAGCTCCATCAAGTATTGTAAGCCTTGTTGCAAAAGCCTGAGTTGTGTCTGCAACGTTGATGTCGCTGACAACGCCGGTACCACCGCCTATAACATTAGCTCTCATATCATTGATATTGACATTAAGAGTCTGGTTTGAGTTGGCACCTATCTGGAACACAGCAGCTGCACCGCTAGTATTCAGCGTAGTACCGTTGAATAATGTTGATATGTCTGTGTTTGCAGCGAAATTGATTGTAACGCCTACATTACTGAAGTTAAGTGTATTACCGGTTTTCATGGAAGTGGTATCGGTAATACCTGTGATTACCTGTGTGGTACTGCCCACTGTAACTTTTACCGTATCGGTTCCGCTTACTGCAAAATCAATTTCAGATCCTGCAGCAACACCTGAAAGTTGTACACTCATACCCTTTGCATTCAGGCTTGCTATTGTAACAGTTCCATCCTTCAGTCCAACGCCAAGTGTACCGTCAATGAGCTTCTTGGTGTTGAATTCTGTTTTGTTTCCTATTGATGTGATTTCTGTCTGAAGCTGTGCAACTTCATCCTGTATTCTTGCCCTGTCTGTATCGGTATTGGTATCGTTGTTTGCCTGGACCGTCAGTTCTCTCATCCTTTGAAGCATTGCATGGGTTTCATTCAGTGCACCTTCTGCAGTCTGGATCATTGAAATACCATCCTGGGCGTTCCTTGAAGCCTGGTCGAGACCTTTGATCTGGTTTCTCATCTTCTCGGATATTGCCAAGCCTGCTGCATCATCCCCAGCTCTGTTGATTCTCAAACCGGAAGACAGTTTCTCGAGTGATTTTGATGTTGCACTGTTGGCCTGTGCCAACCTTGAATAGGTGTTTAATGCTGCTACGTTGTGATTAATTCTCATGATATAGACCTCCTTGTATTTGTTTATAAGGGAATCCATTCCCTATAATTAAGATACAATAAAGTATTTCCCTCACCCGGCCGGTTTAAGAAAAATACTTTATTTGTTGTCTCAAAATATATATCGAACATTTTTACAGAAACTTTAGCGAAAAAATAAAAAATTCTACAAATTGTAGAATTTTTTTATCAACCTGTTATTTTTCTTGATTCAGCAGAGCATCAAGTGCAGATGTATTGACCTCTGCAGCTTTTTTATTCTCTTCCTGGATTTCCAGGAATATCTCTTTCCTGAAAATCGAAACACTTTTCGGAGCATTGATTCCTACCCTTACCTGGTCGCCCTGTATATCTAAAATAGTAATTTCAATATTTTCACCTATTACTATGGACTGATCCTTCTTTCTTGTCAGTACAAGCATTTTCGGCCCTCCTCTGCTTTCGGAGTTCTTCTAGGATATAGTGTCTCACACTATACTTGTCAGTGTCAAGGACAACCTGCATGGCTTTTTTGCTTCTTGAGTTAATTACCACAGGAGCCTTCAGATTCATACTTATCCTGGATACATCCTCAGGCACAACCACTATGGAATAGATCAGCACCTCCTCTTCTTTCTCGATATCCAGAGCATTTATCGCATCATCGTCCAGATCAATATCGTAATCCGCTTTTATTAAAAACGGGTTGATGATTGCAAATGCCAGATCCGGTTCATCCACGCTTTGCAGCCATTTGAAAGGTGATTCATTGTTTGGATTGTCCAGTACCACATACTTCTTTACATTTTCAAAGCTGGGTATTCCATCATTAAATGTTATTATATTGTCTTTATCGATGGTAATATCACCAAAATGCCTCGTTTTCAACAGCATTTTCTTCCCTCCGTCCGATATTTTTATTCTATATGTGGGAATCGATATTCGTTCCTGTATAATTGATACTTATGGAGTTGTATTGCTTTATGTACACGTTCACCTGACCCGGGGTATAGTTGATATTTACCGAACCCGGGATAAAGGTCCCTGATACACCATTATCCACACCTTCCGAATTTTTTTCCGCATCAAATTGCACTTTACCCTTAACAGTTATTTTAGGCCCAACTTTGGGAATGAAGTCAAGACCAAACTCGTGGGTTGGATACGCATCCCGTACAGCAATATCTGCAATTGGATTCCCGCCCTTTTCAATGGCAGAAAGCCGGTACCCGTCCTGAGAGGTTTTGTTTATATATTCCATTGCCTGCTGGTATCCACGGTCCGCCGCTTCCTTTGTCAGGTCGGAGTTGCCCTTCAATCCGGCACTCGCAAAAGCTTCATATTGATCTATCTCAACCCTTGGCAGTTCTGTATGGATATTTACCTTTGCAAATTTCTGATGCAATTGGAGTCTGGCTTTTTCGGTATTGATATCCAGCCTGGAGGGTGTCGTATCTATTCCGATGGCTGCATATGTCTGGTTAATGGTCAATCCCATAGCATCACATCCCTGTAACGAATAAATCATCCCGGCACTTCCTGTGCCAACCTGTTAACAGCAATTTAAGTGTATCACACAACAGCTTAGGTTTCTACCTGAGAAAATCCACAAGGTTGGGCTGTATGACCCGTGCTCCTCCTGAAAGTGAAGCGCGATATACATTTTCTTCATTCTGAAGGTTCATTATTGTCTCAGCCATATCAACATCTTCATTATCGCTCATAAGCTTTGTGAAATTTATTGAATCGCTGTCAAGCCTGTTGGAGGTAAGATCTATCCTGTTCTGCCTTGCACCCACATCCGCCCTGATACGCAGCACATTGTTAACATCGGTATCAAGGGTTGCTATCAAATTGCTTGCTGCCAAATTATCCCCTGCAGATAAGGCTGTCATAACGCTGTCCATATCCTGTATCAGCTTACCGGTTTGTCCCGCAGTCCCATTCACCTGAGTGGGAGCTGCCAGGCCAAGTGCAGCAGCCGCAGTACCTCCGGATATGGCTACAGCTGACAGGCCTGCTGTCGCCCCCTTGGTTCCGCTGGTAAATACAAACTTGTAATTCGTCCCTGTTTTTACTGCATTAACTGTAATATCTTCTATTCCAGACGGTGTTGCTCCGTTTATTGCCGATTGTATCCCGGCCGCCAGTGCATTTGCATCATTATAAATGGAGCCGGCAGGAAATGTTATGGTTCTTGAGGTGTCAGTATCAACTTTTACGTTTAGCGTTGTTCCTGACAAGTCAACTGGAAAAGCCAGGACAACATTGCTTCCGGTTGTAACACCGCTTGTCTGCCCTGCTGCATTGCCCCCGTTGCTGAACAGGTCTCCTCCGGGTACGTTAATATTGATATCGTCCCCAATACCGATCTCATATTTAATATTCTCGCTGTTGTTTACATCTATGTAATACTCTCCTGTAGCTTCATCAATCAGTTTCGTATTCGTCTTGTAACCTGAAAATATATACCTTCCTGCATAGGTTGTATTTCCCAGGTGAATAAGTTGAGCTCTCAGCTGTTTGACTTCCTCGGCAATTTTCTGAGTATCCTGAGTTGTATTGCTTCCGTTTGCTCCCTGCACGGTGAGCTCCCTTGCCCTTTGAAGCACATCTCCGATATTGGCAAGCGTACTCTCGGTAATATCCATCCATGACTGTGCGTCCTTGGAATTCCTTTTGTACTGATCAACCTCTGCAACATCAGTCCTTAATTTCAAAGCCCTCGCAGCCACAACAGGATCATCGGAAGGGACGGCTATTTTCTTTCCTGTTGAGAGCTGGTTCTGGTATTTGTCCATTCTGACAAGGTTGTTACCTATATTATTCATCATGTTGTTTACAAGCATATTATTCGTTATTCTCATAAATTGCCTCCTACACTACTCCCATCTTGTTTATCAATGTATCATAAACTTCCGACATAGTTGTAATCATCTTGGCAGATGCATTATAGGCATGCTGGAATTTGACCAGGTTCGCCATTTCCTCATCTATTGACACACCGGAATCTGAAAGCTTGCGGTTTTCTATCTGCTTTACAATGGACTGCTGGTTGTTCGACAGCCTTATTGCCTGCTGGGAATCAATCCCAAGGGTTGTAACAAGGGATTTCATGAAATCCTCCGGCGCTCCTTCAACAAACATATGCGGGTCGTGCCTGTTTTCTATCAGCTTGTTCAGGATATTAATATTTCCTACTTCCCCACCTTTATCCGACACCGATATTAGTTTGACATCGCTCATGATATCGGCACCTACGGCAAAATTCTTGGCAGTAATCTTGCTGTACTGATCCCGTATCTCTGACAGGGTGACAGCTTTACCTTTAAATGTTGCACTGTCTACCGGCTGGCTGTTTGTGCCGAGCATTGTGAAGAAGCGTATATCTGCAGGTGCGGTATCTGCAGAAGTCGAATTCAGTGCATACCCGTCCACATGCCCCTCACCCTTGCTAACCGGGACACTGCTGTCTATGGAACCGCCGGCAAGTCTTTTAACGTTATAGAAGCCTTCGTTGAAGCTCATTGCAAATGTCTGTACAAACTCATTCATCCTGCGTATATAGTAAGGTACCCCTTTATATAGAATGCCGTTGTTCACCCCATCATTCCCGTCTCTGATATCCAGGTAGCCTCTCAGCTCTCCGCCTTTCACATCCAGTGTGTTACCATCCGCCCACTTCACATCATACAGGTTGTCAATGTCTTCATTATTGACCTTTGTGGACCTCTGCTGGATATCAAGCTTGCTCAGCTGAAAATGGTCGATAAAAGCCTTACCGCTTATTGTAATTACAAAATGCTTGTCATCCTTTCCGCTGGGAAGCTTTCCTGTAACAACCTCGTTTGCCTGAATATTTATGAGCTTTGAGAGCTTGTCAACCAGTACGGTTCTCTGGTCCCTCAAATCATTGGCGGTATTTCCGTCCAGTTCTGCACTGTAAATCTGTCTGTTCAGCTGCTGGATCTGGGTTCCAAGAGAGTTTATCTCCTCAACCTTGGTTTTAACATTATAGTTCAAATCTCCCTGAAGCTTTTCAAAATGTGTTGCCGTACTATTAAAATACTTGGCCAACGTAACTCCCTTTTCTCTTACCAAAGCTCTTACAGCTTCACTGCTGGGATCCTTTGCGAGTTCCTGGAACGAAGAGTAGAAATCATTCATGATGGTACTGAAACCGCTGTCCGACGGTTCATTGAAGGTAGCCTCCATATCCGCCAGCTGCGTTCTCTTTGTATCCCATTCACCATAGGAAACATTCTCGCTCCAGTATTTGAAATCAAGATATTCATCTCTTACCCTTTGAACTCCGGTCACATCCGAGCCGGTTCCCAGCATGCCGGTTCCGTCGTATAAAGGCATAGGCTTTGAAGCAACCTGGATGGCCTGCTGTCTTGAATAGCCAGGCGTGTTGACGTTATTCAAATTGTAGTTTACTACATCCAATCCTCTCTGTGCCGTATAAAGTCCCCTTACGGCAACATTCAGTCCGAAAAAGCCTTCTCTCATTCCCTATCACCTACCTGCCAGACCCATTTTTTCTATAACAGTTCCCAACATCTGGTCTATCACATTGATCGCCCTTGACGAAGCGTCATATGCATACTTGTATTTCATCATGTTCGTCATCTCTTCATCCATGGAAACTCCTGTAATGGCCTGGCGTTGATTGTCTGCAGAGGTTACCAGACCCTGCTGGTTGCTCATTATGTTCTGAGCGTCCGAACCATTTGTGCCCACACTTAAAATTATAGACTGATAATACTCATCAAGGCTCAGGGCTCCATTCACATCCTGCATTTCAGGCATATTTCTCAAATTTGCAATCTTCCGGGCTATTGTATTGTCGCCGCTCGCACCGCTTGTAGAAGCTACTATATTATTCAAATCGGTTATCCCGCTTGTGATGTTGTCATTAAGTTTAATATTTCCCATTTGAATAGGATACGCAGAATTTATAGCACTGAAGAAATCATCCCCCTGTGTCCCCTTCAGGGTCTTACCGCTTCTATGCATGGCATTTACCTCTCTTGCCATAATATTTATAAGGGCGTTCAATCTCTTACGTATATCCGGGATAACGTTCCCGGTATCTTTTACAAGGCTGATTCCGTCATTGGCATTATTGAGGCCTATCGATGTCATCATGCCTGCAAAGTCTGAAGAATTGATATCGTAAATCCTTCCGCCGCTAGCACCGGTTATGCTGCTCCAACCCGGCTCTGTAGTCGCATCTCCATTATCCTGATATTGTGCGTCTGTGATTACGGATGTTTTTATTCCCAGACCTTTTAAAGTATTTACATAATTCGTTGCGGTTGCTGATGTGTCGGTAACCCCATTACCATCTATGCTTTCATTGGTGAATACAAGCGCGTATTTGTTTGCACCCTGTCTGAAGGACATTCCCCCTAATGTTTCCAGCACATCGTTGTTCAGCGGATCTGCCGACAGATTGCCGAAATTGTTGCTGGTATCTCCGGCGTTGATGGATATACCCTGCACATCGGTAATAAACTGGGAAATATTTGAACTGTCATATGTAGTCGCATTCAGGGTAGCATTCGAGCCATACGTAATCAACCTGATATTGTAGTCTACACCGGTCTGTTGCAATTCATTAACATAGTTTGCAATATTCGCTTTAATATTTGCCAGGCCTGCTGCGTTGCTGTCCGAGTTATCTACTACAAAAGCAATATCCGCTTTGGTGTACGGAGAACCATTGCTTACGCTGCCGGTGGCCCCGGATACCTCTCCCCTTGACTCCATGAGGCCTTTAATAGTACCGCTTCTAAGCGGCACCTCAATATTAGTCCCCTCAAGTTTGGGAACGTTGAACATACTGCCCGGCTGGCTTTCCCCTGCATATAGTTTTGTCTGGATGCCCTTGGTAACGAGGAAATAGCCTCCAAGAGTGATATCCAGCTGCCCGTCCTGCATCTCATTCACATCTGCATTCACAAGCTTTGACAGCCTGTCTACCAGCGTGTTCCTCTGATCTCTGTAGTCATTTGCCGTATCTTTGGATACTTCGTTTTTTAGAATTTCCACATTGAGTTTTGCTATCTGATCCGTTATCTGGTTTACTTCGTCGATCCTCACCTGTATCTCCGAGTTGAGATCGCTCTGCAGCTTGTCCAGCTGTGCTCCTACATGATTTACCTGCTGTGTGAGGGCACCCGCCCTCTGCCTTACCAGCGCTCTTACAGTGAGGCTGTCAGGCTCCTTTGAAAGCTCCTGCCACGAATCCCAGAACTGGTTCATGGTGTCCTGAAGTCCCGATCCCATGGGTTCACCCAGAATTGACTGCACATCCTGGAAGGTTTTGTTTTTTGCTGTCCAATAGCCAAGAGTTGTGCTTTCCTGACGGTATATGTTGTCCAGGAAGGCATGCCTTATTTGCCTGACCTGCTGTATATCGGCTCCAAGGCCCAGCTGGTATTTGTATTCATTCTGATAAGGCCCCGTGGTTATCATGGCTTGCTGCCTGGTGTACCCCGGAGTATTGACATTGGAAATGTTGTGTCCTGTGACATTGAGTCCCCGCTCGCTCACAGTCAAACCTGACCTGGCTATTTCAAAGCTGGCAAAACTGACTGCCATTTTATCCACCTCACGTTAAAACCCTGTAAAAATCAATGAAACTAGAGTTTTATATCAAACAAATTACGTTTTTTAGAATCGTTGGACTGCCCGTTATTGCCGTAATTATTGTCGTTCACATCAAAACTTGCAATAAGATTCATGGAAAAGTTTATAAAATCAAGTGAATTTTTTATCAGCTTGGAATTTAAAGCGTTTGTATTCCTAAGCTCGTTGATTACGTCAATTATTTTCTCCTGCCTTTTTCTAAGTGCAGCTGCTTGTTCACCCTCCAGATGCTTTAGCAGCTCCGATACGGTGATTTCATTTGAGTCTGCTCTTATCTGGGCTGAAAGCTTGTCCACCAACTGTTCCCTTTTCAATTCAAGGCCGCTTATTTTGAGAATGAGAGTTTGTTCGACCTTGACAAGCTTCTCCAGATCTGTTACCTTTCCTGCGATTATTATGTCTTTTTTATCTTTGGATATATTTAATACTTCTTCATAGATATTGGCTTCTTCATCAAGTATACCAATCAAATCATTTACAAGAAGGGTATCCAAGGCCAATCCCACCTTTTATAATTAATATGTTCACAAGATTTGCCGAATTAACATATTTGCGGGATAATATCTTATCCCGCAAATTTTCGGCTAGAGCTATGCTTTTGTATCAAACATTGATTTGAGTATTTTATCCGCAACGTCACTTCCGTTTACATCGTAATTTCCGGATTCATATCTCGATGCCAGCTCATTCACTTTGTCAATACGGATATCGGGTACTTCCTTTATGCCTTTCATAACCGTCTGAAAATCCTTGGCCTGATTCGAAATTGATACTACATCCTTTTTTGACGCCACACCAGATGTTTTATCAATCTTTCCTGCATTTTTATGCTTTTCATACGCCCCAAAAATCTTTGGGATTTCTCCCCAGATTTTCATATAAACCACTCACCTTCATAATATCTTGTTCTGACTTATATCCACGTAATTCGCCGTTTATACAGGACTAAAAAGCATCATACGAGTTTTATCATTAGTTTTGTGTTTTCAATAAATATATCGGAATTTATAAAATAATATTAATATATTTTTTTTCAAATTTAATATTTCCCCATTAGTGTTGCACAAAAACTTTATATAAAAATCAACGGTAATACTTTACAGGTAAACCCTACACCTATTAGAAAGAAATGGATATCGCCTGGCAAAAGGGGACACCCTCTTAAGCCTGGACG
>Ga0129298_10000747_pt1 | contig 13242 bp, 12 predicted proteins | sample I19B2metaG_FD_94707 | JGI IMG/M metagenome (GOLD analysis project Ga0129298, IMG submission 94707) | Lake sediment bacterial and archeal communities from Gulf of Boni, Indonesia to study Microbial Dark Matter (Phase II) - ​I19B2 metaG | ecosystem: Environmental > Aquatic > Freshwater > Lake >... | reverse complement strand
TTGCGAACGTGGCGCTCTCCCAGCTGAGCTAACCGCCCTTTTATTTTGATGTCTTAATTATAAAGACTTATTGACACTCTCTACAAGTAATTTAGAGGTTGGGCAAATAGCAAAACCTACGAAACTCCCCTTAGCAAGGGGATGGCAAGGAGGGGGGAGTTAGAGCAACAAGAATTTTAGATTCTCTATAAAGCAGTTCGTTGCTTGAAAAACTCCACTCATTTTCAGTAACATTTCTTTTATATGCAGAAATTGAGCTTTATTGATACTCACTGCCATCTCGAGATGGATGAATTCAACTCTGACAGGGATGGGGTTATCGAAAGGGCGAAAAATGCCGGTATCGAAGCAATTATAACGATTGGCTCTGATCTGGAAGGCAATATAGGAGGTATTAACCTTTCAGAAAGATACGATTCTGTTTACGCCACTGTCGGAATCCATCCCCATGATGCAAAAGACTTCTCTGATGATATTTATCTCAAGCTCAAAGAGTGGGCATCAAAGGGGAAAGTCGTTGCCATAGGAGAAATAGGCATTGACTATCATTATGACAATTCACCGAGGGAGATCCAGAGAGAGGTCTTCAAGAGGCAGTTGGCCCTTGCAAAAGAGACAGGTCTTCCTGTTGTCATTCATAGCAGAGAGGCAAAAAAAGATACCCTCGAAATAATAAGGAATTCAGGAATAGACAAGGGAGTCCTCCACTGCTTTTCCGGAGACATGGATATGGCAGAAAGGGCTATGGCGATGGGGTTTTACATATCCATAGCAGGGCCTGTTACATTCAAGAATGCAAGAAGGCTAAGGGAGATTGCTCAGGCCATACCTGATGATTATCTCCTCATTGAAACAGATGCTCCCTATCTTACACCTGAACCGTTCAGGGGAAAGAGGAATGAGCCTTCGTATCTTGTACACATAGCAAGGACAATTGCAGAAATCAGAGGCATAAGTATGGAAGACCTCGCAAGGATTACGACCCTGAATGCAAAAAGGCTTTTTGGTATCGGGCAGATCCCGGAGGTAGGTGAGATAGCCTATAAGATAAGGGATAACCTTTATCTTAATATTACCAATAGATGCACAAACAGTTGCTCCTTTTGTGTAAGATTCATCACTGACTATGTGAAGGGGCACAAATTGAGGCTTTCACGCGAGCCAACAGAGGAAGAACTTAAAAATGCAATAGGCGATCCCTCAAAATATAAAGAAGTTGTATTCTGCGGTTATGGAGAGCCACTCATCAGGCTTGATCTGGTAAAGAGTCTCTCCCAATGGATAAAACAGAACAAGGGAATAGTCAGGATCAACACCAATGGACATGGAAACCTCATACATGGAAGAAATATTGTCCCTGAGCTGAAAGGCCTTGTTGATAGTATATCTGTAAGCCTCGATGCACATGACGAGGAAACATACAACAGGATCTGCAGACCTGTTTATAGAAATGCCTTCGGAGAAGTCGTTGAATTTATAAAGGAATCAAAAAAGTATATACCCCGTGTTGAGGCAACAGTGGTTGAAATTGAGGGAGTGGATGTAAAAAGATGCAAAAAGATTGTTGAGGATTTAGGGGTATGGTTTCGAATTAGAAAGCCTGATGTTGTGGGATAAAATCATATTGCTGTTAAACAATTTTCTTAATTTCTTCTTCATCGATTCTGATAATATCAATATATGCGCCGAGGCCAATAGCTGAAAACTGGTCTTCGATGAATTTGCCAATGGTTCTGCCCAGTTTGTTGTTACTATCGGGCATTAATGCCTTAATAACCCAACGATTACCAAATTTCCTAAAACTCTCATTGATCGAATTGGCAGCAAGAGTGACAACACTTGATAGTGAGATATCTTTCTCATACAGGACCAAGCAGTCTGAATCTATCCATCCCTTCAGAAATGGTGGCAAGGAAAACCTGTCGATCACTTTTTTCCCGATATTTTTGTGATTATCAGAAATAAAAGATTGGTCTATGCAAATATTAGATGGTTTATAAAATTTGTCATAGATTGTAATAATTATTTTCCCAATATTCATAAGAATTCCTGCAAGCTCTACCTTTTTAGCACTTATTGGTGAAAGGTTTATTTCTTCGGCTAAAATCCTGGCAAGTACAGAGGTGGCATAATCTTTTGCCAACATGGTTTCTACCTCTTTGTTTCCTTTTGAAAGCTGATTTAATGCAAAAAAAGTAATCAAAGCTTTCGTGTAATCCATCCCAAGCCGCATAACCACATCGTAGAAACTATTAACAATTCCTTTTTGCATGGAACCCCAATAAATGGAATTTGCTATGTTAAATAACCTGACCAATATATCAGCACTTATCTTCTCTTTCAGAAGTTCAATATCTCTTGCACTCGCATTGACATTATCGAGAATACAAAGAACCTCAGAGTCAAAACCGAAATGAATTTTGTCTATAACTTTCAGTATTTCTTTTTCTATAAAAAGGATGCTCTCGTTATCTGACAAGGTTGCAATACCTCTTAAGGGTTTTCTAAGCCATGATGCTGTCTTATTGATCTTATTCTATTTAAAAAAATCATGTACTTCATGGAATAGTATCTCGCCCTGTTTTCCATCTAAAAGCCGTTTCCATTTTACTTTCCCTGAGCTGATCTCATCATCGCCTATTATCAGGACATGCTTTGCTGCTAATCTATCTGCTTTTCTCAGTTGACTTCTTAAAGAATGGCCAGCGTAGCCGATTTCAACCCATATCCCTTTATCCCTGAGCTTTTTTGCAATAAGGAGCCCCTCTCTCTCAGCAGGTGCTCCGATTGTGGCAATAAAAACCTTCGGTGCGGGAACTTCAAGCTTATCTGAAGCTTTCAGCAGTTCTACAATCCTTTCCATCCCTATAGCGAAACCAATCGCAGGAGTAGGGGGGCCTCCAAATTCTTCAACGAGCCTGTCGTAGCGACCACCGGCAGCTACCGCATTTTGAGCACCGAGGTGTTTACTGGTAACCTCAAAGGTTGTACTTGTGTAATAATCAAGTCCTCTGACCATATCCGTATTTATGACGTAAGGAAAATCAAGCAATTTCAGCAGTGACAGGAGTGCTTCAAAGTGTTCTCTGCAATCTTTACAGAGAAAGTCTGTAACCTTGGGGGCACCGATCCTGAGTTTTATGCATTCCTTTACCTTACAGTCGAGTATCCTGAGAGGGTTAAACTCATATCTTCTTTGACAATCAGGACAAAACTCATTAATCCTGCCTGAAAAGAAAATCAGGAGGGCCTTTTTGTAATCGGGTCTGCATTTCTCGCAGCCGATGGAATTTATCTCGTAAGAAAGTCCCTTGAGGCTGAGCCTCTCAAGGAAAAGTCTGAGCATTGATAGTATTTCAGAATCCAGCTTCGGGTCAGATGTCCCTAATGCCTCAACACCTATCTGGTAGAACTGCCTGAAACGGCCTTTTTGTGGTCTCTCGTACCTGAACATCGGACCTGAGTAAAAAAATTTCTGTGGAGAGGGGAGATCATAGAGGTGGTTTTGTACATAGCATCTCACAACAGGGGCGGTTCCTTCTGGCCGAAGAGTAATGCTTCTGCCTGCCTTATCAGGAAATGTGTACATCTCTTTTTCGACGATATCAGTAGTTTCACCGATACTTCTGATGAATATGTCTGTTGACTCTATGATCGGTGCCCTTAATTCATGGAAGCCATATGCAGAAAATACATCCTTGGCGACTTCTTCGACCTTCTGCCACAGGTGTATGTCAGGTGGTAAGATATCCTGGATGCCCTTTAAAGCGCTGTATCGCGTCATTGTTCTGTCATACCTTGTCCTTCTTCCTCCCTCTCCTTGTCATATTCGAGCATCTTCAAATGTCCCTCGATTAACCTCCTGAGTTCTTCTTTAAAGTGGCGCCTGATTCCCTTCAAATCTACAATATCCTCATGAATCTTTATAACCTTCTCCTGTGCCTCTTTGACAAGAGTATCTGCCCTGAGCTCGGCCTCCTTTATAAGGAGTTCTGCCTCTTTCCTTGCATTTGACTTATACTCTTCAACCATCTGTTGAGCTGTTACAAGGGTCTCCCTGAGAGTTGTCTCCATGTCTTTATGCTCTTTAATCTGGTTCTCCAACCGTATTGAGTTTTCCTTCAGTGATGCATTTTCCCTGAGAAGGTCTTCCATCTCCTCCCTGATTATTTCGAGAAACGCATAGACCTCTTCATCATCGAAACCTCTGAATTTATAGGGGAACTGTTTCTGCTGGATATCAAGCGGTGTTATCCTCATACAATGCCTCCTCTTTTTAATTTATAACCTAACTCTATCAGGGAACTGATGAGAAATTTCCTGGTAAATATAATAGCAAGAATTACGATGAGAGGGGAGATGTCAATAGGCCCGAGTCTCATGCCAATAATTTTCCTTATAGGTCTGAACACAGGTTGGGTGACGGAATGAAGGAAACGGACAATTGGATTATAAGGATCAGGATTTACCCAGCTTATGACAGCAGCGATGATAACTATCCACATATAGACGGAAAGAACGATATCGAGTATATTCGCTATGGCAAGTAATAAATTACCAAATACAAACATGTGAACCTCCTTTGTAATCCATGATGCGTAATGGATGATTTGTGTGAATCGAAAGATTATTATGCATTACGATTTTCCTAACTCTTTTGCCCTTTCAGTTGCTGACGCGATTGCAGCGATGATAATCTCTTTTAAGCCCTTTCCCTCAAATACCTTAAGACCTGCTGCTGTAGTGCCACCCGGTGAAGTGACTACCTCTCTAAGCTTCGAAGGGCTCATACCAGTATCAAGCAGTCTTGCCGTGCCAAGAAGTGTCTGGACTGCGAGCGTAGTAGCGTCATCTTTTCCAAGTCCCATCCTGACAGCGCCTTCTATCATAGCTTGGATAAAATAGGCAAAAAAGGCAGGCCCGCTTCCTGAAAGGGCTGTTACGGCATCCATATATTTCTCAGGAAGGACTATGAGTCTTCCAATAGACATAAAGATGTCCTTTATCAGACCAATATCCTTATCATGGATACATTCACACATCGACATGACAGACATTCCCTCCTGGATGAGCGCAGGGGTATTGGGCATCACTCTCACAATCTTTCCGGTTTTGAGTCTTGCTGAGAGAAAAGACAGTGTTATGCCTGCAGCAATTGATACCACTGTTTTGTCTCCTGAGACTGCATCTGATAGCTCATCAAGAACACGAGCCATGTCCTGGGGCTTAACGGCAAGTATTATGATATCACAGGTACTGGCTACATCCTTATTCCTGGGAGCAGTCTTTATAGGATATGTCTTCTCAAGGTATGCTCTTCTTTCGTCCCTCGGTTCAGAGACCATGATATTCCCGGCGTGCTTAGTGGCTATGCCTTTAATAATCGCCTCTGCCATATTACCACCACCAATAAAGCCTATCATTCATTCATCCCCTTTCTCCGCTACGAGCCATGGGCAAATATGCCTGTCCCTATTCTTACAATTGTTGAGCCTTCTTCTATGGCAATCTCAAAATCATGAGTCATGCCCATAGAAAGTTCCGATAGTGTGTGCCCTGATCTTTCTGCCTTATCCCTTAACTCCCTTAGCTCCCTGAAGTAAGGTCTTGCCATTTCAGGATTATCAAAGAAGGGAGGCATAGTCATCAAACCCTCGAGCTTGAGATTTTTCATGCCTGCAATTGCATCAAGTAGTCTCTGGAGGTTTTCCTTTGGAACACCATGCTTTGTTTCTTCTTCTGAAAGTTTCACCTGCACCAGGACCCTCTGAATCTTGCCAGCTCTTTCAGCGTGGGTGTTTAATTCAGCCGCAAGCCCTATCGAGTCGAGGGACTGGATGAGGTCAAAAAGCTGCACAGCTATCTTTGCCTTGTTTTTCTGAAGGTGCCCAAGGAGATGCCAAGAGATACTCGGTAGTCCATAGTCGGTAGTCGGTAGTCTTGAGAGTTCCTCAATCTTGCCCTTTGCTTCCTGAACCCTGCTTTCTCCGAAGATCCTCAGCCCCCAATCTATCGCTTCTTTTATCCTCTCTGTATCTACAGTCTTTGTAACCGCAATGAGCTTGACATCCTCAGGATTTCTTTCGACCCGCATAGCGGCGTGACAAATTCTCCTGTATATCGTTTTTATATTCTCAACAAGTGTTGTATCCATCATCTCACTTTTAATATCTATTGGCATCGTCAATATATCGTATATGCAAAGCAGTAATATAGTATCACAGGGTTTTAACTATGTCATCAAATAGCAGTTTTCCCAAATCTGCGTTTTTTATGCTCAAGGGTTCGAGGGGTCAAGGATTCGAGGATTCTATCGTTTGGAAATAAATCTTTTAGCCATGAGAGAGCGCTTCCTGATATTCAGCCCAGAGTCTTTCTTTTCCTATTCCGATATCAATAAAATCCCAGGGAAGAATTTCGCTGGAATCTTTTTCCCTGAAGATATAAAAGTCCTCTTTGATCCCTGAAGTCTCTGCTGCCTTTCTCCAGTCTTGAAACCTCAATGTCTCTTCGATCGCCTTTGATACCCTTCTGTCTCCCTGGGAAAAGAATCCCTGCATGTAAGCATACTTAGGAACATCATGAAATACCTTAACACCCTTTAGTGGAAGCAGGTTGTTCTTAATAATCTTCAATCTTTCCTTTACCTCTGAAGGGTTCTCCATTGAATGCCACTGGAAAGGCGTGAAAGGTTTCGGAACAAAGGTGCTGATGCTTAAGGTAATATTTCTTTTCGGTGCTGTATCTCTTATCTTTTTGACAAGATTCACTATTCCGACGATATCCTCCCTCGTTTCTGTTGGCAGGCCAACCATAAAATAGAGCCTGAGAGTCTCGATACCCTCAGAGAAGATGAGCTCTGATGTCTGAAGGATGTCTTCTTCTGTAACCTTTTTATTGATGACTCTTCTCAGTCGTTCAGTTCCTGCCTCGGGCGCAATAGAGATGCTCTTATGGACTTTCAATAAACCTACCAGTTCAGCACTCTTTGCACTTGCCCTGAGAGATGTAATCGAGAAATCGACTCCCGGTATTTTAAGAACCTCCTTTATATCAGGATAATCCGAAAGGGAAGGTCCTATGATGCCTATTCTTCTCGTTTTTGTAAGGGTCAATTTAATCTCATTCTCGAGTGCTTGGAGTGCTTTCTTCCGAAACGGCTTATAGATATGACCAGCTACACAGAACCTGCATGACCAGGGACATCCCCTCATTGCCTCTATGAGATACATATCAGAGAATTCTGTTTCGGGAGTAATAATAGATGTCTTGATACCCGAGCTTGTTATGTCTTTCAAGCAGCGCTTCTTAATAATTTCAGGGGCATTTTCGGATGTGGACCGTCCTGATATCTTGCCCTCCTTATCGTAAGATAAGCTGTAAAACAGAGGGACATAGAGACCTTCTATGGCTAAAGACTTTTTCAAGACCTCGGATCTGTCTGGAGAAGACCTATAAGCATCAAGAAATTCAGGAAGCATCTCCTCTGCCTCTCCTATAAAACAGATATCAAAAAAGTCTGCAACTGGTTCAGGATTAAAAAAGGCACAGACACCACCCATAATAACTAATGGGTTGTGGGAATTCCTCCCCGGGCTTCTGAAGGGAATTCTGGATAACTTCAATATCTTTAAGATGTTCGGATAATCGTTTTCAAAAGAGACAGAGAAGGCAACGATATCAAAGCGGTTAAGGGATCTCTTTGATTCCAGCGAGAAAAGTTCTGTATCTGTTCTGAGGTATTCCTCCAAATCTTCATCCTCAGGGAGGAAAACCCTTTCGCATACAACATCATCCATTCTGTTCAGAAGACCGTAAATTCCCTGGAAGCCGAGGTTTGACATCCCGACGTGGTAGGTATTCGGGTAAACGAGGGCGATATTTATCTTCCCCCCGGGGTCTTTATAGACAGTACCCTTTTCTTTGGATAGTAGATAGTCTATTTTTTCTTTGAGTTTTCGGCTCATCTTGAAGATATCAATACATGATAACACAGCTTGACGTGCTTTACCTTGGAGTGATGCCGGTATTTTCATTTAAACCTGTTTAGGATATACTAAAAATATGAAGTGTAAAAAATGTGGAGGTAGAATAAAGCTCGTTTTTTCTTGAAGGGGTGTTTCTCTATACTGCATGAACTGCAGTAAGACATTCACTCTGGATCAATATATTGAAGAGATAGATCGCAAAACGTGGGAACAGATATCCTCTCGCCCCTGCGACAGGGTTTAGGGTATCTTGAGAAGAGAAATGATTCATTACTGGTCATAGACCTGTCGAAATTCAAGAAAGATAAAGGAAGCCAGCGAGATCCATGTTGCCCCGTAAAGATCAGTTCAGTGGCTGTCTTATTGGTCAGTGCCTTGGGGATGCCCTCGGTTATGCCGTTGAAGGCTTTTCACCAGAGGCCTGCAAAAGGTATGTTGAAGACGTACTGAAAACAGAGAGAGTAGGGGAGTTTGGCCATTGGCCTCTTCCTTTTGGACAATATTCGGATGATTCGCAACTTGCCCGTGAGCTTCTTCAAAGCTATGTCGCCTGCAAAAAATTTGACCCTCAGGACTATGCAGAGCGAATAAAGGCTATCTTTTTAGAGAGAAGAATTGTTGGATGGGGCCAGGCAACCAGAGAAGCAGCCATAAGACTTATCAGGGGAACCCCGTGGGAAGAAGCTGGCACACCTGCTCCTTCTGCTGGCAATGGTAGCGCTATGCGTGCTGCTCCTATTGGTCTGCTCTTTTTTGACAATACTGAACTTCTTATTCAGGCAGCTCATGACCAAGGACGTATCACTCATAAGGATCCGAGATGTTCAGCAGGTGCGATAGCGATTAGTGGTGCCGTAGCCCTGGTGCTTCAAGAAAAACCAATAAATCCTGATTCCTTTCTCTCCACTCTTGTAAATTGGTCAGGTAAGATTGAACCTGTTTTTGCCTCTGAACTCAGAAAATTAAGTGAATGGATTTCTATTCCATCGGAAAGGGCTGTGACTTTCATCTCCAAAGCTGGCATCGCTGCCAATTACCCTTTTGAAGATGAATGGCAGGGTATTACTCCGTTCGTTATCAGTAGTGTGCTCTGGAGTCTCTATTCCTTCCTCAGGACACCTGATGACTACTGGGAAACCATCTGTACAGCTATTGGAGTAGGTGGAGATGTGGATACAACAGCAGCAATGGCAGGTGCGATAAGTGGTGCCTATCTGGGAATCGATGCAATCCCATCAGAGATTACACGACGCTTGACTGATCAGGGGAAATGGGGGTTAGATGAGCTCGTAGATTTGGCTCACCAGTGCTATGAGATAAGAATGCAGAATGTCCAATGAAGCTTCTGCTTTTTTATGCCCACAAATGGTGGTTTAAGACAGCCTCAAAAAGCCTTCCCGAAGTTCCAGATATTCAAATGGAAGATTCTTTAGAAAAGACCGTCGTAGTTTTTTACCATTCGGAAAAGGAGGATGAAGAAAAAGGGAAGGGTGTCCTTGATAAATTCGTGAAGAACATAAAATGGCTTGCTGGAAAGTTTGGGACAAAAAATGTTGTTATCCATTCCTTCAATCATCTTTCATCGAGTAAAGCATCTCCTGAATTTTCAGAACAGATGATAAAGCAGGCTACTGAAAAGCTGCTGAGTGCAGGTTATGCGGTAATGTGCACACCCTTTGGATATTTCAATGAGTTCTTGATTCATGTTGGAGGCGAAAGCCTCGCAAAAGTGTTCAAAGAGTTCTGAAGATAAAAATTAAAACTTGACCTGGCAGACAGTGCTGGATTAACCCATCAGTTGCACAACTTTTCATGCGGAGCATCTGCAATGCCTGACATGAGTGCATTTTCAATTAAGGCAAAGAGGGAATTTATCTTATTGATTTCTGTTTGTAATTTTATGTTCTGAGGCAATATTCAACGGACACTTATTCTTAATAAAGACTCATGAAATTTCATACCAGCCTTATATACCGGAATTATGTCACCAGATTCTTTCTTTTCTATACGGGTTAGTAAAGCCCATATTACACGACCTTTTAATCTTAAAGTATTGCCTCCATGAGTAATCTTTAAATCATATTCTTTATTTCTCTCTATCTTCTTTGTTGTTTCTACAGCTAATCCCCCAACACTGATATTGATTATTTTTGAGTTTAACGAATGAGGAACATTTCTTTGGATTCCCATCGCTATCAGCCTTTTATGCCTTCTTCTCTCATCTCTTATATATTTTATATTGCTGGACTTAATCACTTCATCTTCATTTTTCTCCTTTGCGGCGTATCGTGCCTTCACAATTCTCTCTGCCTCAAGCCAATTATCAAAGTCACGGCCTTCCACTCGACCACTCTTCTTATACAGTTCATAGGCTAATGTGACGATTTCATCGTACAAATTAGCATTATCCATACTATATCCTCCGTTACTCAAATATAGTTCTTCTCCAATAAGTTGCAAATATATTATATCAAGTTATTTCCCTACAGTTACGAGAAAAATTCTGCACTGAAATTTTACCTTAAAACCACACCCCCCCTCACCTTGCCCTGGTTTATTTTTGTCAAGTACTTTTTGTAAGTAAAATCATGTTCTTGTGGATTGCACCTTGCCCAACCCTCACAACGGTCTTTTTTCAATTTGAGTCTTGTCAGAAGCTTCCAACAAGGCGACTACCTCCTCAAGCACTTCTCTTAAGTTTCTTACGGTAAAAGATGAACTTTTGTAGGATAAACACCTATAACTGCTAAGGTCAAAATCCTACAAAAAAATCAGACTTATACTGATACCTTTTATTCTTGACATGGCATATTCTCTAAGCAAGATAGGAAGAAACTTCTGACTATAAACTAATTATCACTAAGGTTTTCAAAATTCTTATGAAGTTACCTGTTTAATAAAAAGGAGGTTATTGATATGCAATATTCATTTACGTGTCCCACAGGGGGTTGCAATTTCTCAGTAAAGGTTATTGCGCAGAATGATGATTGGGCAGTTGAAAAAATCATTGAGGTGAGCTCTGTTCATGGCAAGCAGGCCCATCCAAATTTGCCATCAATGACAGTGCAACAAATAAAAAATGTTGTGCTTTCAGGCGTGAAAGAACAATGAAGATCTTTTTTTGTTGAAAAGGTCAGCTATTTACTAATAGTCATTAGTAAGGACACATACAACTTAATTTTGAAGTCATGCCCGAAGTTCTTAATCGGGCATCCAGAGCCTTTCTGGATTCCCCGGTCAAGTCCGAAGCGGATTTCCGCGAGGAGTCGCATCGACCGGAGAATGACAAGAATATATCCTTACTTATAGTCGTCTCAGTAAGTCAGATATTTTTATTTAGTTAAAATAAAAAAGGGAACCGAGTTATGCTTATAAAAGTAATGTATCAAAACAATGAATATGGTATGGTTAATCCATTTCTTCTCGATAAGCTAATCGCTTCAGGTAAGATTAAAAAGTTTCTCCGTTCAGAAGGATGGGCTACTATAGGTATTGACCCTATAAGAGGAACTGGTGGTCATTATAAAGGCTCAGAAAGACGGATTGAATTATTGAAGGATGAAGATAAAACAAAAGAACAACTAATACATGAAATGAAAGAACTTCGTCAACAAATTGCTGAGTTAGCAAGAGTAAAAGCACAGCACAACCAAGCAGAGGAAGCACTGCGAATGAATGAAGAAAAATATCGCACTGTGGCAGATTTTACCTATGACTGGGAGGACTGGTTAGGCCCACATGGTAAATACATCTATGTTTCTCCGTCATGCGAGTGGATTACTGGCTATCGCCCGGACGAATTCGTGTCAGATCCTGATCTCGTGATAAAGATTACCCATCCTGATGACCGTGATTTAGTTGAAGAACACTTCCGCGAGATATTAAGAGGTAGTATTGCTATCCACAACATAGATTTCCGTATCATCACCCGCAGCGGTGAAGTGCGCTGGATCAGCCACTACTGCCAGCCGGTCTATAGCAAAGATGGTAATTTTCTTGGAAGTCGTTCCAGTAGCCGCGACATTACTCAACGTAAAAAAATAGAGGAAGAATTAAAACAACTGACAAATGAATTGGAACGTTTCAATGTTGAACTATCAACCGCAAATGAGCAACTGAAAAAAGAAATGGAAGTCCGTGTAACGACTGAGAAAGCGCTTAAAGAAAGTGAAGAACGTTATAAAAGGATGGTCAGCGCAGTAACCGCGTATACTTATTCAGTTGATCTCAGTCACGCAGGTGCAATATCTACCCGACATAGCATGGGATGTATCCCGGTCACAGGGTATAATCCTGAGGATTTTGAAGCTGATCCGTATTTATGGCACTCAATGATCCACCCTGATGATCGGATGATGGTTGAAAACTCACTCAAAGAGATTTTGGCTGGTCACGAGGTTTCTCCTATCGAGCACCGTATAATCCGCCGTGATGGCAAAGTGGTTTGGGTTCGCAATACCATGGCGCCGTACTATGATGGAGATGGCCGCCTCATCCGCTATGATGGTCTGATTGAAGACATTACTGAGCGCAAGCAGGCGGAGGAGGCGCTGCGTATAAAAGATAATGCAATAGAATCTTCCATCAATGGTATCGGAATCGCTGACCTTAAGGGGTGTCTTATATACGCAAACAAATCCTTTCTCAAAATGTGGGGATATGATGAAAAGGAAGCCCAGGGAACACATATTGAAAATTTCTGTCACATAAAAGAGGAATTTGCTAAAGTTATAGAGGCATTGAAGGATAAGGGAGGATGGATAGGTGAACTAAAGGCCAAGAGAAAAGATGGCTCATCATTTGACGTAGATTTTTCAGCAAGCATGGTTACAGATGAGGCTGGCAAACCTATCTGTATGATGGCGTCATTTATAGATATCACCGAGCGCAGGCAGACAGCGGAGGAATTAAAGAAATTGTCAGAAGAGTTAGCACGTTCCAATATTGATTTAAGAGAATTTGCCTATGTAGCTTCTCATGATTTGAAGAAGCCTCTACAATCGATTGAGGGCTTTGTGAAGCTATTGGCGCGGCGTTACAAAGGTAAACTTGATGCCAAAGCTGATGAACTTATTGAGTATATCGGTAGCAGTGTTAAGAGGATGCAGGAGCTTATTAAAGACTTGTTAGAGTATTCACAGATTGGAGCGAAGGAAAAAAAATTCAAGCCTACTGATTGCTCAGGTGTTGTGGAAAAGGCAGTTGGCAATCTGCAGGCAGCCATCGATGAGAGTAATGCTGTAGTGACATATGA
>Ga0129298_10000746_pt1 | contig 13256 bp, 10 predicted proteins | sample I19B2metaG_FD_94707 | JGI IMG/M metagenome (GOLD analysis project Ga0129298, IMG submission 94707) | Lake sediment bacterial and archeal communities from Gulf of Boni, Indonesia to study Microbial Dark Matter (Phase II) - ​I19B2 metaG | ecosystem: Environmental > Aquatic > Freshwater > Lake >... | reverse complement strand
GGGAACCGAAGTTCCTGCGGCACTTCTCATGTCGCCTGCGACCAGTGCAGGCCTGAGCCCGCAACGGCGCGCGGGGCGCCGGCCTAAGGCCGTAGCCGGCGCCCCACCGGCTGCCAGCGCTCGCGGACTACCGCGCAACCATCGCAACAGCCTCAGTCGGGCCCCGTCGCGATATCTCGCTCTCGAACGCCGACTTTGGCAGCTCAGAACCGTATTCGCTGCCCGCGACCCATATCCGCGCCAGGAAGTTCTTGCTGCCGTAACGGCGAAAGACGAGCTGGCTGCGGTCCGGAACACGGCCCGCATGGACTTTATTCGCGATCCTGAACTGGCCGACCTTCCAATCGAGGCTTCGAATCAGCACGGTGCCGCGGGGCGCGTCCTGCCGCACGGTGTACTGCCCCGCCGGCAGCGTCTGGTCGCCGACGACGAAGTCAAATGGCACGTCCCACACCGGTCTTGGTCCGGCCGGAGCCTGTGCCTGAAGGGCGGGGGCCGTGATCAGCGCCGCCGCCAGAAGAGACAAGGTGATCAACTTCGACTTCATGAGTCGTTCCTCCTTTCGAAAACCCGCAGGGAAGCCCGCTGGGGCTTCCGCAAACGACGGCCACGCCTTCCCCAGACGCGCCGGAAGAAAACAAAAAGGCCGCCGCCGCGGGTTGGGACCCGCGACTGCGGCCTCCGGTATGTTCCGGTCAGCCGGAAATGCTTCGGTCTATTCGACGAACCTGACTTTCTTTCGCGTCTCCTCGGCCAGAACGGGCAGTCCGTCCTGAATGCGCAGTCGTTCGATATCTCCGAACCGCAAGTCCTCGCAGTAGCGGATGAATGCCAGCCAAGCGGGATGCAGCACGACCCCCAGCCTTCTCGCCGGCCCAGGCTCCTGTCGCATCACGCCGGCCGTCTCGCCCTTCTGGCTCATTTCGGCCGTCGTTGCTCTACAAGCTTGTATACGCAGCACGCTGCGATTTGGTTCGTTCAAGCGGAAGCCGGCTCTTCGATCACGCGGCTATAATCTGCCTATGTCCCACTGGCTCAAGGTACTTCTGAGTTTCCTGTTGACGTGCTTCTCTTCGGCAGCCCAGCGCACTCCGGCGACAGGTCCTCTTCGGGTGCTCGGATCCAATCCCCGCTGGTTCACCGACGGCTCGGGCAAAGCTGTCTACCTCACCGGCTCGCACACCTGGCAGAACTTGCAGGATTCGGGCTTGCTCCGCCGGGACGACCGCGATCCGCCGGATGCCTTCGACTACAACGGCTATCTCGACTTCCTCGAACGGCACAACCACAACTTCTTTCGCCTGTGGAGGTGGGAGACGCCGAAGTGGTCCGACAAGTTCGACGGCAAGGTGAAGTACTGCCGGCCCCACCCGTGGATGCGCACCGGTCCCGGCGAGGCCAAGGACGCCAAGCCGAAGTTCGATCTGACGAAGTTCGATCCGGAGTACTTCGGCCGCCTGCGCACTCGGGTGATGGCGGCGCGCGATCGTGGAATGTATGCAACCGTGATGCTGTTCGAAGGCTGGGAACTCCAGTTCACCGATGCCTGGAACTACCACCCGTTCCAACGCGACAACAACGTGAACGGAATCGAAGGGGATGCGAACGGCGATGGCCAGGGCACCGAATACAACACGCTCCAGCCGGACGACATGGGCAGGCGTGTCCTGGAGCTGCAACTGGCGTACGTGCGCCAGGTGATCGACACGGTGAACGACCTCGACAACGTGCTCTACGAAATCTGCAACGAGGCCCTGCCGGAATCCACCGACTGGCAATACTACTTGATCCGCTACGTCAAGCATTACGAGAAAGGAAAGCCCAAGCAGCACCCCGTCGGCATGACCTTTCAGTACCGCGGCGGAACCAACCGGACGCTTTACGACAGCCCGGCGGATTGGATCTCACCCAATCCGGGTGAGCCAGGTGAAGACTACCGGGAGAACCCGCCGGCGTCGCGCACCACGAAGGTCGTCGTCAACGACACCGACCACTTGTGGGGGCATACCGGAGGCGACAGCGTGTGGGTGTGGAAGAGTTTCACCCGCGGTTTGAATGTTCTGTTCATGGAGGAGTTGCTGCCCTCACCTACCTGGCAGGATTCGGCGCGCGTCGCCATGGGGCAGACGCGACGTTACGCCGAGAAGATGAACCTGGCGGCAATGGTCCCTGCCGGCGAACTTGCCGCTACCGGATACTGCCTCGCTAACCGCGGCGAGGAGTACCTGGTGTTCCAGCCCGGCAACAAGGGTGAGTTCACGCTGAACCTGACGGAAGCGAGCGGCGCGCTCTCTGTCGAGTGGCTCAACGTGAACACCGGCGGCGCGATGCCCGGCAAACCCGTTTCCGGCGGCGCGCCACGGACCTTCACCACGCCGTTCCCCGGCCCGGCTGCTCTCTATTTGAAACGTACGCGCGAGTAGCTGCTCGGCGCGCACCCCTGTTTTGGCCGCCGGCATGGTGTATACTCACAGCTACCCCGGACGCGAACTGGAAATCCGGGCCGAAGCATCCACTTCGAAAAACTCAACAAGAGGGGAAAGACAGATGACTGGGAAGATCCGCAGTATCTTTCTGGCCGGCGTAGCTTTGCTGCTCCCGCTGGCTGGAACCGCGCAGCAGGACAAGCCGATTTATACGTTCGTCGCCGAGTGGGACGTTCCACGCGCACATTGGAACGAGTTCACCTCGCACTTCGAGCAAAACCTCAAGCCGGTCCTGGAGCGGCTATTGAACGATGGCGCCATCGTGGAATACGCCGCGTCAGCCACCGTCGTCCATACCAAGGAAGGTTTCACGCACTCGACCTGGTGGAGTGCGCCAAGCATTGCGGGCATCGAACGGGTTCGAACGGAGTTGATACGGGTTGCTCCGAGTCCGGCCATGGCCAGCGCGAAGCACCACGATCATTTGTTGCGTTCGATGGTCTACCGCACCCGCACCACCGCTCCCACCAGCGGCTACTTCTATGTCAACTTCGCTCAGGTTCAGCCGGGCAAGGGCGAGAAGTACCGCGAGCTTTGGGACCAGTACGCAAAGCCGGTGTTCGAGGAACTGTTCAACAACGGCACGATTCTGGCTTACGGCCTCGATGCTGAATACGTGCACACGGACGACCCGGGTTACCGCTTCTCGTGGTATGCGGCGCCATCCGCCGACGCCGTCGACAAAGTGAACGCCGCGCTTGCCCCCGCGGTGGCGAAGGCCTTGCCGGCCATAGCCGAGGTGACCATCGTCGGCTCGCACCGCGACAGCTTCGAGCGCCTCACCCACTACGCCCACAAGTAACCCGAAAAGGGGTCAGCCTGATCTGCCCCATTTTCCTGCGGCGCGGAACAGCCGCGATTCAGGCTGACCCCTTCATTGGCGACCATCAATGTAGCAGTCGTAGCAGTCGAACCGCCCGCCGAAAATGGACCAGATCAGGCTGACCCCTTTTCGGGGATAATTGTCTGTTCGATGGGGATTGACTGGTTCCCGCTGTGGCTGAGCCTGCGGGTGGCGGGCCTGGCCACGCTGGTGGCGCTGATCCTGGGCCTGTGGCTCGCTTACCTGCTGGCGAACCGCGAGTTCCGCGGGAAGGAGGCGCTCGATGCGGCGGTAACGCTGCCGCTGGTGCTGCCTCCGACGGTACTCGGTTTCTACCTGCTCGTTCTGCTCGGGCGCCAAAGCCCGCTGGGAAAGCTGTACGAGGGGATCTTTGGCGCTCCGCTGGTGTTCACGTGGCAGGCGGCGGTCGTCGCCGCTCTGATCCACTCGACGCCGCTGCTCGTCAAATCCTCCCGCGCGGCGCTTGAAAGCGTGGACCGCAGCTACGAGCGCGCCGCCCGCAACCTCGGCGCTTCGGAATGGCGCGTCTTCTGGCGCGTCTCCCTTCCGCTGGCGAGGCGCTCCATCCTGGCGGCGGCGGTCCTCGCCTTCGCCCGCTCGCTCGGCGATTTCGGCATCACCATCATGGTTGCGGGCAACATTCCGGGAAGAACGCAAACGATGGCGGTGGCCATCTACGACGCGGTCGAGGCCGGCAACGGCGCGCTGGCCCGCACGCTGGTGCTTGTCATTTCCGCGACAGCGCTGGCGATCCTCTTCCTCGCTAACCGCCTCGCGCCGAAGCAGGCCTCCGGATGATCCAGGCCCGCATACGCAAGCGATACCCTCCGGGGCCGGAGTCCGCCGGCTTCACCCTTGACGTCGAGTTCAACGCCGCCGGCGGCGTCACCGTGCTCTTCGGGCCGAGCGGCTCGGGCAAGACCATGACGCTCGAGGCGATCGCCGGTTTCGTACCGCCGGAGGAGGGCCGCATCCTGCTCGACGACGAAATTCTGTTCGACGCCGCCTCCGGCGTCAACCTCCCGCCACAAGCGCGCCACTGCGGTTACGTCTTTCAGAACTACGCCCTCTTCCCGCACATGACCCTGCGGCAGAACCTCGCCTTCGCCGCCGCTAGCTCGCGCAAGCGCTGGCCCCGCCTGGAGCGACATCGCCGCGTGAACGAGATGCTCGAGCGCTTCCACCTCACGGAGGTCTCCGGGCGGCGGCCCCACGAAGTGTCGGGCGGCCAGAAGCAGCGCTGCTCCATCGCCCGCGCGCTCATTGTGGAGCCGAAGCTGCTCCTGCTCGATGAGCCGGCGCGCGGTCTGGACGTGCCGCTCCGCGCCGAACTTTACGAAGTTCTGCGCCAGGTGCGCGACGAGTTCCGCACTCCGATCCTGCTGGTAACGCACGACCTCGAAGAGTGCTTCGAGCTGGGCCAGGAAATGATCGTGCTGAACCAGGGCCGGATCGTCCAGCGCGGCGCACCGCGCGGCGTCTACGACCAGCCGGCCAGCGTGGAAGTGGCGCGGCTCCTTGGAACATACAACCTTCTCCCGGTGGAGATCACCGCCCTCGACCCCGTGCGGAAGACCAGCCGGCTTCGAGTCGGCGTGCACGAGCTGCACGGCCCCTATTTCCCGGGTCGCCTGCGCGGGGATCGCGTCACCCTGTGTGTCCGGCCCGAAGAGCTGGTCGCGTCGCCGGCCGACGGCAAGCCGGGACCGAACCAGCTCGCCGCTGAGCTGCTGCGCTACGCCGAGCGCCCGCAGACCATCCGGCTGGAGTTCCGCGGCGACATTTTCGCCGAGGTACCCCGGGCTGCTTTCGACCGAAACCGGCACGTGAAGGATTGGATCATCGAGTTCCCGTCGCAGGCGCTTCGGGTCTTCTGACCTCCAGGGCAGCGTCAAACGTATTATCGCGGCGCCGTGGCCGGCGTCCCGGCGTATCGCTACTGAAATCGCCGCCGCGCATAGCAAGCTCCTTCCCCTTGCTACACTCGTCGATAGGGCGGCGCGCTCAGGCTGCCTTTGCGAGTCCGATGAAAACGCTGGACGAACACGTCGCGCTCGCCGCGCAAGCCCACGGCCACATTTGCGCCGGGCAGATCCTCGGCCTGCGCATGGCGCTGTACGGGCTCAAGCTGCTGGGGATTGAAGATCCCGCCGGCCAAGACCGCAAGCGCCTTGTGACCTTTGTCGAAATTGACCGCTGCGCCACCGATGCCATCACCGTCGTCACCGGCTGCCGCATCGGAAAGCGCGCGTTGAAGTTCCGCGATTTCGGCAAGGTGGCGGCGACGTTCTGCGATCTCCGGGACAACCGCGCGGTGCGAGTGGTCGCGCTTGAAGCATCCAAGCAGCGCGCCCGCGAACTCTACCCCGAGATCAACAACAAGAACGCTCAGCAGATGAAGGCGTACCGCGAACTGCCCGATGAAGAGCTGTTCTCGGCGCAGTGGGTGCGCGTCACGCTAGGGCCGGAGGAATTGCCGGGTTTCAAGGCCCCGCGCGTCGTGTGCGCCGCCTGCGGCGAAGGCATCAACTTCAAGCGGGAAGTGCTGCGCGACGGCAAGGTGCTCTGCAAGGCCTGCGCTGGTGAGCGCTATTACGAACCGCTTTGAGCAGGGGTGCGCCTGCCAATGCTCCGGTATTACATCACTGACCGAAAACCTCTCGGCGGCGTCGGGCCGCTCTTGTCTGCGATCGGCAAGGCCCTGGAGCTGCGCGTCGACATGATCCAGATCCGGGAGAAAGACCTCAGCGCCCGTGAACTGGCGGCGCTCGTGCGCGCCGCGTTGTCGCTCCCGAACCCAGGCGGAACGAAGATCCTTGTCAACGATCGGCTGGACGTCGCGCTCGCCTGCGGGGCCGGCGGCGTTCACTTGCCGTCGGACTCGGTCCCGGCCTCCCGCCTGCGTCCCATTGTCCCGCCCGGCTTCCTGATCGGCGTGTCGTGTCACTCGGCGGAAGAAGCCGCCGCGGCGGGCCGGAACGGCGCCGATTTCGCTGTCTTCGGGCCGGTGTTCCGGACGCCGTCCAAGGCCGCCTACGGCGCCCCCCAGGGACTCGAGAGGCTGGGCGAGGCGGTCCGCGCCGCCGGAATCCCGATATACGCGCTCGGCGGAGTGAGCCCGGCGAATGCCGCGCTCTGCCTCGAAGCCGGCGTCGCCGGCATCGCGGGGATCACCATGTTCCAGGGCGCGTAGAACGCTCGGTGAAGCGCCTTTACTTCGTCACGAACACTTCCGCTCGCGAGATGAAATCGCGGTGCGAGCCCGCTTCGGTGAGTTCCTCGAATTCCCTCTGCAAGGCGGCCCGCTCCAGTTCCGAGCGCTTGGCCTCATCGGCGCGGAAGGCCGCTTCAATCTTGTCCTCCGAGGCGAGACTTGGCGTGACCACCGACAGCCAGTACTTGCCCGGCGCGGCGCTGTGAACCGCCTCCGTCACGAGCATGTAACCGAGAATCACTCCGTCGGCAAGGAGTTTGTCGAGCACCGGCTTTTCGTACTTGTCGAATCCCTTGCGGAACTCTTCGCCCTTGCCGCGCTTGACCTGCCAGGAACCCACGGTCGAATACGGTCTTGCGCTTGCGGCCACGGGCTTCTGGCTGCTCGAGACGATCCGGAGCAGGTAATCGCTGTGCTTCTCCATGTCCGTGGAATCGGCGATCTCCTGCAACGCCGGAGCGTTGCTCGCCTGTATTTCCCGGATCGCGTTGGACACCTTGTCGTAAGCCGTGTAGTTGGGGACGGTGAACCAGGCCGAGACGTCCGGCACACCCGCCTGGTGCAGCACATCGCTTTCGATGCCGTACGACTGCACGGCCCCCTCCGCCATCAACTTCTCCAGCATGGGCACGTACAGCTTCTTCATCGCGGCCACCCACGCCGCGCCCTTTCCGGGTTTCGTCTTGAACACGGCCACTTGCAGCAGCGGCTCGGGCTTCTGCTGCGCAGAAACGGTCCCGGCGGCGACGAGTGCCGACACAAGAACCACAGATGTTAGTTTTGTCACGAAAATCCTCCTCTGAATGGTGGTGTTACTTCCCAGTGTCTGCCGATTGTACCTACCGCGCGGAGCGGAGTCAAGAACCGACACGCCCTGAACGCCCTGAACGCCCTGACACACCAGCACACCACCCCAGGCGCGGCGCATGAAGCGCACACACATCCTCTTTTGTAGCGCGGCGACAGAGCGGAAGCCGCGGCCGGCCGGATACGGTGCTTAGAACTCCAGCCGCACCCGCATTTCGATCATGCGCGGTCCGGCTCTCTCTCCGGAGGACAGGCCGTGCGTCTCGCCTATCACTCCGGCCCCGCCCGGCACAGAGATGTCACTGGCGGGAAACAGGAAGTTCGGATGGTTGAAGATGTTCGAAAACATGGCCATGTAGTCGAAGTGCAGTTTCTCGGTCAGGCGGAACCGTTTGAAGATGGTCACGTTGTGGACATGCAAGCCGGGTCCTTCGAGCACGTTCGCGCCGCTGTTGCCAAATCGTCCGTTTGGCGGATTCACGAAGCAGGAGGCGTCGAACCACCGGTCGATCGTGCGTTCCCCCGGGGATAGGTTGCCGTTGCAGATCCGGTCCGGAAGCCCGCCGTACGTGTTGGTATTTGAGGTGTCCGCGTCCGAGAAGTAGGGTGAGAAGTACTGGCCGCTCTGCAAGTATGTCACCCAGGCGATTCGCCATCCTCCCAGGACGTGATCGGCGGCAGCGGGGATGTTGTTCAGGAAGCGGCGGCCACGGCCAAATGGCAACTCCCATATGGTGTTGAAGACAACCCGGTGCTTGGCGAGGAAATCCCGGTTCCAGACTTTCGGCGCATCGGGATTCTCAGTGTTCAGGAAGTCGGACATCCCATGCGCCCATGTCCAATGTACGTCGAATGTTGCCCATCCCACTCGCCGGTTGGCGGCGAAACTTAGCGCGTCATAGTTCGTCCTGCCATCCGAGCGGGGGTAGACGGCGCTCACGAATTGAGGGTAGGGGTTTCGGTCTTCGGAGAAGGGGATGAGGCTCGGCTGCGGCTTGTTGATTTCAACATCGTAGTTCATCCCCCGGTTCCGTGAGCCGACGTACGACAGCCGGAATCCGATGTCACGCACCTGCCGCTCCACCGTAAAGTTGAACTGGTGGATCAGCCCGTTTTCCGTCTCCAAGGGATAGCCGCTGGCAGCTTGCGAAGGGACGCTTGGCGACACACCGGCCGAGGGGAACGGGTTCGGCATTTGAAACAGCGGCGCCCCGTTCTCGATTCTGTTGAAATAGGTCTCGCTGATCGCGAACGGCCCCCCTCCCTGGACACGGACAAACGCACCCAGGAACTCGTTGAAGATCCCGTAGCCTCCTCGAACCACTGTCTTGTCATTCAGCCGGTAGGCGACGCCGATCCGCGGAACGAGATTCCCGGACTCCGCGCTGGGCACGACGTCCCCGCTCACAACGGTGATTGTCGCGGGGTACGACGGGCTGACCTTCGACAGCGCGCTCTCTGGGACGATGATGTCGCCCGTCTGCGGATCCCAGTTGAACATCAGGCCATCATCATAAGTGGTGGCACTGTAACGGTCCCACCGCAATCCGTAGTCGAGCGTCAGCTTCGGCGTCACCTTGAAGGTGTCGGTGACGAACAAGCCAAGCTCTTTGGATGTTTGCTTCCTGTTTGTCAACGGGTTCAGCCGGGTACTGCTGATGGGCAGACCCAAAAGGAAATCGGCGTAAGCGTTTCCGCTGAACACGCCGTTGAACGCGAAGGAGCCAAAATTCTCATTGGGGACTTTCCCGTCAAAGTTCCCGTATGCCCTCAGCTCGCTGCCGAATTTTACCACGTGCCTTCCGACCGCCCACGTCACGGAATCCGCCCAGTTGAAGTTCCTGCCGCTTACCACAAAACCGCCTGGAACAATCGATATTGTGCTGTAACCGCTGATGTCGAACTCCGGGGACCCTCCCGGCCTCTCTACGCCGGCCTGATTGACGCCTTGTAACCCGAGCTTCGTCACGATCTCCGAACCGGAGCCCGGCTGAAAGCCGCCCACTTCTTCGTTATCCTTGATCCCGTCCCGGTTCCCCCCAAAGGAGAAGATATTGACGACATTCGGAGAGAACACGTGGGTGTCGGTGAAGACCCAGGAGTGGCTTTGCCGCAGCCGTGTCCAGCCTAAAGCGGGGTAATTTCCGGCCAGCACATACCGCGGGAGGTAGGCTTGGATCCTGGCATAGAAGGAGTTCTTTTCGCTCAACCGGTGATCTACGCGGACCGAAAGAACGTCCGCACGGAACTGATCATCGGGATACGGGTGGATCCAGGCGAAGTTGTTCACCAGGGCATCAGGACCGCCCACGTTCGGCGGCGGGAAGGAGTCCTCCTGGACCGTCTGCGCGACGCTGCTGAGACGCTCGGGCGGGATGACATTGCCTTCGAAAGGGTTGCCTGTAAGAGGATCCGTAATGATTTCCCCCAGGGACAACAGTTGTGAGAAGTCTCCCTTGCGCATCTGGACGGTGGGCACATTGGACAAGTAATTGAACCCGCCTGGCACGCGCTCGCCGTTCCACAAGGCATAGAAGAAGGTTTTGTTCTTGATGATCGGGCCCGAGCTGCTGAGGTTGAACGTATGGTAAATCACCTTAGCCTTCTCGGCGGCGAAAAAGTTGCGGGCGCCGAGAGCTGAGTTTCGGTGATAGTACGAGGCCTCTGTGTGGTAGTCGTTTGTCCCGCTCTTGGTGATGGTGTCGAAAAAGCCGGGCCGGGCGTATTCCGCGGTGTTGTTTACGGCGACCGCCTTGAGCTCCGCCACCGCCTCCATGTTGACGGTCTGGCTGTTCAAGGTCTCCTCTTTGACGCCGTCCTGGGCCATGTGGACCTGGTTCCCACCCTGTCCCGCGAATCTTGGACTGCCCCAGTCGCCCGGCTCCCGCTGGACATCGGGCAGAACGGCCAAGACGGCATACGTGCCCGAAAAAGCGTTGCCCGGAACCGGCAAATCCCAGTACCGCTGAGCGGCATTGAAATCAGCCCCGATCTTCCCTTGCTCCGTCTGGATCGCCGCCGCCGCCGCGCTGACCGTGACCTCGGCTGTCACGTCGCCGACTTCGAGGACTGCGTCGACCCGCCGGACTTGATTGCTCTGCAAGATGACGTCATCGATCACGAACTTCTTGAAGCCCGTCATCGTCGCTGTCACCTGGTACTGGCCGGCCTTCAGGGCCGGCATCTCATAGTTGCCCTGCGCATCGGTCTTCACCGTCCGAGCCGTGATGTTGGTCCGCACCTCGCGGGCAGTCACCTCGACAGCCGGTACCACCGCGCCCGTGCTGTCAGTCACCGTTCCTCGCAAAGTCGACAGGCCTTCCTGGCCAAACAGACACGCAGAGAAGACGGCGGCCATTAAAACAACAACGTTGAACACTCTGCCGACACTGCTACATATCTCGGAAGTCGCGGTTCTCATTGATCCCCCCTGGCATCAACGACGCATTCACCAGATGCTACGATGCTAACCTGAGTACCGCGGGCAGTCAATCCCACAAGCGGCAGTCTGCGGTGAACATTCAGAGGACTGAACACCGTTATGCGCTACCTCACCACGTCTTAGTGGTGCGGCGATGTGGCGAAGGCTGAACAGACACCTGCGTACACGGAAGACGCTTGGCGAAACCGCCACTGCCCAGGGAGCGCTGCCGGGGACGACTATCCCCGGGAGTGTTCCAGATGCGGATGGGGTTGCCGCACTACTGGGAGCCTCGAACTTGCGGCTCGCGTCCGTAAAGGTCAGAACTCGATACGACCTCGCAACTCGACCATGCGCTGTCCGGCTCTTTCACCCGAGTACAGGCCGTGTGTCTCACCAATCACGCCGACCCCGCCCGGTACTGAGATGTTGTTGTCCGGGAACAGGAAGTTCGGGTGGTTGAAGAGATTGGAGATCATCCCCATGAAGTCGAAGTGCACCTTTTCGGTTATTGGAAATCGCTTGAGAATGGTCAGGTTGTGGACGTGGAGCCCCGGACCTTCCAGGATGTTGGCTCCACTGTTGCCGAACCTGCCCACGGGCGGGACAGCGAAACAAGCGGCATCGAACCAACCATTGATCGAGCGTTGCCCCGCCGGCAGGTTCCCGTCGCAGATGCGGTCGGGCACCCCACCGCGAGTGTTCGTGTTCGATGGGTCACTGCCGGAAAACGCGGGCGAGAAGTACTGCCCGTTTTGCAGATAGGTCACCCACACAAGTCTCCACCCGCCAATCACCTGGTTCGCTGGACCCGGCACGGTGCTGAGGTACTGGCGCCCCCGGCCAACAGGCAACTCCCACACCGTGTTAAAGACCACCCGGTGCTTGGCGAAGAAATCCCGGCTCCAGAGCAACGGGCTATATGGATTCTCCAAGTTCAGCATGTTGTTCATGCCGTGAGCCCAGGTCCAGTGGGCGTCAAATGTGACCCATCCTATGCGCCGGTTGGCCTGAAACGTCATGGAATCGTAATTGGTTGCGCCATCCGTGCGGTAGACGGTCGTGCGGACGAACTGAGGGAAGGGCCGGCGGCCGCTGGTGAACGGAATCAGGCTCGGCTCCGGTTTGTTGATGTTGAGACTATAGTTCAAATCCCGGTTTCGCGAACCGATGTACGACAGGCGGAAGCCGACATCCCCTACCTGCCGCTCCACCGTGGCGTTGAACTGGTGGATCACACCGTTCTTCGTGTGCAAAGGAACCGCCGTGACGCTTTGGGAAGGGACATCCGGCGAAACGCCGCCGGACGGGAACGGATCCGGCATCTGGAACAAGGGCACTCCGTCCGTGATCTCGTTGTAATACGTCTCGCTGACTGCGAACGGCCCGCCTCCCTGTTGCCGGGCAAACGCCCCCAGAAACTCGTTGTATATCCCGTAGCCTCCGCGAACCACCGTCTTGTCGGTCAGCCGGTAGGCGACGCCGATTCGAGGAACGAAATTGCGCTTGTCGGGGTCGGGTACGACCTTCCCCGTGACGACATGGATCGCCTTGGGGTAGTAGGGGCTCACTTTCGACTGCGCCGCCTCGGGCACAACCACGTTGCCGGTCTTCGGATCCCAGTTCAGCATCAGCCCGTCGTCATAGGTGGTGGCGCTGAAGCGATCCCATCGCAGGCCGACGTCCAGCGTAAGTTTCGGCGACGCTTTGAACGTATCCGTGATGAAGATCCCGAGCTCTTTGGTCGAGAACTTCCGGTTCAGGATCGGGTTCAGCCGCGTGCTGCTGATGGGCAACCCGAGCAGGAAGTCGGCATATGCATTTCCGGTCCAGGTGCCGTCGAATTCGAAGTTCCCATAGTTGTCATTGGGGACCCTTCCATCGAAGCGGAAGTACGATCTCTGCTCGAAGCCGAACTTGAGGACATGCTTGCCGGCCGCCCGGGTCACGTTGTCGGCGTACGTAAAGCTCCGAGGCCATATCGAGAAGCCGCTTGCACCACCTTCTCCAAGAAAGGCCATTTCGGGGTAACCGGTGATAAGAAAAGTTGGAGATCCAGAAACGTCCGTAACGCCGGCCGCATTGACACCCCGAAGCCCCAGCTTCTCCACGATGGCCGCCGCCGCTGGGGGCTGGATGCCTTGCATGGATATGCCGGATTTGATCCCGTCCCGGTTGCCGCCGAAAGTGAAGGTGTTGACGGTAGTTGGGGAGAACACGTAAATATCCGTCGCAACCCATGAGTGGCTCTGCCGGTTAGATGGCGAGGTCATCGTTGGGTAGGACCCCGCGAGGATGTAACGCGGCAAATAGCCCTGGAACCTGCCGTAGAGCGAATGCTTGTCGTTCAGCCTGTGGTCCACACGGACCGACCAGACATCCGCGCGGAACTGGTCGTCGGGATAGGGGTGGATCCAACCGAAGTTGTCCACCAGCCCGGGCCGGTTCGCCCGAGGAACGTAGTCCTCCTGCCACGTCGTGGCG
>Ga0129298_10000741_pt1 | contig 13323 bp, 11 predicted proteins | sample I19B2metaG_FD_94707 | JGI IMG/M metagenome (GOLD analysis project Ga0129298, IMG submission 94707) | Lake sediment bacterial and archeal communities from Gulf of Boni, Indonesia to study Microbial Dark Matter (Phase II) - ​I19B2 metaG | ecosystem: Environmental > Aquatic > Freshwater > Lake >... | reverse complement strand
ATATCGCCCAATACCGCCGCCGTAAAATCCTTGATCCCCGGGATAAAGCCCATGAAGAAGTGGACCTGTTTGAACATTAGAGCATAGAGGACACCAGCGGCTCCGGCTGCCATCCCTCCGATTACAAAAGTGGTAGAGATCATCCTGTCTATATTGATTCCCATAAGGGCCGCGATCTCCTTATCTTCGGAGACGGAACGGATGGCTTTACCGACCTTGGTCCGCTGAACAAAGGCATAAAGGCCGGCCATCATCAATGCCGCAGCCGCAATCACCAATGCCTGAATCTTCAAAATCCTAAATGCACCAATAGGCCATTCTCCCTCAAAGATCTTCACGACAGGATAAGCTTGGAATCCAGAACCATAAAGTCCCCGGAAAGTATATTGAAGAAAGAAGGAGGCTCCGATGGCAGTGATGAGAGGAATCAAACGAGGAGCGGTCCTCAGGGGACGATAAGCCACCCGTTCAAGAAGAAAGGCGATCAAAGTTGAAGTAGCCATGGCAACAAGGAAAATGACAAGCAAACTAATGATGGGCTGACGGTCCAAAAAACCGGATGAGTAAAAAGCAGCCGCTACATAATAAGCGGTATAAGGGCCACTCATGAAGACTTCGCTATGGGCGAAATTGATCATCCGCAAAACTCCATAGACCAGGGTGTAACCCATGGCGATAAGGGCGTAAATGCTCCCCTGAGCCAGACCGAAGATGAGGAAGTCAAACCAATGGTAACGGGAATATCGGCCTGCGGTTAAGGTGGCTGCAGATCCCCAAATAATCATGGCTAACATCACTGCTCCAATTAACCACATGACGATATCTGTGGGAGTGATCCTTTCCCTCAATCGCCTCAATAGTTGTAGCATAAGGGCCTCCCCACCCCTTGAGATGAATTCAAAAATTGAATTTCGTCCTATTCTACCTGATTTTCAACCTCAAAATTATGGATGAGCCGGGGACGATTTCCGTACCCGGCTCATCCTGTCAGTTTCGTGAAACCCTCTTTTTGGAGCGGCAAATCACTTCTTCTTGGGAGGGGCTGGTGCTGGAGCTGCAGGCGCCCAGATTGGTTTACTCGGCATCTCTAATTTTTTTACATTGTCAGCCGCTGTCTTATAGACCGCAATCCTCGGGTCTGCACAGTCTCCGTATTTGTCGCAGGTTATAGTCCCTGTCAAGCCTTTTAGGCCCTTTGTTGCATAAAGAGCATCCCTCAGTTTCTGGCGGCCAATATGGAGTGTACCGTCTGGGGCCTTCTTCGCTACCTTCTCGATGGCCGCAAAGATCATTAAAGCCGCATCATAGGCATGGGCATGGAAGGGGGCTAATGGTTTTTCGCCATATTTCTTCTGATGCTTGGCTAAGAAATCCTTATAGCCAGCGGCAAAAGCGGAGAAATCAGGACTTGAGTGATACATCCCGATAGCAGTCTCCCCTGCAGCCTTGTAAAAGTCCGGAGAGAATATGCCATCCGCTCCCATCAGGGCGACCTTCTCTAAACCCTTTACCTCCTTTACCTGACGGGTGATGTGACCTCCCGCTGCGATAAAGATGGGATAGTAAATAAATTCAGGCTTACCTGTGGCGATCTTGGTTAGAACTGGCCGCATATCTGTGTCAGTTGGGGCAACGGCCTCCTGAGAAGTGATGGCTCCACCCAGTTTCTTAAAGGTCTCGGCAAAGACAGCCTGAAGTTGCTCGGCATAGGGACTGCCGTCATGGACGGTAGCTGCCTTTTTAACCTTTAATTGCTTAATGGCAAACTCGGCTGCTACCGCTCCCTGCACTTTATCGTTGTGAGCTGTTCGTAGATAACCATCATATTCTGGTCCACGTTTTGGGTCTGTCAGAATTGGTGCAGTATTCGAGGGTGAGACCGTTGCGATACCAGCCTTCCAGAGGATCGGTGCGCCAGGCCGGGCCTCGCTTGAACAGTTGGAGCCAATCGCCGCAACGATCGTGGGATCGGCAGCAAGTTTGGTTGCAGCCGCCTGCCCACCTTCGGCGTTACAGCCCGAGTCTTGAAAGGTCAGTTTGATGGGATGACCAAGGAGTTTGCCACCTTTATCATCAGCAGCAATCTCAACGCCACGTTTGGTATCTGTACCCAACGAGGCATCCGGCCCTGCAATGACCATCCAGCTGGCAATATGGATGGGTTCGCCAGGCTTAATCTTCACCACACCAATCTTGTCTTCATAGACGAAAGCTGCTTTCGGCTTTTCAGCAGGTTTTGCCTTTTCAGGTGCAGCTGCCAGTGCCATGATCATACTTAGACCCATGACCATTACAAGAACGATGACTAAAGCAAACAAACGTTTCATAGTTACCTCCTTTCCCGTGATAAGACCAAGTAATTTCTAAGAAAAAACCTCCTCCTCCCTTCCGTTAATTCATCACCTCCTCTCCAAGTCCTGTCGTTCTAAGTGGAGCAATATTATTAAATGCCTTGGGAATTGTCAAGCTATTCCTTATCCTAAAATATTTCAGATTTTTAAAATCTCAGAGGTCTCTGCCAGGCCTCCTTAAGGTCATAGATATTGGCCTCAATCACGGTCTTACTTTGAAGACCCATGACCCGAAAGACTTCGTCTTCTCTCACCACACCGATCTCCCCATAAATGGCATCGGCAAGAATTGCTTCAAAAGTCTTTTTCTTTTTTGGATCGATGGTCACAATGAAACGGCTCTGTGATTCAGAGAAGAGGAGAAGATCGTTTCGATTTAATCCTGATTGGGGAACTTTTCTCAGATCAATTTCCATTCCGAATCCACCGGCAAACGATGTTTCTGCAAGAGCCACTCCTAACCCCCCATCGGAACAGTCATGACAGGAGCGAACGAGACCTTGTTGGATGGCCTCATAAACCTCTAAGTATAAAGCCCTTGCTTTTTGAGCGTCCACTTTCGGCACTCCATTACCTACAAAACCTTTCGATGCGAAGTATTCCGATCCCCCCAATTCTTCAAATGTCTCTCCAAGGACATAGACGAGATCCCCAGGTCTTTTTGCATCCATGGTAACCGATTTCCTTATATCATCGATCTTGCCCAAGGTAGAGATGAGGACTGTAGGAGGAATGGAGATCTTTGTCCCTCCGATGAGGTAGTCATTCTTCATGCTATCTTTGCCTGAGATTAATGGAATACCAAAAGCTTTGCAATAACCATAAAGGGCTTGGTTGGCTCGAACAAGCTGGGCCAGTTTATACTCTCCGTCGGGTGTCTTCTCCGATTGGACTGGATCTGGCCAGCAGAAGTTGTCCAATGCTGCAATTCGATCCGGATCCCCGCCCACGGAGACGTTGTTGCGGATGGCCTCGTCAATCGCACAGGCCACCATAGGGTAGGTGTCGATATCGCTATATCTGGGACAGATCCCATTGGAGATGACGATCCCTTCGAAGGAGCTGAGGATCGGCCTCAATACGGCAGCATCGCTCGGCCCATCATTCTGACAGCCCACCAGGGGCTTGATCACACTGCCTCCCTGAACCTCATGGTCATATTGTCTGATCATCGATTCCTTGCTGCAGATATTGAAACGGGAAAGCATCTCCTTCAGAGTCGAAGTGAGGTCTTTGGGTTCTGGAAAATCAGGCTCTCCGTAAATCGGCCTCTTCCATATTGCTCGAAGCTCCATCTTGGGGAGCCCTGAGTGGAGAAATTCCATGTCGATGTAGGCGACTGTCTTGCCTTGAGAGAGGACATGAAATTTTTTCGTATCTGTGAAGGTTCCAAGGACAGTGGCCTCCACATCCATCTTTTGTGCCAACTCGAGAAAGGCCGCGATCTTTGACGGAGAGACGGCCAGGGTCATCCTCTCCTGGGCCTCAGAGAGAAGGATTTCCCATGGGTTGAGACCATGGTACTTCAGGGGAGCCCGATCCAGGTGAAGTTCGCAACCGATCTCCTTGGCCATCTCACCCACGGAAGAGGAGAGACCGCCTGCACCGTTGTCTGTGATCGATTTATAAAGGCCTTGGTCTCTTGCCAAAAGCAGAAAATCGGTCATCTTCTTCTGCGTGATGGGGTCTCCGATCTGGACAGCAGTGACCGGAGAGTCTTCTCGAAGTTCTTCTGATGAGAAGGTGGCTCCGTGAATTCCATCCTTCCCGATTCGACCTCCTGTCATCACAATAAGGTCACCAGGCTCTGGCCTTTTCAGATGGGAGGGTTTGCCCAGTATCTCTTTGGGCATGATTCCGCCTGTTCCGCAATAAACTAAAGGTTTTCCCAAATAGCGATCGTCAAAGACAACCCCTCCATTGACCGTTGGGATTCCGCTTTTGTTGCCTCCATGTTCCACTCCTTCTCTCACTCCTTCATAGACTCTTTTTGGGTGGAAAAGGCGCGGAGGAAGGGGTTTGTTGTAAAAAGGGGAGGCAAAACAGAAAATGTCCACATTGAAAATGAGCTTAGCCCCTTTTCCTGTTCCGAAAGGATCCCGGTTGACTCCAACAATACCGGTCAATGCCCCCCCATAGGGATCGAGAGCGCACGGCGTATTATGCGTTTCCACTTTGAAGACCAAATGATAGTCTTCGTTGAAGCGAATCACACCGGCATTGTCATCAAAGACCGAGACGCACCAATCCCGATTCCCGAGGGAGGAACGAATCTCCTCAGTGGCTCTCTTGATATAAGTTTTAAAGAGGCTGTCGATCTCCTTTCGATCTCCCTCTGCACCCCTGCCTTCCGGCCAGGCAGGAAAGTATTCAATCCAGGCATTGAAGATCTTATGTTTACAATGCTCAGACCAGGTCTGGGCAATGGCCTCCAATTCGACATCGGTCACTTTTCTCCCGAGGCCCAATTTCCTTCGGCCTTCAAGGGTAACGGGATTCCGAAAATAGTCTTGAACGGCCTTCATCTCTCTAAGATCGAGGGCCAAGAGCCGGTCTTGGCTCAATTGGAGAAGAAGCTCGTCTCCGATCTCCAAGTCAATCTGCTCAAGCCTTCCTCCTTCTTGCTCCCAGACCCTTGGGACTTTAGGTTCAATCTTGTCCTTCCATTCATTGGATTTCCAGACTTCAAATCTCTGAATAAGGGAATTTCCTAAGAGCTCGGTACAGATCCTCTCTACTTCGTCTCGTCTCAGATTCCCTCGAAAGAGATATTGAGTGGAGGTATAAACCTTTTCTTCATCTTTCAATTTCTTTCCGAGTCTCCATTGGATCGCTTCTTTGGCCGTCTTTCCAACGTTATCAGTGACACCGGGCTTAAAGCCAACCTCAACCAACCAATCGAAATCCCGGGCCAACGGTTCATTGATCTGATATGTCTGAACGATTGGGTCAAAAAAGGGGCCGGATGCAGTCTTCTCCAATTCCTTGTGAGAAAGTTCTATATCGAGGGTGAAGACAGAGATCGTCCTCACCGATTCAACGGGTAGACGAAGATCATTTTGGATCCTCCGCTTTACCTTTTCACCCAAAGCATCTCGGACCCCTTCTTTTAATTCAACTTCAATTCGATGAGCCACAGTATCCTCCATTGGAAAAATACGAAATTCGAATATCGAAATCCCTGCCTGCGGCAGGCAGGCAAAACAAAGATGTTAAACCCCAAACTCGAAACCCTAAACTCTAAACAAATTCAAATGTCCAAAGTACAAAACTCAAAACCGTATAATCTTTTTGAGTTTCAGGTTTTGCATTTGTTTAGGATTTAGAGTTTAGTGTTTAGAGTTTAAACCATTTCGTGCTTCGAATTCTATCTGATGTATTGCCTCACCGCCTCCAAACCCTTTTGAAGATGTTCCTCTTCATGGGGTTCGATGGTATAGATCGGATGCGATCCAGATTTCGAAAGGAGGTGGAAGAATCGATCGAAATCGAAATCTCCTTCGCCCACTGGAAGGTGTTCATCCATCTCTCGATGATTGTCATGGAGGTGGACTTCAAAGAGATATCTTCCTAAGCTTTCAAACCAGATCGGAAGAGGGCTTTTGCTAAAGAGATGGTAATGGCCCGTGTCGAAGCAGAATCGAAAATGGGGCGAAGCGATCTCGCTGAGGAGCATGGCTAAGGAATCAGGAGTCTCCTCAAAGACATTTTCGATGGCGAGTGTTAACCCCAAATGCTGGGCCCTCTTGACCAAAGGCCCCCAGGTTCGGAGGCTGCTCTCGAGCCAAAGCTTCACATTTCCGTCGAATTTCCATTTTTCATACCCAGGATGAAAGACGATCACCTTGGGCCTAAAGAGATGAGCCAGTTCGATTGTCTTCAAAAAACGGTTGGAGGTGACCTCCTTGATCTTTCGATCGATTCCTCCAGGGCTTAAATCCATAAAAGGGCCGTGTAAGGTCGTTTCCAGTGCGTTCTGTCGAAGGACCTCAGCCAAATGTTTCAGATCCTTCTCGCGGCAGGCGTCCAAGTCCTCGGCGCTGAAATAGATCTCCGGATGGATTCGATTCTCGATAGCAAAATCGATCCGTTGGAGGAGCATGGAATAAGGGACGTTGATATGGATGACGGTCATTGCTGATTTCTTCCGGTCCATTTCGTTTTTCTGGTTTCTTTAGTTTATATCATCCTCTGCGTCAAAACTCAATCCATTAGAAACGTGACTGGGCCTGCGCGCTGAAGCGCTTCGGCGCACAAGCGTGTCCCTGCTTACCCTGTCTGCCGACAGGCAGGCGTGTTTCGTGTCGGTAAGCCATCGATTCCTTCGCTTTATTGCGATTACATTAACTCCTCTCCTCCCTTATTGCATTCGTGAGAAAAATTATGATATAAAACTCCGAAGGAGACCCTATGTTCAATATTGGATTGCCGGAACTGCTGATCATCCTGGCGATTGCGTTAATCGTCTTCGGTCCGAACAAACTCCCGGAGTTGGCCAAGGCCTTTGGCCGAGCGATGAGGGAATTTAAGAAGGCAACTGAAGAGGTGAAGGAGAGTTTTGAGGCAGAAACCAGGGATTTGGAGGAATTGAAGAACACCTTAACGGAGGAGAAAGAGAGCCTTATCGCTAATTTGGCTGAAGAGGTTTCGGGGGTTGCTGAAGAGGCTGCTGTCCCTCCAGAGGCTGCCACTGAGACATCGGCTACTGCCGAGTCTCTCATCTTTCCAGAGACTAAGCAAGGAATCTTACCACTTTTTTCCAAGCCTGCAGAGACCTCACCCCTCGAAGCGCCATCGACCCCTGGAGAGGAGCAGCTCGAGAAGGAAAGGAAGGAGGAGCCAGAAGGGGCAAAGAAAGAGGTCCCTTCCCATGGATGAAAAAAAACTTCCTCTGACGTCTCATTTAAAAGAGCTGAGAGATCGTTTAATCTTTTCGTTTATCGCCATTGGCCTGGGTTTTGTCCTTTGCTACGCTTTAAAAGAGATTCTCTTCGATATCCTCGCCGCCCCCCTTTTAGAAATGATGCCTCCGGGAGGTTCCTTGATCTTTACCAGTGTGGCCGAAGCGTTCTTTACCTATATGAAAGTAGCTTTGATTGCAGGCCTCATGTTAGCCTCCCCTTTCGTCCTCTACCAGATCTGGGCTTTTGTGGCACCCGGATTGTATCGAAATGAGAAGAGATACGTCGTCCCTTTTGTCTCTCTCGGGTCTCTTTTCTTTGCGATGGGGATTCTTTTTGGATACTTTGTTGCCATCCCTTTCGGTTTTAAGTTCCTTTTGAGCTACGCCACCGATTTCATCAAACCCATGCCGAGCATGAAGGAGTATCTCTCCTTCAGCATCAAATTTTTATTGGCCTTTGGTCTCGTTTTTGAATTCCCTGTCGTCTTATTGCTTTTGGCAAAGATCGGGGTGATCGATGCAAAGACATTGGCCCGACAAAGGAAGTATGCCATCCTTCTGATCTTCGTCTTTGCTGCTGTGATGACGCCACCTGACATCATCTCCCAGGTGCTCATGGCCCTTCCTCTCATGGGGCTCTATGAGCTGAGCATCCTCCTCGCTAAGCTTTTCGGAAAGAGGTCTGCGCCCGTTGCATCCACGACGTAAGGTATTATGGCTGAATCCCCTTACAAAATTACGAGATGGCCGAAGAAGGAGAGACCGAGGGAACGGTTGCTTCAACATGGGCCGCAGCATCTAAGTGAAGCTGAGCTTTTGGGAATCTTGCTTGGGAAAGGGACGAGAAGGAAGACCGCCATCGACTTGGCAAGAGAACTCTTAGACCAGTATGAATCTCTCCAAAATCTCTCCTCCCGTTCTCCTTCGGAATTGACCAGGGTCAAGGGGATTGGATCTGCCAAAGCAGCTACCCTCTCTTCGGCCTTTGAGTTGGTGAGGCGAATCCAGTCCGAGAGAAACGTGAACAAACCATCCTTTAAGCGATCCGCCGATGTTGCCAGTCATTATCTGCCACTCATGAGGGACTTAAGGAAAGAGGTCTTCAGGGCTCTCCTTCTCAACCGAGCCAATCGGTTGCTTAAGGAAGTCATCATCTCCGAGGGGACGCTCGATGCGAGCATCGTTCATCCCAGGGATGTTTTTCGCGAGGCCATGTTGGAAAGTGCCTCAGGAGTCATCCTGATCCACAATCATCCGAGTGGAAATTCGAACCCCAGTGAGGAAGATCTCCGGATTACGAAACAGCTGGTGGAGGCAGGTCGCCTTTTAGGGATCAAGGTTTACGATCATATCATCTTGGCAGGAGATCATTATCGGAGTCTGGCAGATGAGGGACTGCTTTAGTTTGGAGTAATTCGTTCAGAGTATTGAGTTTTGAAACTCCGAACTACGAACTCCTAACTCAAACCAAGAGGTCCAGAGTAAAAATGACTGGTGAGAAGAGTGAGTACACGACCCATGGATCGCTCATCGTTCCTGATCAGCCAATCATCCCCTATATTGAAGGGGATGGAGTGGGGCCGGATATCTGGAAGGCATCGGTTCGTGTTTTCAATGCTGCGGTAGAGAAGTGTTATGGAACCAAAAGAAAAATTCACTGGCTTGAAGTCCATGCAGGAGAGAAGGCCTTCCAACTGAAAAACGAATGGGCTCCAGAAGAGACAATTGAGACGATTCGAGAATATAAGGTGGGGATCAAAGGTCCGCTGGCGACTCCTGTGGCCGGAGAGATTCGAAGCATCAATGTGTTACTGCGGCAAAGGCTTGATCTTTATGCCTGCATCCGGCCTGTAAAATATGTCTTAGGAACACCGAGCCCGCTGAGGCACCCGGAGAAAGTGGACATGGTGGTCTTTCGGGAGAACACCGAGGATGTGTATGCAGGAATGGAGTGGAGAGAAGGATCGGAGGAGGCGTCCCGGTTGAGAGAGTTTCTTAAGAAGGAATTAGGAAAGGAGATTCGAGAAGATTCTGGGATCGGGATAAAGCCTATCAGCCGTTTTGGAACAAAACGGCTCGTCCGAATGGCCATCCGGTATGCGCTCTCCCGTGGACGAAAAAGTGTCACGTTGGTTCATAAAGGAAATATCATGAAGTTCACTGAAGGGGCATTTCGAGATTGGGGCTATGAGGTGGCCAAGGAGGAGTTTGGAGAGAGGGTTCTCTTAGAGAGTGAATTGAGTGGGACGGGTAAAGGGGCAACGAATCTTCCCGAAGGGAAGATTGTTCTCAAAGATCGAATTGCGGATGCGATGTTTCAACAGATTCTTTTGAGGCCTGAAGAATATGATGTGTTGGCCATGCCCAATCTCAATGGCGACTATATGTCTGATGCGCTGGCTGCCCAGGTGGGAGGCTTAGGCATGGCCCCTGGAGCGAACATTGGAGATACTGCAGCTGTTTTTGAGGCCACTCATGGAACAGCACCCAAATACGCCAATCAGGATGTGATCAACCCGGGCTCCCTCATTCTTTCCGGTGCAATGATGTTCGACTACCTGGGTTGGGTGGAGGTGGGACAAAGGATTAGGAAGGCCTTGGAGAGGACTATTTCGAGCAAAACGGTCACCTATGATCTTGCCCGTCAGATGAAGGGAGCTAAAAAAGTGAGATGCTCTGAATTCACCTCTATCATCATTGAAAACCTTTGACATGCCTTTTGATTTCAGTTTAAATTATTATCAGGAAGGGAAACTCATCAATTGATCGAGCCGGGAGAATGGAGTGGCAGAACCTAAGAAGAAGGAAGAAGAAGTAAAGATCGATATCTATAAGGCTTGGTGTAAGGCCTGTGGAATTTGTGTTGCTTTCTGTCCAACCGGTGTCTTAGCCAAGGATGAGGCAGGTTATCCTTATGTGAAGGAAATTGAGAAATGCATCAATTGCGGATGGTGCGAAATCCGGTGTCCAGATTTCGCCATTACGGTTGAGAAGAAGATCAAGGGAAAGAAAGAGGAGAAAGTTGAAGCGATCGAACCTGAGAGAGAAGAAGAAGTCTCGCCGGAGAGAATTGCTGCTGCAGGGAAATGAGGCTGTGGTAGAGGGGGCTCTCCAGGCTGGCTGTCGTTTCTTTGCGGGCTATCCCATCACTCCGGCTACGGAGATCTCAGAAATCCTTTCAATTAGGCTTCCTCAGGTAGATGGGACCTTCATCCAAATGGAGGATGAAATTGCCAGTCTGGGTGCAGTCATCGGCGCCTCTTTGGCAGGGGTGAAGGCGATGACAGCAACGAGTGGCCCTGGGTTCTCTCTGATGCAGGAGAATCTGGGCTTCGCGGTTATTGCCGAAGTTCCGTGTGTGATTATTAATGTGATGCGTGGGGGACCGAGTACAGGCCTTCCCACATTTCCAGCGCAGGGGGATGTGATGCAGGCCCGATGGGGAACGCACGGCGACCATCCCATCATCGTCCTCTCTGCCTCAACGGTCCGGGAATGTTATGACATCACCGTTCAGGCCTTCAACTTCTCTGAAAAATTTCGGACCCCTGTCATCGTATTGATCGATGAAGTGGTTGCCCACATGCGGGAGAAGATGGTCCTGGACGATCAGGAAAAAATCGAGATTGTCAACCGGGTCAAACCCACAGTGCCTCCGGAATGGTATATTCCCTATGAGGATACCCCGAGAGGGGTTCCCGCAATGGCCAATTTTGGCGAAGGTTATCGATATCATGTCACGGGTCTCACCCACGACATTCGGGGTTTTCCTACCTCAAGACCGGATGAGATCGGGCCTTTCATTGCCAGACTTCATCGGAAGATCAGCCAACATTTCTCAGAGATTCAGATGGGAGAATTCTATCAGACAGGGGATGCCGAGATTGTGATCGTCGCCTATGGCTGTGTGGCCCGATCGGCGAAAAGGGCCGTTCGAGAAGCAAGGGAGAAAGGGATGAAGGTGGGCCTTTTGAAACTGACCACGATATGGCCCTTCATGAGATCTGCAGTGGAGAAGGTGCTTCAGAGCTCGAAGATCCTAATCGTCCCTGAGATGAATATGGGTCAGGTCTCTCGGGAGGTGAAACGGGTCAACCGGGGGATCGCAAAGGTCTTCACTCTCAACAAGGTCGACGGGACGATCATCACTCCATCGGAGATATTGAACCGAATCATGGAGGTATCCTGATGCCTGAGATTACCAAGTTGATTCACAAATATCTTCGACATGACAAGAAGTTTCCGCATGTTTGGTGTCCAGGGTGCGGGATTGGGATCATGTTGGGCGCCCTCATCCGTGCGATCGACCGGATTGGTTATGATAAGAATGAAATCGTCCTGGTCTCCGGGATTGGATGTTCTGGAAGGCTTCCTGTCTACGTTGATTTTAATACCCTTCATACCACTCATGGTCGGGCTCTCACCTTTGCCACCGGGGTGAAACTGGCCAAACCCAACCTCAAGGTGATCGTGATCATGGGGGATGGCGATGCCGTAGCGATTGGAGGGAACCATTTTATTCATGCAGCCCGAAGGAACATCGATCTCACTGCGATCATTCTCAATAACAGCGTTTATGGGATGACGGGTGGCCAATACTCTCCGACGACACCGTACGGGATGAAGTCCACGACCACGGTCTACGCCAATATCGAACAGGACTTCAGGATCTCAGAGTTAGCGGTGACAGCAGGAGCCGTTTTTGTCGGAAGGGGAACGGTCTACCATGCTAAACTCTTGGACAGCCTGATCGAAAAAGGACTCCTCAAGAAGGGATTTTCAGTGGTGGAGGTGATCGCACACTGTCATACTCAGTATGGAAGACAGAATCGTCTGGGTTCAGCCGTGGAAATGATGGAGTGGCAAAGGGATCATGCTGTTCCCGTAGAGAAGGCCTCCACGATGAAACCCGAGGAGCTATGGGACAAGATCGTCACCGGTGTATTGGTGGATAAAGAGCTTCCGGTTTATCAGGATGAGTACGAGAAGATGCGGGAGCGAGCCAAAGCCGCCGTCGGAGAGATGAAAGAACGATAAACGATGAACAATAGACGATAAAGATAAGTTCATGATCCATCGTTTACGGTTCATCGTCTGAAAGGGTTCAGATGAGCCTTCGATATGAGATCCGTCTGGGCGGTTCAGGAGGTCAGGGTTTGATCCTGATGGGAATTATTTTGGGTGAAGCCATTGGAATCTATGATGGAAAATGTGTGGCCCAGACTCAGAGTTATGGCCCAGAAGCCAGAGGAGGCTCAAGTAAATCAGAGGTCATCGTGAGCGATGAGGAGATCGACTATCCCAAGGCGATGCAACTCGATCTCCTCTTGGCGATGAGCCAGAAATCGTGCGATGACTTTTATCCAGACCTCAAGCCGGAAGGGCTCCTCATTGTCGATTCCACCTTTGTCACACAGGTCCCCAGTCCGAAGGCCTTCCAAATTCCTTTTACTCGAATCGCCCGAGAGAAATTCAAGAGGGAGGTGGTGGCAAACATCATCGCCCTCGGAGCCCTCAGTCAATTGAGCCCTGTGGTTTCTGCAAAGGCCGTTGAATCTGCAGTATTGGCAAGGGTACCCAAAGGCACAGAGAAGTTGAACCGTGATGCCTTAAAAGAAGGGATCATGGCTGCCAAGAAGGCCAAGAAGGAATGGACAAAAACGGAGGCACCTCCAGAAATTCCCAAAGAAGACCTCTTGGATTCGTATTAATAAAGAGACGCTAAGCGCTTAGCGCTATGCGCATAGCGGAAAGGACGATGAAAAGAAACTCCTTTGTCTATGCCGTGACCAAGAAGATTGCTCAACTGGTCTTTTCCATTTTCTATCGGATTGAGATCGAGAAAAAGGAGATTCTTCCCGATGATGGACCTGTGATCATCCTTCCCAAGCATCAATACTGGACCGATATCCCGATCATTAGCATTGTCTTTAAACCCCTCCTCTATTTTGTAGCGAAGAAAGAACTCTTCAATTACCCTCTCGTTCGAAACTACTTATCCCTCTTAGGAGGTGTCCCCGTGGATCGGACACAGACGGTCCGAACTCTCGACTCCTTTAAGATGATTCT
>Ga0129298_10000739_pt1 | contig 13331 bp, 11 predicted proteins | sample I19B2metaG_FD_94707 | JGI IMG/M metagenome (GOLD analysis project Ga0129298, IMG submission 94707) | Lake sediment bacterial and archeal communities from Gulf of Boni, Indonesia to study Microbial Dark Matter (Phase II) - ​I19B2 metaG | ecosystem: Environmental > Aquatic > Freshwater > Lake >... | reverse complement strand
TCAATTGTTTATTGCTTGTAGCGACCGTGAAATCACCACGATTTGGCGCCTGATTCGCCCCTTTGGTTCCAAAGGGAGGATTGGTCATTACAATATCATAACCCCCATCTTTAGGAACTTTCTTAGGTTCATAAATGGCATCTCCTAAATAGATATTTGCCTGGATGCCATGGAGATAGAGATTCATCAAGGCAAGTCTTCTTGGCCTTGGAACAAGCTCCGTACCGGAATAGGTAGAGGTTAATATGCGTTTGGCCTCTTCCCTTTCAAGACCGCCTTTTGTTTGTTCAATCAGCCATTCATAAGCACAGACCAAGAACCCGCCGGTGCCTGCTGCAGGGTCATGGATGGTGAAATCTTTTGTCTTTCGAGGGTCGGGCTTCACGCACCTAACAATGGATTGGATAAGGATTCGGGGAGTAAAGTACTGGCCTGCTCCTTTCTTTCCTTCTGAAGCTGATTTTTCGAGTAAACCTTCATAGGCAGCGGCCTTCACATCTATATTAAGAGATGTCCATTCAATCTCGTCAATGAGGTTGACAAGACGTTTCAGGTTAACCGGGTTACTGAATCGGGATAGAGCGCCAGCATAAATGGCTCCTAACATTCCAGGCTGTTCTCCCAATCCTCTGAGAGTGGCCTGGTAGTGATCAGTCAACTCAGTTCCGGATTTTTCTCTTAAGATAGACCAGGAATATTGCGGAGGTATTTCGGCTCCTTTCTCCTCAATCATTTTGAGAAAGAGGAGATAGGTTAACTGCTCGATGTAATCGCCGTAGTCAATTCCATCGTGACGAAGAGTATGACAGAATCCCCAGAGTTTACCTACAATATCAGTCATGGATTATTCTACCCCCTCACCCACGCCCTCTCCCGCCAAGGGAGAGGGGATTAGTGGGGTGAAATAGAATGAGGGGAAACGAATCATCTTAAAATTATCCTAAAGACCATTTAGAATGATGCATTTCAATTTGAGGATGATTCATTTTTTTTACGATACCTATGATTCCTACATGCCTCCCCATCCTTGAATCTCTATTGGATAGCCACATACTCAGCAAAGGAATTTGATTCCGGGACAGGTAGCCCATCCTCACGCAATCCCTTAATATGCATTTCAATGGCTTGATACATATTCTGCTCTGCTTCCTCACGAGTAGCCCCTGTTGCCACACAGCCAGGTAGATCGGGTGAGTAGGCTGAATAGTTACCATCTGCCTTTTCAATCACAATAAGAAAGCGATACATATTTACTTGACCTCCTTCAGTTTTGCTTGTTTTAAAATGCTATTTAACGTACCTGGTGCTAAATCATCATTAGGATGCCCGGCAATTGTTACCCTGCCAGGTATTGTGGGATGTTTATATTGCCTATGACTCCCTTTTGTTTCAACCAAATACCAGCCTTCTTCCTCAATCAATTTTATAACATCACGGATTTTCATTCTTTGTTCTTCTCGGGTTATCCTTCACCCCCACCCTTGCCCTGGTTTATTTTTGTCAAGGGGGAGGGTATCAATGGCGCCCTCCCGGCAAAGGGGGAGAGAGAAAAGTTGAGCTCCAAGAGATTTACGCAGCGATGGCCTCGTTAATCTTGTGGATGATCGTTTCCAAGTTGCCACCAAAAACCTTATTCAATTTATTCCATGAGGCTCCTTCGCGGGTAAATATGGGAAGCGTTTCAATATCCTCTTTTTCCATTAAGAGGTTTTCGATAAGGTGCCTTCGGATTAACTCTAACCATTTGTTCTGTTCCTCTGTAAAGGAGCGATCCGACTTGACCTTCATCAAAGCCTTGTTCACTCTCTGTTCGACCGTAAGTAATTCTCCTCCCTTTGCGGCAAACCGTATCATCGAGATAATATCAGCCAGTTCTTTGTTATAGGCACGGCGGAGATTTTTCTCAGTAAATTTATCTACAAGATGATCCGGTTTTGTAGCTAAAGTATCCCTCAAAGCCTTCAGCTTTTTGGTATCAAATTCTTTGGGCTTTTTTAGTAGGATCTCCAATGCCTCAATATGTTCAGGATTGTCCCTTACAAATGCTTCAAAATCCTTCAAATAATCCTGAGGCCCTAATTCTCTTCCATCTTTTGCTCTAAAAATGATCCTCGAAAGGACAATATCCTCAGCCCCATTCGCTCTGATGAATTTCTTCTCAGGTCTTGGATAATCTTCACAAAGATCAAGAAAGGCATCACTCTGCAAGGCCTTGATTGTCTCACCCCATTTCTTCTCAAGCCTCTCGTGTAAGGTCTTTGAAAATTCAGCTATGTCACATCTGAGGATATATTCGAACTGAAGCCTTCCTTCTTGGGTGATATTTTTGGAGATCCGGTGAAGTCTTTTGGATAAAACGCGAATATTGTATTCCCTGTCCTCGTTATTGGCAAGGTCCTGGACGATTTCACGAATGGTTCGGGTTGCCCTTGCAGGAGCTTCAGCTGAAATGCCGGTCGCCTTCCTGAAATATTCCAGCAGAGTGCCATTAAAACAATCAAAAACCGTAAAATGGGTCTTATGGATTTCAGGGCAGAGCCGGGTGCCGCGGCCCATCATTTGTTCGAATAGGATTCTGGATTGAACGGGTCGCAAAAAAAGAATATTCTCTATCCTTGGGACGTCCACACCTGTTGAGAGCATATCCACAGTGACTACAATTCCAGGATTCTGGCGGTTCCTAAACTCACGAATTCTTTGGAGAGGTCTATCAACAGATGGACTACCGGTAATTTTCTGGACGAAATCGTCTCCGCGGTTAAATTCGTCCCTCAGAATTTCAACCAACTGATCACAGTGTGATATGTGCTCAATGTCATTCTGGGCAAAAATCAAAGTCTTTGGAAAATGGCCGAGCTGTCTTTCCTGTTCTAAGAGATATTTCTTAATTTCTTTAACAATCTTTCTGTTTCTATCTGGAGCTGTCCAGTCGATCTCAGTGGTGGGGGCTGGGAGTTCCCTCTCGTCTTCCAGAGTTTCAAATTTAAGCTGTCCAGTCTGGGTATTTACCAACCCGACCTCTTCCCCTTCTTTGAGGAAAACCCCTCGGAGTGTAATATCCGATTGGATAGCAACAGCATCATAGTCAACCAAATAGCCTTCACGGACAGCCCGTTCATAATCATAGCTGTAGACAATTTCCTTAAAGAAGGCCTTGGTGTGCACAGCGGGTGTCGCAGTCAGTCCAATTTTTACCCCATCAAAATGGTTCAAGACCTCGCGCCATTTACTTTCTTCTTGAGCTGTATATCCACGGTGGCACTCATCGGCAATGATGACATCGAAGGCATGAATAGGGATATCCAATTTTGAGGCATCGGAATCATCATCCTGATCCCCTGAGGTAGAGAACATACCTTCAAAACCAAAAAGATTGATCCGCATGCGTTGGATGGTTGAGATATAGACAAAAGAATGTTTAATGTTTGGATTAATCAAATACTCTGGCGATAGGAGTTTTGGATCAAATTTCATATCTTCATCCAGATCTTCTCTTCTAAGTCTCTGGCTATAAACTTCGTAGCACTGGTCGAACTTTAATCCTGGCTCAGCTTCGAAACTGGCAGCAGTTGTAACAGCCTGAGCAGCAAGGGCACGCCGATCTACCAAGAATAGAATTCGTTTGGCATAACCGGATTTCATCAACCGGTAAATCAAATTGAAGATTGTAAAGGTTTTACCGGTACCTGTTGCCATGGCGACCATCATATGGCGTTTCCGAGAAAGGATGGCTTGTTCTATCGCAGTTATTGCTTCAATCTGAAAAGGCCAAAGATGTCCTTTAACTATCTCATGGTCTTTGAGCCATTCTTTCGCTACAGCTTCGTTCTTATTTAGGATTTCCATCAGTGCCTGGGGGGTGTGAAACTCGGCAACTTCTCTCGAAAGGTTTAGCGGGTCCCGTAAATCTTGAAACCAGAATATCTTTCCATTAGTGGAATAAGCGAAAGGAAGATGATAATCGCCAAATGAGAGGGAGTGTCCTTCAAAGCCTCGTGAATATCTTTTGGCCTGCTGAAGAACATTTTGAGGTCCTATGCTTAGTTTCTTACCCTCAACGCATGCTAAGGGTATCCCTTTGAAGAAGAGAATGTAATCAGCCGGCCCATTCTTTGTTGGGTATTCTTCAAGAGAGCCCTGGGTATACTTTGTTGGTGAGCTGAAAGGAACGATTGGACCCCACCCAGCCCTTATAAGGGCCTTGTCTATAAACAACTTCCTGGTCTTTGCCTCGCTGATGTCAGAGTCGTTCATGAGGAATGTCTAAATCTCCCCTTCCCCCTCTTTAGCAAAGAGGGGTATTTCTTAATTACAACATCTTCTCCTGGGCCATGCTGAAGGCTTTATCTTTAGATAGGATGATGTGGTCGAGGATTCGAAGCCCCAAAGTTTCAGCAGCCCTTTTAAGATCCTTGGTTATAGTCGTATCATCTTGACTGGGTGTGGGGTCTCCACTGGGATGATTATGAACCAGAATGACCGCAGAGGCTGATTCGCGAATGGCTGGTTTAAAGACCTCACGGGGATGGACGAGACTTTTATCCAAGAGTCCAACCGTGATCTGCTCTGATTTAATCACATGATGTTTTTCATCCAGCAGGACAATATGAAATTCCTCTTGTTTGGCTTCTCTTGCCAGCCTGATAAAATGTTCTTGGCAATATGCGATAGCATCAGAAGTGTTTCTGACTTTATGATGAGCTACTGAGTCGGTAGTCCTTTGACTTGCCAGCCTCTTGCCTAATTCGAGGCCAGCCATAATTTGACAATAGGCAGTCTCCCCGATGGCTCGGCTGACCTGTTTAAGTTCTCCTCTTGCTTGCAGAGATAGCTTACCGAGATCGTTTCCAAACAACGCAGCCAGTTTTTCCCCAGCATGCATAGCGGATTCACCTTGAAGGCCGGAGTGAATCAAGATGGTTAAGAGCTCCGAGGTCTTGAGTTCTGACGGTCCCAATCGGAGAAGGCGTTCCCTTGGTCGATCGATGGACGGAGACCGCTTAACCGTTGGGGTGAAAACCTTCTGATCAATCCAACGTCCTGGCTTGAAGTGTTCTTTTCTCCCTGACCAGAAATACTGCGGCTTACCCTTTGGCCCTGAGTTGGTTAAATAACCCTCTTTCGATAATTCGCTTATCACGCGGCCAACAAAAGCCCGTTTCTCATCTCTTAAGCTCTCATAAATATCCTGCTTGTTGAAAGAACTTTTAGATAATAGAACGTTAACCACGGATTGATATCTTGCGAAACGTTTTATATCCGGGTCAATCTTAAAGTTTGGCATGGTATCTCGAATATGTTCTTAAATCAACCTCTTATCCCAGCAAGAGGAAGCCAGGGATGAACCAATATTATCAAAATTACAAGCTTACTACAATAGGTATATGAACAAAAGAAGAAAGGAATTTCTACAGATTGTATCTTAAAGGAGGGAGGCCCGATCGTTTCAATATTGGCTCAGATCACAGAATTGTTTGTTCGGATATGGCGTCCTTTTTTAAGAGATCAGCCCAGATTTCTGCCCAAGATCTCTCATAAGGGAATATTCTTTTGTGGGGGATAAGAAATTATGCGAACCTTTTTAATAATTGAGAAACTGTTATAATTTCAATATGTCTATATTCCTTAAGTCTCAAAAGATGGGAGTCTCCACTTACAATGATCCTTGCATTCCCATCGATTGCAAGATTTATGAATAAATTATCTGTAGGGTCTTCATTTATAGGATGTTCTTTTGAAATAATTGGAATATTTTTACCAATGTTTTTGATGTCTTGTATGACCTTGTATATTTCTGTTGCATTAAAATCAAATTTCACTGATAAAACTTTGACAAGTTCATCTATTGACTCCCTGCAATATAAAAGGCTGAAAATACCTGATTTAACAAGCCTTATTGCTTGACGGGGTTTTCCACTCCATAAATATCCTGATATGAGGACATTGGTGTCAAACACCAGGTCTGTTTTCACTTAACCCCTCTGACTTCATGAACAATCTTTTCGATCTCCTTTAAACTCATAGAGGGTATTTTTTTACTTTGAGTTACGCGATCCATGTATTTAAAAATGTTTTCTTCCTTTCCAGCAGGAAGAACAATTACCTCCACCTTGCTCCCAGGCTTAAAAGGAAGTGATTTGACTGTTACACTCTTGTCTTTTTCCACTTCTACAAGTTTTTTTATTGCCTTCATATTAGAACCTCCTAAATTATGGGACTTTCCCCGTACTCTTAAATGCAGTTAAACCTTTTATAGAAGATATTTTTATCAAAAATGGAAAAGTAGGTCAAATTAAATTCGTGTAATCGCCGTAATCAATTCCATTGTGTCGGAGGGTGTGACAGAATCCCCAGAGTTTAGCGACGATATCGGTCATGAAATTTCCTTCTCTATTTTTCTAAATATCTTTAAGTATTTTCCGCCCAATGATTTGTCAAACTCCTTCAACCACTTTTTGATATAGACTAAATCATACTTCGGATTTTTTAAGAGAATGGATTTTACATCTTCAAGATCCCGTGCTCTTCCAGCAATCACTTTATGGATCACTACATCTTCAAGAGAAGCAAATCTAACGAATGAATTGCCCAATTTAATATCCTTCGCTCGCTCGATAGCCTGCCTTTCATATAGGGAGAATGAAAAGATAAAATCAACTCGAATACCACTTTTTTGATCTATGGTAGGAAGCACCATGTTCCGCTCTACAAACTCCTTCTCCTTCTGGACGAGACTCTTGAGACCAATGATAGGGATGATTTTTTTCACTTTATCCAATCCATCTACACTAATCCCCATGGTGATATCGATATCCCGGGTCAGTCTTGGTTCTCCATAAATAAGCACAGCCTGGCCACCTATGACCATGTAAGGAATCGAGGCTTTCTTCAACTGAGGCGCAACCTTTTTAAGCAATCTCTCAAACACTATTAACGACCTTTGCTATTTTTAGATCCACCTCTATCCCATCCAGAGGATTTTTTAATGGGATGATACCAAGAGTCACTGCTTCTTTATAGAGAGCTTCCACAATGTGGAAATTCCTCACCAGGTCTACTTTCTCTTCTCTTAAAAAGGCAAGTTCAAACTTTTCGAGCTCCCTTCGTTTGCGCACATCCTTATTTTTAACTCTATAAATGGCTTTGGCTTCGGCAACAACTGGCGGGGACTGTTGCTTTTTGGCTTGGATTTTTACATGAACGTTGGCTCCGAGAACATCTGCAACTCGACGCAACATACTTAAAGAGTGACTTTTATACGAAGGTGATTCCAGACGGCTAATCTGTTGTTGAGATGTTCCCACGCGTTTTGCCAGTTCTTTCTGAGACAATCCAGACCTTTTGCGCAGAGAAGCTAATTGAATAGCCACATCCCGAGCTTCACTGGCTTTTTTAAACCCCTCAGCAAAACCAGGGTCCTTTAACTGCTCCTCAAGGTATAGATCGAAGTTTGTCTGTCGCTTCATACCACAAATAAATATTCTACAAGTAATTCAACGATTAATCAACATCAAATTTGATGTATTTATCCCCCCTCACCCCCATCCTCTCCCGCCGGGTGAGAGGGAGATGTTGAATCGCAGGAGATTATGCGGCAATGGCTTCGTTGATCTCACGAATAATGGTATGAAGTTTCCTCACGTTTATTGAAAGAGTCCTTAGATAATAGAGGGTTACCCAAGGATTGATATCTTGCGAAACGTTTTATATCCAAATCGATCTTCGTGTTTGGCATTGTATCTTGAATGTCTTTTAAATCAACTTTCTCAGCGAGGATGAACCAATCTACCCAAAATATAGAGAAAAATCAAAGAAAGGAGAAAAATTGGGGGAGAGGGGTTACAGTTTTCAGTTATTTGGATTTTGGGAAATTGGAACTTGGGATTTATCATCTCTATTTCCCATTAATATGATTGCTAAGAATGCAGCGATCAAGGCCATCACTGCACCAAAAGAGAAGGCCCATTGAACACCAATAGCCTTCCAAAGAAACCCCATCAGAAGACTCGCTGGCAAGGCAGCTATGCCGATAAAGAAATGGTAGGCACCATAGGCAGTTCCTCGCTTTGACTCTTCCACCAGGTCTGCAACCCAAGCCCTCTCCGTCCCTTCTGAAAAGCCATAGAAGATGCCATAAACAAAGAATAGAAGCCAGATGTGAAAGGCGTTCGATGCAAAGGCGAATCCCAAGTAGACCAAACCATAGATGGTCCAGGCAATGATCATCACCCTTTTTCTTCCTATGCGATCCGAGAGGGTGCCTCCTGGGACGGAGAAAGCGGTCTTTGAGAGATGGAAGACGAACCATAGGATCGGAATCGATGCGACACCGATGCCCAAATCCTTTGCACGAAGAAGAAGAAAGGCATCGCTCGAATTGCCAAGAGTGAAGAGGGTGATGATGAGAAGAAAAGATTTGAACTTCCTGTCCCATGATTTTAGATCAAGGCTGAGGGGAGGGGACGTCGAAGGTAGATCCCTCCTCGCTTCGGATACGCCTCGATAAAGGACCCAAAGGCAGAGGACTGCAGGAATCGCAGCGAGGATAAAAATCACCCTGAGATCTTGCGTCAGGGTCGCCATCAGGAGGGAGGCGATGAGCGGGCCAGTCATCGCTCCAGCATGATCCATCGCCCTCTGGAAACCAAATGCCTTTCCCCTTTCATTTTCAAGCGCGGACTGAGAAAGCAATGCGTCTCGAGGAGAAGTCCTTACTCCCTTGCCCACTCGATCAAAGAATCGGAGAAAGAGGACATGATAGGCAGAGGTGGTCAGTCCCATGATGGGTCGGGTGAAAGAGGCAAGGGAATAGCCGAAAAAGATGATTCCCTTTCTTTTTTGAAAACGGTCAGAAAACCACCCTGAAAAGAGCTTTAAGAAACTCGAAACACTCTCAGCGATCCCTTCAATGAGGCCGACAAATATCACGCTCGCGCCCAGAACCTGGGTCAGAAAGAGGGGAAGAAGCGGATAGATCATCTCACTGGAGATATCGTTGAACAGACTCACCCAGCCCAAATTTCTTACATTTCTCGAGAGACCTAAAAAAGATTTTTGGTTCATCGTAATGTCCACGTAATCCCCCCCCTTTAATACCTGCCTGCCGGCAGGCAGGAAGGGGGGCGAGGGGGGATTATTCGTAAATCTTCAGTATCTCATCTCGCGGAAGTGGATGAAGTTCTTTGCTCTCCTTTTCATCGATCGCCAAAACGCGAGGCTTTCCCTTCTTCACTTGACCGATGACCTCGATGGGAATGGAGGCCTCTCCAAAGGCTTTTAGAAGGGTTGAGAGGTCTGATGGTGAAATGGTCAAGAGCAATGCGCCTGAGGCAATTACGCCGAGAGGGTCCAGTCCATATCCCTGGCATAGAATCTGTGACTCATCGTAGACAAGAACCTTTTTTAGATCGACCTCTATCTCGTTCTCAGAGGCCAATGCCATCTCAATCATCCCATTGATCAGTCCTCCCTCTGTAGGATCGTGCATCGAGTGGACAGAGACAAAGTCGCATGCAATGCGGCTGGCTCGGAGGACATCGATACCGGGCTCATAGATAAACCTCTTCGCCTTCTGGATGAGGGAAGGCGCTATCCCCTTTGCTAAAAGTTCAGACTCTCTTTCCCTCGCAATGATCGAAGTTCCTTCAATACAGACTCCCTTGACCAAGAGTAGGAGGTCTCCAGCCATTGCGCCGCTGGTCGTTAAGAGCTTCTCCTTCCTGACCTCTCCGATCATATGACCGGAGAGGATCGTTTTTTCAATTCCTGGTGTGACCTCCGTATGGCCTCCGATAAAGGAGATTCCGAATCGATGACAGGCATTGTGGATCTGCCGGAAGACCTTTTCGATAACCTCCAAATCTGAATCCTCGGGAAAAAGAAGAGTGGCCAAGAACCATTTCGGAATGACTCCCATTGTTGCAAGGTCATTCAGATTGACGACCACGCCATAGTAACCAATCTCCTCGGTAGTGAAAGTAATTGGATCTGAGGTGACGACCCAGTAGAAATCGGAGCCTTCTCCTAAATCGATGGCAGCTGCATCCTCACCGATCTTTGGGCCAACGACCACCCGTGGATCGAGGATCGCATGCCTTTCCAATAGCCCTTTTAAAGTATCGATGTCTAATTTTCCTGTTTTCATGGTTTTTGATGTTCAACGAATTAAAGCAGATTTTTTTTAGAGGTGCAAGTAGGATTTGATGGGGTTCAATTGAAAACGATTTTGAGGAGGATGGCCTAACCTCTATCCACGGATCAACCCCCTTCCGTTGGGGCATCGGTAGGCCTGAAGCCTTCAGGTGCGTCACGAAATCGCTCAACAGGTGCAATTCCACATAAGTCTGCACCTTTCTGTAGGGCCAGCTTTTTCACCGATTTCACACTGACATTCTTGTTCTTCATCGCCATGGCATTCTCTTTTATATTGTTGCAATGAACCGTGAAAAATTGATATCAGAGTGCGGTTTGGTCAGGAGCCAATTTTTACGTGGGATAGAGCCTTATCCATCAAGAGCTCATAGGAACTCTTGCCTCCGAGGACCGGTTCCTTTTTCTTCTGGCTCCAGACGGTTTCGGGTCTGCTCTGTAAAATGAATATATTGAAGGGAAAGGGCTTATGTTTTTCGATGGCCCATTCTATGTCTTGGGGAGAGCCATAGTGGTCTTCAATTTGCTTAGCTACTTTGACCAACTCTATTATTTCTTTATCTTCCAAGCAAGAAATGTTTTGTCGAGCCAGGGGCACATCACAATGTATTACACCTTTCCCGGCTTCATATTTACACTCAATGGTCTTAGGTGATATTATCCTTTCGTTAATTTCAAAGACAACCTTGTCCGCAACGAATTTGTCTGGGGTGACCGCACCTGAGACCACAGTTTCGCCCAGCCCCCAATTGCCTTCGATCACCACCTTTGAAGGGTCTCCATTAACTGGGTTGATGGTGAACATAACACCGGCTGCTTTTGAGTTCACCATTTTCTGCACGCCGACACTTATCAACACGTTCTCGTGAGGGAAATTCATCTTAATCCTATAGCTTATAGCTCGTGGCGTAAAGAGGCTTGCCCAACAGCTTTGCACCATTGTGATGACTTCATCAAGACCTTTAACCCACAAGTAAGTCTCCTGCTGCCCGGCAAAGCTTGCTGTAGGTAAGTCCTCGGCTGTAGCGCTGGAGCGCACCGCCACTGGAAGTCCCTTTATTTGGCATTTTTTGCAGAGTAAAGCATAAGCTTCACTTACCGCATTGGCAATAGCAGGAGGCATCGGTGCCTTGTCCATTAACTTTCGAATTCGGCTACTGGCATCATCAAGAGAGCTGACATCATCTGGATTGACAGCAGCTAAGATCTTAGAAATCTCTTCCACTACCCCTGCCTCAGTGACAAATTCAACATAGCTATGCGTCGTCACAGCGAAGCCTGGTGGAACCCTAATACCAGCCCTTAGCATCTCCCCTAAACTGGCATTCTTGCCGCCTACCACAGGAAGTGAAGCCTTACTTATTTCTTCAAATCCTAACACATAACTCATATTCCACCCCCCGTGGTAGGTTACTGGGCAAGAGGACGATAGACTGTTTTTACGATTTCGCCCGTTTGACAATAGTTACTATGCCTCTATCTCCGTCGACCCTGATAATATCTCCGGTCTTAATCACCGAAGTAGCCGTGCCCGTGCCTGTCACTGCTGGCAAGCCATACTCCCGGCTGACTATAGCCCCATGGCAAGTAAGTCCGCCGATATCGGTGACGCATGCTTTAATCTTGGAGAACACCGGTGCCCAGGCGGGGTTGGTATTCCCAACCACCATAATCTCCCCGGGTTCCAGAGTCGCGATTTCTTCGAGGAGCTTGAGGACTCGAGCCTTACCCTCGGCAACACCAGCCGAAGAGGCAAAACCTTTCAGCTCGGTAACTTCCTCAGGTCGCACCGCCACTCCGGCTAACCAGTCCTGTACCTTGTCAGTAGTAATGCCCCAGAGCATTACTGTAAATGGCTCGGCAACCACTTCCGGTGGCACTCCCAGAGCTGGTGGTGGCATCCATTTAGCGGCGGCTTCCAGTATTCGCTTGCGCTTCTGGGCTTTTTCCGACCATTTGAGCGTAGGTATGTTTTCTCCCAATGCCCAGGAATTAGCCAGGTCCTCTATAAGATAAGGTACCTCGAGGCGGTTGAACATGAAGAACTCTTCCACATTCTTCAGCACCCCGTGCTTGACGAAGAGTTTAGCAAACTCCCTCATCTTGTCCCACCATATGGCGTGGAACCAGTGTTCTACCCAGAAGAGATGGTCCTCGGCATACCTGTAGATGGTCCTGACGTTTTTATAGGCATCCCCAAAAGACTTCCTATCCTCGTCTGTTTTTATCAGTTTTCGGTATTCATTGACCAAAGCATCCCGGGCTTCGGCAATAGTGCTAAGCGACCTCTCGATCTTCTCTCCTTTGTCCAGGCGCTCCAGGTAGCTCTTTATGTAGCCAAAGGGCACATCCAACTTGTTGTACCAAGCCCCTTCATGGTGGAACCATCCACTGCCACAGGAGACGTAGAACCAGGGGTCTTTAATTCTGTCCACTTCTTCCAGCCAGTGCCTGCCGGCATCAATCTCCCTAAGGCTCTCAATTTTGCTTGCCGCTGGACGGTCGCTCTTCAGGATGTTAGCTACTTTGGGTTCGGCATGAGCCAGCCTGGCTAACCGACAAAGTTCTTCTTCAGGACGAAACATGGACACTTCAGCGCCGGCTACCATCTTGCCGATAGCACTGTAACTTATCCCCGGGAAGAGCTTGCTAGCCACATCAGCAAACATCAGGTATGCGAGATAGGTGAGGTTCAGTAAGTTAAAATGATATTGCCAGCCCCGGTACATGATATTTACCGAGTTATTGAAAGCCTCCAGTAACTCCTGGGCAGGGGAAACACTGGGAAGGGTAGTAGCCGAGTCAAAATCGGGCATATATCTTGGTAGCTCTTCAGGCACCTTTACTGCTTCCAGTTCCCGACCCAAAGCCTGAAACTTGGGAAGCCACTGATCCCATAGCCTGTCATAATTGCCAAAGACCGGGAAGGTCCGCTTGGGGAACAGCTCGGCTTTCTCCTTGATTACTGCCTCTGGAGGGGGGGTAATAGCACAGATATACATATAGCAGCCGACCATTCTTTGGGCTATCCCTTGGGCTGGCGGTATGCAGAATATCCGGGTAGTGTGCTGGGCAAGGGAAATTTGCCAAGCTTGGTGGAATATTTCATCGAGGGGAGGCATGGGTTCTGGAGCATGGATTTTGTCCTGATACCAGAACTGTGTATCTTCCCATTGCTGCCT
>Ga0129298_10000738_pt1 | contig 13342 bp, 14 predicted proteins | sample I19B2metaG_FD_94707 | JGI IMG/M metagenome (GOLD analysis project Ga0129298, IMG submission 94707) | Lake sediment bacterial and archeal communities from Gulf of Boni, Indonesia to study Microbial Dark Matter (Phase II) - ​I19B2 metaG | ecosystem: Environmental > Aquatic > Freshwater > Lake >... | reverse complement strand
CACCAGGTCGTCCCGCACGGCGCCCGGAGCGATTCCTCCCGGCCAGCGCACGATCAGCGGGACGTGGACGCTTGCGTCGTACACCCATCGCTTGGCTCGCGGCAACCCCCGGCCGTGATCGCTGAAGAAGAACACCACGGTGTTCTCCGCCAGGTCGTCCTCTTCGAGTTGCCCGAGCAACTCGCCCGCCCGCCGGTCCATTACCGTCACGAGGTCGTGGTAACGCGCCCAGTCGCCCCGTGTTGCCGGAGTATTGGGGTAATACGGCGGAACCTTCGCCTGGGCCGGGTCGTGCCGCTCCTCCGGCCGCATCTCCGCGGCGGTCTTCGCGTAGTTCTCGGGCCAGATGTTGCTCTCGTGCGTGGCCGTGATGTTGAATACCGAGAAGAACGGCCGCCCGCCAGGCCGGTTCCGCCAGTGCGCCGCGCGGCTGCTCTCGTCCCACGCCGTGAGCGGCGAGTCAAAGTTGTAGTCCGTTTTGAAGTTGTTGGTGCAGTAATACCCTTCGGCGCGGAGCGCCTCGGTGAAGCACTTCACCTCCGGCGGCGGCACCCCCTGGGATCGCATGTGATGCGTTCCGATGGAAGCCGGATAGTGGCCGGTGATGATCGCCGAGCGGCTCGGCGCGCACACGCCGTACACCGAGAAGGCGTTCGTGAAGCGCACGCCCTGCGAGGCCAGGCGATCGAGGTTGGGCGTTCGCGCCCACGCGTCGCCGTAGCAGCCGAGGTCCGGACACATGTCCTCGCAAGTGATCCAGAGGATGTTCGGCCGCTGTGCCTCCGCGCTGCCCGCGAAGATCCGCCCGGCCGCCGCGCCGCCTGACGCGTTCAGGAACTGCCTCCGGCTTACGGGCATCGGAGGCATTGTACCGCCGCCGATTGCACACCCGGCGTCGTCTTCGCTAGATTGAGAGCGGAGGAATGGCCGAGCGGTCGAAGGCGGCGGTCTTGAAAACCGCAAGTGGGGAAACTCACTCGGGGGTTCGAATCCCTCTTCCTCCGCCGCTCCACCCCGCCCAAGGCGGCGCTTGGCGCCGCGGCGCCCCTGCACTCAGGTTAAGTTAGGTGGCTTCCGGCTCCTGACTTCCGGCTTCCAGTTCCCACAGAATTATCAAGGGCGAAGCCCTTGCCGAATCAGATGAAGACCCCCGGGTTCACACTGAACAGCTTCGCCAGCTTACGAGCTTGCTCCGCGCTGATCTTCCGCTTTCCGTTCAGGGCCTCGTTGACATGGCTGCGCTGGCCGAAGATCGGAAGCAGGACAGCAGGCGTCTTTCCGGAGTGCTCCAACAGGAACCGCAGGCGTTCGGCAGGCGTCGCGTTGTCCGGCGGCATGGCGTTCCGGCGGTCGTAATCCTCAATCAGCAGGGCCAGCAGCTCCATGAGTCTGGTCTCATCTTTGGTTCTGGCGCGCCCCTTGCCGATCAGTTCTCCGAAACGGGTGCCGATCTCGCGGTACTGTTTCTCGGTCTGGATAACCTGCGGAACGGTTTCAACCAGAAGCTCTTCATAGGTCACGGTGGGCATCAGAACTCCTCCCGGCGGTATTCTTCGTGCGTGAGCACGGTCTGGATGTAGAGTAGCTGCTCCTCGAAATCCACGCGGGCCACCAACCGGTACTTGTTGCCGCCAATATCGAAGATCAATGTCCCGCTTGAGGGCCCGTAATCGGTCGCTGGAAAGGTCCGCCTAACCGCGGGAAAGTGTGGCCACTCGGCCCCGCGCGCGATTTCGAGAAACCGTCGAAGCGGCCGGCGAGACGCCGGATGCTTCTTGGCGAACAGCGCGATCGCCGCTTCGCCGTAAACCCTCACCATCCCTATGTTCCCATACTTGGGAACGTTCGTCAATGGGGATCCTGGCTGCAAACGCTCTAAGATCTGAATCACATCTCTCCTCGTTCGTCATCCCCCTTAACCTGTGGCAAACTGACCGTAGGAACGGCTTCGGACATGACTCCCATTTCGGAGGAGGTTATCGCCAGGCTGACCAACGTGCTGGTCCAGGCAGCCAGACCGAAACGGATCATTCTGTTCGGCTCCCGGGCCCGACGCGATGCCGCCGCGGATAGCGACTTCGACGTGTTGGTGGTTGAAGACAAGCCGGCTAACCGCTTCGCGGAGATGGTGCGCCTGAACCGGCTCCTGCGTTCTCTCGACATCGCTGTGGATCTACTGGTTGTGAGTGAGGAGAAGTTCCAGTATTGGCACGACACACTGGGGAACGTCTATTACGAAGCCGCCATGGAGGGGAAGGTCCTTTATGAAGCAGCGTGAGCAGGCTTTGCTCCTGCCGCGGAAAGCCGCTCAGGACGAAGCCCTGCTCGACGAAGTCCTCGACTCGGCCAAGTGGTCTCTACGCGATTGGGTGGAGAGCCGCCTGCGTGTTCGAGCGCCGGGTGACTGACGGCGCTCCACCAGGCACGGCGCGTGGAACTCCGACGGCCCGTGCTGTCGGGAGGCCCGACCGACGGACCGCCCGTACTACTGAATCTTGCCGTGCACGGGAACGGCGCGGAGGGGTTTCGGCGATGCGGCGGACTTGTTCTCCAGATCCCTCACCTGGATCCGCCGGATCTCAAAAGCGACCGCGGGGTGCTCCTTGCTCGCGTCGGCGACGCGTGCGACGCCACACATGCACTCCAGGCAGCGATTCGCGAAGTTCGGGCTCCGTGGCAACTCGATGAGCACGCGGAAAGCCTCCCGCGGGTTCGCAACGAGTTCCTTGATGGAGGCATTCTCGAACCTGACCAGGATGCCGGTGCGGCTGATGTCCTCGGTCACTCCTTCCAACTCCTGGATCTTCCTCCATTGCGAGGAAACGCAGCACTTCATCCGCAGATCGAACCGCCGTCCGCGCCTCCGCTCCCCCGGGGCTTTGCCCATACTGACTTCCAGCAGAGTCTCGATGCCCAGCATGATTCCATGGTAGCGGCGGTGGCCCGCGCGGGCGCCTTATCTTTCGGCCAGCCGCGTGCGGTGACGGCTGGCCGGTTCATAACCAGAGTTAATAAACGGGAAGGGAAGTTAGAGAACGCTGCCGACCAGCCGGCCCGCAAGCACGGGCGGCCTTACGGCCTTGCCTGCGGGGTAGCCTTCCGTTCCTGCTCCCGGCCGGGGTCCTTCAGCGGTTCCAGCGGGATCTTCTTCCCTACGATCTCTTCGAAGGCGCCCAAGGTCGCCGAGACTCTACCCGTGTAAAGCTGAAACCACGTCTTGCCTTCCTTCAGCAGGTTCTCGACGGAGTAGTACTCCATCACCGGCAGATCCACGGTGACGAAGGTCTTGCGGTTCGATAGATTGATAATGACCAGGATCTCTTCGGCTCCTCTTTTCCGCAGGAAGCTGAGCACGCTGTCAGGCGCCGTGTTGTTGATCCAGATCAATTCCCCAGAGTGAAGGGCGGCTTGCTCCTTGCGGATTCGGAACAGCTTCTTGTACTTCTCCAGCGTCGCCTGCTGCTCTTTGGAGTCGGCCGAGCTTCCCGTCAGGTTTTCCCAACGGATCGGCGCGCGGTCGCGGAACCGCGTCCGCCGGCGGTCCGCGATTTCCTGGCCGGCCCACACGAACGGAATGCCGTCCAGCGTGAAGTTCAGAACGGTTGCTGCCATGGCGCCCCTCTCCCCGAACTCGACCACGGCCCTCCGCCAGTCGTGGTTGTCGCTGTAGTGCAGCACGCGCGCGCCGCGGGGCATGGTTCGATTGGTCCGCTCCCAATGCTCGCGCACACGAATGGCGGATTCTCCGTCCCGGAGAACCGAACGCAAGGTCAGGTGATGGTGAAAGTTGTAGTTGATGTCGAAAGCTGCGAGCTGATCCTCCGGCCTGTCCGCCTCCGACAGCAGCACTACGTCCGGTTTCACCCGGTCCAGCTCCTTCCTCGCCTCCTCCCAGAAATCGATCGGCACGCCCGCCGCCACATCGCAGCGGTATCCGTCCACGTCAAACTCGCGGACCCAGTACACGAGGCTGTCGATCAGGTACTTCCGCATCTCCGGGTTCTTGAAATCCGGCAAGGGCTGGGGCCAGAAACCCCGGACCACCTTCCCCTCGGCGTTGCGCACGAAAAGTTCCGGCCTGTTCATCAGCACGTTGTCCGGAGCCGCGTGGTAGTAAACGATGTCGAGCATCACTTTCAGCCCCAGCTTGTGCGCCGTGGCGACCAGTTCCCTCAGGTCCGCAGCGCTTCCGTACTCCTCGCCGATAGCGTTGTAGTCAGCGACACTGTATGGAGACGACTCGAATCGCGCCTGGGTCCTATTGCGGCTTCGGCTTGTCACGCTCGGCCGAGATCCCTCTCCTGCACGGCGTCGACCGTGGGCGACACCATCAGCCCGGCAGCTGGTCTCCAGCAGGTCGGGGCTACCCTCCCACACGCCCGCGTTTCCGGGGCGCAGTTCGGTATCCCAGAGAAAGGAACTATTGGCCTCCAGGCACAGCAAGGGTTGTAGCTGCGCTTACCCCGATACTTGGGGTTGTAGCCGACCTCGGCCCCATGCGCTTTCCGAACACGGTCGCCCCCGTGCTGTCCAGATCGAAGATCAGGCGGGAGCGGCGCTCCGGCAGGTGGATGAATCTTTGCACCAGTCGATCATTGGCGCGGTGTACCTGCTCCCAGATGCGGGCCGGAGCGTTCCGTAAGAACCGTCGTAAGGTTTGCGGCTCGGGGAAGCTGGGCAAGCCCGTCAGGTATTGGAAGGTACCGTTGGAGCGCAGGAATGATGCGGTCTCGATGCGGTCGGGGCCCAATATGATGGGATACACAAGGGCCAGTATCATCTGCGGAACCGAGTACCGGTTGTTGTGCGGGGAATAGGCGAGGTTCTGGGCCAGCAAGTGCCTCAGTTGCAACACTCGCAAGAATTCGTGGAACAACCACACCCCACCGAAATGCGTCAAACCAGCATGATCACAGGCGATTTTGAGGTTTCGCGGCGATCTTCGCATTCCGACATAAACCTAACCGAAAGTGAAGCAAATGTCAGACTACAATCAACGCCGCTGCCTCATGAACAGAGCGTCCGGCCCACCCCAGAACCCGTGGAATGCGCCGGATTCAGGTTCCAGGACTTTCGCGCGACATCAGCGGAGGATCTTGCACCACTATCCCCTCCTGTGTTACTTCTGATCCGCTGCCATGACACTTGCCCGTCGTACTCTCCTACAATCCATTCCTGCCGTAGTCGCCGCCGGCCTGCCGCCTGGACCAAAGAAGGTCACCGTTGCCGCCCACGCCTGGGTCTATGCGGCCCCGCTTCCTAAGCACGACTTCACTCCGGTGCTGGACCAGATCTTCGCCGACCTGACGTACGCCGGCATCGAAGCCCTCGAACTGATGCACGTCGCGTTGCGCCACAAGGACTCGGTCGAGCGGATCGGCGAGCTTTCCCGTAAGCACCGCCTTCCGGTCATCGGCACTTCCTACGAGGCCCCCATGTGGAACCGCGACGAGCACACGGCCATCTTCGATGACGCGTCAGCCGTCATCGAGCGCGTGGCCAAGCTCGGCGGGCGCACCCTCGGGACGTCGGTCGGTGACGCGAGACGAAAGAAGACCGCGGGCGAACTGGACGCCCAGGCCGAGTTGGTCCGCAAGCTGACGTCCGTCTGCCAGTCTCATGGTGTGGTTCTCAACCTTCACAACCACATTTACGAGGTCGCCGACACCGAATACGACCTGCAAGGGACGCTGGAGCGGATTCCTGACGCTAAGCTGGGGCCAGACCTCGACTGGCTGACCGGCGCCGGAGTGGACCCGGTGGACTTCCTGAAGCGGTACTCAAGCCGGATTGTCTACGCGCACCTGAGAGACCGCGGCCGCGACGGCCTGTGGACCGAAGCCATGGGCGAGGGCGTCATCGACTACGCCGCCATCGGCCGGCAGCTCAAGCAGATGAACTTTTCCGGCGACCTCGCCATCGAGCTCGCTCACCCTTCCGGCTTCAAGCTCACGCGCCCGCTCCGCGAAAGCTGGAAAATCAGCCGCGATTACGTGCGAAAAGTGATGGGTTACTGACCCGGCCGGGTCTCAGACAATCAACTCCCGCCCCGCGTCCCAGCGGACCTTCTTCTCCTGCTTGTAGGACTCAACCGACATCAGCATGGCCACGGCCTCTTCGAACGCGCGATCCACGTCGCAGCGCGGCTTGGATCGCGTACGGATCGAGTCCAGCCAGTCCTGCCAGTGGGGCGTCACCTGGAGTTCGCCCGGCTTCATGCAGTAGTCCGGCGCGAGCCCTTCCCGGTCGCTCTCGCATGCCAGGATTGCCCGCCGCTGCTTCGCCATCTTCTCGGCGTTCTCCGGCTTCCACTCCGCCGGGAATGTGCGGCAGAACATCGGCGAAACCTCGAGAGTCTTTTCACGGCCCAGGTACTGGCAGACCTCGCCGTAGTGGCGGTTGCTGAAAGTGCAGTTGAAGCTTACCGATAATTTCTGCTTCGGGTAGTCGAAGATCGCGTTCCACTGGTCGGGTACTTCCCGTTCGTCCTGCCAGAAGTAGCTGCCGCCCTGGGCGACGCACGTCTCCGGGATGCCGACGCTCGCCACCATGTTCACCGAGTCCCACAGGTGGCTCAGCAGATCACCGGCGATGCCGTTGCCGTAATCCCAGTACATGCGCCACAGGAAGAATCGCCGGGCGTCGAACGGCCGCTTGGGCGCGTTGGCGACGAACCGGTCCCAATCGATCGTTTGCGGGCCGGCGTCTTTCGGCATGTCCACGATGTCGTAATCGGTGAAGAACTGCCACTCCGGCCAGATGCGCGTGCGGTCGATGTAGGTCCGGATCACCGCCACCTTGCCGAGTTGTCCCGAGCGATAGATCTCGCGCGCCTTGTGGAACGGCGGCTCGCTGTTGTAGTGGTGGCCCAATTGCAGCACGACGCCGTTTTCCTTCACCGCCTTGCGGATCGCCTTGGCCTCGTCTAGCGTCTTGCAGAGGCCCTTCTCCACATAGACGTGCTTCTTGGCCTGCGCCGCCCGGATCGTCATCGGCGCGTGCCAGAAATCCGGCGTGGCGATAATCACCGCGTCCACGTCCGGATCGGCGATCGCCTTCTCCCACTCCTTGGTGATCTTCACCTTGGGGTTCGTGCACGCATCCTTGGATCGCTTGAGGTTGCCCTCGTACAGGTCGCAGATCACACGGATCTCCGCGTTCGGCACTTTCTGCGTCTCGGCCAGAAGATAGTGCCCGCGCGTGCCCACGCCGATCGCGGCAACGCCGATCTTCTCGTTCGGGTTCGCCTGCGCCAGCATCGCCGGCGCTCCCGTCGTCGTCATGCCTTTCAGAAAAGTGCGTCTTCCAATGATGTTCCGCTCTCCCATGGTTCTCCTCACCCTTGACGGTTCGTTCAACTTCCCAATCCTATCGCAAAACCGGTGACAGGCTACGCAATCCCCGATTTCGCTGGCGGGCTGTTTGACACGATGATCGCGGCGAAATCGGGGATTGCGTAGCCTGTCACCGGTTTTCGGCTAGCATGTCCACAGGATCCTATGATGATGCCGCTTAACCGCAGGGAATTCCTCGCCACTCTCGCCGCCACTCCCGTCGTCGCTTCCTCCGGCGCCGGCGATTGGTTCGACAGGCCCATGCGCTGGGCCCAGCTCACCCTCGTCGAGGATGACCCGGGCAAGTTCGACCCGAACTTCTGGCTCGATTACTTCCGGCGCGTGCACGCCGACGCTGCCTGCCTGAGCGCGGGCGGATGCGTCGCCTACTACCCCACGAAGATTCCCTTCCACCACCGCAGCGCCTGGCTCGGCGCAAGCGACCCTTTCGGCGAGTTGTACGAAGGCTGCCGCAAGCTTGGCATGGCGGTTATCGCGCGCACCGATCCGCACGCCACCTATGACGATGTTCAAGAGGCCCACCCCGACTGGATCGCCGTGGACGCCAGCGGCCGCAAACGCCGCCACTGGGCTTCGCCCGAGATGTGGGTCACGTGCGCCCTTGGGCCTTACAACTTCGAGTTCATGACCGACGTCACCCGGGAGATCGTCTCGCTCTACAAAGTGGATGGCATCTTTTCCAACCGCTGGGCCGGCTCGGGCATGTGCTACTGCGAGCACTGCCGCAAGAACTTCCGGGACTACTGCGGGATGGACCTTCCGCGAACAAACGACCCTCAGGATCCCGCCCGCCGCAACTACATCCTCTGGCGCCAGCAGCGGCTGTTCGAATTGTGGCGTCTCTGGGACTCCGAAATCCGCAAAATCAATCCGAATGCGTGCTACATCCCCAATTCCGGCGGCGGTGCCTTGAGCGACCTCGACATGAAAACCATCGGCGAGACGGCCCCCATCCTCTTCGCCGACCGCCAGGCCCGCCGCGGCCTGGCCGCCCCTTGGGCCAACGGCAAGAACGGGAAGGAATTCCGCGCCGTCATGGGCCGCAAGCCCATCGGCGGCATCTTCAGCGTCGGTCTTGAGGAACCCTACCGCTGGAAGGACTCGGTGCAGAGCGCGGCCGAAATCCGCATCTGGGTCGCCGACGGCGTCGCCAACGGCCTGCGTCCGTGGTTTACTAAGTTCTCCGGCACGCTTCACGACACCCGCTGGCTCAAGACTGTCGAGGAGATCTACCGCCGCTGCCACGCCTGGGAACGCTACCTCCGCAACGAGGAACCGCTGGCGCGCGTCGCCATGGTCTACTCCCAGCAGACCGCGTGGTTTTACGGAGGTGAAGATGCCTGGCAGAAAGTCGAGCAGCACACGCTCGGCATGTACCACGCGCTCATCGAGGCCCGCATCCCGTTCGAGATGGTGCACGATCGCCTGCTCGATCCGGAGCGCCTCGCGCCCTTCAAGCTCCTCATCCTCCCCAACATCGCCGCCTTGTCGGACGCGCAATGTAGCCAGTTGCGCGCCTTCGTCCGCCGTGGCGGCGGCCTTCTCGCGACCTTCGAGACATCGCTTGCGGACGAGTGGGGCAAGCCGCGCAAGGACTTCGACCTCGCCGATCTGTTCGGCGCTTCTTACGCCGGACGCAAGGAGGGCCCCATACAGAATTCCTACCTCCGGATCGAGTCCGCGACGCGCCATCCGGTCCTCGCGGGACTCGAGGATGCCGGGCGCATCATCAATGGCGTGTGGCGGCTCGAGGTCACTCCCCGTGAACGCGTCTCAAAGCCGCCGCTGACGGTCATCCCCTCCTACCCCGACTTGCCGATGGAGAAAGTCTACCCGCGCGCGCCGAAAACCGATATTCCCGGAGTCTTCCTCCGGGAGTCAGGCGCCGGCCGCGTCGTCTACTTTCCCTGGGACATCGACCGCGCCTTCTGGGAAGTGATGTGCGTCGATCACGGCAGGCTTCTGGCCAACGCCGTCGATTGGGCCACAAACGAGGAGCGCCCCGTCACAGTCACCGGCCCCGGAGTGCTCGACGTCACCCTGTGGCGGCAGAAGGACTCGATGACCGTCCACCTCGTCAACCTCACCAACCCGATGATGATGAAGGGCCCCTTCCGCGACCTGATCCCCTTGGGAGAGCAGAGAGTGCGCGTGCGGCTTCCCGAGGGCAAGCGTGCGCGCAAAGTCCGGCTTCTCGCCGCCGGCACGGAGCCGTCCGCGGAGGAATCAGGCGGTTATCTCAGCCTGGCCGTGCCGTCAATCCTCGATCACGAGATCGTTGCCATCGATCTGTCCTGACCGCTTCCTCAGGCGGCGCCCACGGGTGCTGTGGTATTGACTCGCAAGTTGAGCGGGAACATGATGATTTCTGAGAAGCAACAGGCATCGAACGACTGCACTGCATATCCTCGGTTTCCGTTCCACGTCAGCCGAAGCAGGAGTTGGACTGACGAGGTGGCTGGTGTAGGCTGATCCAACGGTTGGCTGGGCATGTTTGAGATCCGGTATACGCCGGAGGCCGTCGAAGACCTCGGCACGTAAAACAGGCGAGACCGAAGGCGAATCATGGACCACGTCGACGACTGCCTCAAGCATGAACCGAAGCGCGAAACCCGGAACAACAAGGTTCTGAGGCCCAACCGGCTGGCGGAAAGAGAACTGCGAATCGACCGCTTCCGAATCTTCTACGATATAGATGAGGAAAGTGCGGTTGTGAAGATTGCAGCGATCGGGCACAAGAGCGGCAATCGCCTTTACGTTCGTGGTGAGGAGTTCCACCTATGAAGACGATCAGAATTTCGCGCCGTGCCAGGAGCGTTCAGGCGCTCCTAAGACGGGCCCGTCGAGAGAATGTCATTCTGCGATCCCCTGAAGGCGAGGAGTTCATCCTTGCCGAGGTCGACGACTTCAACCGGGAGATCGAGCTGGCACGCCAAAACAGAACGTTAATGGAGTTTCTGGACGCTCGTGGCCGGCAAACCGAGACAGTTTCGTCCCGCGAGGCCAGGAGCTTGCTAGGCTTGAGTCGTCCGAGTGCGCGGCGCCAGACCCGGGATTCGACCTGACGAGACGCTGCGGGCGGCCTTCGGAACCGGGCTGCGCCTGGGTGCCCAACTCCTCAGGCCGATCCCAGCCTTTCGGAGCACGAGGGACGATTCATCCTGTTCGGGATCAGCAGCGCGTTGCGTACGTTTGATGGTATGTCATTGCTGCCGCGACAGGAGGATGTGTCAAGTTGGCATTCCTCTCCGTGCTGTCGATGGGTGCCCTGCGTCGCACGGCCCCGGCTCAGTTCGCTTTCGGCTGCTTGGGGACGATCCAGAGGTAAATGCGGCGGCCGTTGACCTCGATCTCCTTGTCCGGCTTCCAGTCGCCCATGTCGAAGCTTTGAGAGACGATGCGTGTGCCCGGCCGGAGTTCCTTGAGAAGCTTCGGCTTCAGTTCCAGGTTGACGCTCGACAGCAGATAGAGCGTCACCACCGTCGCCTCGCTGATGTCCGTCTTGAAAAAGTCCTGCTGGAGAAAGCGCACGCGGTTCTGAACGTGCGCCTTCTGCGCGTTCTCGATGGACAGCTTGATCCGCTCGGAGTTGAGCTCGACGCCCACCCCGCGGGCGCCGAACTTCTCGGCCGCCATGATGACAATCCGGCCGTCGCCGGAACCGAGATCGTACACGACGTCGCCGTTCTTCACCCCGGCGAGTTTCAGCATCCCCTCCACGACTTCAGGCGGCGTGGGCACGTAGGGAACGCTGGTAGGCGGCTCTTCCCACTGCGCGAGGACAGGTAGCGCGATGGCGAAAATGACGGCGCAGGAACGTGACAAGCGGCGAGTCAGCAAGGAATCAACCTCCTTCTACGACAGCGTATCATCAGTTCGGGCTTCCGGGACAATCCAAAGCAACAGGCGGACTCCCCTGACGGACGTCTCCTTGTCGTGCCTCCAGTCGCCCATATCGAAGGTGTTCGAGACGATACGGGCGCCGGGCCGGAGTTCACTTAGCAGCTTGCCCCTCAATTTGAGGTTGACGGCCGATAGCAGGAACAACGTAACCACGGTCGCCTCGTGCAGATCCACCTGAAAGAAGTCCTGCCGGACGAAGCGCACGCGGTCCGCAACGCCCGCCTTGGCGGCGTTCTCCTCGGCGAGTGTCACCAGTTCCGGATTGATCTCCACTCCCACCCCGCTGGCGCCGAAGTCCTGCGCGGCGGCGATCACGATCCGCCCGTCACCCGAACCCAGGTCGTAGACTACGTCGCCTTCCTTCACCTCGGCGAGCGCCAGCATCGCCTCGACCTGGTGTGGGGGAGTCGGGATGGGATAGCGGACCAGCATGGCGACGAAGTCGTCAGGCGGGAGTTCCGGCACGGGCACGGTCGTTGACTCCAGTGGAGAGAGTAGCAGAGTGGTGGGCAGGCTAGCCCACGACTCTCGCCGCGCTCAGCGCCTCGCAAACAGCGCGGGCCATGTCAAGCGTGGACGCCGATCCGCCCATGTCGTAGGTCCGCACCTTGCCCGCGGCGACGACGGCGGCCACGGCCTGTTCGATGCGCGCGCCCTTGTCTTTTTCCCCGAGCCAGTCGAGCATCATCTCCGCTGCGAGGATCGTCGCGATCGGATTCACTTTGTACTGGCCCGCGTACTTCGGCGCCGAGCCGTGCGTCGGCTCGAACACCGCGTACTTCTCGCCGATATTACCGCTGTAGCCGAAGCCCATGCCGCCGACGAGCTGGGCGCAAAGGTCCGAGAGAATGTCGCCGAACAGGTTGGTGGTGACGATGACGTCGTAGTTCTGAGGGTTCTTCAAGAGCCACATGCAGATGGCGTCCACGTTGGCCGTGTCGAACTGCACTTGCGGATACCGGGCGGCAACTTCCTGGGCGGCCTCGAGAAACACGCCGCAAGTGGCGCGCAGGACGTTCGCTTTGTGTACGGCGGTCACCTTGCGGCGGCCGTTGCGGACGGCGTACTGGAAGGCCGCCTCGACAATCCGGCGCGACCCCTCGCGGGTGATGCTGCGGATCGAGATCGCCGCATCGCGCGGGATGCGGGCCATGCCGGGCTCCTCGAAGAACTTCTCGGGCACCCGCGGAAACTCGACGCCGATGTACATGCCCTCGGTGTTCTCGCGGAACACGACCAGATCGATGTTCTCGCGGTAGTTGAGCGGGTTGCCGGGAAACGACTTGCACGGCCGGAGGCAAACGTAGAGGTCGAGCAACTGGCGCATGCGCACGATCGGGCTGCGATAACTCAGCCCGCGCCCCTGAAGTTCCGGCGCCAGCTCGCGCTGCGCTTCCGGAGCGGGCTTGGAGGTGATGGCCCCGAAGAAGGCGCAGTCGGTGGAGCGCAGCAGATCGACCGTCCGGGCGGGAAGCGCGTCGCCTTCCTTGCGCCAGAACTCCCAGCCGATGTCGCCGCGAATGTAGTCGGCCGGAAACTCGACGGCGTCGAGGACCATGCGCGCGGCTTCGCAGACTTCGATTCCGATGCCGTCACCCGGCAGCCAGGCGATGCGGTAGTTGGGCATGAGGGAACTCCGTGTCAAGCCGCGCTCGAATACTTCTTCTTCAGGTACGGGATCAGGCCGCCGGCCTGAAGCAGCTCGACGGCGCGGGGATCGAGCGGCGCGGCGTTAACCGTCAGGTTGCGCGTGACGTTATGAATGCGGCCCGAGACCAGGTCGATCTCGAGTTCGTCGCCCGCCTCGGTGCTCGCCGCGGCCTCCTGCGAGACCACCGCCGGCAGGCCGAGGTTGATCGAGTTGCGATAAAAAATCCGTGCGAACGAGACCGCGATCACCGCGCCCGCGCCGGCGTACTTCACCGCCGCTGTGGCCTGCTCGCGGCTCGAGCCGCAGCCGAAGTTCCTGCCGGCGACGATGAAGTCGCCCGGAGCGAGTTTGGCGCGGATTTCCGGCCAGGCCAGCTCGAAGAGATGCTCGGCCGTCTTCTCGCGATCGGTGATGTTCAGGTAGCGGCCCGGGT
>Ga0129298_10000736_pt1 | contig 13345 bp, 11 predicted proteins | sample I19B2metaG_FD_94707 | JGI IMG/M metagenome (GOLD analysis project Ga0129298, IMG submission 94707) | Lake sediment bacterial and archeal communities from Gulf of Boni, Indonesia to study Microbial Dark Matter (Phase II) - ​I19B2 metaG | ecosystem: Environmental > Aquatic > Freshwater > Lake >... | reverse complement strand
TAGCTTCTATCCTCTTCATGGAAAATGTGGACAACTACCTCCCCATAATCCATTAGAATCCAGCGGGCGCTGTCATAGCCTTCCTTATGAAGGTAGTATATCCCCAGCTCATTCATTTTTTCTTCAAGTTCATCGGAAACCGCTTTAATATGTGTAGTGGAAGTACCGTTGCAGATTATGAAGTAATCTGCAAGTATTGATACATTGCGGATATCTATGACATTTATATCCCTTGCTTTTTTGTCTTTCAAAATTGCAACCATCTTTTCCGACATTACATTAGATTCCAATAATTTTCTTCCTCCCAGCAGATTCTTTCTGCGTATATAATATTCCGTGTCCTATTATATCATATACAAACTTTCATAGTCTAACGCGGAAAATCGTCTCCTATGATAATCGTAGCATCAAAACGTGAACTGCCGTCAACCTGTTTGGATATTGTTCCGAAGCCAATTATTCTTTTAACTTCAGCACCTGCCTTTTTATCGTTGCGCTCAACAATTTCGGTTTTTACCGGTTTGTTCGAGGTTGCATTTCCGGCGCTCACTTCGTGGCCGTTTGATTCCAGCCTTGCCCTAAGATCTTCTGCAAGATTTTTTATACCCGAATAATTCATTACCTCAAGCTTTAATTTCTCTGTCCCAGGAGTTGCCATTCCGGTAGTAGAAGGCTTTGGTGCAGCATCTTTCGTCGGATCTCCGGTCCCGGACGGTTTCGGAGTGGCATCCTTTGTTGTCCCGCTGTTTGTCAGCTCAGGCTTGGAAGTTGTACCTTCCTTCGTATTTGTATCTGCCGTTGCAGGCGGTTTTGTTGCAGGAGTTGCCGTTGTTGAAGGTTTTGGAGTAATGTCCTTTCCATTCTGCATGGACGGCGGTATCGCTTCACCATAGTCCACCAAAGGTGAAGGCGTGGCGGAAGGAGAAGCCTCAGACGGGCTCTTTGATGGTCTTGGAGGGTCGGTAGGCCTTCTGTATACCAGTGTCTTGTTATTTCCTTCAGGTTGAACAATTACATTCTGTGTATTTATTTTAGCATTCTTAGTGGCAGTCGTCTCCTCAACGGCTGCAATAACAGGCTTTTCAAATAACCTTCCGTCTTTGAAAAAATTTATGCTCACTATTGTCAGCATCAATAAAACAATGGCTGTTCCTGTTGCAAGAAATACAAGATCAGCAAATTTCCTTTTATCCATAATAGCCCCCAACTATACATAGCTTATCGAGCGAGAGTGATTTGCTTCAATTCAATGATTATTTGATCAGCTGCCGGACTTTACCTGCAATCCTTCAGATTTTTCATGAGAATGGAATTCCTTGCAGCTATTGTGCCGGGATGAATCAGCTTTCCTTTGGAAATGACATAATCGATGGTCTTGTCGAAGGAAAGTAAAAGTGCAGCATCAATATCATTGAAAGCCAGTTCTCTGGCTTTATCTATGCCCGAAAAATTCCTGCCCGGTTCTATATAATCAGCTATAAATATTATTTTATCAAGCATTCCCATGTCCACACTGCCGATAGTGTGACAGCGTATTGCATTCCGGATTGAACCGTCACTGACGCCATAATCGAATTCTGCCATATGGGCGCCTATCATTCCGTGAAGAAGCTCAGGCTGACGCAGCATGATATCGTCCACTTCAATATTGAACTTGTTGCAAAGTTCAAAAATCCTGCTCCCCCGGATGTCCCTGGCACAATCATGCAGCAAGCCTGCAATTGCCGCTTTATCCGTATCTTCATGATACTTTTCGGCAAGCTCTGCCGCAGTGTCCATCACATTTATCGAGTGTACATACCTTTTGTATGTAAGGCTGTTTTCAAGTTTACGCTTCATTTCATCCAAAGTCATTTTTTCACCGGCAAACCTTATATCTACTGGCTGTGCGTGGTCCGTCAGGTATACAGGCCATTCTCCGTCACATAGGCTTCAACACTTTCAGGTACAAGGTATTTTATGGATTGTCCCCTTTGAAGCTTTTCCCTTATTATGGTGGAGGATATTTCTATCAAAGGTGTATCCGTGGTATATATTTTAGCTTTGTATGTCTCCTCCAGCCAGTTTATCCTTTTCACGAAGCTCTCATTATCAAAACCCGGCCTCAGAACCGCTATAAACCCACACATCCCGAAGACCATTTCATAGTTTTTCCATGTAAGCAAATCGTTGACAACATCCGCCCCAATAATGAACAGCAGCTCCGTGTCATCCCCGTATTCCCGTTTCAACTGGGTCAAAGTGTCAATTGTATAAGTGTATCCCGACCTGTCAATTTCAATGCGGGACACTTCAAAACCTGTGTTTGTTGAAACGGCAATGCGTACCATATTAAAACGGTGTTCGGCTTCAGTCACACTTGATACGGCTTTATGAGGCGGCATGCCTGACGGTATGAATACAACCTTGTCAAGACTGAATTTCTGCCTCACATCATCCGCCAGTATCAGATGGCCATGGTGTACCGGATCAAAGGTACCCCCCAGAATGCCTATCTTTTTATTAGTTTTATCCATCATTTATTACCCTGATATCCGCTATAAAGTCTTATAATCTTAAAGCCTCAATGTCACAATTCATATATTACACCATAATTCCGCAGACATCAAGAAAGGTTTTTCATCAAGAAAAACCTTTCCGGGAATGAAAATTCAATTATATAAAACCGGACTATTTTTTCCCGATATCTGTCCTGTAGTGCATATCCTTGAAACGAATTTTTGCTACACCCTTGTAAGCCTTCTTTATGGCTCCGTCAAGGTTGGCATCAACTGCTGTGACTCCCAGGACTCTTCCCCCTGCAGTATAAAACCTGCTGTCTTCCTTTTTTGTGCCGGCATGGAAAACGGTAACAGCACTGTCACTTTCAGCTGCTTCAATACCTGTAATCTCATACCCCGTCCTGTATTCACCCGGATAACCCCCGGAAGCCAGGATAACGCACACTGCAGCGTTGTCCTTCCACTTTATTTCGATCTCATGCAGCCTTTCATCTAAGATCGCGTCAAGGATTTCCACAATATCATTTTCCAGTCTGGGTAAAACAACCTGGGTTTCCGGATCCCCGAACCTTGCATTATACTCCAGTACCTTTGGACCGTCCTTTGTGATTATAAGGCCAAAGTACAGGACACCTTTGAATTTGCGCCCTTCCTTGTTCATAGCTTCCACTGTCGGTATGTACAAATGCTTCATGCAGTAATCCGCAACTTCAGGTGTATAGATCCTGCTCGGTGAAAAAGTGCCCATACCTCCCGTATTAAGCCCTTCATCATTGTCCAGTGCCCGCTTATGGTCCTGGGAGCTTGCCATCGGGACCACAGTCCTTCCATCTGTAAATGCCAGAACCGAAACTTCCTGGCCGGAAAGGAACTCTTCTATGATGATCTTGTTTCCGGCATTTCCGAACACCCTGTCGTTCATTATTCTGTTAACGGCTTCCTGGGCCTGGTCAAAGCCTGCGGCGATTATCACTCCCTTACCCAGGGCAAGTCCGTCGGCTTTTACAACTATGGGGTATTCCTGGTGTCTTAAGTATTCGATGGCATGTTCGCTGTTATCAAACACTTCGTATTTTGCAGTCGGAATATTGTACTTCTTCATGAGACCCTTGGAGAAAGACTTGCTTCCCTCGATTTCAGCCGCGTTTTTCCGGGGTCCGAAAGCGCGTATCCCTGCGGCTTCAAGAGCGTCAACCATTCCTGCCACCAAAGGGTCATCCGGGGCTACAAATACCATATCTATTTTATTCTCAAGAGCAAATTTGACAATGCCTTCCATATCAAGTGCTTTTATTGGTACACACTTTGCTATATCTGATATTCCCCCGTTTCCGGGGGCACAGTACAAACTTTCAACTTTCGGGCTTTGGGCAATTTTCCATGCAATCGCATGTTCCCTTCCTCCACCGCCTACAATAAGAACCTTCATTTTAAGTTCACCTTCCGAATCACCTAATATTATCAAATACACACTTCATTATGCTTAATGCTTGAAATGCCTCAGTCCAGTGAATACCATGGCAATTCCGTGTTTGTTGCAGGCATCTATGGATTCCTGATCCTTCAAAGAACCTCCCGGCTGAATAATTGCCGTAATTCCGGCAGCCGCTGCAGCCTCAACACAGTCAGAAAACGGGAAAAACGCATCAGATGCAAGCACTGCCCCCATAGTTCTGCCCCCCCCGTATTCCAGGGCAATTTTTGTTGCCATTATCCTGTTTGTCTGGCCGGGACCTACGCCTAGAGACTGTTTTCCTTTTGCTATCGCAATTCCATTGGACTTGGTGTGCTTTACCACCTTCATTGCAAACAACAGGTCTTCCATCTGCGCATCAGTCGGCTTCTTTTCGGTCACACATTTTATCTCTTCGGTGTTCACCAGTTCATTGTTGTAATTCTGGACCAAAAGCCCGCCTGCCACCTTCTTCATATCATAAGTCCCTGCAGGAAGCTTTGCCGAAATATTCTCCAGCTGCATTACCCTTATATTCTTCTTTTGTTTGAGGATGTTCAGGGCTTCTTCAGTATAGGAAGGGGCAATGATGATCTCAATGAATATTTTGTTTATTTCTTCAGCGGTTTTAGCGTCAATTTCCCTGTTGGCAGCAAGTATTCCGCCAAAAATCGATACCGGGTCTGCTTCATAGGTTTTCATATAGGCATCATAAATATTTGACGCACTGGCAACCCCGCAGGGATTCGCATGCTTCACTGCAACAAAAGTTGGCTCGTCAAATTCCTTTAAAAGTTCCAGGGCCCCGTTGGCATCATTGATGTTGTTATATGAAAGCTCTTTTCCGTGCAGCTGCCTTGCGGCAGTTATGCAGCCGATATTGGCCCCGATCTCCTTATAGAACACTGCCTTCTGGTGCGGGTTTTCTCCATAACGCATTTCCTGTACTTTTTCAAAGGTAAGTGACAGCGCATCCGGAAAGAATTCCTCTCCGAGTTTGTCTCTAAGATATTTCGCAATAAGCGTATCATAATGGCTTGTATGTTCAAACACCTTGTAAGCAAGCTTGAATTTCGTTTTTACAGATATCTCCTTTGAAGCGCGCAGCTCGTCCAGTACCACTTTATAGTCGGAGGGATCGACGACAACCACAACATCCTGGTAATTCTTGGCGGCGGCACGGAGCATTGTCGGTCCGCCAATGTCAATATTCTCTATCGCTTCTTCAAGTTCGATATGCCCTTTGAGAATGGTCTGCTTGAATGGATAAAGGTTTATTATGACCATGTCAATAGGCTCAATCCCAAGTTCCTTTATCTGCTTCATATGCTCGGGGTTGTTTCTTATTGCCAGCAGTCCCCCGTGCACAGCGGGATGTAATGTTTTTACCCTGCCGTCAAGACACTCAGGAAAGCCTGTGACATCAGAAACGTTTGTTACTTTTACACCTGCGTCGGTAAGGGTTTTTGCCGTTCCACCCGTTGATATGATTTCAACTCCATATCCCTGCAGTTCTTTTGACAGTTCGACTATACCGGTCTTATCCGATACACTGATCAGTGCGCGCTTTATCATTAAAATCACTCCTTAATATCTTGATATTTATATTCATTTCTGTATTATTACCCTGCGTCCTTTCACTACCAGTCTTCCTTCTGCAAAGAGCCTGACGGCCTCAGGAAGTATTTCCCACTCTGCCTCTTCCATCACCCTTTTCTGCAATACTTCAGGCGTATCATCTTCCTTTACGCAAACCGCCTTCTGAAGGATTATCGGTCCCGTATCGGCTTCAAGGTCGACAAAATGCACTGTTGCACCTGTAACCTTGACACCGTATTCCAGAGCCTTCTGATGTGGTATTATTCCATAAAAGCCTTTGCCGCAAAAAGAAGGGATCAGTGCCGGGTGAATATTGATAATCCTGTTTTCATAATGCTTGACAAATCCCGTGCCTAATATCGAAAGAAAGCCTGCCATTACAACCAGTTTTACCCCGTAACTGTCAAAATGCCTTATAAGAGCGGCGTCATACTCTTCTATACTGGAGAAGCTCTTTCTGGGTATGCATGCAGAAGGTATACCATTCTTATCCGCGCGCTCCAGAGCATATACCCCTGCCCTGCTCGATACAACAGTTGAAATAACGCAGTCCTTTAAATAACCATCCCGGATTTTATCAACAATTGCCTGAAGATTTGTTCCCCCACCTGAAACCAGAACACCTATCTTTAACATATTTCAACACCAGCCTGGCCTTTAATAACTTCTCCGATTATATAGGTATTTTCTCCGTTACCGTTCAGATAATTCACCACTTCATCAGCTACATCTGCATCAACCGCCAGTACCATGCCTATGCCCATGTTGAAGGTATTGAAAATATCCTCCTGCCTTATATCGCCAAGATCACGCAGAAGATTGAAAATAGGGAGCACAGGCCATGTGCCCTTGACTATCCTTACTCTCAGTCCTTCAGGAATCATCCTGGGAATGTTTTCGATAAAGCCCCCGCCTGTTATATGTGAAATGCCCTTAATCTCATATTTGTCCTTCAAATCAAGGATAGTCTTCACATAAATCCTGGTTGGCTTCAGCAATTCTTCGCCAAGCTTTATCCCCAATGTCTGCACATGCTCCTGCAGCTTCTGCTGGTTGGGGTTTAAAAGCTTTCTGACAAGAGAATAACCGTTGCTGTGCAGGCCGGAAGACGCAAGCCCTATCAGTTTGTCACCCTCTTTAATGCTTTTACCGTCAATTATCCTGCTCTTGTCAACAATACCAACTGCAAATCCTGCTATGTCATATTCGTCTTCAGGGTAAAAGCCCGGCATTTCAGCAGTTTCTCCGCCTACAAGCGCACACCCTGCAGCAACACAACCATCAGAAACACCTTTCACAATATTGGCTACCTTGTCCGGATAGTTCCTGCCAAGAGCTATATAATCAAGGAAGAACAAGGGTTCCGCCCCGCTGCACACAATGTCGTTCACGCACATGGCCACGCAATCAATGCCAACCGTATCGTGTTTATCCATTAAAAAGGCAATTTTAAGTTTTGTACCTACCCCATCTGTTCCAGATACCAATACCGGTTCATCAAACCTGCTTTTACCAAGGGAAAACATTCCGCCAAAGCCACCAATATCACCGAGCACCTCAGGCCTGAATGTCCTTTTTACATGCTTTTTCATCAATTTAACCGCTTCATAGCCGGCTTCAACGTCAACTCCTGCATCTTTGTATGTTGCCATTCCGAATCTCCTCCAATTATCAGGCTAAGACTTATTCTTTACCTCATCCGCATGAAAACTTATTTGCTTCTTCCGGAACATCCATAGGATAATTTCCGGTCAGGCATGCATCGCAAAACCCGCCGCCCGAACCGGCCGGTGAACCTAAAAGCCCATCCAGGCTCAAATATCCAAGGCTGTCTGCACAGATAAGGTCTTTGATTTCCTCGACCGTATGCTTTGAGGCAACCAGCTCCTTCCTGGAGGAAATGTCTATCCCAAAGTAACACGGATATTTCAAAGGCGGTGAACTTACTCTCATATGAACTTCCGTAGCTCCTGCATCCTTAAGCATCTGCACGATACGCCTGGTTGTTGTTCCGCGGACAATAGAATCATCCACCAGTACTACTCTTTTACCCTTAACGGCGCTCTTTAACACATTGAACTTTATTCTGACACCGGTTTCCCTTTGTCCCTGCTGTGGCTGTATGAATGTTCTCCCTATATATCTGTTTTTTAAAAGCCCCTGTCCGTATGGTATTCCTGATTCCATAGAATATCCCAGCGCTGCAGAAAGGCCCGAATCAGGAGCACCTATTACGATATCGGCCTCAACCGGGTATTCCCTGGCAAGTTTCTTCCCGGCCTCGATCCTGGCATCATGTACGCTTGCCCCGTCAATAAAGCTGTCAGGCCTTGCAAAGTATACAAACTCAAATATGCACAACCTGGACTCCCTTGCAACCTCGGTCTGAATGGATGTTATTCCGTCATCGCCTATCAGGACAACCTCTCCAGGATTAACATCCCTTAAGAACTCAGCACCTACGGCATCCAAGGCACAGGTTTCGGAAGCAAGCACATAGGAATTATCGAGCTTGCCTATGCATAAAGGCCTTATCCCCAGCGGATCCCTTATACCGATAAGTCTTTTCGGAGTCAGAATAGCCAATGCATATGAGCCTTCCACCTGCTTCATCATTTTAACTATAGCTTCTTCTATACCTTCACTGGATATTCTGAGTCTTGAAATCAGGCTCAGAATAACTTCAGAGTCAGCTGTCGACTGGAATATGGCGCCCTCTTCCTCAAGCCTTTCGCGGAGCTCTCCCGCGTTCACGAGGTTTCCGTTATGCGCCAGCGCCATCTGGCCGTTTTTGTATTTTATAACCATGGGCTGCGCATTTTCACGCAGGCTTGCACCTGTTGTAGAATAACGCACGTGTCCGATGGCGATTTTCCCCTTCAGGTGGTTCAGAACGACATCGTTGAAAACCTCGGGCACAAGCCCCATATCCTTCTGATACAGGATTGTACCGTTGTCATTTACCGCTATGCCCGCACTTTCCTGACCTCTGTGCTGAAGCGCATACAAGCCGTAATAAGTCAGGTGTGCCACATCATGATTATCGCAATTGTATATTCCGAATACTCCACATTCTTCCTTCAATTTGTCCGGCCTGAAATCAAAATCCATAATTATTCTCCTAACGCTGTTTTGTAAAAAGCAGCCAAACATACCCGTTTTCATTTACTGCGATGTCATATTTCCTTTAATTTTTCCTGTAGTGCTTTATTTTTCTCTTCAACCTTTCTTGACAGATTATTTTTGTACTCCCTCATTTTAGGCCTTAAATCCTGATAACCTATGGAAAGCATCTGTACTGCCAATAAAGCCGCATTATCGGCACCATCTATTGCAACTGTGGCTACCGGTATACCGGAAGGCATCTGGACTATCGACAGCAATGAATCCAACCCGTCCATAGTAGATGATTTTACCGGCACCCCTATTACAGGCAAAGAAGTATACGCAGCCAGTACTCCCGGCAGATGTGCCGCCTTTCCGGCAGCAGCAATTATAAGGTCTACTCCGTTGTTTTCCGAATTTTTAGCAAACTCGGCAGCTTTATCAGGGGTCCTGTGAGCTGAGCATACCATTACTTCGGTACTTATTCCGAAATCCTTCAGCAGCTTTATACATCCCTTCATTATCGAAAAGTCGGAATCACTCCCCATGATCACCGCGACTTTCGGCTCCTTTACAGCCTTTATTGCTTTCTTCATCAAATCACTCCTTGAAACATTTTTACCGGCTTCGGATTTTTAAGCCTTAACATATCAGGGCACCTGAAAATTAAAGCTTAAAAATCCGAAGCCCGCCTTTACAGGCGGACTTCGTTTCAACTCCCTATTTTAAGGCATCCACTAAAAATCTCAGAAGGAACAGCGCAGTTACTATATACATTATCGGATGTACGTCCTTTGCCTTCCCTTTTGTTATTTTGGTCACCACGTAGAAGATGAATCCGGCAGCAACACCATTTGCTATACTGTATGTGAATGGCATGATAACTGCTGTAAAGAATGCAGAAGCCGCTTCTTCAAATTCTCCCCAGTTTACTTTGGCTATGGATTCCATCATCAATATTCCCACAATTATCAATGCAGGCGCTGTAGCTGCTGCAGGCACCATCAATGCGATTGGGGCAATAAACAGCGAAGCAAGGAAAAGTATTGCAACAGTCAATGAGGTTAATCCGGTTCGTCCGCCAACACTGATACCGGCTGCACTTTCTATATAAGTGGTTGTATTGCTTGTTCCAAGGAAAGCGCCTACCGTAGTTGCCGACAAATCTGCAAACAAAGCCCTGTCGAGCTTGGAGGCAAATACTCCTCCCTGTTTATGGGCTGCATTATCCTTATCATCAAATATGCCTGCTTTTCTTCCAGTCCCAAGGAATGTTCCTATACAGTCAAAAACATCCGACAGAACAAAAGCAAGGATTGTAGTCAATACAACAAATATTCTCGACGGGTCGGAGAACAGGCCGAACAGATCAAGCTTGAAAAATGTAGGTGCGATTGACGGAGGAACAAACGATTGGGCGGTAAGAGCGGGAAGCTGTGTAACACCCATGGGTATACCTATGATCGTTGCAGCTATAATACCTATAAGAATGGATCCTCTGACCTTCAAAAGCATCAGCACAACTATTATCAAAATACCTATTATAGCCAGAACAGATGACTTGTCGGTAAAATCAACAAGTGCAGGAACTACATCCTTTGCTATCACACCGCTGTCAGGAAGCTTAACCAGTATATTGTTGGCTTCCGTTGTGAAATTGAGGAGATGGGCATCCTTCATACCTATGTATGCTATGAACAGTCCTATGCCTCCGCTTATTGCATACTGCAGGGATGCCGGTATTGCATCAATCAGCATCTTTCTTACTTTTGTAACTGTTATAACAATGTTTACCAATCCACTTATCAGTACGATACCCAAAGCCTGCTGCCATGAAAACTTCAAAGCCAGGCAAACGGTGAAAGTAAAGAATGCGTTCATACCCATTCCAGGAGCCTGAGCATATGGAACATTAGCGATCAATGCCATAATCAATGTTGCCAGGGAAGCCGATATGATAGTTGCGGTGAAAACCGCACCTTTATCCATTCCGGTAATTGATAGGATGGCAGGATTCACAAATATGATGTACGCCATAGTGATGAATGTTGTAAGTCCTGCAATGATTTCCGTCCTAACATTTGTACCGTTCTCGGTAAGCTTGAAAAACTTGTCCATAAGAAAATGACCCCTCCTTATTTATATATGCTTTTAATCCAACAGACCGCAATACGGTCTGGTCAAGCCTTCATTGGCAAGCCGGAATTGTATAGCATTATAAAACAGTACATCTTTCGTAATATCCAAATAATCCTGTCAGCAAATTAAAGCACTAAACCATTAACAAATATTCAAAGTAACATAGAAAATGATTACCAGGTACTCCTCCAGAAGCTTAAGTAAGGCTGATTTTAAGTAAATCCGAAGTTTTTTCACACTACTTATACTATCAAACTACCACACAGTTTGTCAATGCAACTTATGATAAATTTACGAACATTTTTATGGTGTATCTCACTAATATTCGTATTTATACCTGATTACAAAAAAAATGGAGCGTTTTTCAACACCCCATTATCATATCCGCTCCGTTCAATTATTCCCACTCTATTGTTGCCGGGGGTTTGCTGGTTATATCGTAAACCACCCTGTTTATATGCTTTACTTCATTTACAATCCTGTTGGAAATCCGCTCCAGCAGATCATACGGTATCCTCGCCCAGTCTGCCGTCATGAAATCAGTTGTTGTCACTGCCCTGAGCGCAAGCGTATAGTCATAGGTGCGTTCATCCCCCATCACACCCACACTCCTCATGCCTGTCAGTACCGTAAAGTACTGGTTTATCTCTCTCCCCAGTCCGGCATTCTTGATTTCCTCCCTGAATATATGGTCGGAATCCCTGAGAATTTCCAGCTTATCCTTTGTAATGTCGCCTATCACCCTTATGGCAAGCCCAGGACCAGGGAAAGGTTGACGCCATACTATGTCCGCTGGTATTTCAAGCTCTTCCCCGACCTTTCTTACTTCATCCTTGAAGAGATTTCGCAAAGGCTCTATGATTTCCTTGAAATCAACATAATCAGGCAGCCCACCTACATTGTGATGGCTTTTTATAACGGCCGCATCTCCCACACCGCTTTCGATGACATCAGGATATATAGTTCCCTGTACCAGGAAATCCACCGTGCCTATTTTCTTCGCTTCATCTTCAAAAACCCTTATGAATTCCTCCCCTATGATCTTCCTTTTTCTTTCAGGATCTGAGATTCCGGCGAGCTTGTTTAAAAACCTGTCTTCCGCATTTACCCTTACAAGGTTTATATCGTACTGGTTCCTGAATACCTGCTCAACCTGGTCTCCTTCATATTTCCTGAGCAGGCCGTGATCCACGAAGATGCAGGTGAGCTGTTTTCCTACAGCTTTATGCATCAGAACAGCGGCAACCGATGAATCATCTCTTCCGGATAGTGCCCAAAGCACCTTGCCGCTGCCCACTTTTTCCTTTATGGCCTTTATGGACTGGTCCACAAAGGAAGACATCTTCCAATCCCCGGAGCAGCCGCATATTTTGTAAAGGAAATTATTGAGTATGTCCTTTCCCCTCGGAGTATGAACGACCTCGGGATGGAACTGTACTCCGTACAGTTTTCTTTCATTATCCTCCATCGCAGCGTTCGGGCAGTTAAATGAGCTGGCCGTAGTCAAAAAACCCTCCGGCAATTTATTCACATAGTATGTATGACTCATCCAGCAGGTTGTGTCACATTCCACTCCATCCAGCAGTTTGCTTTCCGGACCCAGCTTTATATCTATTTTACCGTATTCCCTCTGAGCAGCCGCAGCCACACCGCCGCCGAGCATTACCCCCATAAGCTGCATGCCGTAGCATATCCCGAGCACCGGTATTCCTAGATTGAATACCTCTTTATCACAGAATGGAGCCTTCTGGTCAAGGACAGAAGCCGGACCCCCGGTAAAAATTATACCTTTGGGATTCATCGACTTGATTCTATCTATGGAAGCATTGTAGGGAATTACCTCACAGTAAACACCGGCCTCCCTGATCCTTCTTGCAATCAACTGGTTATACTGCCCGCCGAAGTCCAGCACAAGGACTAATTCATTATTCAAAATAACAACTCCTTCGATTCACGTAGAATATTATAACATTATAAAATACAGGAGGCAAACTGTAAAGCCGGGAGTTCATTTGCATGCATTTCTCAATCCATAAACCTCTTCAGCGCACTGCCGCCAAGATAGTTGAACTTTTTCCCCTGGAAGCGCCCTTCCAAGGTCATTCTGCCCTCTATCACATCGCGTATTTTCCACCAGCTGGTTTCCCAGTTGCAAAAAAGGCTGCGTTCTTCAGGTGCTCTTCCAATAAGTCTTTGTATGACTATACCCGGGTCCAGGTATTCCAGGAAGGTTATAAGCCTTTCAACGTACTCCTCCATCGGCAGCGGGGCTATTCCCCCCGATTCATACATATCGCCGAGAACAGTATTTTTAAGAATATACATGGAATGGCACTTAACCTGGTTGATACCCAGGGCAGACAATATTTTTGCGCCTTCAATCACGTCATCCAGCGAATCCATGGGCAGATCTACTATAAAGTGGGCGCATGAATCCAGCCCGTATCTTTTTATCCTTCCAGCCGCATCAATAAATTCTGCGAGCGAATGTCCCCTGTTCAATATTTTCAGGGTATGGTAATTGACGGTCTGAAGCCCTAATTCTATG
>Ga0129298_10000734_pt1 | contig 13351 bp, 13 predicted proteins | sample I19B2metaG_FD_94707 | JGI IMG/M metagenome (GOLD analysis project Ga0129298, IMG submission 94707) | Lake sediment bacterial and archeal communities from Gulf of Boni, Indonesia to study Microbial Dark Matter (Phase II) - ​I19B2 metaG | ecosystem: Environmental > Aquatic > Freshwater > Lake >... | reverse complement strand
GTGTAAGGTCCTGGATCGTATGGGTCTATGTGTTGCGCCAAGACCGGAATCTTGACGCTTGCTATCACCTTGGAAAGATCCAGAAGTTGAGGCGCTACCGCTATACAAACCCCTGTTTTCAGCGACACGTTCTCGGCAGCTCTTGCCAACCGAACGGCGGCTTCACCTGCAGATTCAGTGTAGGTTTTGAAGTTAACAGCAACCATGGGAAAAGTGATCTGTGGAGTTCGTGTCATATCTTTCATCCTCTAGCAATATGCGGTCGACTAGCGCGCCTGTGTCCCAGAGTACTCTTCCCAGAGCGCAAAGACGTTGCCTTCAGGGTCGGCGCATAATGCAAAGTAGCCGATCTTGGAAACTTCCTGCTTTGGCACGATGACTCTTCCACCAAGTCGCTGAACCTTCCTGCTGAACTCATCCACAGACTCGACTGAAATGAAGTTTGTAACTATCTGGTTTGGGTCTTGTCTCTTCATCATACCTCCATTCACGCCTTGTTCTTTCGGTATGCCAGACTCGTCAGTCGGCACTGTGGTAATAAGCCAATAGTCCATGGGGCCTGGAACTTTCTCGATCTTCCAGTCGAAGAGTTTGCTGTAGAAATTTCTCAGCTTCCCGACATCATTCGCGGGGATTTCGAAATGCACAATTGTATGATTCACGGCTAAGCTTCACCTCCACATTTATTCTTGCGTTTGAAAAGCTAGGGTTGCAGAGCTTCGTCATCGTTATGCAAAAGTTGACTCGTGTTACGCTGCGTCAAAGCTGCTAGAACCACACCGATGCGATAATCGATTTCGACAAGGTTTGCTTCTACTTCGGCGCGATTTTGATAGCTTGCGTTGGACATTGAACTTCGCAGGCCATGCAGAAGATGCAGTCCTGTTCCATAATGGGATCTGATTTCTTATCCGACGCTGAGTGTCCAAGGGTTTCGATCATTTCGAAAACGTTCACTGGGCAGACTGTGACGCATATTCCATCGCCATTACAAATGTCTTGGTCTACCGCGACGTTTGTGCCGTGAATCCCAAGTTTCTTAGGTGTTTTCACCTCGCCCCACACAGCATGGCCGTTATGCTCACCGGTCTTCTTCTCTTTGTTCATGAAATCAGGATCTATCGGCATTTCTACACCAACTCGTTTGGAGTCTGTTCTATATGCCTTTTAAGCGTGACTGTCGAAACTAGTTCATTATGAAACAGGCTGTCGTCGATTCATCAAAGACTCTTGTAGCTTCTTGAGTAATCAAGTATGCTTGCGGGGAAGATGTAAATATCTGATCTCTCGACTAGTATTGGCGGTGTTAGATTTGAGTGTTAGAGCCAAGACAACGATATCGTTGATCAAGGCTGACGTTGGTTCGGTTGCAGGCCATCATAGGGTCCATCCGAGACAGATAGAAGTTGCGAGAGATTGTCTAGAGAGGTCTAAGAAGGATGGAACGCTTCTTGACTATTATGTATTCAATTGCGGCGACGATCTTGAACTTCTAATGACGCACAGGCTTGGAGAGAACAACTCTACAATTCATGGGCTTGCTTGGAATACGTTCAAGGAAGTAACTGAGAAGGTCTCGAAGCCTCTCAGACTATACGCGGCTGGACAGGATCTCCTCGTGGAGGCTTTCAGCGGCAACGTGAAAGGTATGGGCCCAGGCGTCGCCGAGATGGAGATTGAAGAAAGGGTCGCTGAGCCTATAGTGGCGTTTGCAGCAGACAAGACTGAGCCGGGTGCATTCAGCCTTCCGCTCTATCGGATCTTTGCAGATCCAACATCATGCGCAGGGCTTGTAATAGACCCAGCGATGCATGAAGGGTTCACTTTCCGAGTATTCGACGTTGTCGAGAGTAAGACCGTAGATTTAGCATGTCCGACTGAGTTGTATGACTTGCTGGCACTTACTGGAACGACCAGCAGATACGTGATTGAGAAGATCTTTCGAACAAGAGATAAGCTGATAGCAGCTGCCGCGAGCACAACGCGGCTGAGCCTCATATCAGGCAGGTATGTTGGAAAGGATGACCCATGCATGATTGTAAGATGTCAACATGGCCTTCCCGCTGTAGGAGAGGTTCTGCAACCATTTGGCTTCCCACATCTCGTCGCAGGGTTCATGAGAGGCTCCCACATAGGACCGTTGATGCCTGTAGGGTTAGATAATGCGAGATGCACGTTCTTTGACGGGCCGCCACGTGTGGTTGCTTTGGGCTTTAACCTGACAGATGGTCGATTGATTGGTTTCGGAGATGAACCGGCAGATCTCTTTGCCGACGTGGCTTTCGACCGCGCCCGCGACGTTGCAAACGATGTTTCAGACTACGTGCGTAGGCATGGAGAATTCATGCCAGCGCGATTGGGACCGGAAGAGATGGAGTACACGACGCTACCCTCAGTCTTGGAAAGGCTGAAGCCCCGATTCAAGCCGGCGAGCTAGATCTAAGTTGAGCTCAGCTGCGACAATTCGATCAATTAGTAAGAGACTCTCGGATGTGACGGGTCCTTAGCTTGGACTGACGTTATCTCTGTGGCTCAACTATCACCTTGAGAGACTCTTTTGCATCGGCCACAAGCCTGAAACCCAGACCCGTCTCAGTCAAACTCAGCCGATGCGTAATCATCTCGTGCACGTCTATTTTTTTGGCGCTCAACAGTTCCAGCGACTGTGCAAGATCCTTTGGGCTGGCGCCATAAGAGGTCATCAAAGTTATCTCGTTCCGCCAGAACTTAGTGATCGGCACAGTGACATCATTGCCCGGTTCTGGCACAGCAAAGAACAGGATAGAACCTCCTCTGTCAACGGACCGCAACGCCTGATGAATCGCTGGCAACGCACCTGTACATACTATAACCCTGTCGGCCAGTCTACCCTCATTGATTTGCCTGAGAACGGAGGGAACATCGTCATTCCCATCGATCACAGCATATGCTCCAAATTTCTTGGCTGCTTCCGAGCGGTACTCGCTGATATCTGTCGCGGTGATCCGTCTTCCACCATGTGCTCTGGCAAGTTGCACGTGAAGTAAGCCCGCTACGCCGCTTCCTAGAACCAGCAGAGTATGTTGCGGCTCTATCCGCGCCAGTCGTTGGCCCCTTATAGCGCAACCCAACGGTTCGATGAATGTTGCATCCTCGTAAGATAGATGGTCAGGCAATAGATAGGTTCCAAGCTCAACGTTTATTCTTGGAACTCGAATGTACTCGGAGAAGCCGCCTGGATAGAAGTTGGTTGTGTGGAGTGTCTCGCATGCCGTTTGGTGGCCGCTTAGACAGTAGCGGCATTGGTTGCATGGGACATGGTGAGAGACGAAGACTCTGTCTCCAACCTTTACTGCCTTGGTGTTTTCTCCGACTTGGACGATTTCTCCAGCGATCTCATGCCCCAGAACTAGAGGGGCCTTCTTGATCCGGTACCATTCGAGCACGTCACTTCCGCATATGCCGCTCGCCATCACCTTTACCAGGATCTCGTCTGGGCCGATCTGCGGAGTCGGTATCTCTTCTAACCTTACGTCGCTGTTGTTGTAGTAGACCGCGACGCGCATGAAGGGTTTCAAGGCTACTTTTCTTTGCCAGCTTTGATATTGTTGAAGAGGTCGAAGGCCTCGTCGATGGATGCCTTTTCATGCACGATGGATCGAACAGCCCTGATCATGGCGACCGGATGTTCTGATTGGAAGATATTCCTACCCATATCCACGCCCACAGCACCAGCTTGGATGGCATTGCACGTAAGCTGGAGCGCCTCGCGTTCGGCAAGTTTCTTGCCCCCTGCGATAACGAGCGGAACAGGGCAACCTTCCACGACTTTCTCAAATCCCTCACAGTAGTAGGTCTTTACCATGTGTGCGCCAAGTTCTGCGGCTATACGGCAGCAAAGCGCTAGATAACGAGCGTCCCGGTTCATTTCCTTGCCCACCGCAGTCACCGCCAAGACGGGTATGCCATATTCTTCTCCCTCACTGACTAGGTTGGCAAGGTTCAAGAGCGTCTGTTTCTCATGCTCTGAACCGACGAAGATCGACAAGGCCAGTCCAGCCACGTTCAAGCGAATAGCATCTTTTACCGAGGTCGTGATCTCCTCATTGGATAGCGTCCCAAGAATGCTAGTGCCGCCCGACACTCTGAGTACAATCGGCGTAGAGGTTCTCGAATCCACAGAGGTTCGGAGAACCCCCCGCGTAAGCATCAATGAATCAGCATACTCAAGAAGCGGTCCGATGGCTTTGCCGGGCACCTCCAAGCCGCTGGTAGGTCCTAGGAAGTATCCATGATCCACCGCCAACATCACAGTCCGGCCCGTATCAGGCTTGATTATTCGCGCGATCCGGTTTCTCATTCCCCAATCCATTTGGTGCACCTTTCCACGGTCGAAAACGACTTTATCATCTGCACATTCTAATTTTCAGGCCTGATGATTAGATAACCCTTTTCAATTAGCCAGTGATGAAACCGCCATGCAGTATATCTGCAGCCGGTCCTACAGGTCTGCCGCACTTTCTCGTACTCCGGGGATCCATCCTTCAGGTTGAGCTCTAACTGTACGGGACATTCAACATCGTTACAAAACTCTCTCGTCCGGTATTCTACATAGCCGAGAATCGACATAGGATAAGGTAGCCCTACAGCGAATATTAAGGAGTTGGGTTATTTTTGGAGCGATAGCACAAGCAATTGGACTCCGACTTACTCAGAACTGACACCTTAGCACTATACTCGTCGTCAAGATCTCGGCGGTAAGCTTGCGGCCGGCACAATGTGCAGGGAGATCGAACTGCACAGGCTTGTGAGGCTTCTATTGCATCCGACAGCGAGGGCTAGGTTGCTTAGAGAACTGTTTCAAGAAACTTTTCAGGGTCTTTATAGATGATGTTGCCGACGACTATAGTCGCGTAGCGAGTCATCTCCTTCGCTCTTTCTCTAGAGTCAATTCCTCCACCATAGAATAATTTCGCTTGTCTTAGACTTTCGCGCACTTGGCCGACAGTTTTGGGGTTCCCGTACATGCCGCTATATTCGATGTATACTATAGGAAACTTGAGAAAACTGTCGGCGAACATGCTGTATCCTTGCACTTCATTCATGGACAGATCTGTGTAGCAGCGGGTTACCTTAGCAACCGTGGATTTTGGGTTGAGGACTATGTAGGCTTCGGGGATGATCTTCTTCCAAGGAACACCTCGACGAGATCTTGCAAGTTTGGTCAACCAGTCGATATGGGCTCCGATAACCCACCATCTATCAAGCGAGTTCATTACAGCTGGAACAAATACGTAGTCGACATTGAAGGTGACTGCCTCCGACCTAACAGGTTCTAGGATAATCGGTATTCCATGTCCCTTGACGGCGTTCAAAAGCCTTTCAACTTTGTTCATAGTGATGCCTTGGGTTCCGCTAATCATCAAAGCATCTGTCCCACTCTCAAGCGCGGTCCTGATGAGTTCAGGCGGGTTCTTTCGATCAGGATCGAGTTTTGTTATATGCCTCCACTTTCGCCAAGGCTCGAACGAAGGCGGCGCTTTTTTCCTTTTTATCAGTTCGTTCACACCCAGGATGCTTCTCCAAATGGCTGATCTGCCAGATTAATACTTTAGGCATTGAGAAGAGTAAAGAGGAATAGGAATCTGATAACTATGAGGTGGGAGAAGGGTAGTGATGCCTACATTCGCTGAGACAGGCTATAATCGTTGGGTAGAAATGTTCAAAGATTTCTCGATGCAAGAGCTGACGTAACTACCGAGCAGGCATGGATGAAGGATTGCTTGTAGAGCTTCTATTATTGGCATCCCTCTCGTCGGCGGCTGTGGCTACCGGATCACAGAAGAGTAGTACCTCAAGGTTTGGACTCGGTTTTTATGCTCTCTTTTCTTCTCTTGCCGTTTACTGGATGGGAGAGACCACCTCAGCCCTGATCTACCTTCTGAGCCTTGGAATTGCTCTCACAGCCATTCTCGCGTACCTGGAAGACAGCTACAAATCTGTCAGCAACGACCCACGTTGTTTGAGAGTTTCCAACAGACTGATACTGCCTACTGCTACGGCGGTTGCTTTTGTCATTTCTTACTTAATTTCTAGTCAACTGATCTATGCGCTATCCGCTTCAATTGCGTTGGTCGGCCTATTCGCAGTCGGTGGGAGACGTTTTTTCAAAATGGTTATAGGCCTAGCTACTATTGAAGGAGCGTTCTTCGTAGTTCTCACCAAGATCGGATTGTTCAAACCTGCGATTTCCGTGCCGCTCTGTCTATTTCTGTTGGCAGGTAGTCTTGGGCTTTCCCACGCCTTCCTTCACTACAGAAGGTGATGTTAGCTATTCTAAGCAGCTGGCTTGAAGAAACGGTTATAGGCATTCCAACCTAACAACCCAACTATATAGAGCGATTTGGGAGATAGGCTATGGCGACGAAGATACTTGTCTGCGACTCTATCGAACCTCAAGGCCTGAGGATGCTTCGAGACGTAGGATATCAGGTGGACGAACACCCGAAGATTACACCCGAGGAGCTCAAGGCCAAGATTACAGCGTATGACGGAGTAATTGTTCGTGGACGCACGAAAGTCACAAGAGAAATTGTGGACGCAGGCGCCAAGCTTAGAGTGATCGCTAGATCGGGCGTAGGCCTTGACAACGTAGACATCGAAGCTGCAAAAGAGAAGGGGATCCAAGTAGTCTCGACGCCAGCCGCGCCATCAACAAGTGTCGCTGAGCTCGTCGTGGGTCTTATGCTTAGTGTTCTACGCCAGATAGGCTACTCCGACAAGGCCATGAAGGAAGGAAGATGGATCAAAACCGAGCTTATCGGCCGTGAATTGAGCGGTAAGACTGTTGGGATTGTTGGAGCAGGGGGAAGAATAGGCTTAACGGTTGCCTCCATACTTAAGAATGGTTTCGCAGCTCAGGTGATCGGATACGATGTCATAGACATAAAGGACAAGGCTACCAAGATCGGTTTTGAGGTTGCTGAGAAGCTTGAAGACCTCATAAAAAGATCCGACATCGTAACAATACACGTGCCCTACCTTCCTAGCACTCATCATCTGATAGATGCGAAGATGATCTCACTCATGAAGAGCCACGTCATTCTAATCAATACGTCTAGAGGAGACATTGTCGACGGAAAAGCACTCTTAGAAGCTCTCAAGAACGGGAGGCTAAGTGGAGCGGGCCTGGATGTCTTTCACGATGAGCCGCCGAAAGAGGATTGGGAGAAAGAACTCGTGAGTATCGGAAGAGGCGTTACCGTCACCACCTGTCACATCGGCGCACAAACCCTTGAAGCACAGAGACTCGAAAGTACCATGGTTGCGGAACAGTTAATCAGCATATTCGGGAAGAGCTAGCGTCTCATTCAAGCTCCGGGCAGTCGCACGAGAAGCTTTTCTGTTGTTGCAGTTAGACTTTGAACCATTCAGGAACCGCAGGGTATTTATCTCAAGCCCAGGCATTCTGTTGCAATCTATCCAAGAACGTGACGATCCTTTGAAGCTTCACTGTTTACATATGGAGATTCAAAGTTGAAGACTTTACCACTGTTGTTACTGGGATTGACAATTCTCGCATGTACGTTTAGACCTGTGCTGGCGTCTAAACTTTCGGTTCAGTTTGAGGATGGAACCGCGTATGTGACGGTTAAGTCATCAATACAACAGAACTTCACGTTCTTAGAAGAGCATGTGGTGGATTTGGACGGACGGGATCTCGATCTGGCCAGAGAGGCTCTGGAGAGAGCGCTTACGGCCAGATCGAATGACGTTAGCGTCTCAGACCTTGCTCTCAAGCTCGTCACCAAGAAAACCCAGCTAAACGTCACCATTTCCTTTAACGTTGAGAATATCTCGTCAGTCTCGGGCCAAATAGTAAGGACGGATTGCACTTGGAGATCATTCAGCGTTCCAGACGATCTTCTGAGTCGAAACGTCTCATACAACCTAGTCGGGAAGACCTATGTTAGACCAGTAGTGCTGTCGTTTGCTAACAACACGTGGGCAAGGTTCTACATTAACGAAACATACCAGGTATTCTATCAGGAAGCAGCAAACATAGCTGGAAACGCGACCTTACTAGATTTCCGCCCCCTTTCGAGATCTCTAGCCCTATGGAACCAAACCCTAGATCTCGAGAACCAGAAGACCATATGGATCTTTCCCCCTGAGAAGGCTTTGGATCTGACCGTTGCTCTGCAGGAGCCAAATGGAACGAGAACATACTACTCGACTATCGAGGTTTCCTCGGAGATAGCGGGACCTAGTTTTGTAAGGGTTGATGGCGATATAATAGTTTCAACTCAAAGGAGCAGCGCAGAACAAAATATGTTTGCAGCAGCAATTGTGACGGTCATCCTTGCACTGTCCATTTTCGTCTACGACAGAAAGAGAAAGAAACCCATAAAGCCGAGGCGCTGATGCTGGGAGCGCTCTGGCCATATTTGATTCGATAGCGTCAGATTGTCCAAGTTCCCAGGGATTCTGAGTGTAGATTTGATCGCATGTTCAACATCACTAGATAAATCCTTATTTACTCATTGGAAAGCTCCATGAGCCTAGGCAACAGCCGGAGGATCTTGAGAGATGATCTTAGGTGTTCCGAAAGAGATCAAAGAGAATGAGAGAAGAGTTTCATCTACCCCTGAGACAGTGAAGAGGATGATAGCCGATGGCTTCAAGGTTCAAGTCGAAAAGGATGCGGGCGCAGGATCTTTCATCAGCGATTCGGAATACGAAAAGACAGGGGCGACGATAGTTGACACAGGGACTGCTTGGGCTTCGGACGTGGTTGTACATGTAAAAGAACCTTTGCATAACAAGGAGAAGAACAAGCATGAGCTTGACATGATGAGGAAAGGCGCGTATTTCATTACGTTTCTACATCCGTCAAATCCTGCTCACCATAGCTTCGTAGAGAAAATGGCTGAGAAGGGCATCATTGGAATTACCATGGACAGTGTCCCGAGGATCACCCGTGCCCAAGTGATGGATCCCTTGACAAGCATGAGCACAATAACCGGCTACAAATCAGTGCTAATCGCAGCAGGCATTCTCCCAAAGTTCTTTCCGATGCTGACCACCCCGGTCGGAGTAATCAAACCTGCGACCGTACTCATACTCGGAGTTGGGGTCGTGGGACTACAGTCTCTAGCAACCGCAAAGAGACTCGGAGCTGTGGTCCACGCAATGGATACCAGAAAGGATGCACGGGAGCAGGCTAAGAGTTTGGGAGCGAAGGTTGTGGATTTCGCTCCTCCCGAGGAGATAGCGACGGACAAGAGCGGCTACGCCAAAAGGTTACCCGAGGAATGGTATGAAAAAGAGAGGCAAGTCATAGGCTCCATGCTGAAAGACCTCGATGTGATAATCTCATCCCCATTGATCATGGGCGAGGAAGCCCCTATGTTGATCACGAAGGACATGGTGAAACAAATGAAATCTGGATCGGTAATAATTGATGTTGCTGTAGATCAAGGAGGAACCTGCGAATTGACCAAAGCCGGAGAAACCGTCGAGTTTAGCGGCGTCTCAGTAGTAGGAACCGCAAACATCCCAGGCACGGTACAGGTCGATTCCACACGTATGTACTCTGAGAACGTCTACGCGTTCTTGAAGTACATTTCAAAGAATGGTCAAATAAAGTTGGATATGAACGATGAAATAGTGAAGCAGTGCTTGGTAACCATAGACGGGAGAATAGTTCACGAGGGCACTCTGCGGGCAATGGGGAAACTGTAGAATCGCAGGGCAGTCAAAAGATTCGAGCGTTTATTCCGATTTCCAACGTCGGCGCAAGGTGATGGCGGCGATGGATCCATTGGTTATGATAGCTGTCTTTGTGGTCGCTTTCATTGCAGGTTTCTTCATCATCTCAAAGATACCTTCTCTGCTCCATACTCCTCTAATGTCAGGAACCAACGCTCTTTCAGGGGTCAATATACTGGGCGCCTTGATGGCAACCGCGGTCGCGATACTGACCTCAAGCAAAGTGATAGGAGCTTTGGCAATAGTCTTCTCAATGATAAATGTGGCTGGGGGGTTCGGAGTAACTGACAGAATGCTGAAAATGTTCAAGGAGAAAACCGAAAAGTGAACGTTGCCATCATCGAATCAGTAGTCTACTTGGCCACAGCATCACTGGTCTTGCTTGGGCTGAGACTACTATCGTCGCCGAAAACTGCTCTGCCAGGAAACAGGATCGCTGCAATAGGAATGACCGTCGCCATAGTAGCCACTCTGATTCGATACAGGATATTTGACCCGTTCTTGGTGTATCCTGCGATTGTTTTGGGTAGTTGTATTGGGGCCTGGTTGTCTAGAAAGGTGTTGATGACCCAGATCCCTCAACTAGTAGGACTATTCAACGGGTTGGGTGCGGGCGCATCAGCACTTATTCCGATAATGGAAATAATCAACAGTTACTCAGCTAACAGTTATCCAACCATGGATCTATTCTGGAAGTCCACAGCTGTTCTCGGCATTATTGTGGGAATTGTAACATTCAGCGGCAGCATCGTTGCCGCATGCAAACTGCACGGAATAATCCAAGAGAAACCAGTCGAGCTCTCCCAGCATACAGCAATCAGCTACGTGCTGTTAGTTACGTTTGGCGCTCTTGGATATCTTGCCGTTCAATCGACAAACGAGATGGCAATACCTTGGGCTCTAGTTATCACCGTGGTATCGGCTCTGTACGGGGTCGTGTTGTTAGTTCGAGTCGGCGGCGCTGATATGCCGGTAATGATAGCATTCCTAAACTCGATGCATGGGATCGCGGCTGCTATTGTTGGATTTGTAGTCCAAAATAACCTATTGATAGCGATAGGGGCTATCGTCGGCGCTTCAGGTTACATCCTGACCCGGATCATGTGCAAAGCTATGAACAGATCGTTAATGGATGTCTTCAAGGGAAAGATCATTAAGGCCGAGACCGTGTTCGAGCCCAAGCTTCAGCGGGCGGCGATAGAGAATGCGGTTCCGAGAGAGGCTGTTAGAGACCCTGTCGAAGCCGCTTATGAAATTTTGAAAGATGCTAAGAAGGCGATTATAATACCCGGTTATGGTATGGCCGCCTCGCAGTCTCAAGGATTCGTTAAGCAGTTGCTGGATCTGCTAGAACAGAGAGGCGTCGATGTTAAGTTTGCAGTTCATCCAGTCGCGGGTAGAATGCCTGGACATATGAATGTTATACTGTCTGAAGTCGACGTTCCCTACGACAAGCTGGTTGAGATGGATACGATTAACCCTGAGTTTCCACAGAGCGATGCAGCGATAGTTGTCGGAGCTAACGACGTTGTCAATCCTGCGGCGCTAACAGCTAAGGGGACACCTATCTACGGAATGCCGATTCTGGAGGCTTACAAGGCAAAGAAGGTGCTGGTCTTTAAGCGTTCGAAGGCTGCTGGTTATGCAGGCGTTGAAAACCCATTATTTGACATGGAAAATACGATAATGGTTTACGGCGACGCGTCTCAGAGACTCTCTCAGCTAGTTGAGAAGTTAAGAGCAGACTAGCCTGGAGCCAATAGGGCCATAGGTCCAAACGCTCACCCGACGAGTGCGGAAGCCTTCCAATGAACCAGATTATTGGAATACTGCCTATTGCGATACCGATTTGCGCATCGGCTGCATCCTTCCTAGGAGGGATATTCTCGAAGAGGATAAGAGACGCCGCAGTCGTTCTGTCACTGCTAGCCGCGCTTATTGTCTCCAGTTACATGCTTCGTTCGGCAGCCGCAGGAAAATCGTTCGCCTATGGTACGGTAACTGCGAATGCAGCGGGCCTCTTTGTAGCTGAGATCACACTGTTGGTGGGTCTCTTCACGGCCGTGTATGCAATCTCGAACATGAAAGAAGAAGGAAGCGTAGAGTTCTTTCATATGATCTTTCTCATATTCATAGGATCGATGACCGGTCTAACACTCAGTTTCAACCTCGTAACGATCTTTGCGTTTCTCGAAATCTCAACCGCCACCGGCGGCGTGCTTATCCTCTTCAGTAGAACCAAGAGCGCACTATCGGCTGCGATCGTGTATATTGTTCTCAGCATCATTGGCACTGTTCTCGTCTTGACAGGAATTTTTGTTTCCTACACTTCTTCTGGAACAGTTCTTCTCGACGATCCAAGGCTGACCCAAATCAGCAGTGAGACCAAGATGATCGTGGCTGCGCTACTTCTGGCAGGGTTCTCTATCAAGGCAGGTATAGTCCCTTTTGGTCTGGTTTGGTTGCCAAGAGCGCACTCAGAAGCTCCAACTCCGGTCAGCGCCCTTCTGTCGGGGATATTGGTTCAATGTGCGGCTTTCGCGATGATAAGGTCGGTTGGGCCGATAGCGTTGTCTGAGTACGCTATCAGCGCTTCCATACTGTTTTTCGGTGTGGCTTCAAGCCTCGTAGGCGCTATTTGTGCTACCTTGGAAATGCTCGGAATAAAGGTTCCACTCTTTGGATTTAGACGTGACGTGAAGCGTATCCTAGCCTTCTCTACCATAAGTGAGGTTGGGGTAATCTTCGTAATTGTAGGGGTCGCAGGTCAGCCTCAGTTTTCAGCAGCGATCGTGCTTAGCGCTGCTCTACTGCACATACTCAATCATGGCCTGGCAAAATCTCTTCTCTTCTTGAGCGCAGGAAACGTGGTACACGCGGCGAGAACGAGAGATCTAAGGAAGCTTGGAGGTCTAGCTCAGAAGATGCCGGTCACCACGTTCTCCTTTGTCATTGGCGGACTAAGCCTCTCCTCTATACCACCTCTGCTTGGATACCGCACCGTTTTCGAGTTGTACCTAGAGTTCCTCGGTGGGAAATTAAGTGCATTGACTGTCTCGATCATCATCGCCGCGGCTATCACTTTGGTGTTCTATGTAACGACTTTCTATCAAGTCTTCTTCAAAAAGAGTCCTAGGACTTGGAACGTTGTCGAAGGGAACGTTCTTACGCTTGTTCCAATCATCACCCTTGACGCTATCCTGCTGGTGTTGGGAGTGGGGCTGTTCTTGGGGGCATTGAGCTTAGATCATACTCTACTTGAGAGACTCGGCATGACCTTGATCAGAACCTAGAAAGTTTGCGACAAAAGATTTTAGAGGCTAAGTCTTGCTACAAACTAAGCGAAGCTTTGAATCTAGTTAGATCTAACCATAGATGGATCAAGAATACGAAGGTCAAGACTGCCTACCAAGATTTGTTCGCAACTGCAGTGGCCAACTCGGATGGTTCGATACTACAGAAGCCCGTACAGAATTGCAATTTGATGCAACTACCGGAGAAGCTTGCGAAGAACGAAGACCAGACTCAGGAACTAGCAAAGCCTTCAGTTACCTACATCATTTCTAACCGATCTTGTCAAGCAATGGTGAAATTTGAATGC
>Ga0129298_10000733_pt1 | contig 13353 bp, 9 predicted proteins | sample I19B2metaG_FD_94707 | JGI IMG/M metagenome (GOLD analysis project Ga0129298, IMG submission 94707) | Lake sediment bacterial and archeal communities from Gulf of Boni, Indonesia to study Microbial Dark Matter (Phase II) - ​I19B2 metaG | ecosystem: Environmental > Aquatic > Freshwater > Lake >... | reverse complement strand
CTGGGTCGCCTCCTGCCACGCGAAGGACCTGGATTGGGTGGTCGAGATGAACGTGCATTTCGTGGAGGTCGTTCCCGGCCGGGGCCAGGTGGATTACCGCGCGTATCTTCGGGAACTGGCGAAACTCCCCGTGGACGCGCCGCTAATGATCGAGCACTTGAAAACACCGCAGGAGTACGAAGAAGGGAAGCGCCACATTCAAAAGGTGGCGCAGGAATTGGAACTTTCATTTGCCTGAGGAGAGCCATCATGCTGAACCGACGTGAATTCCTTGCTGTCTCGGCCGCTGCCGCGGCCGCCGGCTCCACGCGCCTTCCCATCAAGAAGGCGCTTTACCTGAGCATGCTTCCCGAAAAGCTGAGCCTGGCCGACCGCTTCCAGCTCGCCCGCAACTGCGGGTTCGAGGAAATCGAGCTGCCGACCATGGAAGATCAGAAGCAGGCCGAGGAGGCCAAGAAGGCCGCCGAGAAGACCGGCTTGCGCATCCACTCGGTGATGAACCAGGCGCACTGGGACTTCCCGCTCTCTTCGGCCGACGCCGCTGTCGTCGCCAAGAGCATGAAGGGCATGGAGACCAGCCTGCGCAACGCGCACTTCTGGGGCGCCGAGACGGTGTTGCTGGTCCCCGCGGTGGTGAATCCGCAGACCAGTTACAAGGACGCCTGGACGCGCTCGCAGGCGCAGATCCGCAAGCTGATTCCGCTGGCGCAGGAGCTGAGGGTCATCATCGCCGTCGAGGAAGTCTGGAACAAGTTCCTGCTGAGCCCGCTCGAATTCGCGCAGTACGTCGACGAATTCAAGAGCCCGTGGGTGAAGGCTTACCTCGACGTCGGTAACCTGCTGTTCTACGGCTACCCGCAGGACTGGATCCGCACCCTCGGGAAGCGCATCGTGAAGCTCCACTTTAAGGACTTCCGCTGGAGCTGGAAGACGATGAAGACGGAGTTCGTGAATCTCCGGGAGGGCGACGTCGACTGGAAGGAAGTCCACAAGGCGCTGGCCGAGGTCGGCTACAAAGGCACCGCGACCGCCGAGCTGGACTCGGGCGACGAGGCCTATCTGCGCGACGTGGCCAAGCGCATGGACCTGATCCTTTCCGGCGCATAAAACCGGGGACAGCCCGCATGTTTCCGCGCGCGCCTCGTGCGCCAGCAGTGTGGGAACACGCCGGCTGTCCCCCTGTTAGTCTGAAGGCATGGCGAAGTTCCTTATTGGCGTCCTGACGGGCGTGATTCTCGCGGGTCTGGTGGCGGTGATCGGCGTCTTCGCGCTCGTCCGCCTGAGCGAGCGACCGCCGGCCGTTCCGGCGGATGCCACGTTGGTCCTCAACCTGGACGGCGAGGTTCCCGAGCGCGCGCCGGTGGGCATCCCGCTGCCCTTCTTTGAAGAACGCGAGCCGCTGTCGGTGAGCGACATCTGGCGGGTCTTGAGGCGCGCCGAGAGCGACTCGCGCATTCGCGCCGTCGTGCTGATGCCGGGACGCGTTCGCGTCGGCTGGGGCAAGCTCCAGCAGATTCACGAGTGCCTCGCGCGCTTCCGCAAATCCGGCAAGCCGCTGGTGGCTTTCCTGCGGACTCCCGGGACGGCCGAATATTACCTGGCCACCGCTTGCGACCGGATCTACATGCCGCCGGAGGACCTGCTGATGCTCAAGGGCCTCCGCGCCGAGCTGATGTACTTCCGCAAGACGCTGGACAAGCTCGGCGTCCAGGTGGACATCGAGCACGCCGGAAAGTACAAGGACTACGGCGACATGTTCACCCGCACGGCGATGAGCCCGGAAACGCGCGAGGTGCTCAACTCGGTGCTGGACGAACTGTACGGCGGTCTGGTGAAGACCGTTGCCGCCGGGCGCGGGAAGACGCCTGAGGAGATCCGCGCCACCATCGACGAGGGACCGTTCCTGGCTCGCCAGGCCCGCGACAAAGGGCTCATCGACGGACTGCTTTACGAAGACCAGGTGTTCGACGAAGTCAAGAAGCGAGTGGCCGGCGGCAGGATCAACCGCTTCAGCGGTAGGCGCTATTTGCGGGCAATCGCCTCGGAATTCGAAGGCGGCCGGCGCGTGGCGCTCGTCACCGCGCAGGGCAGCATCCTGAGCGGCAGCGGTGAAGAACTGGCGGGCGACGGCGCCATCCTTTCCCAGGACTTCAACCGGCTGCTGCGGCAGGTTGGCGACGACGGCTCTATTCGCGCGGTGATCGTCCGCATCGATTCGCCCGGCGGGAGTTCTTTTGCCTCCGACGAAATCTGGCGCGAGATGAACGCGCTGAGCCGGAGGAAGCCGGTGGTGATCTCGATGTCGGACGCCGCCGCCTCCGGCGGATACTACATCGGGATGACCGGGGATCCGATCGTGGCCTACCCCGGCACCTTCACCGGCTCGATCGGGGTTGTCTTCGGCAAGGTGAACCTCCGCGGGCTCTATGACAAGCTGGGCATCACCAAGGACGTCCTCTTGCGCGGCCGCTTCGCCGCCATCGATTCCGACTACGAGCCGCTGAGCGACGCCGCCCGGCAGAAGCTGCGCGAGGGGATCGACGACAACTACCGCGTGTTCGTCGAGCGCGTCGCCCAGGCCCGCAAGCGCAAGTTCGAGGAAGTCGAACCCCTGGCGCAGGGGCGGGTCTGGCTCGGCTCCCAGGCCAAGGAACGCGGCTTGGTCGATGAACTTGGCGGGATCGACCGCGCCATCGAGCTGGCCCGCAACAAAGCCAGAATCGGGCCGGAGGAACGAGTGACGCTGGTGGTCTACCCGCGCAAACGAACGATCTTCGAGCGGCTCATGAGCCGCACCAGGGAATCTCTCGTCGACAGCCGCCTGCGCGCGTTGCTCGAGGAGATGCGCGCCGCGGCGTGGCTTGAAGGCGGCATGCTGCGGCTGATGCCGTACAGTATCAGCGTTCGTTAGAAGGAGCTTGCCCCATGCCCGACAAAATGGGAGTCGCTATCCTTGGGACCGGCTGGGTCTCCGGAGAGCACGTCAAGGCGTTCCAGCAGAACCCGCACACCGAAGTCGTCGCGATTCTGAGCCGCGACAAGGGCCGGGCGGAAGCCAAGGCGCGCGAGTACGGCCTCGACAACTGCCGCGGCTACGCCGATCTCGACGCGATTCTCAAGGACGACCGCGTGCGGATCGTTTCCGTCTGCACGCCGCACCACCTGCACGTCGAGCAGGGCGTGGCGGCCGCGGACGCCGGCAAGCACATCTGCATGGAGAAGCCGATCGCCATCGATCTGGACGGGCTGCGCCGGCTTCACGCCGCGGTCCAGAAGGCCCGGGTGAAGACCGTCGTGAGCTTCGTGCTTCGCTGGAACCCGCTGCTCGAGACCATCAAAGTGATGCTCGCTGACGGCACGGTAGGCGCCCTGTTCTACGCCGAGGTCGATTACCTGCACGGCGTCGGACCGATGTATCCCTGCTACGAGTGGATCATCAAGAAGGAGATCGGCGCGAGCAGCATCTTGAGCGGCGGATGCCACGCCGTCGATGCGTTGCGCTGGTTCGTGGGCGAGGAAGCCGTCGAGGTGCTCGCCTACGCGAACACGAGCCCTTCCAACCCGTACCGCTACGAGTTCGAGCCGAACAGCGTCACGCTGGTCAAGTTCGCCGGGGGCAAGATCGGCAAGGTGGCAAGCTGCCTGGAAGTCCAGATGCCGTACGCCTTCAACATTCTTCTCTGCGGCGACCAGGGGACCATCCGCAACAACCAGGTGTTCACGCGCCGCTGGCCGGGCCAGATGGGTTGGGCGGCTATTCCCACCATCCTTCCGGACTCGGGCGACGTCTCGCATCACCCCTTCGTTGGCGAGATCAATCACTTCGTGGATTGCATCCTCACCGGCCCTGAGTCGCACTGCAACATCGCCGACGCGGTAAAGACCCACGAAATCTGCCTGGCCACGGAGATCTCAGCGCACGAAGGCCGCCCGGTAAAGCTGCCGCTGTGACAAGGGGACAGGGGCTGAACAAGCCGGAAGACTTCATCCTTGCCATCGTAGTGGTGGAGGATTCGTCTCCCCCGATTCACTACGTGCGGCGTCCGTTCCAGCGTGATCCGAACTTCAGGGTCGAAAGCGTCAACCTCAACCTGAAGGAGCTTCTTGCCCGCGCGGAGGCGCCGACGTGAAGACACCCCACGACCGCCCATGGCTCCTGGAACGCGAGGGCGAGCGCTTGGAGTGCAAGGAAGCCAAGTCAAACTTCCCCTTCGACAAGCTCGTCAAGTATTGCGCCGCCATCGCCAATGAGGGCGGAGGTAGGGTCATTCTCGGTGTCACGGACAAGCCTCCCCGAAGGATTGTCGGAACGCAGGCCTTCCTGGAGCCGCACCGCACCGCGGCCCAGCTCACCGAGCGCCTGCGCCTGAAGATTCAATGCGAAGAGAGGCACGAGCCCGAAGGTCGTGTGCTCATTTTTCACGTTCCCTCGCGGCCCAAGGGGATGCCTATCGAAGTAAACGGCGCCTACTACATGCGCGCCGGCGAAGAACTCCAGCCGATGACGCAGGATCAACTGCGCCGGATCTTCGATGAGACTGCACCCGACTTCAGCGCTGAACCGTGCCCTCAGTCCTCACTCAATGATCTGGACCCTGACGCAATTGAACACTTCCGTTCAATGTGGTGGCGAAGGTCAGGGAATGCGGCGTTGGAATCGCTGCCGCCAGAGCAGCTCTTGCGCGATGCGGAGCTGGTGGTGGGAACCTCGCCAACTTATGCCGCTCTGGTCCTCTTAGGAACTCAGCATGCTCTTCGCACCCGGCTCCCGCAGTCGGAGATCGTTTTTGAGTACCGTAACGCCGAGTCCTCGATTGAGTACCAGCAGCGCACGGAGTTCCGCCAGGGTTTTCTCACCATCCTGGACGAACTCTGGAATCTGATTAACCTCAGGAACGAAGTGATCAGCTTCCAACTCGGGCTGTTCCGTTGGGATATCCCCGTGTTCAACGAAGCAGTTGTGCGAGAAGCGATGCTCAATGCCCTGACCCACCGCGACTACCGGCTGCCTGGCTCCGTTTTCATCCGCCAATGCCCTAGAAAGCTCGATGTGATCAGTCCCGGCGGTTTTCCACCAGGCGTCACCTCAAGAAACATTCTCTGGACCCAGGTCCCGCGCAACCGCCGTATCGCTGAGGCTTGTCAGCGCTGCGGGCTCGTCGAGCGCTCAGGTCAGGGTGCCGACCGCATGTTCGCTGAGTCAATCCGCGAGGGCAAGCGGATTCCCGACTACTCCCGTAGCGACAACTTCCACGTCTCGCTTGCGCTTCGGGGCGAGATCGAACGGCCTGAGCTTGTCCGTTTTCTCGAGGGGATCGTACAGGAGCGGCAGGCCCGCTTTTCAGTGGAAGATCTCTTAGTCTTGGATCTGATCGAACGCGAGGAGAGCATCTGGGACGAGTTGAAGCCCAAACTCGTTCACCTGGAAGAACTCGGCGCCGTCGAGCGCATCGGCAAAGGCCGCGGGGTTCGGTATATTCTCTCGCGCAAACTATACAGCTTCCTCGGCCGGCGGGGCGTGTACACTCGTCGGAGAGGACTGGATCGGGAGACCAACAAGACGCTCCTGCTGCGTCACATCCAGGACAATCAACGTGACGGTGCCAGGTTGGCGGAGCTACTCGAGGTGCTGCCGGGACTGTCACAGCCCCAGATCCGGACGCTGTTAAAGGAGTTGAAGACGGAGCGCAAAGTGCACGTGGTCGGGGCTACCCGGGCGGGCCGGTGGTACCCGGGCGCCGGTTGATCGCGTGGAGGCCGGATAAACGCAAGCCAAACCCAATCCAAAGCTAATAGACATGCCTAAGCCGCGGAAAAAAAGGACTTGACATGGAGCAAAAATCCAATCCAGACCTAATACCAGACCCAATCCACTCGGGCTCGCCGGACAGCTGGAGGCTGAGCGATGGTAAGGAAGAAGGCTGATTGAAGTGGCGCTGCCGCTGGAGGACATCAACCACGAGCCGGCGCGGGAGAAGTCGATCCGGCATGAGCATCCGTCCACGCCCCACCTCTGCTTGGCAGCGCGCCCAGCCGCATACCGGAAAGGGAGGGGAGCACGATGGGAGCCTCGGTAAGCAAGCGCGAGTTCGCGCTCACTGTCGGTCGGCGGGACCTGCTGTTCGCTCTCAAGACAGTGACCCGCGCGTTGAAGTATGGTGCAACAGACGCGCGGATCACCTTCGAGAACGGAAGGCTGACCGTTGAGGCGGGGGATACTGCAGCGGAAACGCCTGCGGAGGGGAATTGGCCGCCCGAAGTGTTCGTGGACTCGGGATGGGTTCGGCGGATGGCCAAACGCCTGCCCGAAGGGGGCCCTGTGACGCTGGCTGTGGACGAAGAGCGACTTCGCATCAGGCGATACTCGGAGCGGTGCTGGTTCAAGGCCCGGCCGAATGCCGAGCAACCCTCAACAGGGAAACCGGAGGGCTGCCCCGCCACGGCAGCCGAGGCCGCCAAGATCCTGCGACCGCTGAAGCTCAGTGAACGGCACATTCGAGAACTGATGACCCAGGCCGCCCAGCGGGAGGCGCACCCTTGGGACACAGACCATCCCAGAATGATCTCCCTCATTGCCAAGGCGTGGGTGTTGCTGGCGCCGTTCGGGGTCGAGCCCCGCGATATCCGGCGAATGGTGGACCGGGCGATCCGGAACGCCTGGAAATAGGAAGATGTGGCATTTACATGCGCGAGGCGCGCAATCGCTGGGCGCACCAGAAGGCGTTCACCACAGATGACACCTGCCGCGCGCTGGACAGGAGCGGGGGCGGCGAATTAATTACGCTTGCGGCGGCTATCCCCACTATTGCCGCCACAACGCCGCCCAAGCCGCCTCGCTGATCGGCGTCACGTTCACCGCCCGGCACGCGGCCAGATGCCGTTCGCGCAACATGGCGCGGCGCTTCGCCGCCTGCCGGGCAACACGGTCCTGACCTTCGCGTTCCACCGCCTTCACTGGGACAGCCCGCATGATTTCCGACAGTAAGTCTCCCAACGTCTCGCGCTCGCCGAGCAGGCGGTCCGGATCCTGAGTGTAGTCCCTGAAGCTCGCTATCACTTCGTCGCTGACCTTCAGCATCGCCTCGCCCTTCCGGACCAGTTCCGTGTGGCCGCCGCGCCGCAGCACTTCCACGGCGTCCCGCAACAACATGTGGCTCTCCCAGTCTTCGATGCCGTCGCGGATCGCCTCAAATCGCAGCGACGAAATCGGGCCTGGGTAGAACAGCAGCCCGTCGCCGTTGGTGGGCCAGCCCTCGCTCCAGCCGTCGGCCTTCCACGAGACGTTCGGGTACCGCCGGGCCGGGTCCTTCGAGTAATTTCGCTCGAAGAGGTTGTAGCAGTAATACTCGAAGCCCGTGACGCCGTACTTCCACGTCATCCAGAACAGCACGCGCGCGGCGATCAGCGGGTTCTCAAGCTGAACGTTGGGATACGGATACGCCGGCCCGGCCGCGACGTACCAGTAGAACTCCTCGCCGCGTTCCTGCGCTTCCCGGATGAGGTGGGCCAGGTCCTGCTCCAGGCTGTAGACCTTGCTGCCGCCGCTGATGTGCGGATCGTAGACATCAATGAACCCCAGCAGTTCCTCGCGCGGCAGGCTGCCGCCGATCATCACCTGCACTCCCGGGAAATGAGCGTGAATCAGGTTGGCGCGCCGGCGCATCTCGTCCCACTTGTCCGTCTCGTCGCCGATGTAGATGAGGGTGTGATCGAGCGCGCCCAGTCTCTTCACGACCTCGCAGTCGCGCCGGACCTGCTCCATGTCCTTCTCCGAGCCTGTGAAGTTCCCATTGAGGTACACGGTGTTGATTCCCCGCCGCAGCAGGTCCGCCAGATCCATGCGCGGCGAGAGCACCGGCCGGTATTGCTCCGTCGGCGTGAAGCGGTGCTCGAGCAGAAAGTCGTGGTACTTCCGGAAAAGACCTTCGGTCGCCTCCGCCCCATGGAACCTCTCCACGTTGCCCCAGATGAAATGGCCCATGGTGTGGAAGTTCCAGCGCTTCGGCATCGCATAGGGCCAGACCTTGACCTCGAGATCGAGTTCCGTCGCCCCGGCCGCGCCGTCACGCGTAACGCCCATCTTGCCGCGATAGACGCCCGGCGGCGTCTCGGGCCGCGTGCGGACGGTGACATAAAACGGCGTGTGGACGTGCCGAAGGCAATTGGCGGGCCGCGCGGGAACGAGCGGGTCCGGCACGTCGTAGATCTTGCCGGCGAACATCAGGCCGCTGGTCATCCAGTTCCGACGCAGCGGGTAGGAATCCACCAGGAAGTACTCCAGGTCGGAGGCGGGAATGCCGGCGCCATCTTCCCCGCTCAAGTCCGTGAGGCTTAGTCGCACGCCCTTCCAGTCCTCAAGCATCGGGTAGACGACCACCTGGAACCCTTCATGCTCGCCCGCGGCCATCGACATCCGATAGGACCGCCCGTACGGGCCGCGATAGCCGTAGCGGGTCGAGCGGTCCGAGATCCGCACGAGGCTGCTAGCCATTCCGATGAGAGCCGCCGGCGCGTCGTCGGCGTATTCGAGCACGAGCTTTGGCCGGTGCTCCTTGTCGGGATTCGTTGCCGCCGGGATGTCGATTTCCCACGTGCTCTGGAAGCGGCGATCCGGCGGGTCCGTGGGGACGAGCATCACTCCGTTGTTTTCTGACTCGCCGCTGAGCCACTTCTCCACCAGCGGGGTGACGTTGAAGTCGATCCACCTCCCTCCTTCGGGTACCCCGAGCGGCAGAAACGGGAAGTGGGGCCAGCCTTCGTGCGCCGGCGCGAACAACTCAACGGAATCAACCGCGCCGCGCCGCCTGCCGTTGTCGTAGTCCGTCTGCTCATCCATTGAGGGCTGGCGGCCGCCGCCGATCACTTCGTGACAGAAGATCTCCGTGAACCGGTTCGCGTTTCGCGCCGCAGGCAGAAAAACCATCAGCCGCGCCCGAGCCAGGCGGTGTTTCTCCGCCGGAAGCTCGAAGCGGATATGAAGGCTGTTCCTCGCGCCGCGCAAGCGGAAGACGCCATCGTCGGGCTCCGCGGACGGATGCGTCAAATCCGTGATCGTCCGTGTCGTGCAGCCATCGTAATTGTGGAGCCCTTGCTGGAGCGTGACCGTCGTTGCCTGCGCGCAGCCGGTAAGGATCGCCGCCATGTACACCAACCGCCGGATCATGACGCCTCCACACTATCAAAGCGCGGTGCTTAGCCTAGCGCGGCGCGGAAACATGCGGGCTGTCCCCGGTTTTTAGCGCCTCCAGGATGCCGCGCCACTTGCGCAGCACCAGCTCGGCCAGGTTCAGGGCAATGGCTAGGGCGAGAAGGCCGGGCCAGAGACGCAGGGTGGAAGGGATGGAGCGGCCGGCCGGATCGAAGACCTTGCCCGGCGGCGGCTCGAAGCGGCCGCCGGTGAAGTCCGAGATCTGGCGAAGCACCGATTCATCCGACCCGTATTCATTGAGTTCCTGCTCCTGGCGGTAGAGCCCCACCTCCGGGAAGATGCGCGACTCCTCGAGCGGGCGGATGCGAAACAGACCTTGGCGGTCCCCCACAGGTACGCGGCCGCGGAATGCGCCATCGGCCACCTTGACCACCGGGACCGGTCGCTGAAACCCTTGGGGGCCAAACACAAAGATGTCCGGGATCTTCACGGGCTCCTCGGCATGCCTCGCCAGGCGATAGTTCACCACTAATTCCTGGTTGGCGCTGTCGTACTCAACGGAAGCTTCGCCCGCCTGGGCGTGCGGGAGCAGGTCCCGGATGAGATTGGCCCAGAACCGGTCAAAACCCGGCCAGGAGACCCATTCGGCGGCCCAGCGGCTCTTGGCGTCCGACGCGAAGACGGCCGCGCGGCCGAGGCCGTATTGCCATCGAGCCAGCAGCGGGTCTTTGTGCTCGATGCTGAGAATCGTAGACGCCGCCGGTTTGGCGACAAAGCGGACATAGCCCTGGAGCGGCGGAGCCGACTCCATGCCGACGCCTTCGAGGATTTCTGCCCGCCGGAGCACGATGGGGCTCACGGGCTTCTCCACCGCGGTCGAACCCGTGTGCTCTCTTACGTCGCGCAGCAGGACCCGTTCGAGTCCGGAGGGATCGGTCAGGAAGTGAGACTTGCCCTTCGCCGCCGCGGCAACTTTCTCAAGGTAGGCGCGGTTGACGTCCTGGCCGAGCCCGACGGTGGAGATGGTCACACGGTTTCGCGCCGCTTCCTGCGCGAGCGCCAGGCTGTCGCCTTCCTCCGAGATGCCGTCGGTGAGCAGCACGATATGGCGGTAGGCTGCGGTCACGGGAACGGTGCGCCGGTAGGCCTCGGCGAGGGCCGGGGCGATCTGCGTTCCCCCGTCCGGGGTGACTCCTGACACCAACCGCTTGATGAGGGACTTGTCCTCGGCCCTGCGGATCGGCACGGCCCACTGGAACGAGTTGTCGAAGATGAGCACGCCCACGAGGTCGATCGGGCGGAGGTTCTCGATGACCCCGATTGCCGACAGCCGCGCCAGTTCGATCTTGCGGCCTTCCATCGAAGAGCTCTTGTCGAGGATGAGCGTGACGCAGGCGCCTTCGGGAGTGCGTGGCGGGGCGAGTTTCGCCGGCAGGGCGCGCTCCAAAGGATCCTCCGCCCCTTTGTGCTTGACGTAGATGTTACGCTCGCCGCCGATGACCAGCAGGCCGCCGCCCTGGCGCACGAATGCCTCCAGGCGTTCCTTGCCCGCCGGTGGAATCGCTTCGAGGTTCCAGTTGTTCAGCACGACCAACTGGTAAGCGGCGAGATCGCCGGGCGGCAGCTCGGTGGCTCGCTCGACGGCGAATCGCCCGGCTTCCAGAACCCGGAACAAATGCTCTTCGGTCCCCGGCGGATCGAGCGAAAGGAACAGCAGGCGCGGGCGGCGTAACGGCAACACCTGCGCGAAGCGGACTTCGCCGAGGCCCTCCGACCGGATCGAGCCGGTAAGGTCAATGGCGCCTGCCGTAGACAAGCTGGCGTTCACACGCACCCGGTTGGTGCCGGAATCGAGCACGGCCTCGCTCGAACCGAGCGACCTTCCTTCGGCGAATGTCTCAATGGCAGCCACCGCGCGTCGGGGAGACTGAATCACAAGGTCGAGCGCAAACCGCTCTCCGGTGAATGCAAGAGACGGGAGGCCGACCGCCTCCAGACGGAGAGCGGGCCGCGGCTGGCCGCGGAGCAGAAACGTGTCGATCGGGATGCCGAGTTGCTGGGCCTGCCAGGCGGCGCGCGCGGCGCTCCCCTGGGTTTCCTTGCCGTCGGAAAACAGAACCAGGCGCGGGATCATGCCGGAGGGCATCGCCGCGATCCCTTCGCGGATGGCCGCTTCCAGATTGGTGGCGCGCGAATCCTCCCCCGCTGTATGCAGCAGCCTCCAGGAGTCGCCGCGTTCGGACGGCGTCGTGTCGCGTGTCGCGCGGGCGAACGGAATCACGCGGGTCCAATGCCGCCCGCGCGCCTGCTCGATCGCCTCCGCCAGTTGCGATGCGCGCGCGAGGTCCTGCGCGGAGACGCTGGCGGAGGTGTCGACCAGAAGGGCAACGGCCATTCGCGAGGACGGGACATCGACCCGCGGCTCGGAGAGCGCCAGCAGGATCGCTAGAAAGGTGAGAGCTTTCAGTGAGAGCGCGCCCCGCCGTGGCTCGACCCTCCAGCGGAGCGCGGCCCAGGCGAGGGGCAAGAATGACAGCAGGAGAAGCCACGCGCGTTCGAAGGTCACGACGCCCTCCTCGCGGCCGGTTCGGCCCGCGGTTGCGACGAGGGCGCGGCTGCCGGGGAACGCGCGGGCTGTCCCCCGAACAGCAGCCAGTCCGCCAGCAGGCCGAGAGCGCCGAGGATGGCCAGCCACGGCCAGAGGTCTCGTGACGAGTGGACGATCGTCCGATACAACGGCAAACCGCGACGTACCTGAGCGGGCGGTTCCCACAGCGCGGCCGGTACCTCGGGCAGGCTCAGCGAGTAAACGACTTCGCGGTCGCCGGATAGCAGGCGTACCGTGCCCGGCTGGCTGGAGAAGAAGCGGACTTCGGATCCCTTCCGCGTGAACGGCAGCCTCTTGCCGCTCTCGCTGAGGATCCGCACATCAACGGCATCGCTCTCCAGCCGCGCGGCGACGGCGCCGGCGCTGCCGGCGTTCAATTCCCAGCGCCGGAAGGCCTCCGGAGACATCCACCGCAGGATGTTGGCGAAGACCAGCGGCGTGGCCAGTTCGTAGCGCAATCCGGAATGGGCGGGATGGAAGCCGAGGAAAACCGCCTTCGGCCGGCCGGGACGGGCGAGAACTACTGGACCTTGCTCCACTTCGGCCACGGCGATGTCGCCGGGGACGGATGCGAAGACCTGCGCCTCGGCCAGCCGCAAATCCTGCGTGCGCAGGCCGGCTGCCAATGGGTGGTCCGAGCGCCAGCGCGTGATGGTGACGTTCTCCACCCTCGTTCTCACGGCGGCGGGCAAAGCGTCAGCCGGAGGATCAACCCAGACGCTGTCCGCTTTGGGCTCGGAGGGCGGGCGAAAGCGGTCCAGAACGACAAGGTCGGCCGGCCGCGAGGGCTCGTACTGCGCTGTCGCGCGGATTTCAACCTGTGAGTTCGGATTGGCCGCAAGGACGGGCCGGAGCCACGCGGGAGAATCCGAATAAGCAACGACCCGGAACAGCTTGTGCGCCGGCAACTCCACCACCGCGCGATCGTCGGCGGGGAAAGCATCCGGAGGCGAAAGCCGGACTTCGAGCCAGCCCGCGGCCCGCGTGCGAAGCTCGAAGGTGGCGCTTTGGCCGGCGCCGGGCGCGAGCAGCAGCCGCCGTGTTCCGACAGGCGCGCCGCCAAAGCTGCCGGTCAAACTCACGGCGCGAGGACCGGCGCCGTAATTGTGAACGGCGACGTACACTTCCCATAGCTCGGAATCCGCCGCCGAACGGCGCAGTCCCACCTCGCGCAGGCCGTAGTTGTCGGCGCGCTGCGTCACCGGCAGGATTCGCAGGTTCGCCGGGAGCGATTCCCTGAGCGCGTTGTCGCCTTCCTTGATGCGCCCCGCTCCGACGTACACGATCTCACCCGGCCGGGGCGAATGCAGCGCCAGCACGCGGCGAGCCAGTTCGAGCGCCTGGTGCAGGTCGAGGCCCGTCGCCGCCGGCGCAGAGCGGTTGACGGCGTCCTCGATGAGCCGGCGGCTGGCCTCGAATCCCGTGGCCGGAGTGGCCAGCCCGTCGGCGCGAACAAGCAGCACGCGGTCGCCGGCCGGCAGCGCGCGCAGCCAGGACCGAGCCAGTCCGCGTGCCTCCTCCATCAGCGTCCGCCGTGGCCCGCGTGCTTCCATCCACGCCGAGGTGTCGAGAATCAGCACGTGATCGAGGGCGCCGT
>Ga0129298_10000732_pt1 | contig 13362 bp, 14 predicted proteins | sample I19B2metaG_FD_94707 | JGI IMG/M metagenome (GOLD analysis project Ga0129298, IMG submission 94707) | Lake sediment bacterial and archeal communities from Gulf of Boni, Indonesia to study Microbial Dark Matter (Phase II) - ​I19B2 metaG | ecosystem: Environmental > Aquatic > Freshwater > Lake >... | reverse complement strand
GTTTGAGTTAGAGACTCGAGCTTCTGCCTGCTGAACACGAACGGTGATGGACAGAGAGTCTTCAGGGTTGTGATCACACCCAAGAGGCGCAGCTACAAGATATCAGCGACCAAGCCAGGACAGTTCTACGTGAAAATAATAGTACCATACAGCGGCGGCGACGTTAACATCACAGCGGTCATTCCAGCTGACTTCAGGGTGAAAAATGGTCAACGCGGCGTGCACATCTACTCGAATGCAGAGAGCTATGAGTGCAATGGTGAGACCTGGAGACCTGACTATGGGTCGGATATCACTTCGTCGTTCACGATCTCTGTGGAACAGCTTGGCATGACAGGAGGATTCCGCAACGGCCAACATCAGACAAGGGTAGTCGTGTTGAGCTCAGATGACATGGCCGATAGTATATCGCAGATTTACGTAACGATACACTTCGAGTATGCTCTAAGAGGAATGACGGTTTCAAGCAGTGAGTTCGAATACTTCACAGGCATTTCATATGATTTCAACGTGTGTGTGAATTCGGTTGCAGTGGACCCAGCCTCGATCGTTTCGGCCTCCAAGCTGCCGCACGTCCACAGCCCGAAAGACTGGTTGGCCATTCCGCCGGGGCAAGCCAAGAAAAACTAGCCTCTTTCTCCAATTTTTGCTGAGGATATTCCGTCAGCTGACGGTTGAGTCTCATCAGAATTCTTGGTCCGAGGAGAATAGAATCCGCGGCCCTGAGATTTGGGTCTGCGGGGCCGCGTAGGCCAAGTCTTTCGGAAGGGCTCGAAATGGCCTGGGTGTCCGGATTTACAGGGTCTCTTATAGACTTTCTCAAGGGTTCAGCTGAGACGGAAAAAGACGTTTCCTTCAACAGACAAGCAGGCCGTAGCTGTTCTGTCAGTACGTCGAATCTGGTTCTCGAGGTTTCATTTAGTGGGGCAATCAAGACCTCAGAAAGGTCTTTGAGATTGCATGGCAGGTCACGGAGATTCATCGAAGTGGTTGTATGGATGAGATGAGTGAGGGCGAGTCGAAGAAGCTTCTGAGCGAAGCGCACGTCGGGCGTCTGGCTGCAGTTGATGGAAGTTTCCCGTACGTCGTTCCTGTGCACTACGTCTTTGTTGATAGGCGATCGATGGTGCTTCACACAGGAAAAAGCGGTCTGAAGATGATGTATATTGAGCATCCCGGCGTTTGTTTCGAGGTTACCAGTACTCAGAGGACCCGTGCGGTGCGAGAAGTACTCTCGCTCTTGGGAGGGCTAGAATTGTCGAGGATAGGGAGGAAAAGATCGCGAAGTTGAAGGCGCTTGTGGAGAGGTATCCAGCCCATCACAAGAGCAAATGGGAGCTTCAAGAATCGCTGTCCAACGAGAAGTACTATGCTGATTGCGTGGAGAGGGCGGCGATAGTCTCGATCGATGTCGAGAGAATCTCTGGAAGAAAATGGTAGAGAAAGCCTCCCAGAATTCACGAAAGTCATTTTTATCCTTGGTCAACACAACCGATAGGTTAGGGACGGGGTTGTACCTCAAAACGCTCTTGGGAAAGAATGTTATCGACTCTGCTGCCGTACGGTTGGGAAAAGTCGAGGACTTTGTGATCGACGAGACTCAGTGGAAGGCGAACCAGCTTGTGATCAAGCTGGAAAGCACAGTTGCAGAAGAGCTGGACATGAAGAAGATGCTCCGCGCAACCAAGATACACGTTCCGATTTCGATCATATCAGCCGTAGGAGATGTTGTCACTCTCCTCTACAAGAAGGGTGAACTCAAGGAAGTCATTCAGGATAGGGTTTGACGTAGTATACTAGCTACGTGGCGCGCGTTGGATAGGACCGCTGCTCATGGGTGAGCTTAGCGTACATGCACGTAGGCCTGGAAGAGACTCTGTCTATTCGAACTCTATCGTCGCCGGTGGTTTTTCTGTTAAGTCGAAGAGTACTCTGCTGACATTCGGCAGGGCACTAAGGATTCTTTCAGTTATCCTCTTGAGAGTTGTCCGAGTGACTCTTGTCGGTCTAGCTCTCATCGCGTCTTTTGAGTCAACAATTCGAACGGCGATCATATCCCCGTATTTTCTTCCCCCGCTTTCGGTGACTCCGGTCGCCTTATCCTTCATGAGTACTGCGAAGGATTGAAAGCAGCGCAGATGTGTAGTCTCTTCTTCCACGATGGCTGTGGCCTTCCTTACAGTCTCCGCTCTTTCCGGTGTCACCTCTCCTAGAATTCTGACTGAAAGTCCCGGGCCGGGGAAGGGTCTTCTCTCTACGATCTCCGAAGGCAGCTTCAGAGCCTTCGCAACCAGCCTGACTCCATCCTTGTACAGTTCTGATAGAGGTTCGATGATGCTGTATCCGTATCTACTCTTAGGGGAGATGCCTATCTGCTTCAATACGTTGTGCTGGGTCTTGATGCCGCCTTTAGTTTCTACGATGTCAGCAGCAATCGTGCCCTGAAGCAGATACTTGGCATCGAGTTCCTTGGCAACCTTTCCCAGTGTCTGGTAGAAGGTCTCTCTGAAGGCCTTCCTCTTCTCTTCAGGGTCAGTTTGACCTTTGAGGGCTGAGAAGAAGTCATCTCTGGCGTCGACGAGTCTGGCGTTCAACCCCATCGACATAAAACGTTCGTGTATACGCTGAGGTTCTCCCTCTCTCATGAGTCCGTGATCAATTACCACAGCGACAAGTCTGTTCCCGAGCGCTCTGTGGCCGAGCACGGCGGTTACCGTACTGTCGACTCCGCCGGAGACAGCTGCGACGACGACTCCCTGCGGCACCTTCTTTGCGATCATCTTTGTTGAATCTTCTACGAACTCCTTCGGATCGAACATCGATTAAACCTACGTTTCGCATGATCTACTGTTCCGGTTGCGTGTACTCGCGATATTAGATTACCGCAGATTTCAAGATTCAAGGACAACGAGATACGTATCCCAATTCTTAATTCCGTTTTCGATGCACTAGAGAGTCCGAAGGCTTGACATTGACAGAAAGGGTTACCGTGGGAACTGAGATCGTCGAGTTGATTTTGGAGGCGCTCAGACACTATGAGAGAAGGCTACTCGAGATTAGGGCAGATCGAAGCTTCATAGGAAGCTACGGGGAACCCCTTCTGGAAGACTTGGATCATGAACTCGATCTGATCGCAAAGCTGGTTGAGCAGTTTTCAGCCTATGGAGTAGATCGTTCTTTGCCACTGTCGGAGGAGCATTCAAGGGTTCTGCGATCCGCCTTGGATCAAGAGAAGGAGGATCTGTCTGCAGTTGAGCAACATGTCAGGGGTAGAGTGGCACACGCAAAGATCGATTGGATGAAGGCTCGCGAGAAGAGAGCTCTAATTGATGGTATTCTCCAAATCAAGGATCTCTTCGCAAAGTAGCATAGTCAGTCGCTGCTAGTCTGTTCGCTTTTTCCGATTTGTTCGCCTATCTCCTCACTCTTGATGGGATTGAATACTGAGTCTTTCCTAACTCAGCGATCTCTCCTACCGCGCTGGCTAACTCGTCTATCTCTTCGTCTGTAGTGTAGAAGTGTATTCCGAGGCGGACGACCTTTGTCTCTCTGAAGTTCCTAGCCCCAACGATGATTCTTCCGATCTGGTCAAGGAGCGCCGAGACGTCTGAAGAATCCTTTCCCTCGACGTTGAAAGATAGAATGCCAGCTCTCCTCTCCCATTCACGCGGGGTAAATATGTTCACGCCCGAGATTTTCGCTAGCCTCTCGGCCGCTCGATTCGTAAGTGATTCTACCCTCGATTCGACTTCTGCCATTGCGAAGCTATCGAGGAAAGAGGCTGCGGATCTAAGTCCGATTATACCCGAGAAGTTTGGGGTTCCGGGCTCAAATCTACTGCACCCCTTGGCGAGCGTGTATTGAAGACTTTGCGGGAAATCATGTTTCGCCGTCGAGTTCCAGCCGAGCATCGTTGGGCTGAGGTCTTCCAGAACCTCAGCTCTGCAGAAGAGTATCCCTGTGCCGAGGGGACCCATGAGCCACTTGTGACCTGTCGCAGCCATGAAATCGCACTTCAGTTCTTTCGAATCAACTCTCAAGCATCCAAGGGACTGAGCTGCGTCAACCATCAGCAGCGCGTCTCTCTCATGGACTATCTTGGCGATTTCTTTGATCGGGAGCCTCGCACCTGACGAATAAGCGACGTGTGAGAGTGATACGATCTTGGTCTTGGGATCTATTAGCTCTGAGATCTGCTGTGGCTCGATCATACCGTTCCGATTAGCTCTTGCGACCTTAACTTCAAGTTTCTGTCTTCGGGCGATGTTGATCCATGGAAGTGCTCCTGATGAGTGCTCGATGTCTGAAATAACGATGTTCTCTCCTTCTTTCCAGCCGAGTCCCTGTGCGACGATGTTGATGCTTGTTGTAGCGTTCTCCGTGAAGGCCACCTCATCTGGGGTAGCGTTGAAGAACTTGGCGATGAATTCCCTAGTTTCTTCACGTTCTCGGAAGCATCTTCTTGAGAAGGCGGTGCTCATTCCCTCCAGAGACCGCTGCACTTGGTGCCGATTCATCTCCTCTACCGCGCGGGTAGGAATAGGGCCGAACCACGCATTGTCCAAGTAGATGTAGGATTTCGTGATCGGAAGTTCCTCGCGGGCGTCGATGAGATCCAAGATTCCTCGCGAAGTTGATTGTAGTTGCGGCTATTAGAGCCTGGCTGGATAGCCAGAATGGTTCGTCGGAATGATCGTCGCTGGTGCACGTGCTGCAAAGGGATTCTTGGCTAAGTTGAGGTAACGCCCTCGATCTCCAGATTCGAGGGCATCGTTGATCCCCCTTTCCGCACGTGCACGAATACTAATGGAATGGATAGAAAGGGAACTAGTGCCGCAGAAAGAAACATGATTGTGAAATCCATGAACTGCAATATAAGGCCCAATATCACCGATCCTAGAGCTATTCCAAGGTCGAAGCCCGACATGAATGTACCCATCGCTGCGCCTCTTTCATTAGGGCCAACAAGGTCGACTGTGAGCGCCATCAGAGTTGGATACGCCGCTCCAAATCCCAGTCCATAGATGACCGCTGCGACCAAAAGTAGGGGTAACTGATATGGCAGCGATATGGTGAGAAGCCCAATCATCGCCAAGATCACTCCTGGCAGGATGACCGCCCCCCTCCCATATCTATCTGAAAGCGTCCCGGCAATCGGCCTCATCAGGATAACCGAGATAGCGTAGACTGTGAAGAAGAGCCCTATGTTCGGTATCGACTGCATCTGGGCATAGAGCGGAAGGTATGTTATGATGCCTCCGTAGCTGAAGGAGTTTCGCGTGAAGATGCTCACAAGTGTTGATCCTCGATTATTGGTTCAAACGTCAACCTTCGACGGAAGTATTTTTTTTGGCTTCTGAACGATTCCTCCAGGACAGGCACGTTTCTGGCTTCATTTCAAATAGCCGTGTTCCATCGAGAGCTAATGACCGCGCGCCAAGTCGGCGACTGGGAAGAATCCTTACAGATCCTACTTTGATCTTGCTTATCGAGGCATCCAGCTTACTGGATAAAAGATGGAGTAGCTTACGCTGAGTCTATGCTGCTTTACTCATACCTGACCTTGTAGGGCTTGCAGTCGCTTCACGATGTTGGGGTGCGTTGAGAGCAGCTCAACCACTCTGTCGGCTGTCGTAATCTTCCTAGACAGGATTTCGCGCACGAGTTGCTGGTCAGTTCCAAACATCCTTGTTCGCGCCAGCTCAACTGCATCTTTTTCAGCCCTGTCTGGGTCGTCGATGAAGAGAGACTTGAAACTATTCAGACTCCCCAGATTTCGTTGGCTATGCTTGAGTCGGCCTGTAGAAGCCACGATCTTGGCCAGCGCTTCAGAAAGCTTCCGTGCCCCATCGCCAACCGTCGCAACACTGTTCTGGTCAGCATAGTATTCACGTAGCCTACTCAATCCGAGCACGAATAGCGTGAGAACCCAATATATCGCCATAGATGCCAGACCTATGACCGCCAATCCAGAACCTCCCTGTTGTCTCTGTCTTCCGCCGCCGTACCAAGAGGACAGCATCATCGAGTAACCGATGTAGTAGAAGATGGCAGGGAGTACGGAGGCAAACATCATTATCTGCACATCCCGATGCCTCAGATGGCCTAGTTCATGGCCTATTACGGCCTCGACCTCTTCGTCCTCAAGCTCTTTCAGCAGCCCAGTCGTAACCGCCACTCGACTCCCGCCGATTGGAGAACCGTAGGCAAAGGCATTCGGGACAGGTATGTTGGCCAACATGACTTTGGGCGTCTTCAGGCCCGACTTTCGGCTCAGATCTTCCACCATACTGCGCAGTTTGGGGCTCTCAGAACTGGAGGCTTCCCGCACCCTGTACAGTGTATCGATCAGATATGGTGCAATGAGCCATTGTAGGACATTGAAGGCGAGGACCATCAGGATCAACGAGACGATATCGAAGGCGCCTATCAGGTTTAGTATGACGGTAAAGAACAGCGTGGAGACGGCTATGATGAATCCTAGAGTGCCGATCATTGACAGACGAAGCTTGAGAAAGCTCATGCAACGACCCTCCATTTTCCACACAACGAAACGCGTTATTTAAGTATAGTTCCTTACAAGAATTCGAAGTACAGTTGTCTGTTTTAGCTCCAGACGGAGTGCGCTCCATCAAGAGCTTCTCACGCGCACGTCATTCTGGCAGGTGTTAACGGAATTGACCACGTGGCACAAAGAGAGAACCGAGAGTGAACTGGTTGGCCTGAGTAGGTAACCAAGTCCATTTCGAGGTGGAGAGATGCGTAATCTGCTGGCTTTGACATCTTCAGGTAAGGCAGTCTTGTTGTCTTCTGCTAGACGAAGAAGAGCCTCGGCTCCTTGAGTTTTGTTATGCCTTGGAGATACTCGATAGTCAAGATCGGATCAGTCACATCTTTCTCGCAACCGCACCCTAGGCATTTCACCTTTATAGAGATAGGCGTCACCGTCTCTTCCTCATACCTCAGAACAAACGGGTCTCCGGGCTGAGGAACGACGACTTTCTGCGGCTGACCTACTTCGAAGTGCTGTTCTTTCAAGTATTCCAGATAGCTCTTTATTTGCTTCCCACACTTCGAGCAGACTATCCTACGAGTGAGCCTCGGATTTCTGTCAAAGGTTCCCTTCTTGGCCTCGCGGGAGATCTCCTCTGACATACTTGATTGTATGGTAATGCCTTCTAAGAAAGCTTTCCTAGCCGCCAGAGATCAGCGCCGGACTGGTATATGCATGTCTGGCTGCGCCATCGCCGATTGTCAGGCAAATATCACAAGAGATGATGATCACCCTCCCGCGTCAAAAGAAGACCATCGAGATCTTTACGCCGTTCTTAACCTCTCGGCGGAAGTAATGCCGCCTTTTCCACTTATTGAAAGCCTTATTAGCAGAGGGGAGAACGAATCTTGAAAACAGAATGGCCACTCATGAATACGGGCCCGAGATCAGGCGCAGGACAACTCGCTCTCCCCGAATTTTGCTCGTGACCCTGACCGTGCTTGTTGCATTCGTATTATGGACAACTGCCGGAAGCACCGTGAATGTCTGGCTGAATATACAGGAGTTTGGAGAACTGTTTCTCCGCCCATTCTACTTCTGGCTTTATGGAGGGCTTATCCTCGCTGCAGTCGCCTTGGCTAGGATAGATGTGAGGAACAGGAGATCACTCACCTTCTGGTTTGGCCGTCTCGCTGCGAGCATTGTTCGCGAACGGGGTCGCCTAGAAGCGGTTCCAAGAGATTACGTGAGCTTCGACTCGTACAAGATGTCTTGGAGCAACTTTGCCGCGTGGCAGGCGACAAAGGTGCTGATAGGAATTCTGGTCTTTAAGGACCTCTTCTTTGGAATGGCTGTCTATGCCACTCTGCAAGGTTGGGACGCTTCCCTCGGTTCCATTCTCAGGGTATTGGGTCTCCCCTTCATCACTCCGCCGCTGGATATGTCCTACGTGAATTCGAATGTGATCCCTGCCATGCCTGCTCTGACACTTATTTTGGGGCCAGTCCTAGTGGCGATGGCGATTCGACTCATCGTCTTGGTCGGAGCTACCCAGATTGCCCGAATCGTGACACCAACCGCGGCAGAGTTGAGAGGCGAGCCCCATCAGGCTGGGTGGCGAATTGCCGTCGTTTGGGGTCTGGCCGCCATGGCGTGCCTTCTGGCTGTTTTCTACGTCTCCTTCCCCTCGTTCATCGATTACAACACTAGATACATAATGCTCGGGTTGGCCTCGGCGGGCGTATGTTTCCTTTTCTTGGCTGTCTGGGATCGCATAAAGAGTGCAGCAAAGGCAACGGAGTTTTTCACCCGCCGTAGGTTGCGGAATCGGATGTTGCCGATTGCCGTCATAGGGCTGGTCGCTCTTTCCGTTGTTTTGATCAATAACAGCACAGCTGACGCGAGAAAGATCGAGTGGTTAGGGCCCTACACCACCCAGCAAATCGCGGTGAATCGATATCTGGCTGAACTTGATAGAGTCAGAGAAATGCCCTACAACTTCAGCCTAGTTCAAACCCCGAGAGAGCAGATCCCCGCGTACGTGGCAAGTCACAGGGAACTTCTCTCTTCGGTAAGGCTCTGGGACTGGGAAGCTGGATTCGCGAAACTGAAGCCTGAGATCGGCCTCATTCCATATGTCGATTTTGAAGACTCGGACATAGTGAGGTTCGGCGGGCATCTATATTGGGCCGCCTCCATGAAGCCTATCCTGCCACAGACAGTGAGGCAGGAAGACAAGTGGTATGCTACGCACATGGTCTACACGCACGTGCCGACAGGATTCTACCTCCTAGACGCCCAAGAAGGAAGAGTCGTAGATGCTGGAAGCATCTTCAAACAAAGGCGCATCTACTACGGAGGGGGAGGGCTCTTCTCTGAAGCATGGGTCGCATACCCAGTCGGCCGTGAACAGAGCGACGAGCTTGGCGGCTATCACTATGACGGGGCGGGCGGAGTGACCGCGTCTCCTCCGCTTAGCTGGATATATGAGTTCAACTTCTTCTTGGCCTTCCGTGATCGTGAGGTGCGTCTTCTGCGGTACAGAGATGTCTACGATCGAATGGAACTGCTCTTCCCGTACTTTCAGTACAAGTTCGATGACGGGTGGGTAGACATGTTCCCAGTTACCGACGGTCAGCGCACGTACTACATGATGCCTCTGATAGTTCAGTTGGAGACCTCTTACAGGGCGCCTCTCATTAGAGGTCCAAGCATCTGCAGCGTGCCTTGGAGCAGAGGCAACCCCTTCATGAGGCTTGCAGGATATGCTCTCATCGACATATATGACGGTTCCATTCGCCTCCTCATGACGGGAGATGACTACTTCACAGAACTGTTCAACACTGTCTATAGCGACTACGTGGTCACAGAGATTCCGAAGTGGTTGAATAACCAGACAAGATATCCGGCCGAGCTCTTCGAGTGGCGGGTTGGTATGTACAACTTTTATCACGTGACCGACCCTGCCACATTTATCGTGGCTAGGGAGTTCTATGAAGTTCCGGAAGGCTTGGAGACATACTACATAATGGCCGAGCCGCCCGAATTCGACGGAACGGAGTTCGTCGGGCTGCTTTCATTGGAGCTCAGCGGGTCCAAAGGCCGAAACTTGGCAGGTTACATGGTTGTCAGGAACAACTATCCAAAGTTGGGAGAGATGATCTACTACAAGGTGCCTCTAGAGTCAGAGACAAAGCTTCTTGGCCCCACAGGAACCATTGAAGCTCTGGAGAAGAACGCAGAATTCGCTTACATGAGAACTCTCCTTCGAACACCAAGAGTCGGAGACAACATCCTCTACAGAGTTGGTGATCACGATGTCTACTTCATTCCCGTCTATACCGCTGGTGCCGGTGGGGTGGTCACTGAGATGGGAACGGTCGCGTGCGTAGGCGCAGCATTTACTGGGCAGTATTACGTTGGATTGGGAAGATCGGCCGAGGAGGCCTTCAAATCATATCTGACTCAGTTGGCCGGAGGCACAGGTCCCCCTCCCCCTCCAGGGCCCGAAAAGACGTTGGAAGAGCTTGTGCAGGAAGCGAATGCGACTCTTCAAGAATATCTAAACCTTTGGAGCCAAGGAAAGTATGAAGAAGCTGGTCGGCGTCTGGAGGAGTTCCTGAAACTCTGGAGACAGATAAACGAGCTCATAGCAGAACAGGGTGAGGGCGGTGAGAAGGTACCCGGCTAGAGAGACTATGGACGAGGCGTCCCTATTCATCCTGATCATAGGAGTCGCCTTGGCCGGAATAATTCTCGGTTTGCTTGTAAGATTTGAAAGAGGCATAGTCGGATTACTGGTTGCAGGTGTAGCTATCGGCCTCTTGGCTTATTGGCTGATGGAGATAAGAAAGGCGGCAGGAGGAGAGATTAAGGTCGAAATAGCGAGGCAGGCAGGTCCGTCCAGAAAACCAGTGGAACCGAGGCTTCCCCAAGCTCAAAAACCAGAAGGATGGACGTACGACCTGATAGACGAGGGAGAACAGATGACTTTGATCGCAGAAGTTCCATCCCCGACGGAGAAGATAAAGGTGACTCAGTCCGAGCGGATGTTGCAGATAGTCAGTGGACAGGACTTCGACCAAGTCGTGGAACTCCCTGAGAACGCAGAAGTACTGAAGGCTACTTACAAGAATAGAGTGCTACAGATAATACTCAGGAAGACGCTGATGCGAGGCCCTAGAGAGACGCCACTCTGAGGCCATGTCTTATCCACACCCTTCACATCCCACTACTCCTACGATCATTTGATCACCATCCTTAGGTCAAGCAGAGAGCATTGGCCGAAAAAGTCATAAGAGAACGTATCACTGAATTTTGAGGAATCACGGACGTTTATTTGAAACGTAGTCCGGGCGTCTGGAGAGTTTGATTTGACGAGCAGTAATCAAGTGAAGTTGAAAGCTAAGGACCTAGGGCTTCATCTGGTCGGGATCACCAAGGCAGAGAACGTCAGAGAAACGTATGTTGACCAGCGGTCACCGTCTGTGCCAAGCTGGGTCGACTCAGTAATCGTATTGGGCTTGCACCTTTGGGACGAGTTGATGGACGCCAACATCAACAGAGAGACTCCCCAAGAGGTTGAGTACTTCGAAGTCTACGAAGAGATTCTTCAGAACCGAGCTAGGATGCTCTGCGAGTATCTCAGAGAAGAAGGCAGCCGAGCAGAGGTAAACCAATACCAGATCTCGTTGAAGAAAGCGGCCGAGCAGAGTGGTTTGGGTATCTATGGAAAGAGCGGGCTGATACTCAATCCCGTATTTGGGGCGGATGTGCGTCTTACAGCAGTCATGACAGATGCAAGACTTGAAGCGGATAAGCCCTTCGACAAGGATCTATGTGGAGCCTGCGAGGCATGCATCAGAGCATGTCCGCTCCAAGCAATAGTGGCACCATTTATGGTTGATAGACTCAGATGCATAAACGCGATCCCCCCACCCACACCAAAGGGGATCCCTCAGGAGACTTACAAAGCTGCTGAAAAGATTATGAAGTATCCGAGCAGGCATTCTGTGATAGGATGCAACATCTGTGTTGATGTATGTCCGATAGGCAAATGAGAGGTCCTCTGCTCCATCTGTCGGTTCTGCTCACCAGGCAGTGTTGAAGACGCTCTCGCAGAATAGCGCAAAGACTAATATCCCTAGGAGCTTCGGAACCTCCTATGTGTGTGGAGTGACACTTGAGCAGCGCGCCCTCAGATGATGAGAAAATCGGTGAGGCTTGGAGACAGATCTCAGACAAAGTGTCAATTGGAAAAGAGGAGTTTCTGCGCAGAGTTCATGAGCTGCACGAGAGGCTTAAGAAATCCATACCTCTTGAGGCGGCCGCATACATAGTCGCCAAAGAACTTCGCATAGAGATGCCCGCACTCCTGCCAACGGTGCGTGGCAGAATCTTAGAATCCGGCACCATCAGAAAGTCCAAACGCGACCAAACTCCCTACTGCCTCTTCACGTTAGTCAACGAGAGGGAGAGAATCTTGGGAGTAGCCTTCGGAGAGGAGAAGATCGGAGAGGTCAAGAGGCTTGACGATGTGCCCGTCGAGATAACAAACTTCTCACTCGTCAGAACCAAGCCAAAGGAGAGCATGGTTAGGGTCACGGGCTCCACGAACATCAAAGTGCTCGACGAAAAGGTAATGCCTCCCATAGAAGAGATGAAAGCTGCCATGGCCGGATCTCTGGGCGAGATGATGAAGAGCGGAAGGACCTTCGTGACGTCTGCGATAGTCGCCGATGAGGAATCAAGGGAATATCAAGCGTGTCCTGAGTGCAGTAGAGCGGTCAACTATGTTTCACCCGATTGGATCTGCCAAATTCACGGAAAGATTGAACCCAGAAAGAGTGTCATAAATCATCTGAAGTTGGCAGACAAATCCGGCATGTACCCGGCGGTGTACTTCGGCGAACTCTGCGAAGGTCTATTCAAGAAGATGGTCACCCTCAAGGGGTTTATGCTCCAAGGCGAGCTGCAGATAGGAAAGATATACGAAGTACTGGAAATTTAGTCGGCCAGGCATCAGAAAGTAGATCAGATTCGCCACGGTCTGGTGGCGAGTTCCGTGCCGTGCCTCAAGGATCTAGTCAGAGTTCGGTCCTCAGTTTTTCGTACTCCTCTTTCTCCATGTGAAATGTGTGCTCTTCCCCGGGGAAGCGTCGGGCTTGAACATCCTCTTTGAATCTGGTCATAGCTGAAATTATCTGTTCTGAGAGGTCGACGTACTTCTTAGCGAAGGGAGGGGTGTATCGCTGGAACAGTCCTAGTACATCATACGCCAAGAGCACTTGGCCATCACAGTCTATGCCCGACCCTATTCCAATGAGTGGCACTGACAGCGTCTCCTTCAAGATCTTCGCCACTTCCGCGGTAACAAGCTCTGTTGTCACGGCGAACACACCTGCTTTTTCGAGTGCGATGGCGTCGTCAACCACTTTTTTGGCCGTCTCGGCGGTTCTTCCCTGAACTCTGTGTCCGCCGAGAGCCGTGGCGGTCTGAGGTGTCAAGCCGATGTGAGCCATTACTGGAATCCCCGCGTCTACGATCGCTTTGACGGTGGGAGCGAACTCGCTTCCGCCCTCAAGCTTGACTGAATCAACTCCGCCGAGTTTCACAAGCCTGCCCGCGTTTCTCACGGCTTGCTTTGGGCTTATGTGGTAAGACATGAATGGTAGATCTCCGACAACCATGCAACGCTTGACAGCTCGCGTGACAGCCCTGCAGAAGTGAATCATCTCTCTCATTGTCACAGGGGTTGTGTTCTCATACCCCAGTACCATCATTCCGCCCGAATCACCTACGAGTATCACATCTATCCCGGATTTGTCGATTAGTGAGGCCATGGGGTAATCGTAGGCGACGGTCATCGT
>Ga0129298_10000729_pt1 | contig 13374 bp, 11 predicted proteins | sample I19B2metaG_FD_94707 | JGI IMG/M metagenome (GOLD analysis project Ga0129298, IMG submission 94707) | Lake sediment bacterial and archeal communities from Gulf of Boni, Indonesia to study Microbial Dark Matter (Phase II) - ​I19B2 metaG | ecosystem: Environmental > Aquatic > Freshwater > Lake >... | reverse complement strand
GTATTACATGAGACGTAATTACAATGCTTATATCTATCATCGGAAAAAACGTGTTAATTCCTTGGAATAGTTTACTGTATGAAGTTATCAAGGTTCGAATCTATAGATTACGCTGTAGTACTAGTTGTTTGGGAACATTATTTAATCTAAGAAGCATCGCTGTATTTTTCATTTTGTAAATGATATTTTAGGCTTTGGTTATTTTCCGTGCTGAAATGCCGAGATAGAATAAGCTTAGTCACTTATTGAAAGAGTTTTATATATTATCAATAATATATATTCGATAATATGTATATTATACTAACTGGGAGTTTATGTCAATACTATATAGGATGTGAAATAGTTTTTTTAACCTAAATAAGATGCATCATGGATAATCAATCACACATGAGTGTCAGCTTTAGCTTCTCAGAAAAGTATTTTATAAATTTCCCAAATTTTTGTAATTTCACTGGCATAAATTACAGGGAAATTATATAATATAAATTATCGATAATAGATAAACATGAATAAATCTGCTAGGAGGTGAGACTGTGAAAATTATCAGTGAAAACGATGTGCCTGAGAAGGCAATGCCAGGCAGATTCCTACGATGGGTCGCTGACAAAGGGGTAGGGCTGGATCCTGAATTTTGTTCTTGCTGCGTGATGAGGGTACAGCCTGGAGAAACGGTAAGACCTGCTCATTGTCATCCTGACGGCGAAGAATTGATTTATATTATCCATGGTGAAGGGAAGGTCTATATTGATGGAATAATCCAGCCGATTAAAGAAGGAACTGCTGTACTGTTTGAAAAAGGATCAATCCATATGGTGCGAAATAGTGGAAGTGAGGAAATGAAGGTCATTTGCTTTTTTGCTCCCCCGTCAAATTTGGATGCATATGAGTTCCATCCTGAAGTAGAGTTCGAAGGAGGGAAAGAATGAAAAATGATAATCCAATCAAAGGTTTCTCAATCGATCCAAAATCAATTCAATTTATAGGAAGAGGTTTGCAGCGCCCTGAATGTATTCTGGCTGAACCCGATGGCAGTCTTTGGGCGGCGGATGCACGCGGCGGTGTGGTACATCTGCATCCGGATGGGTCACAGAGTATAATTACCCAGAAACATACTTCCGGCATCGACCTCAAGTCAAGTGATGTTTCCCGGTTTTTTGAAGGGACTCTTCCAAATGGTTTAGCCTTTGCTCGAAATGGAGATATATTGATTTCCAATTTCGGTACTGACTGTCTTGAGATAATGAAAAGGACGGGCGAAACAAGGGTTTTGTTCGATACGATTGATGGGAAAGAAATCGGCAAAGTCAATTTTGTACTTAGAGATTCAAAGGACAGACTCTGGATTACCATCACGACACGCAAGAAAAATTGGATCGATGCGTTGGTGCCGGATCTGGATGACGGTTATATTGCACGGTACGACGAGCGGGGTATTCATATTGTTGCAGAAGGACTTCATTTCACTAATGAGGTTCGATTCGATGCGAATGAGGAATACCTTTACGTTGTCGAAACGACAGGCGGAAGAATACTTCGATATAGAGTAGACGAGAAAGGCGACCTCCACAACAAGGAGATTTATGGTCCAACTCACATGGGAGTAGGAGCATATCCCGATGGAATCGCATTTGATAGCTATGGAAATCTATGGGGGACAATGGTTTATTCAGACAAATTGTTCGTGATTACACCGGATGGCGAGATGGTGATAATGCTCGATGAAGGGGATCCGGAAAAGGTAAGACAGCTCGATGAAGCATTCTATAAACGTTGTGTAACAAACGAGATCTTATTTCAGACCGGAAGGGGTATCGCACCATGGATGGCAAGTGTAACATTTGGTGGACCAGACCTTTCAACGGTATATATCGGTTCGCTTAGAGCTACAAACATCCCATATTTCAAATCACCGGTGGCAGGTTTGCCCATGGTTCACTGGAAGAAATAATTATTATCAATGTAAAGGAGAAAAGTAATGTCGGAAAAAATGATGAATGCTTTACGGCTCAATGCAGTGAATGATCTTGAATACTGTCAGGTACCAATCCCTGCTCCGGGACCCTCTGAAGTAATTTGCCGGGTGGAGTCGGTTTCTATCTGCGGAACAGATCCACACATTATCAATGGTGATTTTCGTGGTATGTGGCCGAAGGAATTCCCTATTATTTTAGGACATGAATGGTCAGGTGTTATTGTAGAGCTTGGTGAAAAAGCCGGAGACTTTGGTTGGAAAGCCGGAGACCGTGTTTGTGCTCTCAGCCATGTCGGCTGCGGTCAGTGCAAAATGTGTCTTGAAGGCAGGTATACACTCTGCCTCAACTACGGAAAATCAGAACTGGGTCATCGCCAGTACGGCCATTATTCACAGGGGGCTTATGCCCAATATATGTGTGCCTCGGTGAAAGCGATTGAAAAGATACCCGACGAAATGGATTTTAACGTTGCATCCTGTATGGACCCGTTGAGCATTGCACTGCACATGGTAATGAGAAGCGGTATAAAACCCGGTGACTCTGTATTAATAAACGGTGCAGGAGCCCAAGGGCTTATGAGTATACTCTGTGTGAAGAGTATGGGTGCAGGACTGATCATGATCAGCGGCAGTGGCACCCGCCTTGAAGCAGCTAAAAAAATGGGAGCAGTGCCTATTGATTACCGAAAGGAAGATGTAGCAGCCCGCGTGAAGGAGTTGACCAATGGACTTGGAGCAAAACGTGTAATCGAGTGTTCCGGTACAGAAGTCGGCATTCGCCAGGCTTGTGACGCAGTTGGAAAGGGTGGCTGCATATCCATGGTTAGTTTGCCGAAAGAAGATGTTAAGATACCCATCCGAAAGATTGTGTTGGATGAGATCGATCTGGTCGGAAACCGTGCCAATCCCAATACTTTGGCAAAGTCCATTCCGATTGGGATGAACTTTATCAAGGAAATACGTGCGTTGATTACACATGAATTTCCATTATCCAAGTACGAAGAGGCCTTTGACATATTTAACGGAAGAAAGGATAATTCGCTCAAAGTTGTCCTGAAACCGCAGCTTTAGGAGGGGTACTATGAAAAAGGTAAACAGTTCCCTTGCAGAAAAGGCAAATGATTTTCGCAAGATTATACTTAAGACTGCAAATCATGCAGGAAATGGCCATGTAGGTGGTTCGCTTTCGGAAGTTGATATACTCACTGCACTGTACTTTTCAGTCATGCGAATTGATCCCTCGAATCCATCATGGGAGGATCGTGACCGATTCATACTCTCCAAAGGGCATGCAAGCCCCGGATTCTACACCGTGCTTTCGGGACGAGGCTACTTTGACCCCGAACTTCTAACAACATTTGACGAAGTCGACAGTATACTTCAGGCTCACCCAGATATGCATAAATGTCCGGGTGCAGACTATAGCACAGGTTCGCTTGGGCAAGGACTTTCAGTGGGTATAGGCATTGCAATGGGTGGCACCAGACGCGGCAGGGATTTCAAAACATTTGTGCTTCTAGGCGATGGAGAAAGCCAGGAAGGCCAGGTGTGGGAAGCGATGATGTATGCCGGAGCCAATCATGTCAAAAATCTTATTGCTATTTTTGACTATAATAAGGTTCAGCTCTCCTCTACAATGAAGAATAACGTTAATATCGATCCGCTTCTAAATAAAATTGCTGCTTTTAACTGGAAGGTAGTTGAAGTGGATGGACATGACATCGATGCTCTCGTAGAAACTTTGAAAGCTGCGGCTGAAGATTCAAGTTTTAGTCCGGTTGCAGTAATTGCTCATACTGTAAAGGGTAAGGGTGTCAGTTTTATGGAAAACAAATATGAATGGCACGGCAAGGCTCCCAATGATGATCAGCTGGCTGCAGCCATCGCCGAACTCGAGGGGGCGGTAAACTATGAAAATGAATCTAAATGATCGAATCATGCAGAGACTGATATTCGGAAAGACCCTTGTTGAGTTGGGCGCTGAATATAAAGACCTCATCGTCATGGATGCGGATGTAGCTCCTTCTACTCAGACACATCTCTTTCGAGATGCATATCCTGACCGTTTTTATCAGATAGGCATTGCTGAGCAAAATATGACAGGTATTGCTGCAGGGATGTCGACCCTTGGATATATTCCATTTATTTCTGCATTTGCAGTTTTCATGACACAGAGAGCCGGCGATCAGGTTAGAAATTCAATCGCACACCCCCGCGCGAATGTAAAGATTAATGGCGCATACGGTGGTTTACCCACAGGAAGGGCCGGAGCAACACACTCCGCAATAGAGGATGTTGCTGCTATGCGCTGCCTGCCGAATATGACCATATTTGAGCCCGGTGACCCGCGCGAAACAGAGCTTTGCACACGACTGGCAATGGAGATTGACGGACCTGTATACCTAAGGACTGTGCGATGTGAGGTTCCGGTCATATTTCCGGAAAATCACAAGGTTATACTGGGCAAAGCGTTTAAAATGCATGAGGGAAAGGACATAAGCATTATCTCAACAGGGATGATGACTCCCAAAGCGCAAGCAGCTGCTGATGCACTTGCTGCGAAGGGCATGTCGGTTAAGCTAATCCATATGCCGACCATTAAGCCAATCGATAAAGAGGCGATCCTTGAGGCTGCAGAGACAACAAAGGCGATTATAACTGTAGAGAACCATTCAATTATTGGCGGGTTAGGGAGCGCAGTGTGTGAAACTGTTGCTGAAGTCTGCCCATGCAAGGTATATCGATTAGGGTTTAAAGATATTTTTCTCCAATGTGGGGATGATGAAGTATTGTTCAGTCGTTACGGTATGAATACTGAAAATATTGTAGAAAAGGCTGTAGAGGTTTTAAACCATAAATAAATAATAAAAAGGAGGAATTATATGAATATTTTTTCAGAACAAATCAGCAGTGACAAGGCGGTTTTAAGAATTGATGTAGTCGGCGGAGAAAAGAGAGAACATATTGTTGAGGATGATACTTTCTTAAACTACCGTCTTGCATCGGTGAAAGTAAGCCAAAATATCACCAAGAATAAACCTGACATTGTATGGAACATCGATAAACCGGTCAAAAACATTGTATACAAAGATGGTCAGTTAATACTCGACAGTTTCTGGGAAGAAGGAGAGCTCAACAAGATCATGGTCAGTATGTTGGCGAATGAAATGGACTTAATGGGTTTGCATCCATTCCATTCCTCCTCTGTCCGCTATAAAGGGAAGACCATTTTACTCCTCGGAGGTGAAAATAACCACGGGAAGAGCATGAGCCAGCTTGAAGGCTGCCGCAGAGGCGGTCAGATATTCTCTACTGAAACTACAGTTACAGATGGAACCGGTTTTGCGCTCTATGGTTCAAAGAACGTCTATATCCGAAAGAGAGCAAAGGGAACAGAACGCTCAGATATTCCTGATCAGGATGAAGGTGTTATCAAATTCTTTGATAAAGAACCTGAAATGCCCCATTATAATGAGCCTACCAATATTGATCTGGTTATTATGCCTGGGATAGACGGCCACTTTGATACAAAGGTAGTGCCGATGAATCAGTTTGAACGCTGCTATCAGACATATCATTCAGTAATGAACTTCTTTGGGCTTAACCAGCTGCTGTCACCCGATGGCCTTGTAATGCCAATTATTGATACTGATGAAAGGCGTCAGCAGAGGGGCAGATTTGTAAGTAAATTTGCAGAGGGCAGGCCGTATTACATGATCAGAGCAAAGACTCCGCAAATTGTATTTGATGAGATTGATAAGCTTTTATAAAAGTATTGACAACGTAAAAGTTAAAATGTATTAGGAGGATAAAAGAAATGAATTCACAAGAATTACTAAGGCCATTTATTGGTGGCCGATACATAGAATCAAAAACGGATATGTATATGAACATATACAATCCGAGTACAGGTGAAGTAATTGCAAAAACACCATGCAGTACAAAGGAAGAAGTCGAGTCGGCTATCGCAGCAGCAAAAGCAGCTTACCCGGGATGGCGCAATACTCCTGCACACAAGCGTGCACAACTACTGTTCAAGTTACGTAACCTTATTGAAGAAAATATGGAAGAGCTAACGATGATGGTAGCTCGTGAAAATGGAAAGGCCTGGGAAGAAGCAGCTGGCGATGTAATAAAAGCAAAAGAGATGACCGAGTTTGCTTGCGGGATTCCAACCCTAATGATGGGCGAAAGCCTAATGGAGGTCTCGCAAGGTTTCGATACAACCCTGTATCGCGAATCAATGGGTGTATTTGCAGGAATTGCACCTTGGAACTTCCCCGCTATGATACCGATGGGATGGATGACTCCTCTTGCTGTTGCCTGCGGAAACACCTATGTGTTAAAGGCAGCCAGCAGCACGCCAATGACTTCCCTGAAATTTGCTGAATTATATAAAAAAGCCGGTTTTCCGGATGGTGTTGTCAATGTGGTTACATGTTCACGCAATGAAGCCGAAATCCTGCTTACTCACCCTGATGTGTGCGGAGTTACATTTGTTGGTTCGACAAGTGTAGGCAAACATGTGTATAGTACCGCAGCAGCACACGGCAAGCGTGTACAGGCACTTTGCGAGGCGAAGAATCATGCCTTGGTACTCAAAGACGCGCCGATCGCACGTGCTGCTGCCGGAATTATGAACTCATCCTTCGGCTGTGCCGGCGAAAGATGCATGGCATTACCGGTAATTGTTGTTGAAGAAGAGGTTGCAGATAAGCTGGTTGCAGAACTTGTGCGTTTGTGCAGGCAGCAAAAGGTTGGCCCTGCCTATGAAAAGGATACAAATCTTGGTCCGGTAGCTACCGCTGAACATAAGAAATTTGTTTGTAATTGGATCGACAAGGGTGTTGCAGAGGGAGCCAAGCTTGTGCTTGATGGACGAAATTACGTTGTTGAAGGATATGAAAATGGTTTTTATATAGGACATACTATATTTGATCACGTAAAACCTGGAATGAGTATTGGTGAAAGTGAAGTTTTCGGCCCAGTTCTTTGTATAAAGCGCTGTAAGAATTTTGAGGATGGTTTATCCATCATGAATGCTAATCCGTTTGCCAATGGATCAGTAATATTCACCCAGAGCGGCCACTATGCCAGGGAGTTTGTTAAACGTACTGACGGCGGTATGGTAGGTGTGAATGTTGGGATTCCTGTACCGGTCGGAGTATTTCCATTCTCAGGACACAAGCTCAGCTTCTTCGGTGATCTGCATTGTCATGGAAAGGACGCTGTACGCTTCTTTACAGAGTCTAAGACGGTTACTACACGTTGGTTTGATGATGAAGAGAAAAAAAAGGAACAGGTTGGAACCTGGGACGGTACTATTTAATTGAAAGGGTTAGTATTCATTTCATTTGTCCATACCAAGTTAAATAAATTTGGGTTTCCGGTTGTGATTAGTTGTCTGGAAATTAAAGGTAAATTATAATAAGTTTTAAAGGGGGAATTTACATGACAGACTACAGGTATGTAGGCAAACCCGTTCGGCGACCGGATGCGTATGACAAAGTAACCGGAGCGACGATATTCGGTGCGGATCTAAATCTGTCAAAGCAACTCTATGCTGCAGTATTACGTTCACCGCATGCGCACGCAAATATTCTCAGCATAGATACATCTCAAGCTCGGAACCTTAAAGGCGTGAAGGTTGTGATTACTGGCGTGGATGTGAAGGATCATCCTGGAATCGGCCATTATGCCTATGAAATGCCCATATTGGCATATAAGCGTGTGCTTTATGAGGGTGAACCCGTTGCAGCTGTGGCAGCGGAAAATCTCGAAACAGCCATTGAGGCTTTAAAGTTAATCAAGGTCGAATATGAACCACTTAAACCCATTCTTAACGTCGAGGAGTCCATGAAGGGTGAAATTGTGCTCCAAGACTGGGATAAGGAAAAACGTCACCCTGAAATGTTGTACATTCAAGGTACTAATGTCTGCCATCATCACCACCTTGAAGCAGGTGATGTGGAAAAAGGATTTGCTGAGTCTGAGATCATCGTAGAGGGTGTTTATGAGACCAGCGGCATTCAACATGTTTGTTTAGAGGGTCATGTATCCATCGCTCAATGGGATACTAACGGCTTGACGATATGGGGCTGTATGCAAAGTCCATTCTTTGTGCGCGGCCAGCTCAGTAAAACATTCAACCTACCTTATAATAAAGTCCGTATGATCATTACCCCACTGGGTGGCGGATTCGGTAACAAATGGGAGCTGCGTTCAGAGCCTATTGCCGCAGCTCTGGCCATGCGGAGCAATGGTCGACCAGTCAAACTGGTGTTTACAAGAAAGGACGAGTTCTATGGTGCCTACGTTCGCGGTGGGCAAAAGATCTGGATCAAAACAGGCTTAAATAAGGATGGAACGCTTATCGCAAGGAAGGTAACAGTATACGCCGATAGCGGAGCTTATGTCACCTCCGCTCCACGTATTGCCTATTTGAGTTCCTACGGCGCTGCTGGTCCATACTACATAAAAAATGTATTGGTAGATAACTATGCATTGTTGACTAACCGTCAAGTTACAAGCGCATATCGCGGCTTTGGAGTGGCCGAAGTGAGCTGGGCCTGCGAGTGCCATATGGACGATATCGCGAAAAAACTCGGTGCCGATCCAGTGAAGCTGCGTCTGCAAAATATCTGGGAAGACGGAGGAACCTCTCCTATGGGAGAAAAGTTGCTCAGTGTAGGTGTGAAAAAATGTGTGGAAGAAGCCGCCAGGCTGATAGAATGGGATAAAGAAATCGAGAAGGTTACTGCCGACGGCAAACTACGCGGGCGCGGCATAGCCTGTACCTGTAAGGTGCCGGGTACACCTTCCGGATCTTCCGTGGTGTGCAAGCTCAATGAAGATGGTACTGTTACCATTCTAAAGGGTGGTACCGATATGGGACAAGGAAACGACATCATCTCGCTTCAAATCTTTGCTGAGGCATTTGGCATTGACATTGATAAGGTGAATGTTGCACAGGTCGACACCCTCTATGCACCTTATGAAAAATCAGCTACCGGGAGCCGTTTGACGTTTCATGTAGGACGTTCGCTCATAGAAGCAGCCCAGGATATGCATATACAACTCGTTGAATTGATGAGCAAAAATTGGAAATGCCCTGGTGAAGATATAAAAATTATGGATGGTGTCATTTATGGACATGACAAGGATGGTAAAGAGTTGACTTTGTCAATCAATGATTTAGGTAAAAGCAAGGTGCTCAGTGAGCAGCCCCCAATTATCGGTCGTTCGGCGCATAGTAGTATAGATGTTTGGGAAAAGCCGGATAAAGTGACGGGACAGACCAGGCGGGCGGCTGACCAATGGTTCTGGTGTGCCCATGCTTGTCAAGTGCTGGTAGATCCCAGGACAGGAAAGATTGAGGTCGAAAAATACGTTGCTTCTCATGACGTAGGGCAAGTTATAAACGAAGATACCTGTACGGGACAGGTAGAAGGCGGCGTTTTAATGGGATTGGGGCATTCGCTTCTTGAAGAATTGATGTACGACCAGGACGGCAGGCTGCTCAACGGAAATATGGTCGACTTCAAAGTTCCTACTGCAAAAGATGCCGGCTTTGATTTGAAGGTTTCCCTGGTGGAGCACGCGCATCCGGATGGGCCTTTTGGAGCAAAGGGTATCGGAGAGGTACCGATAACGGCATGTCCGCCAGCTGTAGGAAATGCTGTTGCCGATGCGGTCAAAATTCGTATGAACAAGATCCCGATAAAAGCTGACGACATGTACCTTGCGATAAAAGCCGCTAAGAGCGCAGAAAGGTGAGGTGAGAAATATGTTGAATTCTTTTGAATTGTTGACACCTAAAACACTGGCTGAAGCAATAAAAATGTATGCAGAGCATCCGGAAAGCAAAGTGCTTGCAGGTGGAACCGATATTTTTGTTGAGATGCATGCAGGAAAAGAAATACCGTGCTTGCTGGATATCAAGCAAATTAAAGAGTTAAGGGGCTTGAGCTGGTCAGAGGCTAAAGGGTTGAGTATTGGCGCTTTAGCAACCTTTGCTGAGGTTGAGCGTTTTGAAATTGTTAAAAAGTACTATCCGGCTCTGACCGACGCCATCAGTAAAACTGCTTCTGTTCAGGTTCGTATGCGTGGTACTATAGCTGGTAATATTTGTACAGCATCACCTGCCGGTGACAGCTCAGGAGTCTTGCTGGCTTATGGTGCATCAGTGAGACTGCAAGGACTTGAAGGAATGAGGGAACTCCCTATAACTGAATTTTTCAAAGGATATAAAACAACGGCCTTAAAGAAAGATGAGATTCTTACTCACATTTTAATTCCGGCACCGCTTCCTAATACAGGAAGTGCATCTACCAAGTTTACCCGTCGTAAAGCGATGGATATAGGAATCATTGGCAGTGCAGTTCGAATTATTTGCGGCATGGAGGAGGTTTGTACGCATGCATATATTGCCTTGCTTTCAGCTGCCCCCACGCCTATCCGCGTGAAAAAGGCGGAGGATTACTTAGTCGGTAAGAAAATAACAGAAGATGTGATTAAACGAGCGGGTGAATTGGCTTACGAAATCGCACAGCCAAAAACGTGGCGTTCAAGTGAGGAGTACTCTAGGGATATGGTGAAGGTTGTTGTTCCACAAACCATTGCCGCCGCTTATGATCGCATGAAGAAAGGGGAGCATTGATCATGAATAAGGAAATTAATTTTACTCTTAATGACGAACTGGTTACGTTAAGCGTACCGGTACATAAAACTTTGCTCCAGGTGCTGCGTGAGGATTTGTACCTTACTGGTACAAAAGAGGGTTGTAATGCAGGTGAGTGTGGTGCTTGCACTGTGATGATCGATGGAAAACCAATGAATTCATGCTTAACGCTGGCAGTTGAGGTTGACGGGAAAAACGTATTGACAGTCGAGGGACTTGCGAAAAACGGTGAACTGCATCCTTTGCAGCAGGCATTTCTTGATGTCGGTGCAGTTCAGTGTGGATTTTGCACGCCGGGAATGTTGATGTCGGCAAAAGCAGTATTGGACGAAATCCCCAACCCCACGGAAGAACAAATTAGAACCGGAATTGAAGGCAATATTTGTCGCTGCACAGGCTATGACAGAATTGTGAAAGCGATTCAAGTGGCTGCAAACCGTCGTAGTCAAAAGGTATAATATAAAGAAGTTTGTCAGGAGGTCTACAATAGAGAAAACAGGATTCTTAATATAAGCATTAGATGGTAGAAATATACATGCAAGCCTCTTTATCTAAAAGTTAATAACATTACCAAAAGCATTACCGTAAGTGTGTAATATTAGGTGGACTGTCGGGAAAATTTAGGGATCATCGGGTGGGTTTTAGGAGAAAGCGTGATCGCTTGCTCTTGAAATGTAAGTATCGGAAGTTAAAGAATCTTCCGAGGGTATTCCAAATTTTTTTGAGGAGGGTCTATTATGTCAAACAAAGGTACTGTTGTCCTGGCCGGAACCCTTGATACAAAGGGTCCAGAATACCAATTTGTGAAGGAACGCATTCTGGAAGCTGGAGCAAATGTTATCATGGTGGATACCGGTGTTCTGGGAGCCCCCTACTTTGAACCTGACATTACAGCCGATGAGGTTGCAGCAGCAGCCGGTGTGAAATTGGAAGATCTTCGCACTGGAAGAGAAGGAAGCGATACTCGTGCTGTAGCTTGTACAACAATGAGCAATGGTTTGCTGAAAATTCTCAAAGGGCTGATATCAGAGGGCAAGTGCGGTGCCGTACTTGGTCTTGGCGGTACAGGTGGAACAACACTTCTCAGTATGACTATGAAACAACTGCCGTTAGGATTTCCCAAACTATTGGTTTCTACTGTTGCGTCGGGAAATACACGCGAATATGTTGGTACCTCAGACATTACCATGATGAATTCAGTTACCGACATCGCTGGACTGAACCGTATTTCAGCACTGGTACTTGCAAATGCAGCGCATGCAGCAGCGGGAATGGCACAAAATTACGAGACGACTCAAAAATATTCAAAAGGAAGTAAGCCTCTTATCGCGATGACCATGTTCGGAGTTACAACTCCGGGTGTACTGCGTATACGTGAAGGTTTGGAGAAAAGAGGATTTGATGTAATCGTATTCCATGCAGTAGGTCAAGGTATGGCCATGGAAGAATTGGTTAATGCAGGTGTAGTAGACGGCGTAATAGACTACACTCTTCCTGAATTGATCAATTATAAGAACGGCGGTATCTTCAGCGCTGGTCCTGACCGCATGAATGCTGCCAGAGACAAGGGGATCCCACAGGTCATCGTTCCGGGTGCGATTGAGTGCTTCAATTTCGGACCTATAAGCAGTATCCCTGAGAAATATAATACACCGGAACGTAAGGTTATCATTCACAATCCTACAATCACTTCCTTGCTTGCTACTCAGGAAGAGCTTGTTGAATTGGGTACATATGTTGCAGAACACGCTAATGGAGCTAAAGGTCCGGTAGCAGTGCTACTTCCATTACTTGGATTGGATAAATACCAAGCCCCAGGCAGCCCATGGCATGATCCGGAACGGAATAAGCCTCTGTATGACGCCATCCGCAGCAAGCTGGACAGCAAAATTCCACTCACTGAACTTAAAAACAATATCAACGATCCGGAATTTGCCGACGCAGCATTGGAAGCATTCCTGAAAGTCTGGGACAAAAGATAGGGTGATTTACTTATAAATTAGGGAGGCCGCTTCAAAGAGGCGGCTTCTATGCTGTTTGCGATGGGATTAAGGTTTGGAAGTATGGAAGAAAGGATCGTCAAAGACTATGCGATTAAGAATTCGGATTTTACAAATTATCAAATCCAGCCATTGTAAATGCTATTCGAGATGCAGATAAGGTTACATTTTTGGATTGGATAAAACCTGTTGACAATAAAATACTTTACTGTTAAATTTATACTAATGATAATCGATTAAATGTAATTTGTCAACTGCTACACCACCAATAGGAAGAGTAAAATCTCTTCAGACCAATAATTTACAGTGACAATCATCATAGCAGGTAGAATGTAAGAGGAAAGGAAACTAAAAGATGCCAGGAAATGGAGTAGCTGCCCTTATAGTTGCTGCGGGGATGTCGTCGCGCATGAAGACATTTAAGCCACTGCAGAAAATTAATTCAAGAACAATGATTGAAACATCCATCGCCACGCTTCGCTCAGTCGGTGTAGATGATATCCTGGTGGTCACAGGCAACCTTGCATCTGAGTTGGAATCAGTCCTTGAAGGGATGGGCGTCAATTATATCCGTAATGAAAATTATGTGGAAACTTCTATGTTTGATTCGGCTAGGCTGGGATTTGCACATCTAGTGGAACGATGCCAGGCTGTTTTTTTCCTACCTGCAGATATTCCACTTTTTAAGCCGCATAGTTTAAAAATGATGCTTGATGAAAAGG
>Ga0129298_10000727_pt1 | contig 13376 bp, 9 predicted proteins | sample I19B2metaG_FD_94707 | JGI IMG/M metagenome (GOLD analysis project Ga0129298, IMG submission 94707) | Lake sediment bacterial and archeal communities from Gulf of Boni, Indonesia to study Microbial Dark Matter (Phase II) - ​I19B2 metaG | ecosystem: Environmental > Aquatic > Freshwater > Lake >... | reverse complement strand
CACCAGCTCCACCCGGCCATCCAGCCCGGCGGCAACAAGCCTCTCCCTGGTGCGCGCCAGGGCCTCCTCCTGGATATCGAAACCCCAGACCCTACCCTCCTCCCCCACCAATTCCGCCAGGAGCAGGGTGTCCTGGCCGTTGCCGCAGGTGGCGTCCACCACCCGGTCGCCGGGCCTGATCCGCTCCCGCAGAAAATGGTGGCACAGTGGCACCGCCCCGCGGATTCCCGCCGGTTCCCCCCTTCCTGAATATACGGTTTTCTTCACAAAACCTCCCATCCATGAGCCTGGCAGTGACCTGCGGCAAGGTAACATTCGCAACAAATCTGCAGCGTTGAAAGCATCTCGTACCACAAGGGGGGAGCGAATACAATCATCTCACTGCAAGCCATGGTAATGAACCGATTGTTACCCCCGGACGAACTGGTAAACTTGCATCCAGCGGCAACTATGCAGAGTGGGGGGGGGTGACATGCCTTGCAGAAAGCATTCGAAAGTTGCAGCTAAGATCGGCAAAATTCTGGTGATTCTCGTCACCATAACCTTCTGGACGGCATGGCGCCCGTCACCCGGCCTTGGAGCAACTGTCAAGCAGGTGCTGGTCATGCACTCCTACCATCAGGGGTACAGATGGACGGACGAACTGACCAGGGGGATTTCCGACGCCCTGCGGAGCGAAGGGAAGAGCGTCCAGATCCGCTATGAATACATGGATACCAAAAGGGTCTCGGACCCCTCCTATTTCCAGTACCTCTTCCAGGTTTACAACCACAAGTACCGCGACTCCCCCTTCGCGGCCATCATCGCCACGGACAACGATGCCTTCGAGTTCCTCAAAAGCTACCGGGACCGGCTTTTCCCCGCCACGCCAGTGGTCTTCTGCGGGGTGAACTATTTCGACCCATCCCAGCTAGCCGACAGGAAGCTCTTCACCGGAGTCAATGAGGCCGCCGACATCCGGGCTACCATCGATCTCGCCCTGCGGCTCCATCCGGCAACAAAGCAGATTGCGGTCATCAACGACACCACGACCACCGGCCTCATCGTCCACCGGGAAGTGGAGCGACTGATCCCGGCATACCGGGACCGGGTAAATTTTCTCTTCCTGGAAGAGATGACGATGCAGGAAATCCTGGATCGGGTGAGAAAGCTAGGCCCGCACAGCTTGGTCTTCTACGGCCTCTTCTTCAGGGACAGGGCCGGCAGCTTCTTCGAGTACGACGAAGGGATCGCCCTGATAGCGGAGGCCAGCCAGGTTCCCGTCTATGGTGTCTGGGACTTCTATCTAGGCAACGGACTCACCGGCGGGAAGCTGACCAGCGGCTACCACCAGGGGGAGACGGCAGGCAGGATGGCTGTCCGCATCCTGCACGGGGAACCGGTGGAAACCATCCCCGCCGTCATGAAAAGCCCCAACCGCTTCATGTTCGACTACCTGCAGATGCAGCGCTTCCACATCCCCCCCGAGGCCCTGCCAGAGGGGAGCAAGGTCATCAACCAACCGAGCACCCTCTACCACGTGCCGCGCAACATCTTCTGGGGGGCAGTGGCCGCCCTGGCCGCTTCCGCCGTCATCATCATCCTGCTGCTGCACAACTCGGCAATCAGGAGGAGGGCGGAGCGGGAACTGCGACAATCCTTCCTCAAGTACCGGATAGTCTCCGACAACACCTACAACTGGGAATACTGGCTCGATCCAGAGGGACGCTTTCTCTACACCTCCCCCTCATGCCTGCGGATCACCGGCCACACCGCCGCGGAATTCCATGCCGATCCCGAATTGCTGACGAGGATGGTTCTTGCCGACGATACCGGCCAGTTTCTCCTTCACCGCCACGAAGTCACCAGCAAACGGGCCGAAGCCGAACTGGAATTCCGCATAGTCCGGCCGGACGGAGAGCATCGCTGGATCCACCATGCCTGCCTGCCGGTCTTCGACGACAGCGGCCATTACCTGGGGACACGGGCCAGCAACTCGGACATTACCGAGCGCAAGCTGGCCGAGGAGAAGAACCTCAGGCTGGCGGAGATCGTCAACTCCTCGGACGACGCCATCATCGGCAAGAACATGGACGGGACCATCGCCAGCTGGAACAGGGGGGCGGAAAAGATCTTCGGCTACACGGAAGCGGAGATGATCGGCAAGCCGATTGGCACCCTCATCCCACCCGAGCATCTCCATGAGGTGCTGCAGATTCATGACAGGATCAGGAGAGGGGAGCATGTGGAGCACTTCGAAACCGTGCGCACCAGGAAGGACGGCAAGAGACTCTACATATCCCTCACCTACTCGCCAGTCACGGACGAAAAAGGGAGAGTAGTGGCCATCTCTACCATCGGGAGGGACGTCACCGAACTGAAAAATGCCGAGCGACTCCGCCTGGACAGTGCCCGGATCAACCGGGAGCTGGAAATTGCCAAGGACATCCAGCAGTCCTTTTTGGCCTCCTGTCCGGAGAGTGTTCCGGGGCTTCTCATGGCAGGCTGCTGCATCCCCGCCGCCCATGTGGGTGGTGATTATTACGACGTCTTCACACCGGAAGAAGGTCTGGTGGACATGGTCATCGCCGACATTTCAGGTCACAGCGTAGGCTCTGCCCTGCTCATGTCCGAAACCCGCAGCGTCCTACATGCCAGAATATCAGCGCAGCTCTCGCCCGGCAAGCTCCTTGCCGCGGTCAATGATCTGCTCCAGGAAGATCTCTGGCGGGCCGAGCTGCAGATCACCATGTTCTATGCACGGCTGGATGCAAGAAAAATGATCCTCTCCTTCGCCAGCGCCGGCCACCCACCCCCGATGCTTTACCGGTGCGCCGACGGGATTCTTGAGCAACTCGATGCCGACGGCCTGCTGCTTGGCATTCGCAAGGGCGTAACCTTCGAGGAGAAGAAGATCGGCGTAAAACCTGGCGACACCCTTCTCATGTACACAGACGGCGTTACTGAAGCGGAAAATCCCCTCGGCGAGTTCTTCGGCAGCGAGCGGCTCGGCAGGATTGTCATCACCCGGCACGGACTCCACCCGAGGGGGGTCATCGACTCGATCATGGCGGAGTTGACGACTTTCGCCTCAGAGCGCCCCCGCACGGACGATGTAACCATTGTCGCCAGCACCTTCCGGTAAGCCGGAGAGGGATGATGTATTAGGCGTAGCGACACATTAATTAGCATGTATTTTTAGCGGATGTATGTTAAAAAAGTTCCGTTTTTGGCAACAGGACAAGTTCGCTCCACTTAAGTATCCCCTTGGATGACAGAGATGCTCCAGACGACCCCACCCATATCCCGCGCCATGACATCCTTCCCTCCGCCAGCAGAATCACTGCCGAAAAGCCGTGAAGGAACAGGGGATGAGCATGCCTCCCCCATTGACAGGGCCATAGGCGCCAGCCGGGAGTTTTTCCTCGGACAGCAGCTCCCCGAAGGCTACTGGTGGGCCGAGCTGGAGTCCAACGCCACAATCACCGCAGAGTACCTGATGCTCTTCCATCTCCTCGGCTCAGTCGACCGGGAGCGGGAGAGGAAGATCGTCAACTACCTCCTCGGGAAGCAGACAGCCGCCGGTTTCTGGGCCATCTACCACGGTGGCCCCGGCGACCTCTCCACCACGGTGGAGGCCTACTTCGCCCTGAAGCTGGCAGGCACCCCGGCGGACCACCCGGCCATGGCAAAGGCGCGGGAGTTCATCCTCTCCCAAGGGGGGATACTCAACTGCCGGGTGTTCACCAAGATCTTCCTCGCCCTTTTCGGCCAATTCTCCTGGTACGGAGTCCCCTCCATGCCGATAGAGCTGATGCTCCTCCCCGACTGGGCCTACTTCAACCTCTACGAGCTCTCCAGCTGGTCCCGGGCGACCATAGTGCCACTCTCAATCGTCATGGCGAAAAGGCCGGTGACGGATATCCCGGCAGAGGCGCAGGTGCGGGAGCTCTACCTCCGCCCGCCGCGGGCAACAGACTTCACCGTCAGTAATGCGGACGGGATCTTCACCTGGAAAAACTTCTTCACCGCAGCCGACCACCTGCTGAAACTCTACGAGAAGAGCCCGATCCGCCCCCTGGAGGGGCGCGGCCTGGCAATAGCCGAACAGTGGGTGCTTGACCACCAGGAGGAGAGCGGCGACTGGGGCGGCATCCAGCCGGCCATGCTCAACTCGGTCCTGGCCCTGCACACACTTGGCTACCCCCCAGATCACCCAGCCATGGCCAGGGGTCTGCAGGCCCTGGCGAACTTCGCCATCGAAACCCCGGACACCCTGGTGCTGCAGTCGTGCGTATCACCGGTCTGGGACACGGCCCTGGCCCTGAAGGGTCTCTTGGACGCGGGGCTGCCGGCGGATCACCCGGTAGCGGTCAGGGGAGCCGAGTGGCTGCTGCAGAAAGAGGTTAAAATCCGCGGCGATTGGCGGGTAAAATGCCCGGAGCTGCGCCCCGGGGGTTGGGCCTTCGAGTTCCGCAACGACCACTACCCGGACGTGGACGACTCGGGCTTCGTCATGATGACCATCCGGGATGTGAAGGTTACCGACCCGGAAGGGAGGGACGCAGCCATCCGCCGCGGGATCGAGTGGTGCCTGGGGATGCAGAGCGCAAACGGCGGCTGGGGTGCCTTCGACCGGGACAACACCAAGCACCTCCTCAACAAGATCCCCTTCGCCGACCTGGAGGCGCTCATCGACCCCCCCACCGCCGACCTCACCGGGCGGATGCTGGAGCTGATGGGGAGCTTCGGCTACGGCAAGGAACACCCCCGGGCGGTGCGCGCCCTGGAGTTCCTCAAAAAAGAGCAGGACCCGCGTGGCCCTTGGTGGGGGCGCTGGGGGGTCAACTACATCTACGGAACCTGGTCTGTCCTCTGCGGCCTGGCCGCAATCGGCGAGGAGATGGGCCAGCCATGGATCAGGAGGTCGGCCGCCTGGCTGAAGTCGGTGCAGAACGAAGACGGCGGCTGGGGGGAGAGCTGCGCCTCCTACCACGACCCGGCCCTGGCAGGGGTCGGCACCAGCACCCCCTCCCAGACATCCTGGGCGCTGCTGGCCCTGATGGCGGCAGGGGACATCCATGCCCCCGAGTCGGTGCGCGGCATCCAGTTCCTCCTGGAGAGACAGAAACCAGACGGCACCTGGGACGAGGATGAGTTCACCGGCACCGGTTTCCCCAAACACTTCATGATCAGGTACCACATCTACCGCAACTGCTTCCCCCTGGCTGCCCTTGGAACCTACCGCCGCCTTACGGGGGGGGAGCAGTGAAGGCCTTCGTCACCGGCGGCAGCGGCTTCATCGGCGCGGCCATAGTCCGTGCCCTGCTGGAAGACGGCTTCGGCGTGCGCGTCCTGCTCCGCCCGGGGAGCGACCGGCGCAACCTGGCAGGGCTGGAAGTGGAGCAGTGGGAAGGGGACCTGCTCCAACCGGCATCCCTGGCGAATGGGATGGCCGGCTGCGACCTACTCTTCCACGCAGCAGCCGACTACCGCCTCTGGACTCCAGAGCCGGCGGCCATGTACGCCGCCAATGTGGACGGCACCCGCAACATCCTGGCTGCCGCACTGGAGAGCGGTATCAGCCGCGTGGTCTACACCAGCAGCGTCGGCACCCTGGGGAACCCCGGGGACGGCAGGCCCGGCACGGAAGAGACCCCCGTCACCCTGGCCGACATGGTCGGCCATTACAAAAGGAGCAAGTTCCTGGCGGAGCGGGAGGCGGAGAGCTTTCTCGCAAAGGGGCTCCCCCTGGTGATCGTCAACCCCTCCACCCCTGTAGGCCCGGGGGATGTCAAGCCGACCCCCACGGGGAAGATGATCGTTGACTTCCTTAACGGCCGCATGCCCGCCTACCTGGAGACGGGGCTGAACATCATCGACGTGGACGACTGCGCCCGCGGCCACCTGCTGGCCGCCAGCCGCGGAGAGATCGGCAGAAAATACATCCTCGGCGGGGAGGACCTCTCCATGAAGGAGATCCTCCGGCTGCTGGCCGCGGCAAGCGGACGGCCGGCCCCCAAGATGCGCCTCCCCCGCCTGCCCGTGCTCCTGGCTGCCCACGCCAGCGAAGCGGTTGCCAGGGTTACCGGCAGGGAACCCCTCATACCAGTGGCGGGGGTGAGGATGGCGGCGAAGAAGATGTTCTTCGATTCGTCCCGGGCAAGAGCGGAACTGGGGCTGGACACAGGGGCTCCGGCAGTCGCCCTGCAAAGAGCTGTTGACTGGTTCCGCGCAAACGGTTATGTATCTCCCCAGGAGTCATGAATGAGCAGCATTCTTGCAAACATAGAGAGCCCTGCCGATGTGAAGAGGCTCTCACCTTCCGAGTTGGAGAGCCTGGCAGCTGAGATCCGCGCCTTCCTCCTGGAGACGATCTCCAGGACCGGCGGCCATTTGGCCTCCAACCTGGGGGCAGTGGAACTCACCCTGGCACTGCACTACTGCTTCGACTCACCACGGGACCGTTTCGTCTGGGACGTGGGTCACCAGGCCTACACCCACAAGATCATCACCGGCCGACGGGACCGCTTCCCCACCCAGCGCCAGTACAAGGGGCTATCCGGCTTCCCCAAACGGAGCGAATCCCCCCACGACCCCTTCGGCGCCGGCCACGCATCCACCTCCATCTCCGCCGGCCTGGGGATGGAGGTTGCCAGCGGCATCAAGGGTGAGGCGGGGCGAGTTGTCGCCATTATCGGCGACGGCTCCCTCACCGGCGGCATGGCCTTCGAGGCCCTCAACCAGGCGGGGCACCTGAAGCAGAACCTGATCGTCATCCTCAACGACAACGAGATGTCCATCTCCGAGAACGTCGGCGCCTTCGCCACCTTCGTCTCCCGCAAGATGACCAGCTCCTACTACCGCGGCCTGCGCAAGGAGATGGCCGATCTCCTTAGCAGCATCCCGGCCTTCGGCCGCAACATCCTCCAGTTCGCCCGCCGCGCCGAGCACTCCCTCAAGGGGTTCCTCACCCCGGCGGCCCTGTTCGAGGCCCTGGGCTTCGAGTACTTCGGCCCCATACCCGGCCATGACCTGCCGCAGATGATCGACATCTTCTCAAACCTGCGCAGCGTCGAGGGGCCGGTGCTGGTGCACGTCGTAACCCGCAAGGGGAAGGGGTACCCTCCGGCGGAGAAGGAACCCGGGAAGTTCCACGGCGTCGGCCCCTTCGACCTGAAGAGCGGCGCCACCACTGGTGGCAAGGGGGGGGCCAAGTCCTACACGGCCGTATTCGGCGAGACCATGGTCAGGCTCGGGGAGGAGGACGATAAAATCGTCGCCATTACCGCCGCCATGCCCGACGGCACCGGTCTCACCCCCTTCAGCAAGCGCTTCCCCCAACGGTTCTTCGACGTGGGGATAGCAGAGCAGCACGCCCTCACTTTTGCCGCCGGCCTGGCAACCGAGGGGCTGCGGCCGGTGGCGGCCATCTACTCCTCCTTCACCCAGAGGGGTTACGACCAGCTCTTCCACGACATCTGCCTGCAGAAGCTTCCGGTAACTGTAGCCATGGACCGGGGGGGGGTGGTGGGTGACGATGGCCCGACCCACCACGGGGTGTTCGACTTCTCCTTCACCCGCCACCTCCCGGAGCTTACGGTCATGGCACCGAAGGACGAGAACGAGCTGCGCCACATGCTGAAGACCGCCGTCTACCTGGGGAGGCCGGCAACCCTCCGCTACCCCCGCGGTGCGGGCTACGGCATCCCCCTGGAACAGGAGCTGCGTCAGATTCCCATCGGCAAGGGGGAGGAGCTGGCCGGAGGGGGTGACGTGGCCATCGTGGCCATCGGCTCAGGCGTGCAGCCGTCCCTGCAGGCCGCCATGGAGCTGGAAAAGGGTGGGATCCGGGCGACGGTGATAAACGCCCGCTTCGTCAAGCCCCTGGACAGGGAGCTGATCCTGGCGGCTGCAGGTAGATGCGGCGCCCTGGTTACCGTGGAGGAGAACGCCCTCATGGGGGGATTCGGCAGCGCCGTGCTGGAGCTCCTCGCCGACGAGGGGATCTTGGGCCTGAAGGTGAAGAGGATAGGCATCCCCGACCGTTTCATCGAGCACGGCAGCCAGGAGCAGCTGCGCCGCGACCTGGGGCTGGATGCCGCCGGCATCGCCGCCACGGTGCGGGAGCTTCTGGCAAATTAGCATCCAGGCCAAGTTGGACGCACGAAAAAGGGGGAGGCCGTGAAGAGCCTCCCCCTTTAGTTTTTCATATTGTTGCCACCGGTCACAGTGAAGCCAGGTACTCCAGAATCATCTTCCCCTCCCGGTGGGAGATCTCCCCGCCGGTCAGCCTGATCTTCTTGACGACGACGATACTCTTCAGGTTCTTCTCGTAGCTCTCCCGCTCCCTGCGCAGCTCCTTCAGCTTGTCCATGATGCGACCCTCGGTATGGCAGGTGGTGCAGTATTTTTTTCACCAGAGCATCCCCTGCTATCCGCATCTGGGTCAGCCCCTTCTCACCGGGACAGCCCATTGGACCGCAATCGGCAGCAGGCGAAATAGGCTCAACCGCGGATATTGCCGCCAGGGGCATCCACAGGACAACGAACGACAGCAGGACCAGCCTCATTCCCCCTCCTAAATGACAGAACAGTTTGCCTGATTCAACTAGAATCCTCACAATTGACAACTTGTACCAAATACAAAAGTTAACGGTCAAGCCACTTAATGATTTTATCCCTGTCGAACAGCTCAGCCGCCCCACATTTCAATATCTGCACTTAATTATAAACGGGTGGAACACCAGCAGACCGGTCGCCGGCTTTTTGCCAAGATTGCCAAGCAGAGCCCGGCCTGCTATAGTGACCAGTTCCAATATCTGGAGAAAAAGCAGCTCTCCCGGACAAGATGAAAGGATCTCCCCGTGCGCTTCCCCTGGCGGCTCAACTACGATCTTGGCAGATACATAATCGGCAACGGCCTGCGAAAAATCGAGCGCTATCCCCTGGTACTGATGCTGGAGCCGACCCACCTTTGCAACCTGGCCTGCTCCGGCTGCGGCCGCATCCGCGAGTATAGCGACACCATCGGCGAGATGATGACCCTTGATGAGTGCCTGGGAGCGGTTGACGAATGCCGGGCACCGATAGTCACCATCACCGGCGGCGAACCGCTCCTCTACCCCCACGTCTACGACCTGGTCGCGGAGGTGCTCCGGCGCGGCAGACATATCCAGTTCTGCACCAATGCCCTGCTCCTCGGGGAGGCAGTGGAGAGGCTCATGCCCCACCCGAACTTCACCCTGAACATCCACATGGACGGCCTGGAGGAGACCCACGACAGGATCCTTGAGCGCAAGGGGACCTTCAGAACCGCCGTGGAGGGGATCAGGAGGGCAAAGAAGCTTGGCTTCAGGGTCTGCACCAACACCACCATCTACAGGGATTCGGACCTGGGGGAGATGGAGAGTCTCTTCTCCCTCCTCACCGGGCTCGGGGTGGACGGCATCCTGGTGGCGCCGGGGTTCAGCTACGAGGCGTTGGGGGAGGAGCTCTTTCTGGAGCGGCGCGAAATAGAGAAAAAGTTCCGCGAGATTTACCCCATGAGCAGGCGCTTCCGCTTCTGGTCGACCCCCATGTACCTCCGCTTCCTCATGGGGGAGAAGCAGCTGCAGTGCACCCCCTGGGGGAACCCCACCAGGAATCCCAGGGGGTGGAAGGCCCCCTGCTACCTGATCACAGACGGCCACTACAAGAGCTTTGCCGAGTTGATGGAGGAGACGAAATGGGAGCGCTACGGCGTGGGGAGGGACGAGCGCTGCAGCCAGTGCATGATGCACTGCGGCTTCGAGCCGACCGTGGTGCGGGAGATCGGCAAGAGCTGGAAGGATATCAAGGAGATGGTCCTCTGGAACCTGTCCCGATAAAAATGAAACGCGGTTATACCGGCAATTGACTTGAGAGCCAACCTTGTGATAATGCAACAGATGCCGCAAGACAGCAGGCATTTTCAGACTAATAAACCGAACTGATTTTCGGAGGTGAATGAATGTCGCAACAGATAGAACTGACAGTCGGCGGGCTCCTGAACGAGATCGCCGCCAGATTCCCGGAGAACGAGGCCCTGGTCTACCACGAGAGGGGGCTCCGCTACAGCTACCGGGAGTTCAACGAGCTCTGCCGCAGGGTTGCCAAGGGGCTGCTGGCCATGGGGATCGGAAAGGGTGACCACATCTCCATCTGGGCCTACAACGTCCCTGAATGGGTAATTCTCCAGTTCGCCAGCGCCAAGATCGGCGCCGTGCTGGTGACGGTCAACACCAACTACAAATCCGCCGAGCTGGAGTACATCCTGGGGCAGTCCGACTCCACCACCCTCTTCATGGTCAGGTCGTTCAAGGAGAGCGACTACGTGGCCACCCTGGCGGACGTGGTCCCGGAACTCGCCTCCTCCACCCCCGGAGAGCTCACCAGCGCAAAGCTCCCCTGCCTGAAGAGCGTGGTGTTCATCGGCGAGGAGACCCCGGCGGGGATGATCAACTTCGACCAACTGGAAGAGATGGGAAGAGGGGTGAGCGATGCCCAGCTGGCCGCGGTCGAGGCCACCCTGGACCGGCACGAAACAATCAACATGCAGTACACTTCAGGCACCACCGGCTTCCCCAAGGGGGTGATGCTCACCCACTTCAACATCATCAACAACGGCTTCAACATCGGCGAGTGCATGAAGTTCACGGAGAATGACCGCCTCTGCATCCCGGTGCCGTTTTTCCACTGCTTCGGCTGCGTCCTCGGGGTCATGGCCTGCGTCACCCACGGCTCGACCATGGTTCCGGTGGAGATCTTCGACCCCCTGAAGGTGCTGCAGACCATCGAAAAAGAGCGCTGCACGGCTGTCCACGGCGTCCCCACCATGTTCATCGCCGAGCTGGAGCATCCGGAGTTCCCCAAGTTCGACCTTACCTCCCTGCGCAGCGGTATCATGGCCGGCTCCAACTGCCCCATCGAGGTGATGAAGAAGGTCATCTCCCAGATGCATGCCAAGGAGATCACCATCGCCTACGGCCAGACAGAGTCCTCACCGGTCATCACCCAGACCCGCACCGACGACGCCATCGAGCTCAGGGTGGCAACAGTCGGCCGGGCTCTCCCCGACGTGGAGGTGAAGATCGTCGACATAGAGACCGGCGAGACCCTGCCGCCGGGGAAGCAGGGGGAGCTCTGCACCCGTGGGTACCTGGTGATGAAGGGGTACTACAAGATGCCCGAGGAGACTGCCAAGGCTATCGACACTGACAAGTGGCTGCACACCGGCGACTTGGCCATCATGGACGATAACGGCTACTGCAAGATAACCGGACGGATCAAGAACATGATCATCCGCGGCGGGGAGAACATCTACCCGAGAGAGATAGAGGAGTTCCTCTACACCCACCCGAAGATCTCCGACATTCAGGTCTACGGGGTACCGGACCGCAAGTACGGCGAGCAGGTGATGGCGGCCATCATCCTCAAGAAAGGGGAGACCATGAGCGAGGAGGAGGTCAGGGAGTTTTGCCAGGGGAGAATCGCCAACTACAAGATACCCAAGTACGTCAAGTTCGTCGACTCCTACCCCATGACCGCCAGCGGCAAGATCCAGAAGTTCAAGCTGCGCGACATGGCCATCAAGGAGCTCTCCCTGGAGGATGCCGGCCCCACAGCCTGATCCATGCGGGATTCCGGCGCAGCAAAGGCGCCCGTGTCGGGACAGACCCGGGCGTTCTGCTCTCCTTGAGGATTCACCCCCGCCGCATCAGGTAGGTGACGAACTCCTCGCCGATGACGCAGTCAACCTCTCTGCACCCCAGGGAGGTGTAGCGCCGCCAGATGTCGAACTTGTCCTGCAGGGGGATGCCGGAGAGGAGAATCGCCCCCCCTGGGAGGGTCAGCTCCACCAGCCTTTCGGCCAGGGGCACGAGGATGTCGGCGTAGATGTTGGCCATGACCAGGTCGAACCCCGGGGAGGAGATGCAGGCCAGTTCGCCGCAGACGGTCATCCCCCTCCCCCCGAGGTTGTTGAGGCGGATGTTTTCCCGGCAGGAGATGGCCGCCGGCCACTCTATATCCACAGCCATGGCCGACTCCGCCCCGAGGAGCAGGGCTGCTATGGCGAGGATGCCGGTGCCGCTCCCCAGGTCCAGCGCCCTGGCCCCGGAGAGGGACCCAAGGGATTCCAGCAAGCCCAGACAGGCGGCGGTAGTCTCGTGCTCTCCCGAGCCGAAGGCACCCTTCCTCCCCAGGAAGAGGGGGATGCGGCAACCAACCGGCGCCTTCTCACCCTCGGGGATGAGGGTGAAACCGCCCACGCTAAACGGCCTGAAGATTCTACCAATCGTCACATAGGCTCCTTTTTCTGTGATGCCCCAACTTACCCCCTTTAGACCGGAAAGTGAAGAGGAACAATGATAAAAGCTACTGCCAGCGGCATCCTCTACATCGTGGCAACCCCCATCGGCAACCTGGAGGACATCACCTTCCGCGCAGTGCGGACCCTGAAGGAGGTGGACCTGATCGCCGCGGAGGACACACGCCACTCCCGCAAGCTCCTCTCCCACTTCTCCATCGCCACCCGCCTGACTCCCTACCATGACCACAACGAGCGGCTTAAGAGCGACTACCTCCTGGAGCGGCTGCGGGAAGGGGATTCGGTGGCAATCATCACCGATGCCGGCACCCCCTGCATCGCCGACCCGGGGTACCGCATCGCCAGGGCCGCTGCCGAGGCCGGCATCAGGGTGGTGCCGATCCCCGGCCCCTCGGCCATGGTCTCCGCCCTCTCCGCCTCCGGCCTCCCCTCGGACCGCTTCTCCTTCGAGGGGTTCCTGCCGCCGAAACAGGGGAAGAGGAGAGCCAGACTGGAGGAGCTCAAGGGGGACGAACGGCTGCTGGTCTTCTACGAGGCCCCCCACCGCCTCGCCGCCACCCTGGGGGACATGGCCGAACTCCTTGGCGAGAGGGAGGCCGTGATAGCCAGGGAGCTGACCAAGATCCACGAGGAGCTCTGCCGCGGCACCCTCGGGGAGCTTGCCGGGCGCTACGGCAGCGAAGTGGTCAAGGGGGAGGTGGTCATCCTCGTCGCCCCCCCGCCGGAACAGCCCTCCACCGTCACCCTGGAGCCGGAGGAGCTGCTGCGCCAGATGTTCAAGGAGGGGCTCTCCCTCAAGGACGCTGTGGCTGCCACCGCAGAAGCCACCGGCATTTCGCGGCGCGACGTCTACGCCATGGCCTTAAGGCTGCGCGATGGCTAGGTAGAAGCGCAGCAAACGTCACAAACTCCCCACAGGGGACTCGGTTTCCCCTCCCTTCGCCCCAGCCGATCGCGGCCTGCCACAAGAAATCCCATCTGCTCACGCTCATTTCTCATTGAATTAACTAGACATATAGCAATCCAGATATAAACTGGTTTTAATTTT
>Ga0129298_10000726_pt1 | contig 13391 bp, 10 predicted proteins | sample I19B2metaG_FD_94707 | JGI IMG/M metagenome (GOLD analysis project Ga0129298, IMG submission 94707) | Lake sediment bacterial and archeal communities from Gulf of Boni, Indonesia to study Microbial Dark Matter (Phase II) - ​I19B2 metaG | ecosystem: Environmental > Aquatic > Freshwater > Lake >... | reverse complement strand
GGCTAAACCTGAGCGTCAATACCGAGATTACAAGGAACGCAACTACTAAGACGATGGTAAGTTGGAACAATAGCTTCTCCACGCCCCGTCTAGTCCGATAGACGGTGCCTGGCTGACCAAAAATACCACCTAATCCTCCACCCCGAACCTGAAACAGAACCACCGCTATCAAGGCTACAGCTAACACAATCTGGGACACATTGAGATAGATTGGCATCCTACCCTTCCTCAATCTTTTGCTTAAGCAATTCGTTTACCACCTTGGGATTGGCGCGACCTTTGGTAGCCCTCATCACCTGCCCGACCAAGTACTGCAGAGCTGGTGCCTTACCTGCCTTAAAATCAGCCACCGCTTGAGCATTGGCTTGAATCACCCGACTGACCGCCTTTTCAAGCTGCTGGGTATCACTAATCTGACTAAGCCCCCGCTCTCGAATAATCTCATCGGCGTCCAGCCCGGTTTTAAACATCTCCTCAAGCACCGATTTAGCGGTGGCGGTGTTAATAACAGCCTGCGATTGTAAGACAAGCAACCTGGCAAATCGCTCGGGGCTGACCTTTTTACCAAATTCTGTTATATCACTATTGTGCGCATTCATTATGGCACTGGCGGGGCCCAAGAGCCAGTTACTTATATCTTTAGCCGGAAGCGCCATATTGACCAAGCGAAGGCGCTCAAAGTAATCAGCCAACTCCTTGGAGCTGGTGAGTAGATTAGCATCATAGAATGGCAGCTTATATTCAGCCATAAATCGGTGGCGCCTGGCATCAGGCAACTCGGGTAGTTTTGACCTTATTTCCTCCACCCACTCCCGGCTGATAACCAGTGGCGGGAGGTCTGGCTCAGGGAAGTAGCGATAGTCGTGAGCGTATTCCTTGCTGCGCTGGGCTACGGTCTTCCCCTTGTCTTCTACCCAGCCTCTGGTCTCCTGCACCAGCTTTCTGCCTTCGGCTACTGCCTTCCTCTGCCGTCTGGCTTCATAATCCATAGCCCGATAGACCGCCCTGAAGCTATTCATATTTTTGACCTCAACCTTAGCCAAAGAATCTGGGCTATCTTCAGGACGGACACTGATGTTGGCATCACACCTGAAGCTGCCCTCCTCCATATTACCGGTGGATACTCCCAGGTATTGAAGTATACTGCGCAGCTTTACCAGGTATTGCCTGGCTTCTTCTGGGGAACGTAGGTCAGGCTCACCAACAATCTCCATTAGCGGCACGCCAGAGCGATTGACATCTACCAGACTGTAAGATTCTCCGCCTGGGAAGGCGCAGTGTATTAGCTTGGCTACATCCTCTTCAAGATGAACCCGGGTTATACCCACCCTCCTTTTTTCGCCATCGACTTCAATGGTGAGCCAACCATGATGTCCAACGGGAGCATCATACTGAGAAATCTGATAGCCCTTCATTAGGTCGGGATAAGGGTAGTTCTTACGGTCGAATTTGGTGTATTCAGAGATAGTGCAATTCAGTGCCAGGGCAGTCATGATGGTGTATTCCACCGCCTTCTGATTAATGACCGGCAACACCCCGGGCATCCCCAGGCAAACCGGACAGACATGGGTATTGGGTGGGGTAGTAGCATAGTCAGCGCTACAACGACAGAACATCTTGCTCCTAGTTAATAGCTGGGCATGCACCTCTAGACCGATAATAGTCTCAAAATTCATCGCCTGTCCTAATCAATATGAAAGCCTAGAGAACGGGTAAATACCTTTTTAATTCATATTCAGTAACCTGAATACGGTACTGTTCCCACTCAATCTTCTTATTTTTGATAAAACTATTAAAGACATGGTCGCCAAGGGCTTTTCTTACCAGCTGGCTTTTTTCAGCCAGGCTTATAGCATCGGAAAGGTTGGTGGGTAAAGTAGCTATGCCCCGGCGCGCTCTCTCCTCACTGGTCATCTCAAAAACATTTTCTTCAACCGGGTCAGCCAATTTGTATTCCTTTTCAACACCCTCCAGACCAGCGACTAGCATCACACTGAAAGCCAGGTAAGGATTACAGGCAGGGTCGGGAACCCTAAACTCAATCCTAGTGGCGTTTTCTTTCCCCGGTTGATACTCAGGGACTCTAATCATATCTGAGCGGTTTCTCCTTGCCCAGGAAACGTAAACCGGTGCCTCATAGCCGGCGACTAAGCGCTTATAGGAATTGAGCCACTGGCTGACCACGGCGGTAATCTCCGGGGCATGTTTCAGCAGACCAGCAATATAGTATTTGGCTAGTTTGGATAGATAGTACGGGTCATTTTTATCAAAGAAGGCATTTCTGTTGCCTTTGAACAGCGACTGGTGGACATGCATGCCACTGCCATTGACACCGAAAATAGGCTTAGGCATAAAGGTAGCATAAACACCGTGCTTTAGCGCCACCTCTTTGACCACCAATCGACAGGTCATGACATTATCAGCCATGGTCAGGGCATCGGTATAATACAGGTCTAACTCGTGCTGGCTGGTAGCCACTTCATGGTGGCTATATTGAACACCGATACCCATTTGCTCCAGGATGAGTGCGGTCTCTATTCTTAAGTTACTGGCTATATCCGGGGGAGTTAAATCAAAATAGCCGCCCTCATCTAGAATACCCGTCTCCTCGGCACTCCGGAAATAGAAGTATTCCATTTCTGGTCCAACATTGAAGGTGTAACCAAGGTCGGAGGCTCGCTTAAGGTTTCTCTTGAGCACGTATCGCGGGTCGCCTTCAAACGGTTGCCCGCCGGGTCTTAAAATGTCGCAAATCATTCTGGCGGCAAGCCGCTGCGGTTGGCTCCAAGGCAGGATTTGAAAGGTAGTCGGGTCGGGCAGAGCTAGCATATCGCTCTCATCAATTCTAGCAAACCCTTCAACCGAAGAACCGTCAAATCCAGCGCCATTGGCTAATGCCTCCTCCAGCTCCCTGGGGGCAATAGCGAAGCTCTTGAGAAAGCCCAGAATGTCAGTGAACCATAGACTTATTGATTTAACGTCCTTATCCTTGACCGTTTTGAGGACATATTCCTTGGCTTTTTCCATTTCGTCCATTTTACCAACCTCTCGCTGGCTATTTGACCAGCTATAGTTTAATTGGTTAAATATTACCCTACTTTTGACTCCCTGTCTAGCTCACAGCTATGGTAATACCCCATAGCTAAAAGGTTAAGCGTAGAATCAATCTATATTCTCTTGTTGATAGGCTCCTTGGTAGCCTTCTGTCTCCCCGGTTAGCCATAAGAAAACAAGCTGGACAATTCTGGCATTCCTCTGAAGACGAAACCCCTGAGGATTATAGACCACCATAAGAGATTGGGAACGACCAGAGTAACCAGCATCCCATACCGCAGTGTTTACCGTAACCCCACAACGAAGCAGGCTCGACCTGGGTGTGGCTATTGCCATAATATTTTTAGGTAGATGGACAACCTCGTTATAAGTAACAATATAGGCACCCGGCACCAAGTCAACAAAATCCAGCCCATCAAACACCAAGGGGGCTAAATTAGATACCAGCCTTTGACTATCTTTGACCGCTATCCTGCCCGATGACTGGAGCATTGCCACCTCGCGCAGGGTAAGGTCAATGCCATTAGGTTGCACCTGCTCATCAAGGTTAACATAGCTTTCTACTAGAGGCGGCTGTTGCTTCAGCAATCGGAGAATATCCTGCTTGGATAAAATGGCTGCCATCTTCAAGCCTCCTTCCCAATTAATTTGTCATCACGAATGTATAATAACAAATTAATGAGGGAATAGGTTAATTCAAGCTACAAAAGGCGGTAGAGGGTGGAACAAAGCGGGGGTAACCAGAGCAGTTAAAGCTCCCAGCAGCATGCTGTAGCCAACTGTCTACTTGGCATAGAAGCTGGCTATCCAGCCGGGTCTTTCTGGTGCACTCCCTGCCTCCAGCATCTCCTGCCACTTTTCATCGGTGAGCCTGTCAGCCATAGGGTGCTTGAATTCGTAATAGCTAAAAGCAGGTCCAGCCCCAACCAGGATTCTACCGTCGGGTAATTTATAGGCAGCCAGGATGAGGTCAACATAACCGACCCCCTCCTCTAAAACCTGCATCGGTGGGTTAGTATCAGTGTGAACATCAGCAACTATAGTCGTTTCCTTCCCTTCTGCCTCGACTCCGGCAACAATAAAATCAAGCTCATCACCAAAGTCCCTGATAAACTGATAATCGGCTTCAGCCAACTCCTTATTTTCCAGTTCGTCTTTAGATATATCTATTAGCCTGGTCAGGATACCCTCTAGACTTTCCAGCCGCGATTTCTCCTCATCACTTAGGGCATTAAGCTGAGCCAGTCCCTCCTTGGTCATCCTGGTAAGAGCCAGCATTCGGGCATAAAACTCAGGGACAGGCTCAACATAGCCAACTACTGGTTGGGACGGTGGCAGTGCTGTCTTAAGAGTCGGGGTATAACTCTGCTTGGCATACAGGATGGTATCGTGCCGCAATTCAGCCCAAGAGGCTAGAGCTGTCTGAAGCTCCTTATCTTGCCAAGCCTGCGTCTGCATGAAGGTAGGATAGCCGTCGCCAAACCCTTCAAGCAAAGGCTTTAGCGCATACAGCCAAGCCCAATAGAGGTTACGATTCCAGTCGGTAATATCAAACTCATCAAATTGTGTCTTTAGTTCATTTAGCTGCTTATCATAGCTGGTATCTATACCTTGGTATTCAGTATCCCCCTCCGTCTTCAATATCTGGTAAGCCCGTTCTGAGCCAAGGACTGCCATTATATCCAAGCCCCGAGGAAAACACCTGGCTGGACCAAGCTGGGTCATTTTCATGGTAAAAGGCTCACCACTACCCACATACATGCCGACCGCAGGGGAGACCAGGTTCTGAAACATGTAGGAATCGGGGACAAACCTCTGCCCCATGAGCCGCATCCCCTTGGTCTTAGCCAAGCACTGATAGAGCTTCTCTTTGGTTATCGGTGGATAGACGACACAGATGCCCGAGCCACCATAGATTTCCGGGCTTCTCATTTGCGTCAGCTCAGCCTTGAAGGCTAGAAGGTTGTCATCACTGGCAAGCAAGCTGGCATCAAACTCGGTGCCAAAGACCTTTTCAATGGCACTGAGGTACTCATAAGGGGTAAGGTCATCGGCAGTACCGACGAAGAATGAGGTAACTGAATAAATGCGGTCCCATATTTCCTGGGCGGTGCCGTCATCCACCTCAACGTTGGATAATTCGGCCGAAATTAAAGACGATTGGATAGTAGCCAGTTTGGCATCCTGTTCAGTAATTAATGGTCCTTCCAAGGCAGTGCACTCGCTTGCCTCCCCACCCTTCAACAGGAAAGCCATCCTTCCATACCACATCATTGCCTTGAAGTACCTTTTTAAGGTCTCGCTACGGGTGTAGTGCCCCCGTGGCACATATTGGGAGTAATCTTCACAATAGCAGCAGGGAACATCGCAAAGGCAATCCGTATCCGAATTGAAGATAGCGCTGGGCTTAAATTCCTGGTGCTCTTCTATGTTCTTAAGCTCTTCATCCACTTCATCCTTGACATAGCTGGGAATAGTGAAACTGACCTTCCTTATCGGCTTGAATACCTTCTGGTCATAGGGGTTTTCGCGGTTCCATTGTTCAATCTCTGCCTGTAATCTTGCCTCGTCATAGTCCTCGGTAGGCGTCTGGAGAAGCTCCAGCCCGACAGCAAAGTAAGCCACGTTCCTTCTGGCTGCTTCCTTGAGATCTGAGCCGGTAAAGGCGTTATAGTCCTGGATAGACCTTTCCAGCATAGCCTGGCTCATATCGACGAGCTTATCAAAGAACTCCTCCTCTTCAATCCGCTTCAGAATCTCATTGAACTGGATATGGTAGAGATGGAGAAGCGTGTCAGAGGTTACGAAGATGGGAACACCTAGCTCCTTCATCGCCTTATAGGGTTCTACGATATCGTCACCGTGCCACGGCATGACCACAAACCCGTTTTTCTGAAGGAGTTCTTTTTGATTTTCTGTTAACTGGAAGTGGGGCTCCGTCTCCGGTAAATTGGTGATTTTCGTCAAGGCTAGTGGTAAGGAGTAAGAGGGCGCATCCAAGGTGATAGAGAAGCCTTCCATCTTGTAGGAGGAAGCTAGCGCCAGTTTGGGATTGGATATGTCACCGGCTACCGCTGATGGTATGTTCAATGTAGGTGGCAGAGATGGCTGTCGGGCAACACATCCACTGGCCAAGATAATACCAATTAGTAGCCAAGAAATAAGTAACCTTGCCTTCATTGCCTTTTCTCTACTTATAAAACGAGTTCCCGAACAAAAAGTTACCCTTCTAGACTTTACTGTAGCTGAAAAACAGGCGATTATCAAATACCTTAATTTGACTAGGTTGTTTTTGCTAGATCCAACGAGTCTCTCTAGGCAATCATTGCTGTGCAGTCGAATGAGATGGCTTACGTAGAGTAAAAACTCGACGCACTCTGGAATTACTGGTTGTATATCTTCAACAAGACGACTCCCCGTCTTGTTGACTTTTTACATAGCTACGTCTTAAATATTAGTGCACCACCGCTCGATGTTGATAGATTTAGTCGAATAGTCCTAATCTCACTCCTGATCTGCTGTCGACATAAAGGATAAGGTTATGGTAGAAGACTCAGGTATGGAAAAATTCGATCATACCAAACTTACCTACAAAACAGAAAAAGTCTTGGAGGAGCCAGAAGAGCTCGGTTCTCTTTTCGAGGCAAAGCAGGAGCTAATCAAAATCGTTGATAAAGCGCTAGAAAAAATCATCAATATTCCGAAGACTGGTCTCAGACGCAATCGATTTAGCGCATGGTTAACGACATATGAACTCCTGCTCGCCAATATCATTAGAGACGACAGTCCCCTTGCCGAGAAAGGCGCTGCTGGATTAAAGGAAACCTTAGAGTCGGTATGCACTGGGGCATCACTAAGAGAGTTTATGACCATAACTCCAATAGCGGAAGGGCATGTGCCTTTCGTCGATGGTGTCGGCAGACTGAAGATCGCCCAGGATAAGTATAAGTCTGTTATTGCTTCGGCGTCGTCACTTGCGCCAAATCCTATAAGAATCTGGTCTGGGCATCTCCAAAATTCAAGAAATATGGAGTGATACTCGAACTACCAGATGAGGAGGTGACAGAATTTTTCAGATTGAACTCGGCACCAATATTCTATGTTAACGGAAAGATCACGGGTCTGAGGATAGGAACCGAGGGCGTCTGGGAGGCTGGGCGGATTGTTATGAAGAATAGGCCTTTCTCCATCTACATTGAAGACTTTCATCGCAATACGGAAGAGGTTCTTGTTCCGGATAAGCCAACGATCCTGCAAGTAGATATGCCTGCCGCCGAGTCGCGACCCTACTTTAACGGCGAACTATTCTATGTCCCACGGGGTGTCGTTATCTATCTCAACAAAGAGGTCAAGCACTTTGCCCCCTTGCCAGTCCTAACTGGTGCTACTACTTCGCCAGTTATTTTCCGGTTAGGTACCACCGCAGAGGCTAAGGATTTCCACCACCATAAATTCGAATTCGTCCGCCGCATCTTATGAAAATGAGCAGTTTGACCAAAACGATCACTAAGACTTCATTCTCCGCAACTTCTACCTTCGCGCCTGCTTAGCCAAACCAACAACAAGATTTCCTAATAGTTGTCAAAGAGGACTCGTTTGGTCGCCCAGCTTTGTGGTGGCAGCGGGTGGATTTGAACCGCCGACCAAAGGCTTATGAGGTAGCTGGTAGAAAAGCTGGCTTGCGCTTGCTAGACCAACCGCTTGCCTCCTTTCTGACTTCTACTTTACGCTTTCGCTAGCCCGGTGTCAACACTGCCTATACTCACGATTCAAATTGCCGTTGCACGAAACGATGAAATGTTAGGTTTACTCATAGAGAGGTAAAAACACGGAGAATGTACTTCCTCTGCCAACTTCACTTTGAATCTCTATCTTGCCTCCGTGTGCCTCAGCGATTTGCTTGCAAATAGCTAGCCCAAGACCACTGCCTCCCTCACTCGGAGAACGGACCTTGTCAACCCGATAGAACCGATCGAAGATGCGGGGCAGGTCTTCTTCAGAGATCCCGACTCCGGTGTCAGAAATGGACACGACTACCATTCGCCCTTCTCGGTAGACCGATACAGATATGCTTCCACAACTCGGCGTATATCTTATGGCATTGTCTAAGAGGTTAAGAAAAAGTTGTCTCAGTTTTACGTCGTCACCATTCACCACGAGGTCTTCTACTTGATTTAAACGAAACTCAAGCCCCTTGTCTCGGCAGAGTATTTCTATGTCTGAGCTCAATTCGCTTATTAATTCGTTCAGATTGACTGCCTTAAGGGAAAGCTTTTCCTTTCCAGCATCAGCCCTGGCTAGAGTAAGTAGCTGGTCAACGAGGTGAGCGATGCGGTGTGCTTCTTGGGAAATTGTTTCCAGAGATTGCCGATATTCACTATTAGTCCTATCCTTTTGTAACATTAAGGTTGATTCCGCCTCGATAATAGCTAAGGGGGCACGCAGTTCATGAGAAGCGTCGCTGGTGAATTGTTGCTGGCGTTTAAATGCCTTCTCTAATCGGTCAATCATTTCATTAAGCGTAGCAGCAAGCCTTCCCAATTCATCCTTGGCCTTAATCTCAATCCGCTGGCTAAGGTCGGTCTCTTCAATGGTCTGCGCTTGCTGTGCTATCTGGTCTACAGGCTTGAGTGCTCGCCTAGCCAGGAAAAAGCCGCCCCCAGCGGCAAAGGCTAGGGTTAAGGGTATGGCAATTCCTAGTGTACGTATAAGGCCACCGAGCGCTTCCTTGATAGGCTCTGTTGAACGACCGATAACCAGCGCTGCTGATTGGCTGGTGATTACTGGCGGCGGTGGCACTAAAGAAGGAGCCGGTCTCTCAGGACTACTTGGCGGAAGAGGTATGTCAAAGGGAGGTATGTCAGGGGAAATGGGTCTAATGTAAACGCGCAATTCTCGACCCTCGGTCGTTTCAATCGTAGCAAATGAACTCTGTCCGTTAATTGCTTGCTCAATCATTTCACTACTTACCGGAAGGTCAAGCTCTCGTGGAGATAGACGAAACAAATCGCCATCTGAGGGGAAATAGAGGGAAACTACTTCCCCAATCTCCTCCTCAAATCGCCCCTCCCTAACTGTGAACAGGATATCCCTGATATGCGAGAGTTGTTCGGCGCGTAATCTGAGGGAGTCGTCGAGATTCTGGCGGAGATTACGCGACAGGTAGAAATACAGCCCGGCACCGAGTGACCCCAAAAGAATCCCCAGTATTACTAGGTACCAAAGGGTAAATCTGAATTTGATACTATGAATTAACCTCATGAAAATTTCAGCCGGTAACCAGCCCCTCGCACTGTCTGAATGATACTTTCACTTTCTTCGTGGTCAATCTTGCGGCGCAACCGACGAATGTAGACATCTATGAGATTGGACAGACTATCAAAGTCATAATCCCAGGCATGTTCTTCAAGCATGGTGCGGGTAATTACAATGTTAGGATGGCGCATGAAATACTCAAGTATGACATATTCCTTATTTGTTAGTTCTATCGCCTTATCCCCTCTCCAGACCTCTCGTGTCAGCGTATTGAGTTTCAGGTCACCCACCTTAAGCTCAGGCGATTTTGGCATGCCCTCCCGGCGCAGAAGCGCTCTAACCCGGGCTAAGAGCTCGCTGAAAGCAAATGGCTTGACCAGATAGTCATCGGCTCCGGTATCTAGCCCCTTGACTCTGTCTTCCACGGCATCCTTTGCCGTCAGGATAAGGATTGGCATATTTATGCCCTTGGCTCGGAGTTCGCGACAGACTTCAAATCCATCTTTCTTGGGCATCATAATGTCCAGGATGATGAGGTCGTAGGGATTAATCTCGGCAAGGTATTGCCCCTCCTCACCATCGTAAGCAACATCAACGGCATACGTCTCTTCCATTAGACCTCTTTTGATAATGCCATTTAATCGCCGGTCATCCTCAACGACCAGAATGCGCATCGCCAGACTCCATCAGTATGGTATCCAAACCATATTATACAACATCAAGATGAATAGAAAATGAAAATTACATCGCTACTATTTATATAACGTTCAGTTTCAGTTCATGTTAGGTTCATGTTGTTATGCTAAGCTTGAAGCGAATAGAGAAGATATGAATACTCAAAGGCGTCGCATCCTGTACATCTTACTAGGGATTGGCATTGCAGCACTTGTTGTTGGTTTAGTCTTTTTACTTACATATTCAGGCTAAAGTAAGTCTGGAGGAATATAGAATAGGGAAAATGGAGGTATTAGACTAGTCTTAATTAGGGAGGAGGTAAATCCTTCTGGGAGGGGTACTGATGAATAAGACCAAATTAATCACAGTAATGCTCATCACCGCTATGACGTGGGGACTCGCTGTCCCCATGTCAGGCTGTGCTTTTAGGTCGAAGGAGTCAACGGAAGTAGAAAATCAGGTAGTAACCGTGGAGCGCGGGGATATCACCATTGATATCCCGGCTGCTGGCAACTTGTCATATTCCCTCAAGAAAGACCTGGCTTTTGATATGGCCGGAACCGTCGAAGAAGTTCTGGTGAAAGTGGGTGATTCGGTGGAAGAGGGGCAGGTGCTGGCGAAGCTGGATGCCTCAGAATGGGAGGAGCAACTATCGTCGAAGGAATTGGACCTGATTCAGGCAGAGATTAATCTTAAGCAGGCTGAAATCGCCTTGGATAAAGCTGAAAACCCATATACCGAGGATGAAATAGAAAAAGCCAAGCAGGCGGTAAAGGATGCTAAGGAACAGTTGAATTGGGATGAAGACTTGCTAGCTGATGCTATCCAACAGGGATATGGTAGTAGTAGCGAGAAAGTTCATCAACTGCAGATGCAAGTAGATACTGACGAGAGGAATCTGGATGATGCTAAGGATAAGCTATATGAGATGCTTTATGAGCGTAACGAGGATGATATTGAAATAAAGGGAATGCAGGTGCAAATTGCGGAAGGGCGGCTGGAGAGTGCCCAGAAAGCAATAGATGAAGCCACCGCCAGCCCCGAGATTACCGCTCCCTTTGATGGCTTTATTACCCAGATAAATATTGAGGGTGGTGATGAGGTAACAAAAGGCACGGTAGCTATGCAGATCGCTGACCCTACCAGATTTGAAGCCGAACTTTTGGTCAGTGAGACGAACATATTTAAGGTAAAGCTGGGGGGAGAAGCCCAGGTACAACTAGATGTCATGCCAGCGCTTAGCCTTCCGGCTAGCGTCACCTACATCTCACCGACAGCCACTATTCAGTCAGGCGTAGTGAACTACGAAGTGACGGTCGAACTAGAGTCACTAGAAACCATCCGTCAGCAACAGCAACAACAAGCCACTGAAGAAGGACGCACTACGCAAGGACAGACTGAAGAAAGGATGGGGCAGTGGCAGCAGCGGGCGGGAGTAGAGCCAGAACAGACGCCAGCAATTATACCGGAAGACTTCCAGCTTAAAGAAGGTCTAACCATTACCGTGAGCATCGTGGTTGAGGAAAAGAACGATGTGCTACTGGTGCCCAACCGGGCGATTACTTATCAGGGCATAGAAGCCTATGTCCAGGTGGTATCACCGGATGGCACCATTGAACCACGCTTGATACAGACCGGCATCAGCGATTCGCAAAATACTGAGGTAACCAGCGGACTCAGTGAGGGCGAACAGGTGGTTATTCCTCAGACGACGACTACAACACCGACGACATCAGAACAAACAGGACCAAGTTTTATGATGCAATTCGGGCCAGGGGGACCGCCACCGCCGCCAGAAGAAAGGGATTAGATGATTCGCTTACAAGATATAACTAAAGTCTATCTCATGGGTAAAAGAGAGCTGGAGGTGTTGAGGGGGGTAAACCTGAACATCAGACAGGGCGAGATGGTGGCGATTATGGGTCCTTCCGGCTCGGGAAAGACAACTTTACTTAACCTTATAGGTTGCCTTGATGTACCAACGTCTGGTAGCTACTACCTGGATGGTAGGGAAGTCAACCGCCTGAGCCGGGGTGAACTGGCGCAGGTTAGAGCTAAGAAAATTGGCTTTATCTTCCAGACTTTTAATCTGCTGCCCCAGCTCTCGGCACTGGCTAATGTGGAGCTTGGTATGAGGTATGCCGGTATTGCTGACTCCCGCCGAGCTATGGAGGCACTAACTTGGGTTGGACTTTCCGACCGTGCTCGCCACCGTCCCACTGAGCTTTCCGGGGGAGAGCAACAACGGGTTGCCATCGCCCGAGCTTTGGTGAAAAGACCACCCCTGCTTCTGGCTGACGAGCCTACAGGTAACCTGGACAGCCGCTCCAGCGAAGACATAGTTTCCGTCCTGATGACTTTGCAAAGTGAGCAGAACAATACTCTGGTCGTGGTTACCCATGACGCTGACATTGCTCACCATTGCCAGCGCATCATACATCTGAAGGACGGTCAGATAGTGGCGGAGGAAACGTTATGAATAAGTGGTTTGAACCTTTGTCCACTGCTTGGGAAGGGGTGAGGACGCATAAGCTCCGCAGTTCATTAACTATCCTCGGCATCGTCATTGGTGTTGCCGCCGTAATTACCTTGATGTCCATCGGTAGAGGCAGTTCGGCAGAAATCCTCTCCCGTATTGAGTCCCTTGGCTCAAACCTGATTACTATCATGCCCGGGATGACTTTTGAGAGGGGGGTTATGGGGCCTATCGGTAGTGCCACCACCCTTACCTTGGAAGATGCGGCGGCAATATCAGAGCAGGTCCCTCATGTGACCACAGTGGCGCCTTCTTCCCAAACTTCACTCCAGTTAGTCGCCGGGAGTAACAATCTGAATGCCCAGGTTATTGGGGTAACCCCTGAGTATCAGCAGGTGTACAATTTAAAGACCGCAGACGGTGCTTTCATCTCCCCTTATGATTATCAGGGTGCAGCGAACGTAGCCGTCATCGGTGCCAACGTGAAGGATGAGCTTTTCAGCGGTGTTGACCCCATAGGGCAGCAGATAAGGATGGGCAATAGTGTTGTCAGCGTTATGGGTGTCCTAGAAAGTAAAGGAGCATCCATGATGGGCTCAACTGATGATGCCATGCTGGTTCCATTATCAACCCTGCAGCAGACAATCACTCAGCAACGAACCAGTACTGGCGAGCATATGGTCAGGTCAATAGCGATAACGGTTAGCGACCCGAAGCAGGCTGATTACGTTGTTAGTGAAGTCACCTCGCTGCTTCGCTCCCGGCATCAGCTTGCTTCCGGAGAGGAGGACGATTTCACTATACGCTCTATGGAGGAACTAGTCGGCACAGTCACTGAAATGTCAAACACCATGACCAACCTCCTGGGTGCTATTGCCGGCATCTCATTGCTGGTGGGTGGTATTGGAGTGATGAATATAATGCTGGTCTC
>Ga0129298_10000723_pt1 | contig 13428 bp, 18 predicted proteins | sample I19B2metaG_FD_94707 | JGI IMG/M metagenome (GOLD analysis project Ga0129298, IMG submission 94707) | Lake sediment bacterial and archeal communities from Gulf of Boni, Indonesia to study Microbial Dark Matter (Phase II) - ​I19B2 metaG | ecosystem: Environmental > Aquatic > Freshwater > Lake >... | reverse complement strand
GTTATTGGAGGGGCAAAAGTGAGATATCCAATAAATCGATAGAAAGAGGAAACAGATATGCTGGGAACTCCAGGAAGGAACACCTCCAAACCGAATGCGCAGAACTCTCTATCTACCAAAGGGTCCAATTCGGGGTTCAGCAAACTCTATAACCCAATCGTGAAGACAATACTGCGTTCACCTTTTCACAGCCTGATGAGCAAGAGCACCATGCTGATCACCTTTACTGGACGAAGGAGCGGCAAGATGTACACGACGCCAGTAAACTATGTCGCCAACCACGATAGCATTACTATCTTCAGTCAGCGCAATCGCGTCTGGTGGAAAAACCTGAGAGGCGGCGCCCCAGTGACATTGCGAATCAGAGGACAGAACCTGGAGGCTATCGGAGAATCCCTAGAAGATGCGGAAGATGTTACTGCAGGGCTGTTAGCCTACCTGCAGAAGTTTCCGCGATACGCCAAGTACTTCAAAGTGGCTCTTGACGCCGATGGTCAGCCCGACCCCGAAGAGGTCGCAAAGGCTGCTCAGAACCGAGTCCTAATTCGCGTCAGACCGACCCGCACTCTCGTCACCTAGGAAGCTGGGATACCCATAAATACGCCCCTATTGAAAACTGCAGTTCGCGTCTGGTTGATGGAGATCCTAGTTTCAGGTTTCAACTTCTTCGTCCTTATGAATCTCGTCTATGAACCGAATTGGGGTACGCTCGTAGCACATCAAATCGGAATGTCCACCCGAATCGTCTACATCTTCATTTTCGCATACTTCCTCCTGCGATTCGTTAAGGCGTATGACACTAAAGATTCGATTCAAGTCGGGATCTTGTGGCTGGGCTTGACACTTCTGTTCGAATGGGGGGGCAGCCTTGCCATAGGGCGTCCAGTCGTGGAAATCCTAATCGGATGGAACATATTCGCAGGGTACATGTGGCCCTACGTATTGCTAGCCTACCTGTTATCAAACCCCATCGTTGCCACAATCCTGCACCCGGGCAGAAAAACATAAACCGACAGAACAAGGGAAACTTAGGCACATGCCTATCTCAGGTCTTCCTCAAGAAGCACTGCCAGACCTGCAACTCGCTCTCATCTTGCCATACAATGCCTAGGCAATCACTCTTTTGCCTGCGAGTTCTTTTCCTTAGGCGCGTTTGGTGTTTGCTGAGTCAGAGCGCCATTAGATTCGAGGAGACTTCCCTCTATCCATCGCTGGACCTTAACAGGGCAAGGCTCGGCTCCAATCTCTACCTCAACATCCTTAACCAGTTCCAGCATATCAATGAGATCATCCAAAGGAAGCCCCTGAATCCGGAGACTCCCCTCTTTACTCACCAGAACACTTACTAACCTCCGTTGCTGCTCTTCCAAACGCGTGCCCTCCCCTTTCGTGATGGAATGAACATCCGCCGTCTATTAGCTCTTGAGGAACTCTGTTTATGTAAATTATGAAGGGAAAGACGATGTTTCAAAACTTGGTTAGCCACAAAGACCCCGCTAACAAACCTTGAGGCGGGATTTCTGGACCTTGACCAATAAAGAACGGAGAAGAAGAGATGAAAGCTTTACGCGAGATGGGAACCCTTTGGTAGAGTTCGAGAACATTGTTTCATAAGATACTTTCTCAAGCAGTTAAATACCGAGATCTGACAGTGAAAACCATCATTGAATACCGCGGGCTGTGGCGGTGTTCAGAAGTTGATCAGTAGAAGGGCTCCTCTAATCGTTCTTCTGTCACTGTGCATAGTGTATGCTATAGTGCTTGTAGCAACAACCCGCTTCCCCTTTGGGGACATACACCAATGCTACCAGCAGGCTTTCCCAGCATATCCGTTTGGGATAACCATATTTGCCATCATATACTTCGGTTTACTAGGGGCTATCTATGCATTGAGGTATCTTGGAAAAGGCCTCTTCCTCTAGACGCATCCTAGGCGACTCCACTATTCTACCGAAGACTTGTGGCAACTCCCACGCTAACACAAGCTAGGATGCGCCCCAAGGTGCATCCCCCCGAAGCCACAGAATCCAAGCCCCGGATCCGAAATCCAGCGCGAGGATCATTTCATCGTCCGAAATCTTCTGCGGCTCAACCAATCGGTCTGTGGGCGGGCTGGATGGAATCTTCTGCAGGTCCAAAGCCTCTATGGAACGCTACAACGCTATCAACCGCCAACAGCCCCCTCTACAGCCTTTCAAACTCCCATCGAGTGGAAGCCGCGGGCTCTCACTTCCTCCAAGCAGCAGTTTCGCGTCCAGTGTAGCATGACTCAAACGTCTGACAAGAGTGACCTCACGAATCTGGCGCCGGTTCTCACCCATCTTGCTTCCTCTTCGAGGGTCGTCTCCTCATCGACTCTCCTGCCCATGAACTGTTCCAGAAGAATGTCCGGCTCACGGCCGGTTCCCCTAGCCATGTCAAGCACCGCCTTCACGTTCAACATCCCCGTGCCCACGGGGACGCCTTCGATCGAGAATCCGCTGACGCTCGTGCGCCTGATAATGAAGTCTTTGAGATGGAAACACATGGCATAAGGAGCGAGAACCCTGACAGTGTCGAAAGGATGCTCCAGGATCACTGTAGAGTTCATGGTGTCGACACAGGCCCCGACTAGAGGATCGTCGACACGCCGCAGAATCTCCGCGAGCTCGTGACATGCGTAGATTCCCGAATCCTCATTCTCCAAGGTCAAGGCCAGTTGTTGGTCCCTCAGCTCGGGCAGAAAGCCACGTATCCTCTCAACAACCTCCCCAATAGGCTGTCGTTCTGCGGCGTACACATTGAGCAGGCTCACACCCAGCAACTCAGCAATCTCCGCATATCTCTTCACAACCGCCTTGTCTATGCCGCAAGTCCCCAATTGCAGAGCGATCCCCCTCGCTTCTGCAGTTTCCCGCAGTTTCCTGTAGTTCGGCGCGGTCAACTTAATGTTCATGTTATCGGCTATCTGAAGAACCTCTAACCCGAGCTTCGAAACCCTGTCTACCAGACCAAAGGCGTCTACGGCCCTTTTCGGTCTGAAACTGTCTCCGAATCTGGAATCTCCCCCGACGGCCCATCTGAATGTATAGCTAGTTACTCCGAGCCTCATCCAATCAACCCAGTCACTCAACGACTATGTCGCATTTCGAACCGGACTCAAAGCCTTACGGACAAGATCAGCTTTGAGCAAGCTTGAACGCTTTTGCCGCAGTCTTGTGGAGGCACCAGTCCAATTCCTCGTCCGTGAGACCTATCGACCTGAACTTGGCAAGTTCAGGCGCCACATTTTCGGGATTGTCAGAGCCAAACATAACCCGGTCAGCTCCGATGTTTTTGCAGAAGCCACGAATAGCGGGTCCTGGCAACCAGCTGGGTTCTAAGTATACGTTAGGACATAGTCTCGCAGCTAGAGCGGCTTCGGACGCAAACATGGCACCACCGCAATGTGCCACAATGATCCTTAGGGTGCTGAATTCCATGGCTATAGGTATCAACCTGGATGGTAGAGCCCAAGAGATTCCTTCTCCCGTATGGACCATAACAGGTATCTCTAGGTCCAAGGCTGTCTCAAACACCTTCCTAGCCGCAGACGATGAAGGATTGACAGCGTGAGCTTGGGGATGAAGCTTCACCCCAACAAAACCCAGATCCTTCACGCATCTCTCTAATTCCCTTCGATACTTTCCAGCCGGAAGGTGAGGATTCGGGTTAGCCATACCATGAATTCTGCCTGGCATCCTCTTGGCGAGAGCCGCGATCTTGTTGTGCTGTTTCAAGACTGCTCCCAAATCAAACACGGTGCCAGGCTGCACGATGCTTATGTCAATCCCGTTCCGCTCCATGCTTCCTAAGAGCGATTCAGCATTGAAATCCTCCTCGTAGGCGTAATCACGTCCCAGATGAGTGTGGGCATCAACAATCATCATTTAACACCTCCAAGCTCTCACGGCATGAACAAAACCTTTACCGCGTTCTCCAGCTTCCCGCCAGCCACCTCGAAGGCCCTCGAGACTTTCTCCAGCGGGAACCTGTGGGTTACCAACGCCTTGAGGTTGATCTCCCCTCTTGACGCTAGCCTTATTGCAGCACTCCAGTTCCCCGCGGCGTACGATCTGGAAGACTGAACGGTCACCTCTTTATAGAGCAAGTTCATCCAGAAAGTTGGGGGCTCGGAAACAAACCTTTCCACATTGAGACCGCCTACAAGTATTGTTCCGCCCCTGCGCACAAGATCCATTGCCTGCGCGATCGTTTCCGATCTCCCAACCGCCTCAATGACCACGTCAGCTCCCTCACCATCAGTCTCCTGCTTCACAACCTGCAACGGATCTTCTCTGCCAACATTGACTACACGGTCTGCGGCCAACTTCTCAGCCAACTCTAACCTGTAGTCCAGAATATCAGTCATGATGATGTAGCCTGCACCCCTCTTCTTTGCTACCTGCGCAATCTGCAACGCTATGGGGCCAGCCCCAAGGATGACAACTATGTCACCCAACGATATGCTAGCCCTGCTGACTATATGCACGCCTACAGCCGTAGGCTCCAAGACCGCTGCTTCGTCATACGGCAGATTGCGGGGGATCTTGTAGACGCGCTGTTCTGGGACGGCCAGATACTCTGCGAAGGCGCCATCAGTGTGGACGCCCATGAATTTCAGATCTTGGCAGATGTTATATCTTCCGACAGCGCAGTTGCGGCATTTCCCGCAGGATATGATTGGCTCCACAACAACCCTATCACCTACTTTGAAACGTGTTACTTGTACTCCATGTTCAGCAACCTCGCCCGAAATCTCGTGGCCCGGAATCCGAGGTGGTTTCACATCCGGACGAAGCCCTCGCGCCAATTCGAGATCGCTACCGCATATACCCGCAGCTTTGACCTTTACCAGGAGTTCGAGAGGCTCGACATTTGGTTTGGGGACCTCCCTCACACTGAGTTTTCCCGGACCATCATAGACTATTGCTCTCAACACGATCCCCTCCATGCCATCAGGTTTCCGCGCTTACGTCTTTTTCATGACTTTGAGTTTTCTCTGATTACATCATACCTCTGTCGGATAGAGAAATGGATCACGGATTTAAGATTTGGGGGAGAAGTCAAGACTGTAGGTACTGACATCTCACTGGTCGCTCGATACCGAGTTCCGTGCGCCTTACTCCAAACAACTGGAACAAATGGTCAACATAACTCCCATCTCTCTCCTTAGGAGAAGTTATTTACGGGTGGATACACTAGTTAGCTTGCAATTGGAGAGGGACGAAGAGATGCCGTATTGCCAGAAGTGTGGTGCCAAACTGGAAGACGATGCAAAGTACTGTGCTTCCTGCGGGACTCCTGTCTATGTTTCCGAGACCCGGGTGCGGAGGGAAAAAGGAGGGCTAAGCGCTTTGAGAATTGTTCTACTGGTCACAGGGGGCATATCCCTGCTGATCGCATTCGGTCTGCTCGTCGGGGGCGGAGCTCTGCTCTGGCTGAACACAAGCCTCACAGACAGCGGTGGATTCATCACCACAAAGAGCAGTCAGCTGGCAACAGACTCCTACGCCATTGTACTTCAGCACATCGATATTGACTGGGGTGACAGTATGGCGGGGTGGGGACTATGGAGGCCGTCTCCAGGCGACTTCGTCACTATCAAAATATCCGGCTCTTCTAACGATCCAACAAGAGACATTTTCATAGGGATCGCCAGAGAGGCGGACGCCTTGCCGTATCTCAGCAATGTAGACTATGACGAGGTCACTCGGTTTGACGTCTCGACATCAGGGGTCGTTACTGTGGAATATACCCGTCACAGAGGACGCGCTGCACCATCAAGCCCGACTTCTGAAACCTTCTGGGTAGCTTCGAAGCATGGAAGCGGAACTCAGACGTTGGAATGGAATCCTGAGGCTGGCAACTACTGGATCGTGTTGATGAACGAGGATGGATCTGCTAGTGTGGATCTGACTGTTGTTGCTGGAGCGAAGGTCCCATTGTTGCCTACAATCGGTCTGGCATTGTTTGTGGGCGGCGCAGTTGCATTGGTGATAGGAGTTCTTATGATCTACTTTGGGGTACGGGGATTATAGAATCATGTTCCCATCTAGAGCGTTACTGAAGAGATCCTCTTTGAAGCGTTCTGACAACGAGGAGTCTGGAGTCATCGGTGCCTGCGGAAAAGGATGAGAATATGAATACCGGAATAAGAGTCAATGAAAAGGTTGAGCTTCTCAAACCTACAATGATCATAGGCCTTGACGGTTGGGGGAACGCTGGTAAGGTCTCAACCTTCACGGTCAAGCATCTTGTAGACAAGCTAGGTGCAAAGAGGTTCGGCGAGATCCCGCATGAGAGGTTTCACGATTACTTCATTCAAAGACCCCTAGTCTCGACAAAGCAGGGGTTGGTTCAGTCGTACACTCCTCCTAGCAACGAGCTCTTCTATTGGAAAGGCAAGAAGGGCGAGAACGATTTGGTACTCCTTCTAGGCTTCGAGCCGCATCACGATTGGCCAAGGTATGCTAGAACTGTCCTCGGTCTCGCCAAAAGATACCGCGTAAAGCGGATCTACACAATAGGCGGATATCTTGCAGACATCTCTCACACGGACGAGTCTCTCATAACGTCATCAACAAACAACAGCAAGATCCTGAAAGAACTCGAAAAGGCCGGCATTGAGCTCACCGACTACAATGGTCCCACAAGCATATATAGCGAGCTGCTCTGGAGGTCCAGGGAGAAAAAGATAGATGTCGTCAGCCTGTGGGTTGCAGTTCCAATCTATGTTGAGGGGGCATATCCGAAAGCCGCATATGACATGCTTAGGAAGCTGCTGGAGCTCACCAACATCAGACTAGACTTAAGCGACCTCAAGACGAGAGCCGAAATCTTCGAGAAAGAGGCTATGAGCCAGCCTAGCGGGGTCATCTACGATCTAGAGCGAAGAAGAAAGGGAGAAGAGAAAACAACTTACATATCATAGCCTTTTCTTTGGATTCAGACAAGCGCGAGTCAGCAGAAGCAGGGAGCTTTCTAAGAGTGATATGATTCTGAGATCAAAGGCTTCTAGCATAGGAGGCGCGCCTTCGACTGTGAACGGGCAGGAAAGGCAAGCTTGCACGAAGATGCGGCATGTCATCTACAGAAAACGTTAAGTGGATATCATGCCCACTTGGTGATGGCGAGGGACATGAGTATTCTAGGGAAGATTTTTGGCAAGCAGTTTTCCAAGGGGGATAGGGTACGATATTGCCGTCGAGACTGGCCAGCCAGGTACGGTCCTCAACAGACAGGGTTCTCTGACGAAATCTTGGTGGACTATGGCAAGGAAGGAACAATCGTAGATTCAGGACGGAGCATGGCTACTGTGAGATGGGACTCGGGCTCGTACAGAATATACAAAGACATAGTTCTAGACAGTCCAGGCAATCTCAAAGTTGTGGATAAGGGATCGGCGAACATCAACAGTTTCACTGCACAGATTCGCACTAGCTTGATAGAGGAGGTAGGCTGAGGGAAAGGTGGTTCGCTTGGGAGGTTTCCTGAAAGCTTTCGGTCTGAAAAGGGGTCCGGAGATCTGCCCGCACCTCATCTGGGGACAGATCTCCCTGCAAACCTACGGGCCGAAATGTGCCGGCTCTGACTTGAGCCGTCCTGTGACCCGCGATCAAGTGCTGAAACTCTGTATGGGTCAACCGAGTAAGTGTCCAATCTACCCAATAGCGAGAAGGATACCTTGGGCAACTCATCCGCCCTACGTCTACGAGAATCCTGAAGCACTTTCTGAAGTCAAGAAGTGGCTTGAGGGGCGATAGCGAACAATCTTCCAGACTGAAAAAGGACAATTGTGAAAGGGATGATTTCTGATGAAGCGGAAAATCTGTTATGAGGAAATGCTACCTCATGAGTTGGATGAGGCTGTGGCAAGATTTCCGGTAGGGTACTGTGCTTTCGGCTCGTTGGAATGGCATGGACGACATCTGCCTCTAGGAAACGATACTCTCAAGGCCTATCATATCCTCATCAAAACCGCAGAGAAGTTCGGAGGCGTGGTTGTACCTCCAACCTATTGGGGTTTCCTCAGCAAGTGGCATCCGTGGACAATGAACTTCTTTGACGAATCCCGGAAATCGCTTATTGAGGGACTCTACAAAAGCATCTTCCTAGGTCTCGTGGACGTCGGGTTCAGGGTGGTCATCGGTGTGACGGGGCATGATGTCGAACCGCAGAAGGACGCTATTCAAAAGGCTGTAGAAGCCATAAAAAAGACTGGTAAGGCGACAGGATTCGCCATGATGGAAGGAGACCTTCACGACTTGACCGGGGACAGGATGGATCATGCAGCCCATTGGGAGACGTCACTTATGATGCATCTGAGACCCGAACTTGTGAACATGAGCAGAATCGAGAAGGAAGACCTAGAAACCGAGGAGGGAAGGAAAGAAGCTGGCATCTATGGACTTGACCCCAGAACCCACGCCTCACCTGAACTGGGAAAGAAGATCGCCAACCGCATTGCTGAGCGCATAGGACGGAAAGCCCAGGAATTGCTAGCAACATTGGAAGGCTAGCCCCTTCCGGTCGACCTCAAGCTATCATCATTCCATCTTTTTGCGCGGGAGAGGCTAAGAAGCTCACCAATTTTCCGCCCCTCTCTCGGCTATCTGTCCGTTCTGAAGATTGAACCGAGCGAGCACGGGTCAAGCTACCCAGTTTCCTACTCGGGCGAAAAATAGGCTGGAATAGGGCTAGCTCTCCAAAAGGGAGAGAGCTTGCTCGGTCAGTTTCTCGAGGGACGCTTCAGCATCTGACTTTGGTTTTTCCTTTCTTTGTTCCCCTTGAACGAATGTCTTCGGTGGCTCTGTCATGTCAGTGATAGTTGCCACCTTGGCAGATGCCTGCAAATGCTCATCTGCTGGCATCTTTTCCTCTCGGTCTGTCTCGTGGGATTGTTCTGGCTCTTCCTCTTCCAGAGGTTGTCCTATTGCCTTCCAGCCTTCAAGAGTCCTCTGGGCGGCAACTTCTATCTTGTCGTCTTCGAGCGCACGTTTTCCCTGAAATCTGTTCATCCTAGTCCTTTCTCCCTTCAGGCCACACTAAGGCTTTCTTCGAGCTGCTTACTGAGTTCCTGGAACTGCCTAAGGAACTCTCTTCCCTTTTCAGTAGTGGTTATGAGGCCGCCATTGTTTCCGGGGCAACTCACGAGCCCTCTGCTCTCAAGCCTTGTTAGGTATTCTTCCAGCATCTTGAAATTCAGGTTAGCGCCGTAGACTATTCTGGTCTTTCTAGCTCCCTTCCTGGCTAGGCGCAGAATCTCAGCGATTATCTCAAGGCTATTCCTTCTCTCAGGTGGCTTTCTAAACATTCTTTCTGACCTCAAATCGATCTTTGTCCGAATCCGACTATTTTAGGGTTTTCTAACGGAAAAAGACACAATTGTCCTATCTTTTTCAAGAATCTAGCGTTTTCGCCAATATTGGCAACTCCATGTATAGTTTTTCCAAAAATGGGAAGTCCTCTTGTCTCATGTCTGCAGAGATTGCAGCTCAGTCATAGGCAGGTCAGACCGGGGAAGATTCCGAGGATTACAAGCATGTTGTTCACGAAGCCCAGATAGGAAGCCAGCGCCAGCCCATTCTTCGCGAGCCTCCATACCTTCCCCTCTGGCAAGGTCAAGGTTAGTACTGTTAAGGCTCCAAGGAAACATAGCAGCGCCCACAACGGGCTATACTGCGGATGGATTTCGTAGAAGCCCATTCCCAGCCCTATGCCGGTTGACACGTAATCCAGGATTACGCCGCCGATGGCAAGGACGAACGGAAGCATCCAGGATATGGCATATGAATTTCTGATACTGTAGTTCATTACGTATCTGGAATATGAATCTGAAGTCTTAAAAGCTTACGGAACTCTTTTCTAGAAAGCTCCTACGAATGGACCATAGCGTATGTAGGGCGCTTTTCAAGGACGGCAACGCCATAGAAGCAGTGGCAGCAAGCCCGGACCTGAAGACAAATATTACGGGTGCCTATTTCGCTTCTCTTCTTCAAGCCATAATCCCTTAGCAGCCATCTGTATGCCCAGTTGCACAGGACCAAAATGGTCTGAACCACCCTTCCCATGGTCTCACTCATGAAAAATATGAGGTTTGAACCTGAAACCTGGGAACAGACTGGCAAACCGTGCTTTCCGCATGATGCGAGTAGTTCCTAACTCTTTTATGAACTAGACGGTAACCTTGAAGGCGTGAACTCAGAGAAGCAGGCTGATGAGACAATACTCCAAGCTTATGCGCTTTTGAATGATGATCAGAGACGAATCCAACACCAACGGGTGAATTATAAAGTCACAACAGGCAGAAGTCGGCCTAGACGCGACCGAAGCAATACTTCTTCAGGAAGGAGGGCGATTCTGAGCATCGTGGGTGTGACTCTAGCCATCGGCGTTGTCGTGACCAACATGCATATGATCTACGGTTTGCTCTCAGCAGTATTCCCCATTGATACCGCGGGAGTTGTAGCCTCAGCCAATATCCGGATCTGCTGGGAAAGCGAATGTGCCAACAATGTGTCTTACATCAGCTGGGGTACGATTGATCCCGGGCAATCGAAAAATGTGACGGTCTACGTCAAGAACACAGGCACTGTGCCTCTGACCTTGAGCTTCAACACAACTAACTGGAACCCCTCAGCAGCCAATGCCCATATAGCTCTTTCATGGGACTATGACGGGTCGCAGGTTCAGCCTGACCAGGTCCTGCCCGTAACCTTTGCCCTAGTGGTTTCAGAAAGCGCACAAGGGCTAACGAGCTTCAGCTTCGACATAAACATCACAGGGACGCAGGCGACCTGATGCAGACAGCGGTCTATACTAGTTGAGCTTGACTGAGCCGTTCTAGGCCTCTCCTCTGTGATGGCAAGAAGCGTCTTCACAGCGGAAAGATTCAGGGCAAGGGGTTCTTGATTCGTGGCTTTGACTGGGATAGAGGAACTTCCTTTGACCCGTGGAATCAAAAGCTCTCCGCAAAGAAGATGGCGGCCTAGGGAATGCGATGATCGCAAGGGCAGCATTAGTATCTGGAATACTTTTGCTGGACACTAGTCTCGACTTCATAACTCTATTATCTACTGCAAATGCAATCTGCCAGAACAGGGATGATTTTGGCAAGGACAGATCCGCGGATCCTCATAATCGGGCTCGGTCAGATAGGCTACAGCAACGCCCAATACATGTCCCGCCGTGGACTGAGCGTTGACGGGTATGACATTGAGCACAAGGCTGTGGAACGAGCTATCAGCGACAGAGTGATCGACAGAAAAGCCAAGACTTTCGAGGGCTACGACTACTACGTGATCTGTATTTCAACCCACAAGACCGGGAACATATCTTCGCCGTCGTTCGACGGAATCCAGCACATCGCCCGTAGGCTGTCTAAGGAGGGAAAGACGGGAGCCCTTGTTTCGATCGAGAGCACAGTAACAAAAGGAACCACGGGCAACGTCAACCAAGTCTTGAACCACAGGCTGCATGTCGCACATCTTCCCCACCGGTTCTACGCGAAGGAGAAGGAAGAGCACGGGGTCAACCAAGTCAGAGTGCTCGGAGGGTGTAAAGAATGCTGCACCCGTGAGGCAATATTCTTCTACAGAGACCTGCTGGGCATCCCCTTGCATTTAGTTAGCTCTATTGAACTGGCGGAAGTGAGCAAGATAGCCGAGAACGCTTACCGGTTCCTAGAGATCGCCTTCGCCGAAGAGCTCAAAATGTTCTGTGACGCGTACGCCCTCGACTATAGGCAGTTGCGTGACGCCATAAACTCGAAGTGGAACATAAAGATCCTCGAGGCCCAGAGAGGTATCGACGGCCACTGTCTGCCAAAGGATACAGAGATGTACCTTGACCTCTTGAGCCGCATAGTCAAGCCTAACATCGTTGAAGCCGCCAAAAGAACTGACCATCTGTACAAACTGTCTCTGGCTCAACGAGTAAGCCCCAAGATGGGTATCCCAATGATGAAAGAAACTTCTCAGAAGATCGGGATGAGAAAGGTAGCCTTGGAAGCTCCCTGATGCAGTGGTCTTATGAAACTCGTACATGCCGCCACAATGTCAACTGGACTCATTCTGGTCCTAGGCATAGCCATGGTTGCCCCCGTCTATATCCGCATCCCTGACCGACCTAGGGAGCAGCTGACGGTCATGCTTCTCTTCAGTGTGGTTGACTCGGAAAACGGAGGGGCATGGTGCGGAAATCTGTCCTCCCTTCTAAAGGACATGAACATAAGGGCAACAATCTTCATAACGGGGAAAGTAGCTGAACAACACCCAGAATGCGTAAGAGGTTTCCCAGCTTACGTTGACATTGGAAGCCAAACCTACAGCTACGTGAACCTAACATCGATTAGCGACTACTTGGCTCAACGGGAGGAAGTGAGAAGGGGGAAGGAAGCGGTTGACAAGGCGGGCGATCTGGATTCGCGTCTATTCAGGGCGCCCCACGGAGCGACTGACGAGAACATATACTCATTGCTGAATAGGTCGGGCATAGTCGCCGATTTCTCGTATAAGAACCATTACAACAAGTATCATGACGGTCAATTCATGAGGTTCAACTTCACAACCTACAAAGGAGTTGAGCATCCCGCGGAGTTCTTCTTGTCCCTCTCGCAGACTGGGGAAACTATCGCCATCATATTCGATGAGTCCACTTCAGTCAGTGACATCAAAAGCCTTGTGGTGATTCTTCTTGGGAAAGTTCGTTTTGCCAATGCTTCTGAAGTAACTGGACTAGAACTCACGATCAGAGGAAGATGACGCAGATGAGGGCCAAACTTGAACCGCAACTTGCTGAGGTGCAGCTTGAGGCGGGAAGTCAGGAAAGCGGGGTCCACGCTAAGCAACTGACGGTTGACGGAAGGATAGGGGTCAGTCGGTTGGCATGGGCAGCCCGAGCAACAATACTGAGCCTCTTAGTTCTAGTGATGGGCCATAATCTATATCAAGGCTGGGTATACGGCGACCCACTTGTGTTCTATTCGACACTCATGCCTTTCCACACCGTTGCAGTGTTCGCTGTGGGGTGGCTTTCGTTCAAGTGCAGAGCTAATGGAGAGGTGAGATACGATCTGGTTTCGGTCATAATTCCTGTATTCAATCAGAGAAATATGATTAGAAAGGTGATAGACGCAGTTTCTCGGTCAACCTACCCGTACATCGAGGTGATAGCAGTAGACGACGGAAGCAGAGATGGCACCGGAAAAATGCTCGACGAACTGGCGAAGAGATACCATAGCCTTAAAGTGATACACAAGGAAAACGGCGGGAAAAGGACAGCCATCGCCGCCGGCTTCTACGCATCTAGGGGCAGATATATTGTTCTCATGGATTCTGATTGTATCGTGGATGAATGCGCTATCGAGGAATTCGTGAAAACCTTTTCGGCGAATCCGCGAGTCGGTGG
>Ga0129298_10000721_pt1 | contig 13436 bp, 9 predicted proteins | sample I19B2metaG_FD_94707 | JGI IMG/M metagenome (GOLD analysis project Ga0129298, IMG submission 94707) | Lake sediment bacterial and archeal communities from Gulf of Boni, Indonesia to study Microbial Dark Matter (Phase II) - ​I19B2 metaG | ecosystem: Environmental > Aquatic > Freshwater > Lake >... | reverse complement strand
TCTTCTTTCTTTGAATCACCTCGTTTGGAAGAAAATCCTTCATTGCCTTTTTTAGAATATATTTTGAGGTGATTCCTTTTAACTTCAACCCTGAAGGAAGCCCCATCACGAACTCCACAAGTTCATGATCGAGGAAAGGTGCTCTTACCTCCAGTGAACATGCCATGCTCGCTCGATCCACCTTCACCAAAATACTCTCCTGCAGATAAAGCTTCATGTCCAGATATTGAACGAGGGTCGTCAAATCCTTCACTGGAAAGCCTTCTTCATATGAACGAATCTCCTCCACCAGTCGGATTCGATCAAACTCCTTCAGGATCTCAGGAGATACCACCTTCTCAATATCTGGAAACGAAAAGGAACCAAGCCAAACAGAATTACGGATACCGTCGGGGTATCCAATGCCAGAAAGGAACTTCTTCACTTTGAAGTCGAAACTGATATTGTCATCGGAGACTGGGAGCAAATTCCCCAAAAAAAGAGCGACTGGATGGAGATTTCCAAAAAAGACCTCATATTGCCGGGCGAACTTATGGGCCAAGTAGGTGGGATACCCTGCAAAGAGTTCATCCCCTCCATCCCCACCCAGAGCCACTTTCACATATTGGCGCGTGAATTTGGAGAGAAGATATGTGGGTAAGATGGAAGCATCTGCCATGGGTTCATCCAAAATATCCGGTAGGTTTGGCACTATATCAAGCAGATTCCCAGGGGTCATCGTCTGTTCGAAGTGTTCAGTTCCAAGAAGTTGTGAAACCAGAGAAGCATATCTTGATTCGTCAAAAGAAGGGTCTTCGAAGCCTATGGAAAAGGTCTTGACTTTCCCGGGTGCTTCCTCTTGGGCAAGAAGAGTAATGGCACTCGAATCGATGCCTCCGCTTAGAAAAACGCCCAAAGGAACATCACTGATAAGCCTCCGCTTCACGGACTGCCTTAAGAGCTCAAGCATTTTGCGTTCTGCTTCTGATTCGGATAAACTCCTCCCCGTCCTTTCGAGATTAAAAGGGGACCAGTACCCCTTGACCTCGATTCCATTCTCCCCCCAAATGAGGTATGAAGCAGAAGTCAGTTTTCTTGCATCCTGAAAGATCGTGTGGGGGCAAGGAATAAACTCGTAAAAAAGATACTTCATTAAGGAAAGGGGGGAGAGCTCTCTCGAGAAATTGGGATAGGCCGCGATCGCCTTCAATTCAGATGCAAATAAAAAGGTCCCATTCATCAAGGTATAGTAAAGAGGCTTCTTTCCCAGACGGTCTCTCGCAAGAACAACCCGACGCCTCAATTCATCCCAGATTCCAATAGCGAACATCCCGTTAAAAAACCGGAAACAGCCTTCACCGTATTCTTCGTAGGCATGGGCAATCACTTCCGTATCGGAACGCGTTTTGAATCGATGTCCAAGGACCTCCAATTCCTTCTTCAATTCCTGGAAATTGTAAATCTCTCCGTTAAAGATGACCCAAACGGTTCCATCCTCATTCGACAAAGGTTGATGCCCACCTGATAAATCAATAATGCTCAGACGACGATGTCCAAAGTAGACAAATGGACCCTGATCATCCAAACGCCGGATATATTCTCCCGAATCATCCGGCCCTCGATGGGTCAGGATGTCCCTCATTCTTTTCAGAATTTCATAGTCTGGGATATCAGAGGCCTTGAAGGTGAGAAACCCTACGATCCCGCACATAATATTTTAAAGAATGAAAGTATCGTGTGTCGCGTCCGTGATTCGTGTCCGTAACTTATAGAATTTTCACCGTTCATTTAAGATTGATTCTATGTAATCTTTCATGACGGATGCGTCACCCTCGAACGATGAAAATGGTCTTTAGGTTAGGGTTAGGAAGCCCGTTTGGTTTAGGGTCAAAGGGTCAAGGTTAAAGATCTAAAGACCAAAGACTTAACCCATCGACAGGACTGGCATCTTTACCCTTACCCTTGGAGCAAAAACTTTATTTTCTAAGAAAGCATCTCTTTGATTTGGTAGGTCGGTTTCCCTTGAGATTCATAATACGTCCGTATGAGAACCTCAGCAAGAAAACCCATCAGAATTGAGAGAAAACCCAATACCATCAGAAAGATGCTCAAGATGGGCATCGGCGTTAGGATGAACGAAATCCCTCGAAAGAGTTTCAAGTATACGGCATACCCGCCCGAAAGGATGCCTCCGAAAATCATCAAAAAACCCATTCCACCAAATACGTAGATTGGTTTCTGGGAGTAAGAGAGGAGAAACTTGACCACCATAAGATCTAAAATCACTTTGAAGACCCTGCTGACACCGTACTTCGATGCCCCGAACTTCCTCGGGAAATGATGCACCGGAATCTCTGACACACGGGCTCCAACCCACTTGGCGTAAACCGGGATGAACCGGTGCATCTCACCATAGAGACGAATATTTTTCAGAATATCCTTCCGGTACGCTTTGAGCGTACACCCATGGTCATGGATCCGGACCCCTCCAATGAAGGAGATAATTTTGTTTGCAATCACGGATGGCAATCGACGCTTCAAAAAGGGATCTTTCCGATCTTTTCGCCAACCGCTGACCACATCGTATCCTTCCTCGATCTTCCCAAGAAGAGCTGGGATGTCTCCTGGATCGTTTTGAAGATCACCGTCCATCGGAACGATAATTCTCCCCTTCGAGAAATCGATGCCAGCCGTTAAGGCGGAGGTCTGGCCGAAATTTCGCGAAAAGGATATGAACTTTATATGAGGGTCCTTCTTGCAGATCGATCTTAACAAACTCAACGTGTCATCAGAACTACCGTCGTCGATAAAAATCACTTCGTAGTCCCTATCCATCCGGCTCAATATCGACGCCAATTTTTCATAAAGCGGAGAAATATTCTCTCCCTCGTTAAAGACCGGGATGAGCACCGAAATCATCTCTTTTGCTGTCTGAACCATTGATGATAATGTTCCCCCAGAGATGGTCTTTGGGTTAAGGTTAAGAAGCCGGTTTGGTTAAGCGGCAAAGGGTGAGGGCTAAAGATTTAAAGACCAAATACATAACCCCTGCCTGCCGCAGGCAGGCTTTTGCGAAACTGGCATCTTTGCCCTAACCCTTAAACCAAGGACCTTTATTTTCTACGCAATTGATTGAAAATTTTGTTCCATTATTATATCCTTCCAGATGGGAAGTCAAGAATTTTATGAGAGATTTCTGAAAAGGTCCAGAAATCTCTGTTCAAGAGAGCGTGAAGCATTTTTTCACAGCTCTCTATGATGATCTTCCATGGAGTGAGCAGTTATCAAAATGAAATTGAGTCGCCTTGAGAGGTTCATTAAGATCATGATCACCTTGATCATGGCCCTTGTGGCCACATTCGTGGTCTCTGGGGTTGTCTGGTATTTTTATTTTGTTCATGATCTTCCCAGTATTGAAGCGTTAAAAAATTATCGACCACCGACCATCACGAGATTCTTCTCAGAGGACGGGGAGGTCATTGGTGAGTTTTTTGTAGAGAGGAGGGATGTTGTCTCCCTTGACAGAATGCCCCATCATTTGGTTCAAGCCTTCGTCGCAGGGGAGGATGCGAGGTTTTACCAACATAAAGGGTTAGATTATCTGGCCATTCTCAGGGCCCTTCTCAGGAATATCTTCTCCGGAGAGGTGATTCAAGGGGGAAGCACCATTACCCAACAGGTGGTAAAATCCATCCTTCTCTCTCCGGAAAAAAGTTTTTCCAGAAAGATCCGCGAGGCGATATTGGCTTATAAAATCGAGAAATATCTTTCCAAGGAAGAAATTCTCTATTTATATCTAAACCAAATCTACTTAGGACAGGGAGCTTATGGGGTAGCTGCCGCAGCAGAAACTTATTTTGGAAAAGCCATTGAAGAAGTGAACCTCGCAGAATCCGCCCTTCTGGCCGGCTTACCCCAGGCACCGGGAAAATATTCCCCTTACACCCATCCTGAACAAGCCAGAAGAAGACAGGTGTACATCCTGAATCGAATGGTTGAGGAAGGCCTCATCTCGAGGACCGAATCAGCAAAGGCACTGCAGACGCCTATGCGGATAGGGGTAAAAGAGAATTCTTCTCTTGAGAAGGTGCCTTATTTCGTGGAACAGGTGAGGAAGTATGTCGAGGAGAGGTATGGTAAAAGTGCCTTATACAAGGATGGTCTTCAGGTTTACACAACGATCGATATCCACTTTCAGAAAATTGCCCAAGAGGCAGTGATCTCCGGATTAAAGGAGATAGAGAGAAGACAGAAATATCCCTCCTCTGACATTCCTCTATCTCCTGAAGGAGCGTTGGTCTGTTTCGATCTGGAGACCAGTTATGTCAAGGCAATGGTTGGGGGCAGGGATTTTAGAAAAAGTCAATTCAATCGGGTGACCCAGGCCCGGAGGCAGACCGGGTCAGCCTTTAAACCCATCGTCTATGCATCCGCCCTGGATAAGGGATATACCCCTGCATCGATCATCGTCGATACTCCCATCGTTTTTGAATGGGGAGAGAGAAAGTGGAAGCCTAAAAATTTTGAAGAAAAATTTTTGGGACCAACCACCTTCAAAAATGCACTCGCCCATTCTGTCAATATCATTACAGTGAAGATTACCCAAGACGTAGGCCTTGAGTACATCAAAGAGTATGCCCAAAGGTTGGGGATCTCCTCCCCCCTCCCAGGTGATCTCTCAATCGCTCTCGGCTCCTCCAGCATCTCGCTTTATGAATTGACAAAAGCCTATGCGGTATTCGCCAATCGAGGGAGTACTTTCAAACCCATTTTGATCAAGAAGATTCTGGATCGGGAAGGGAATCTCTTGGAAGAAAACCTTCCTCTTCTTTATCCCACGGAGTCCCAAGGCGAAGCACATGTGATCAGCCCGCAGACGGCCTATATCATGACCCACCTCTTGGAAGGGGCTGTTCAGCACGGGACCGGCTGGAGAGCGAAGGTCCTCGGTCGACCTGTTGCCGCAAAGACCGGAACGACTGACCATTTTTTGGACGCCTGGTTCATCGGTTATACTTCGGAATTCATTACTGGGGTATGGGTCGGATTTGACGGAGAAAGGTCGCTCGGTGAAAATGAGACGGGTTCCCGAGCGGCCTCGCCGATTTGGGTCGCTTTCATGTCGAAAATATTGAAGGACAAGCCCCTTAAGGAATTTCCCGCACCCGAGGGGATCGAGTTTGTGAAAATTGATCCCAAGACGGGTCAGCTTAGTTCAGAAGAGGAAGGAATCCTCGAATGTTTCAGGGAAGGGACAGCACCCACCGAAGGCATTTCGACTCGTTCAAAAACGACCAAGGATTTCTTCAAAGTCGATTTTAATCTTTCGACAAAAAGCCAATAATACTCCTTAAATAACGCCTCATCCTTCGATTATTATATCTCCGGTTAAGCCGATGATTTTGCACCCCGCCCCTCGAGAATAATGTGAGACAAAGGCTGTGAACCCAATATTCAAGGCGTGAAATGTGCGTCCCTAAGGATATGGCTTTTCCTTTTTTTCAAAAAAAACGCTCCTTTGGCAGCCTGGCTTGAAATACGGCCCTACTTCCAAAGTTCACATCTGAGGCCCGGGGTTAAGCCAGAACCCCATTGCCATTGACGAATCCTCTCTACAATCTGATTCATCGTTGCTGGCTTTTTCAATATAGATTTGTGACACGTCGTTCCTACGGAAATTTGCATGCGTGCCTATCTGGCCTTCACTTGCGCGGGGTGAATCCCTCTCGCAGAAGAAGACGGTCATTTAACAGCTGGTAGTAAATCCGGCTCAGTTCTGGTGTCCTCTGCGCCACCTGCATCCATTGTTCCTTGGTTACTTCGATAGTAGGTGGTAGGGCTTTCAAAATCTGACCTCCGAGCTTTCGCCACTGTTCGTCAGTGTAGTACTTTGGTGCATCGAATGGCAAGAAGGTGAAACCAACAGCGGCACGCCTTATATATAGATATTGTAGCCCGCCAACGGCGGTTACAATCCGTTCATCCGGGCCGAGATTTTCGTCAACCCATCTTGCCATGCCGAGCTTGAGGATCTCCCCCCTCCAGCCCTTCATCTCCCGTGACGGCCGGTAGGTCATGAGAGTCTTGGCGCTGAAGTTGGAAATGACCAGGATTCCGAGGAATAACCAGACAATCGCTACTGACAAATGAAAACGAGGCTTCCAGGTCGCTAGCGGTTGGAAGGTAATGGCCGCGCCGCATAGCCCAAAGCTACCCACGAAGGCGATATGCACGATATCGCCACGGGTGATTCCAAGGAGCAAAGGAGAAGTTCCTGCGATGGCGGCGGTGCCGATCATTAGATAAACATAATCCACGGACCGTCGCCACCTGTTGATGATGCCCTGCACGATCGCCACAATAACTCCACAGATTGCGAATGCCGGTAAGAACTTCACAAATTGCAGCCCAAATATTGCCAGACCGCGCCATGGCTGGCCAACATTACCATGTAGCCTAAGGAATGTGTCAAAATAAGCTCCATAGCCCTGTGCCACCGCGTCCTTCTGTCCTTCAGAATAATGGGTGAAAGCCCATTCAACCATTGAGTACCACATCTGGTCAAATGCCCCGACAACACCCAGATAAATGACGAACGGGGAAATACTTAGCAGGGCCCCTCCGAACACGCGCAATGGACGGACACAAGTTTCCCTCCAGCTTCGCTGGGCGATTCCCGGTAGAGCCAAGGCAAACATACATGAGGCAAGGATTGGTAGTCCCAGCGACTGGATAGTGGCGGCACATAGTCCAAGACACACTCCGCCAGCCAGCTCTCGGCTTGGGCGGCCGCGGCTCTTCACCAGTAGATAAATGCCTGCAAAGGTAAAAGCCTCCGCCAACCAGTGTGGGTATGCGTAAGGATACATCGGAACTAGCAGGCATGCATGTACTACTGCTGCCCCGGCACCGGCTAAAGGCCCAAGGCTTTGCGCGACGAGCAATGCAATAAACGTCGCTGTAAGAGCCGTGAGCAATAGGTTTAAGGCCCGCGCGGGTGCTATAGATGGCCCGGTGACGGCAAACAACCCAGCATAGATGTGATAGAAGACTGGGCCTTGGAATTGGAAGAAGTCGCGGTAGATCACTTCACCACAGGCAATGCGAAAGGAATCGTAAAGGACCGTTCCCTCGTCGATGACCAGGAATAAGGGATTAGGGTAGCAAGTCGAGGGCCCCCCGGGAGCGAGGTATGGTACATGTGCAACAGCGGAGAAAACGAAGATACCAGCGATGAAAAGTCGATGTTTGCAAACAAGCCGTTGAATCCATCCGGGTTTATGCATAGTGCCTAGTGCTACGTCCGTGCAAGATACACTAGGAGCAAACTAAATGAAGGCGTTCATGAATTATGAAGTTTTTTTGGTGCCGAAGGGGGGATTTGAACCCCCACAGGGACTACTCCCCACTAGACCCTGAATCTAGCGCGTCTGCCAATTCCGCCACTTCGGCAGCTCCGACGAGTGATTGAAAATTTCAAATCATTATTTTATATTTTTTTTGTGGGAAGTCAACCCTTCAGCTTCCCCACCCAGGGAAATGGGGTTGCCCAGGGTTGACCCTGAGCGGCATTCCTGTAATCCGCCAAGAAGATGTAGCTTGTCGCCGTCGAACGGGTCAAGTATTCAGAATCTAAACAAATTTCCTGATCTGTCCCAATGGAAATTATACTTGGAATTGATCGATTGAAAGAACCCTTTATCCGCCCTGTTGTGACATTGGGTAACTTCGATGGTGTCCATTTAGGCCACCAAAGGATCTTCGAAAGGTTAAAAGATGAGGCAAAGAAGATCCGTGGCGAAGCCGTCGTCATCACCTTTGAGCCCCATCCCCTGAAAGTCTTATACCCTGGGCACTGTCCTCCTCTTCTCACTCCCTTCAGGAAAAAGATGTTATTAATTGAAGGAACAGGAATTGAAAAGGTCTTGTGCATCGAATTTTCATTGGTCTTCGCAGAGATTTCTCCTTCTGAATTCATAAGAGACATTTTGGTCAGCAAGGTGAACACGAAAAAGATCATTGTGGGATATAATTACCAATTTGGAAAAGGAAAAAGTGGTGATGTCGAAACTCTCAAAAATATTTGCAAGCTCTTTAATGTCGGTGTAGAGGTGATGGACGCATTGACCATCGACCATACGGTGGTCAGCAGTTCGAAGATCAGAGAGCTCATCAAGGAGGGCGAGATTGAGGGGGCCTCAAGACTATTAGGAAGGGAGTACCCCATCATCGGGAAAGTGATCGAAGGTTCAAAAAGGGGGCACGGGCTGGGTTTCCCTACGGCAAATTTGGAGATGACCGATGAACTCTATCCAAAGACTGGGGTCTATGCGGTGGATGTCATCTGGAGAAACCAACGTTTGAACGGTGTTGCCAATATAGGGTTTAACCCCACATTCGCTTCTACGGAAAGAGGGGAAAGGGCGGGTTTTTCTTTAGAGGTTCACCTCTTGGATTTCGATCAAGAGATCTATGGGGATGAAATTCAGGTCAATTTCAAAAAGAGAATTCGTGATGAGATTCGCTTTGATTCGGCGTCACATCTGATCGATCAGATCCAAAAAGATATTGAATGGGCTAAAGAGAATGTATTTTGAAGTTCGTTTGGCTGGTTCACTTGATAAGCTTTCCAAACCTCAACCATCTGATCTTGCCCAATAAGCTTTCCGCATATCGGTCCCATGAGAAATAGATGACGAAGGCTTTTCCTCGGACGGCATGAACACTCACAAAACCCCAAAAACGGCTATCCTGACTGTTGTCACGGTTATCGCCTAAAACGAATAAGGAGCCCTTTGGAACAACGACAGGACCAAACTTCCCCGGGGGCTGGAGGTATCTTAGCATATCGCTCTTTTCCATATAATGTCCCCATAAATCATCGATCACCTTATCATTGATATAAATCTTGTTGTGAACGATCTCCACCTTTTCTCCTTCCGTTCCAATCACCCTTTTAATAAAATCTTTAGACCGGTCTTTCGGATAGACAAAGACGATGATATCCCCCCTCTTCGGATCCTTAAATTGAACAATTTTGTTGTTGGTAAAAGGGATCTTTATTCCATAAATAAATTTATTGACAAGAATATGATCCCCTACTTGTAAGGTCGGCTCCATCGAACTGGATGGAATTTTGAAAGCCTGAACCACAAATGTCCGGATAAAAAGGGCGATCAGCACTGCGATGACGATCGGTTCTAAATATTCTTTAACAAACTTCTTCTTTCCCATCTCTCCTCTTTCACCTCAAAAGACGTATCCCCCCACCTTAATCCTCCCCCACTTGCGGGGGGAGGAGAGGAGGGGGGCCCTATGCTCTGTGCAAGTATTACTCGTTTACAATTTCTTTATAAACTTCCGGTCTCCGATCTTTTAAAAACGGCCACTCTCTTCTCACCCTGTCGATCCTTCTCAAATCGATGTCAACCAGAGCAATGCCTTCTTTCATTCCCGTGGGTCTATCGAGCAACTCGCCCTCGGGCGACACACAGAAGGACATTCCATAAAAATCTTGCTTTTCTTCACTCCCGACACGGTTCACTCTGAAGATGTAAACTCCATTCGAAATGGCATGACTCGAGATCACCGTTTCCCATTTCTTCTGAGAAGCAAAGGCAGCCGCAGTGGGAGAAAAGATCACCTGGGCACCTTTCAAAGCCAATATTCTTGCTCCTTCTGGGAAGAAATTGTCCCAGCAGATTTGAACACCGATGACACCAAATTTCGTTCTAAACACAGGGAACCCGAGGTTTCCAGGAGAGAAATAGAATTTCTCTTCCCAAAGAGGAATTTGCGGAACGTGGATCTTCCGATAGCACCCCAAAAACTCTCCTCCTGCATCGATAACGACCGCTGAATTATAAAAGGTTTCCCTGTCCCTTTCAAAGATGGGGCAGACTAAAACGACGTCATGTTCCCTGGCCAATTCTTGCATCCTCGTCATTGAAGGACCACCGATCTCTTCTGCCAAGGAGAAATGGTTCTTATGCATCTCCCTCGGAAACCAATGGGTCGTGAATAACTCCTGGAAACAGATGATCTTCGCACCCTTCTCACTTGCGATCTCAGAGAATTTGGCTGCCTTCTCAAGGTTTTTTCTTTTCTCTTCACTACAAGAGATCTGGATCCCTGCCAATTTCATCAATGCTTCACCTCTTTTGTGGTGGAAAAATAAAAAAATGCTAACAGAGTGGGGATATGGTGTCAAGGTTTGGAGCGAAATATTTCACTATTGCATTTTTTTTCATTAAATTTATAATGTTATTAATCATTTCCGGTCATTTCTTTAGAAGTAGCTGAAAACAAATGAGGATTTTAGTTGTCGAAGACGAGAAAAAAGTGGCCAGCTTCATTAGGAAGGGGCTTGAAGAGGAGCATTACGCTGTCGATGTTGCCTCTGACGGTGAAACAGGTCTCTATATGGCTGAGGTGAGCGAATATGATCTCGTTGTTCTGGACCTGATGATCCCCAAGATTGACGGATTGGAGGTATTGAAAAGGATTCGGGCGAACAAAAATAATGTCCCCGTACTGGTTCTGACCGCGAAGGATACGGTGGAAGATATTGTCAAGGGATTAGACTCGGGGTGCGATGATTATCTCACCAAGCCTTTCAATTTCATGGTCTTTTTGGCCAGAGTGCGTGCCTTACTGCGTCGTGAAAAAATAGAAAAGGAACCCCTTCTCAGGATCGCTGACCTTACCCTATCCCCGGTCACCCATAAGGTCACGAGGAGTGGGAGGGAAATAGAGCTCACCAGTAAGGAGTATGCGCTTTTGGAATATTTTGCGAGGAATCCGGATAAAGTGCTCACGAGGACAATGATTGCCGAACATGTCTGGGACTACCGTTTTGACTCAATGACCAATGTGGTCGATGTCTATGTCAATTACCTTCGAAAAAAGATCGATAAGGATTTCGAACCCAAATTGATCCATACCATTCGAGGGGTCGGTTACACCCTGTCTTCCGACAGGCCCTGACCGGAATGTGCTCCGCAAGTCCCGCCTTGTAGGCGGGGTCAAGGGGCACAATATGAATGAGAATACCTTACCGGGAAGCCTCGCCCTGTAGGCGCGGAGCTTCACCTAATAGGGTACAGGGCAGGCCCTGAACCTAATATGGTACAGGGCAGGCCCTGAACCTAAATATGGTACAGGGCAGGCAGGTCATGAGAAGGGGATAGATGCGTTTCAACAGTCTTCGATTTAAACTGACTCTCTGGTATGTCCTGATATTAGGAATCCTTTTGGTTTCTTTCAGTACCTTCTTATATTTTACGCTTTCAAAAAGCCTCCATCGTGACGTAGATAATAAATTGAGATCCCTGGCTGAATTGATCGCTTCAGAATCGGCTTCTCCTTTGTCAAAGTTTGGCTTCGGAAATCTCGACCGCGCGCTCGAAACATCGATGGATCTAAAACCGATGGGAAAATTTATCCAAGTTTTGGATGAGTCGGGCAACATCGGTCGGAAATCGGATAACTTGAGAAACGTTCAGCTTCCAATCAGTCTGACGGCGCTCAAGAATGCCTCCAGGGGCGCGATCACATTCGAGACGAATCATTCTTTTGGAAATGCGCCGCTGCGCGTCTTCACCTTCCCTGTTTTGGAAAATAATCATGTCACGAGAATTGTCCAAGTCGCCTCCTCCTTGGAGGACGTTGAGGATGCCCTTAATACCTTGTTCATCATTTTAGTGATCGCTGTCCCTCTCGCGCTTTTGGTAGCCAGTTTAGGAGGACAATTTCTCGCGAATAAAGCGCTGAGCCCTGTGGATCGGATTTCCAAGACGGCGCGGATGATCACCTCCCAAAACTTGAATCAGAGAATTGAGCCATCAAAGGTGAAAGACGAAATTTCAAGACTGATTGAGACTTTCAATGAGATGATTTCGCGACTGGATCAATCCTTTCGCCAAATCAAGCAGTTCAGCACAGATGCTTCTCATGAGTTGAAGACTCCATTAACAATTCTCAAGGGAGAAGTGGAGGTTGCCCTGCGGAAGGAGAGAAGTCCAGATGAATATGTCCAAATTTTAAAGAGTAATTTAGAAGAGGTCAACCGGATGTCACAAATCGTGGAAGACCTCCTCCTGCTTTCAAAAGCCGATAGTGGGGAGATCCGATTGAATCGGGAAGATGTTAATTTGACCGAGATATTGAACGAGGTGGTCGGCCAGATGAGAAGGGTGGCCCAATCTAAGAACCTTCGGCTCGAAACGTCGAATCATTATGAAGAGATCCATCTTTTTGGAGATCCGTTGCGAATTAGAGAACTCTTCTTAAATTTGATCGAGAACGGAATTAAGTACACAGAGGAAGGAGGATCCATCCATATCGGTCTCACAAAGGAAACGCATCTGCCTGATGGAAACCATTCAGGGGTAGCTAAAGGAGATCAAGCGGAATTCGCTAAGGTGATTGTCTCCGATACGGGGATTGGGATCGCAAAGGACGATCAGGAAAGGATATTCGACCGATTTTTTAGAGTAGATAAGGCCCGGTCAAGACAAGAAGGTGGAAGTGGTCTTGGACTGAGCATTTGCAAATGGATTGTGGAAGCACACAGAGGGGAAATCAAAGTCGAGAGCAACTTAGGAAAGGGAAGCCGTTTCATCGTTAAGTTACCCCTCTATTCTTGATGAATCCTCGAGGAAAGGGGGCGTAAGCTGGTTAAATCTCCTTCAGAGATTGGCTAAATCTTGACCAGAGGAGATATTTTTTTGCACTTTTTTGTCATGTGAAAAGTTCAGACAATGAAATACTATTGTAAATTCAAATAATTAAGAAATTGTCAAAAATTGGCACTTATTTTGCTTCATTCTACTGAAAATCTAATGTCTTTGGCGTATTAGGGAAATCCTTTCCCTTGGGGGATATCCGATTGTCAGAACGTCTCGGCGAACTACTCGTCAAGAAAAATTACATCACTCCCGACCAACTTAAAAAGGCGTTTGAAGAACAGAAACTAAAGGGCGGGCGTTTAGAATCGAGCCTCATCCGTATGGGGCTCGTCAAAGAAGACGACCTCCTCTCTCTCCTAAGCACCCATTATAGAGTCCCGTCCGTAAAGCTTTCCAAAATTGAAATCAATCCAAATGTCATAAAACTGATTCCCTCCGGCACCGCAAAGAAGTATTTTATCATTCCCATTAATCGAGTCGGCCCCAGATTGACGTTGGCCATGGCCGACCCCAGCAACATCGTTGTGATTGACGAAGTAAAATTCATGACCGGCTTCAATGTCGAGCCAGTGGTCGCTTCAGAGACGGAGATCATCGATGGGATCAAGAAATGTTATGGGGGGGTGGAGCTGTCGCTGGAAAAGGAACCGTCTCCTTCGATGCCGCTGATTACAGTCTTGAGGAGGATAAGGGAGGGCCTCTGAATGGCGGTTTGATGCTCGAGGATGACCTCGTCGACGTCGATGACTTTGATACCCTCGTCCATGG
>Ga0129298_10000720_pt1 | contig 13439 bp, 15 predicted proteins | sample I19B2metaG_FD_94707 | JGI IMG/M metagenome (GOLD analysis project Ga0129298, IMG submission 94707) | Lake sediment bacterial and archeal communities from Gulf of Boni, Indonesia to study Microbial Dark Matter (Phase II) - ​I19B2 metaG | ecosystem: Environmental > Aquatic > Freshwater > Lake >... | reverse complement strand
TATGGAGGGATATGATGAAGATCATTGAAGGCGAGCTTCAGGCAAAGGGTCTAAAATTTGGTATCGTCGTCAGCAGGTTTAATGATTTTATTACAAACAAGTTGCTTGATGGTGCTCTTGATGCCCTCTTGAGGCATGGGGCAAAAGAAGAGGACATAGATATAGTCAAAGTTCCAGGCTCTTTTGAGGTCCCTATGCTGGCCAGAAGATTGGCATTGAAAGGAACATATAATGCACTCATATGCCTCGGCACCATTATACGGGGCGCGACGCCACATTTCGAATATATTGCTGCAGAGGTATCAAAAGGCATTGCCTCAGCATCAATGGAGACAGGTCTTCCTATAGCCTTTGGCATCATAACCTCTGATACCATAGAGCAGGCTGTTGAGAGGGCTGGCACAAAGAACGGCAATAAGGGGTGGGATGCAGCAATAACAGCCATTGAAATGGCACAACTCCTTAAAAAGTTATGAGCGTAGAGCATAGAGCGCAGAGTTCGGAAAAAGCAGTTAGCGATCAGCGGTCAGTTGGTAATGCTTTACTAATAGGTAGCTCTTCACTCTTCACTCTTCACTCTTCACTTGTCACTGTCGCATGAAGCGTCGAAGGGCAAGAGAATATGCACTCCAGATACTATTCCAGATAGATTTTAAAGGAAAAGAGGTTAACAAAAAGGACATTGAAGATTTCTGGTCTGACAAACAAGAAAGTGAAGATGTTAAGAAGTTCGCAGAGGACCTTGTCAGGGGTACTATAAAAAGTCTGGATGATATAGACTCGAAGATTGAAAAGGTTGCAGAAAACTGGGTATTAAAGAGGATGGCTGCGGTAGACAGGAATATACTGAGATTTGCAGCATACGAAATCCTCTACCGGAATGATATCCCCTCTGCAGTTACCATAAACGAGGCATTAGAAATAGCGAAAAAATTCTCGTCCTCAGAAGCTGCTCCCTTCATCAATGGCATTCTCGACAGACTTGCAAAAGAAGTAGGTAAAACCTGATGCGTTATGCCGTCCTTTCTGATGTCCACTCAAACCTTGAGGCTCTTGAGGCCGTTCTGCATGATGTGGGAATCAGGAAGATTGAGGATATATTATTTCTTGGGGATGCAGTAGGATATGGCCCTAATCCGAATGAATGTATAGAGCTTCTCGTAAAAAACTGTAAAATCCTCCTTGCCGGAAACCACGATTGGGGAGTAATTGGACAAACAGATATCACATACTTTAATGAATATGCAAGAGCAGCCATAGAGTGGACAAGGGATGTGCTTACAGAAAAGAATCTCAAAACCCTTAAGTCCTTCCCTATTACAGAAGTGATCGAGAAGGGAGATATGCTTCTCGTGCATTCGACCCCGAAGGAGCCACAAGAGTGGCATTATCTCCTTACGCTCTGGGATGCAGAGATAAATTTCCACTACTTCAGCAAGAAATTCTGTTTCCTTGGTCACAGCCACTATCCTTTTATCATTGAGAGACTTCCGTCAGGAGAGCTTGTAACGTATAAAGAAAGGGCTCACAAAGGTCAGACAGGGAGATACATCATGAACGTGGGAAGCGTCGGGCAGCCGCGGGATGGAGACCCGAGAGCAGGCTATGCAATTGTTGATGATGAAAAGATGGAGATAATCAGGGTTTCCTATGACATCGAGGCTGCGCAGAAAAAGATGAGTAAAGCAGGTCTGCCTGCATTACTTATAGAAAGGCTTTCGAAAGGGGAATAAGGAAAACACTTTTTTAATTCGAATGAACTACATCCTGATAGAGTTTGATCATCTTGTCTGTATAGGCCTTGAAGGAAAAATTCTCGGCGAGTCTTCTTGCCTCTGAACTCATTCTTTGGTTTTCATCCTTGACCATAAGGAAAAGAATCTTTTCGGCTATTGTCTCTATATCCTCTGGTTTATCTATGACAAATCCCTGCAATCCATCCTTGATGATCTCAGAGGCTCCGCTCAGCCTTGTTGTTATAACGGGCAATCCACTCGCTAATGCCTCAAGATGGACATTACCAAAGGGTTCATACATAGTAGGGAAAACAAATATGTCAGAAGCAGCATAGTATTTATGGATTTCTTTCCGGGGCCCGCAGAAGATAACACGCTGCTTTTTGATAAATCTCTTCATTCTCTTTTCAGAACCTTTTCCCACGATCACAACCGTTATCGGTTCCGGAATTAATTCTACCGCCCTTAAAAGATATTCAACACCTTTCCTCTCAAATCCTGAGCCGACAAAAAGAACTACAAATTCATCTCTTTCTATTGAAAATGTCTTCCTCATTTCTTCCTGATAGAGTTTTCTGTTTTCAGGGTTAAATCTTTCAAGGTCGACACCGTTATAGATAACCTCTATATCCCTTTCATCTACACGGTAGTTTTCAATAATATTCCTTTTTACAAGCTCTGATATGGCAATTACCTTTTTAAATCTGTGGCCTCTGAAAATCAGTCTTTCCATGACGAGTATCAGCCAGTGGTAGGGGTTAAGGATAATTGACACCTTGCCCTGGAGACCAATCCTTTTCCATCGCTGTCTCAACCATTCAATATGACATCCATCCCCGGCTCGATATATGTCCTGATAAAGGGTCTTGTCGTGGCTCTGGATGATGTCAAAATTTTCGTGTTTCAGGATTCTATGCGTTGATAAGGCAAAAGTGAAGTCACGTAAAAAAGAGTTAAACGTGATAGCAGGAACTTTGTGGAAATGGATGTTCTCATATGGAGCACCTTCCCATTTTATGGCATATACATGAATCTCATGACCAGCATTAGCAAGTTGAGATATCAGGCTTTGAGAAAATCCCTCAGCACCTCCGTGGAAGACATATTTCTTTCTAATGATTGCGATTTTCATAGGCTACTGTTTTTGCAGCCATGCCAAGGCCAAGGATCACTGCAAGATATTGTAAGTAAAAATCCTCCAACATAGAGTGGATCAGATAATTCCCAACCAGTACGGAAATACATGCCACGAGGACATATGCCCGCAGTCCTGTTGCCTTACCTGCCTCTTTAGCAAAGAAATACAGTGCCCCGAATAAGACTGCCATATACGAAAGTAGACCTATGATACCCTGGTGAAACATGACCCTGAGAAAGGTGTTGTGAGGCTTAAATGGAGGAGGTTTTTTGTATGATGTCTTCCTGTATGGTTCCTCCTGGTAATAAATTTGTTTACCATAACCCCATCCTAACAGGGGTCTCTGCTGAAAAGCCTCCATAGCTGGCCCCCACACCTGTGTTCTGAAATTGAAGGTTGTTAAATCCTTCTGTATATTTCCTATTCTTTCTCTCAGGTGAGGGAAGGAAAAGGAGGAAATCACGCCTACCAGCAGTACAACCACAAATACATATGCCATTACTTTTTTCGCACTGTATCCCCTTATTTTTGCAAGATATCCGGTCCAGAGAAAGGTCATACTGAGAAAAGCCAAAAGACCTCCTCTGGATGTACTAAGAATAAGGGCGAGAATCGAGAAAAACATTGTAACACTGAGAATTATCTTTAACCATTTTCTCTTCCACAGGGAATAGAGAATAAATGAGAAGGGAAGAAAGGTATTCACATATATCGCAAATTTATTATGCCATCCACGAATAACCGGTGTATTGAGCCTTAGCAAAGGGGTATCGTAATAGATGTAACTGAAGTAGCCCATTGCAACGATGAAGATCATTGTGAAAAGCATGGCATAGATTGCCCTTCTAAGCTTTGTCTCATCAGATAAAACAGTAGCCATCATAGGGAAGAGTACAGCAAACTTAAGAGGCTCACCTTTTAGGCGATTCAAGGAATACATCGGGTCCATAGAGAAGAGTGAAGAGAGAAGTATGCTCAGGATGAATACAAGGGAGACTGCAAAGAGGGGATGTTTCAGAATATGAAGATTTTCCCTGAATTTCAGAGAGAGCAGCCAAAGGACAAAACTACCAAAAATCAAAATAGTCCTTATGGCTTCACCTTTAGAGAAATACATGATAATGATGTAGAAATAAAGACTGAACTCTATAACTTTGTCAATGAACTGATATCTTTTCAATCTTCCCTGACCTTCCTGTTGAGGATTTCCTCTACCGCAGCCCTGACCCTATCAACAGAGAGATTCTTAATACACCTAAATTCATACTGACAGTGCTTCCCCTTGCACTGCTCACAAGGAGCCTCACCCCGTAACACGATTGAGTCTTTTGAAAATGGATACCATCTCTTTTCGTCAGAGGGCCCAAAAAGGGCAACAACTGGAATTCCCACAGCTGCAGCAATATGCATGGGACCACTATCATTGCCTATATAAAGGGAGGAAATTTTGCAGAGGGAAATGAGTTCCCCAAGGGACAATTTGCCAGAAAGATCATAGGGGGAAGCCTTTGTCATTGCCTTTATTTCCTGCACATTACTTCTATCTTTCTCTCCTCCAACAAGTATGACGTCAAAGCCCTCTGATGATAACCAGTCACAAACTTCAGCAAATCCTGCTAAAGTCCACTGCTTATAGATTTTGCCTGCACCGGGGTGGACACAGATGACAGGTCTCATGAGTGTTATGCCTTCTTTTGCAAGAATTTTGTGCAATGACAATACAAGTTGCTGTGAACTGTGCAGATAGGGAATCTTTATATCAGTTTCTATTCCTAATGCTCGGATGATAGCCATGTACGTGTTCGCTCGGTGTACTCCCCTCGGAATTTCGACTTTCCAATTATAGAGGTAAGCCCTTTTTCCTGAGGCTTTCCCTACACGAAGAGACGCCCCTAAAAGGAAAGCCATGATAGATGAAGAATGCCGACCCTCAAGGTCTATGACTACATCAGGGGAGACCTTCCGAAGAAGCCTGAGAAAAGTGAGCATTATGCCTGTTCTTAGTAACGCTGAAAGATCATGGATTTTTTTTCTTGGATAGAGAATTAAACTCCGAGGCTCAATGATTGAGTCTACAATCTCCCTGTATGCTTCATCTATAACAAGGTAAAAAGCTTTCCCCCTCTCCTCAAAAAATTCTTTCGCTGCTACTATTGAGGGGAGTGAGACGACAAGATTCCCCATATGTTTGTCAGGCATCAGGACAAGCACTCTTTTCATATCCTTCAAATCAGAAGACATTCTGAACAATCTCCAGCATTTGCCTTATTCGTACTTCATAGGTATGTTCCTGTAAAACTTTGTTTCTTCCCGCTTCTGCAATGGTTCTGCGCAAATCTTCCTTCGGAAGATAGAAATTTATTTTGTCAATCATCTCATCCTCAGACCGAAAGGTCACAATCTCCTTGTCAGGTTCAAGGACCTCTTCTATCCCGTCAACATGCTGACAGAGGTAGAAAGCTCCGCAACCCACAGCGGTATACATCCGTGCACTCATGGATTTCCTTATATGTGGATGAGCATCAAAGGCAAGGAATATCTTTGATAATTGTGCAACCTTTGCATATTCCGATCCCCATATAAATTTCCCGCCATAGGTACTTCCTAATTTCCCGAAGATCAAAGGGATGGTAGATAATTTCCGTGGGATTTTTGGTCCCCACCACTTCAGATGAAATCCCTCGTTGATCACCCTTTCAAGGTATTTTTTTCTTGGCAGATACTGTGGTTTGGAGCCGAGATTCCCCACAAAACTTACATCTGCAGAGAAAGTCTTTACATCTTCAGGCTCAATGGATCCTATTTGAAAAAAAGATGGCTCGAATGCCTGCGTAAGCCAGAAAATATTTGGGTTTAGTTTTTTGAATTTATCCAAGAGCCCTTCTGACATGGTAAAAAAGATATCCGAGGCTTGAACATATGGATATAACCACTCAGGGATTATAGGGTCAGGATACCATTGTATTATCTTTGTAAACCTCTTTAATTCCAGAAAAATCTCAGCAGGTAGTTCAGCTTTTGTATAGAGGATAAAATTAGGTTTAAGTTCTTTTGTTAAATTTAATATAGTGTCTATAGGATTTGATATTAAAGCAGGATCAAAGGTAGTTACCTTGTAGCCATTCTTTTCAAAACCGGCTTTATAATACCAGCCACTATTCCATGGTTTTTTGAACCCGGTTATCAAAAGGATGCTGTTCTGTATCACAAAAGTCCTTTCCTGCCGAAATTATCAGGGATTATTGTAACTTTTTTAAAATTATCTTTATTCAATGATGCCAGATTATTTACTTTCAGAAGCTTACAAGCCGCTTTAAAGACATCTTGTGGTGTTATAGAATTAAGGCAGTGATTTCTCTCATGGCACATGACCACAGTTGGCCCGCACTTACAAACAGCCCTCAAAGACACTGAAAGAGAAGCACTGGGATGCCACGGTTTCCATCTCTCATAATCTCCAGGGCCGAAAATCGCTATCACGGGCCTGTTTAAATATGATGCAATATGTATAGGGCCAGAATCAACGCTTATCAAGAGCTCCGCGCGTTCAATAAGTGCGGAAAATTCTCCGAAAGTAGTTTGATTGACGAGAGAGAGAACTGGTTTTTTCATGTTTGCAAGTATTTCTCGGGATTGTTTTTCGGCCAACTCTCCCTGTCCTGCAAGTACAATTTTGACTCCTATGTTCTGGATCAACAGTTCACAAAGCGATGCAAAATACTTTGGTGCCCAGTTTCTTGAAGTTTTGCTTCCACTTGGCGAAATCACAACCAAAGGGCTTCTTGATTTAGGGCATAAAGATAAAACAGATTCCCTTTCATCTGCCGTAATCCAGAGGTTTGTATCTCTGAGGATGCTCCTATCTTGCCCTATAATGTCTAACAATCTCAGGTTACGATTCACTTCGTGTTCATTCTGTTTATATCTTTCGGTAACTGTAAAGAGCCTGTTATATTGCAAGCGATGTTTTAAACATATCCCTTTCAGCGACTCAGGTAGAACTCCTACGGCATATTTTATGTCCATCTGCTTTTTCAACCGAACCCAGGCAGAATCTTGAGATGATGTAAGCAATAAATCGAAAGTCCCTATGCCTCGCAGGAGATCCCTTTTGAAATCATCTACGAGGATATTTTCCGAATAAGGGATGCGGCGTGCTACCTCGAATCCTGCTCTACGGCAAAGAAGTATTATGTGAGACGTTGGGAACATGCGATGGATGCCTTCAATGGTGGGAAGGAAGGTCATCATATCCCCTAACTTCTGAGTTCGGACTATAAGAATTTTTTTAATCTGACCGCCCCTAACAGCGTTTTGTAGATTATCTTTCCCCTTAGACTTTTCTGACATATGTTCTAGTCAACATATCAACCTTTCTTTGTCTTTATTTTGAATCATGATAATGCATATGGAAAAAATGGCCCATATCATAACAGAGATAGTTATCATCTTTTTGGCAGAGATTATAGCAGAGTACCTTTGCGCCTGCTCCTGCCGCAACCAGGATAACGAGATTATCTTTGCTGATATGGTTGTCTTTTACAAGTCGAATAATTTTTTCCTGAGTTTCAGGCAGTACGCTGAAAAAATTTTTGTCAGGTATCGTTATAAAGTAAATTATTTTACTGTTATATTCTTTGCTAAACCATCGAAAATATTCCTCACTATTGTGGATCATAATGATATTTGTTACGTTTGCCCATAATTTCTCTATTTTATGCCTCTCCAGTCCAACCGGGCCTACTCTGAACATGTCTGTTTCGAGAAAAGGCATATCGATTTTATCCATACCGAGTCTCCAGAAGACGTATCGCATATATCTCCACATTCTATACTTGCGTTTTTGGGGAGTTGCCTTCAATTCTTGCACACTTTGTGTCAGATTCCAATTTGATAAACCAAGCAGGTAGTTACAATAAGGGTTATAGTCTTTTATAATTTTTATTAAGGCTTTTCGTAAATTTCTATCATATACTTGCGTAGCCCTATCAAATCCGACAAGTATGTCTGATTCTCCATCGCCAAATCTTATATACGATTTCTTAGTTTTCAATAACATCTTTAAGGACTCTTCGGCATTTAATGCATGGTAACGCAAATGCCCCCGGTAAAAAAAATTAAAAACATTGGTCAAAAAACGATTTAATCTGAAAATAAGCCTTTTCTTCTTTATGATTGGTTCTTTGGGTCTTTGATTTTTTATAATTTCCATCGCCGCTTTGTGTAATATTTTATCAATTTTAAAAGATGTTCTTCACTGCCGATGTCCAAATATTTTACGTAATGCTTGAACAAAGCCTTTTTTTCATTGTAATCAAGTGGAAGATCGGGATGATTCAGCCCTGCGAGATCTTTTGCAAGATTTCTAAGCCTGAGGAGTATATTTTTTCTTATGCTGTCAATGTCAACAAATCCGGATATCTCGCCGTTTTTTACAAATACATGGGAAAGGCGTAGATCCCCATACCAGTAGCCATACTTGTGTAGCTCAGCCAATTTCTCTAAAATGTTTGCATATACATCAAAGGGGAAGCTTTCTTTCCTGGTTATTAGTGCAGCATGGAGAGACTCTCCATCGATTCTTTCCATTATGTAGAAAAAACTTCTTCCTTTTTTTAGCATACCATAGGCAACTATCTTTGGGACTTTCATCCCTTTTGATAACAGCTTTTCTGAAAGGTGATAAATGGATTTAGCTTTATTGGTAAATATCGAAAATATTTTGTTTTTAAAAGTAAGGGGATGGAGAATTTTTATAAAGAGATCGCTTTTATCGTCATAAAATACTGTTGTTTTTTCCACCGTAGGGAAAAAGTAAAAACCTTTTTTATAAAAGAAGGGTGTTCTGTCAGAATGAAATGGAATTTTGGGAATGAGGTTGCTATTCTTCACAAAAGTATTGCTGCCCCTCATGGGTTTGAACATAAATGGATAATCATCCATAAGAAGACACAGTCTCTTAATGGAATCAAGCGCTGTCTCGGTAGCATGAAATACTGAAGCCTTGTTTTTTAAACAGTTCATTTACCTTTCTCAGATATCATGCATGCGCATTTTTTTGACAGTATGCCACCGGGGATATTTCTACCGAACGTGAAGGACATTTCTATAGAGGTTTTCGTTAAGGTCTATCATCCTGTCGAGAGAAAAATTCTGGATTACAGTGTATCTTGCATTCATGCCGAGATGTTTCCTCAGGTTTTTATCTTCTATAAGGGAAATAATTTTTTCAGCTAAATCATCTTGATCTTCGGCCCTGAAGAATAGGCCATTTATTCTGTCCACAATGAAATCTCTAAAGGTAGGGATATTTGAAACCACTACGGGTTTTTCCATTGCCATTGCCTCAATAAGGGATGTTCCAAGCCCTTCAATAATTGAAGGAAATACAAAAATATCAATAGACCTTAAAACCTCTGGCATGTCATCCCTGTGTCCGAGAAAAATCACTCTGTTTTTGAAATCTGTCTTTATAAATCCGAGGTATTTTTCTTTATAAGGAGGGAGAATTCTTGATGCAAAGACCAGATAAGAGGGATGTTTTTCGCATACAAGATTAAACGCTTTAAGCAAATAGTCCTGTCCTTTTACTCCTGTGAAACTGGAAGTATTGCCAATAACCATACTATCTGAAATGTCAAAATCTTTTCTGGAAAGTCCACTTACAACCTGAGGATCAAATCTGTTAATATCCACGCTGCTATGGATTACGTTCAGCTTACTATTTTTGATTCCTGACCTACCAAGCGCCCTTTTTATTTCATCTGATACGCAAACTATCGTGTCAGGAATGTGATAAATGAACTTTGTCAGAGGATCTTTCCCTATTTGGTATAGATTGTGCCTGAATCTTACAAGTCTTCTGCCGCTCAGTTTTGCAGCTAATCCTCCAGTCCAGCTATCTACCGAGCTGTGAGTGCAGACAATATCTACCTTTTCTTTTTTAATTATACCAATCAATTTCAGTATGGTTTGAACATATGCCTGCTTTACCATATTTACTTCATAGGTCTTTATACCTGCCTCTTTTGCCTTATGTGCAAGGATACTATCCCTGTGACATGCAATAATTATCTTATGGCCTCTTTTACTGAGACCGATTGCCTCAACTAACACTCTGTTCTGCTGACCTCCCCACTTTTTGAGCGATTCTGTATGAAGAATAACCATGATTTCAAAAATTTATTACTATCATATTTTTCTGAGAATAAAAAATCTATGGGTACAATTTATCTCGTTCAGAAAGGTTTTCTCTATAATAAAAACTTTTCAAACGCCTTCTTTATCCTTAAAAAAGACGCTTCTATTGATCTCCCAATAGTGTTGTCTACTGGTTATATCCCTTTTCATAAAGGGATTTTTGATAATGAGGAGACTATGGCCAATCAGAGGGGTTTCAATTTCAATTTTGAGATGTTCTCTCTTACGGGGAATAGAAATGATTACAGAGTTCTTGACTATCCTGTTAAATTCTTTTAGGACTCCTTTGAGTTCGCGGAATGGTATGTGCTCAAGTACCTGACAACAGAGGAGACAATCAAAACTTAAATCCCGAAACGGTAAGTGCCTTATATCACCAACGATATTTGGGAGGAGTTCTGGCTTTATATCAACGGTAAATATTTTTATTTGTGGATAAATAGTGGCAAGAGTATTTTCAACAATGCCGCTCCCCTTTCCGATGACAAGGAGACTTTTGGGATTCCTTGATATCGTTTCATTTATCTGATACCAGTAACTTAACCATCGCGATTTAGAGTTGTACTTAAGAGAGTCGAACATCTTTGATTCCCTCATGGTAGAGATCTTCGAGTTTGTCAATCATGCTTGTAAATGAATATGATGTTTCAATTAATTTTCTACCATTTTCCCCCAATTGCTTTGAAAATTCCCTTTTATGCAGCAATTGAATGACTGCGCGCGCAATTCCTTCAGGGTCTTTTGTTTGAGTGAGTATCCCTGTTTTCGCTTCAATTACTATCTCTTTCAATGGCGGAATATCAGATGCAACGACAGGCTTCTTCATTGCCATTGCTTGTAAAATAGTTTGTGGCACACCTTCGTTTGCATAAGATGGATGAACAAGGATATCTATAGACTTCAGTATGCTCACAATGTCCTCTCTATGTCCCAATAGATAAATCTTATCACCTATCCCTGTTTCTTCTATGGTCTTTTCAAGGGTTTTTCTATGAGGCCCTTCACCTGCTATTATAAATCTCACTTCAGGCATCTCTTTTAATATTAGAGGGACTGCCTTCACGAGGAAATCAAGACCTTTCCAGCTTCTAATAACAGATGCAGCGCCGATCAGTGGGGTTGATGGTTTAAGGTTGAGTTCTTCTCTTAGATCACTATGTGCCACTTCCGGATTAAACATATTGGTATCTACCCCTGTTGGAATAGATACAATCTTGTTAGGATTAAAATGATTAATATTAATCATCTGTTTTTTTATCGCCTCTCCCGTTGTAATGATAAGGTGTGGAAAAGAGTTATACAAGAACCTGGTTAATAAGTTTTTACCAATAGGCGTGGATAAATGTCTTGTCCTGATGGTAAGGGGTTTGTTTTTGGCAAGTCGGGCTGCCGGAAGGGCAAGCCAGCTGTCCTTTGAACTGTGAGTATTTACAATATCTATTCCCATGGACTCTATAAATCGTTTTAGCTCAAAGAGTATCTTAAAGAATTTTCTCCTCTTAAATCTTATGGCTCTTGTATGGAATCCCTCTTCCGTGGCCCGTTTCAACAGCTGGCTTCCAGGTGATGCAAGGATAAAGACTTTGTGTCCTCTTGCCCTTATCCCTTTGGCCTCTTTAAGAATCCTAATCTCTTGCCCACCCCATCCGGTTGATGCCTCTGTATGAAGAATCCTCATTTTATTTAAAAATCTTCAGATAAGCCTTACTTAACCAATCCCTCGAATGGATAAACAATTTTTTCCTAAGTGTTAAAGTGCTTATATTTCCAATTGCAAGGCGCCTGACTCTCCATTGTTCTGTTACCGGTACGTTAGTACCCTTTTCTGTTGTAAATAAAAGTTCATAGCCTGAAGAACTTGCTGAATCAATGTAATCTTTATTATACATGCCCCAGGGCCAGCACAATGCATTGCATTTCTTATCAAGTCTCTTCTCTATCGTTTCTTTTGATAACTTTAGGTCTTGATTAAGGGCATCCAGCTTCATTTTATGGTCGTTATATAATTTATCCCATCTTATATGTGCGTGTGTGTGTGACTGGACATCTATGAGGCCAGAATTTTCCATTTCTCTGAGTTCTTCCCATGAAAGCATAACCTCTGAGGCAAGACCTGCTTCGATCATTTTCTGGCATTCTTTATGAGAAGGTAGAAATGAAGGAATACTCTCGTCAGTTCGTTGTCTCCTTCCCTTCTCTGCTATCAGGGATGTGATTACGAATACTACAGCCTTAAATCCATATTTTTTCAGTATTGGAAAGGCATAAACCCAGTTGTCAAGCCATCCGTCATCAAATGTTATCATAACAGGCCTTTTAGGTGGCATGTGATGACCATTGAATATTTTTAGAAGATCCCCTGTTTGAAGTGCGGTAAAACCATGTTCATTCAGATATCTTATATGGTTTTCGAATATCTGAGGTTTTACATTTATAAAATGCCCATCTTTATTAACATGATGATATGTCAAAACAGGGACACTAAAACTTTTTTTATTCATACTTGAATTCAGTTATAAGAATTATAGGGCATATCTTCTGGAATTGTCACGAATACCTTCAGAAGTCATCTTAGAGAAATTAAACCTTATTGACCTGCTAAATCGTAACTTCTATAATATCTCATAGTTGAGACCTCTATGTAACTGTCTCTATTTTATACCAATAGTAGTTATAATACTAAAATTCAAATTGTTGTGAGGTTATTGCCTCACAACATCAAGATTCCGCAATACCACATGTTGGTCACCCTGCTTTTTAGCGAGATGGGTATATAAATACCTTTTACCGAAAAAGCCACTTCTGTCCGGGTTGCAGGCGATTCTGTATTGTGCACCAGAGGCAAATGAGATGAATGCAGCCCTGTCACCGCTTGTGAGGTCAACGACCATATCAAAACTCTTTATTCGTATCTTTTTGAGAAAGGATAATTCTTTTATATATTTTTGTATAGGATTCATCTTTTTAATATTCCTATCAAAGATTATTATCTCATTGATGAGATGGTTACCGCTCAGCGCTTCTTCTGTCCCTGAATTGACAAGAGCTGAGATATATGCATCTGGAAAATTCTCTCTTAATGCTCTAAAGACAGGGACAGTTAGAATGACATCTCCGATATGGCGCAATTTTATTACAAGGATCTTTTTAATATTCCTGAAATACAAGTCCTTCATAAATTATGATGAACAAGGAAATTCTGCATGATTTAAGTCTCTTCAGCCTTTCTCAGTCAACCGTTAACCCTGTGTGGTAATTGAAAAATTGTAACTTTTTGCTCTCCCTGTGTCAATGAATCGAATTGGGCTATGTCAAGGCAAAATGAAAATGTCTGGTTTTCGGCAAAATGAAAATGTCTGGTTCTC
>Ga0129298_10000719_pt1 | contig 13443 bp, 11 predicted proteins | sample I19B2metaG_FD_94707 | JGI IMG/M metagenome (GOLD analysis project Ga0129298, IMG submission 94707) | Lake sediment bacterial and archeal communities from Gulf of Boni, Indonesia to study Microbial Dark Matter (Phase II) - ​I19B2 metaG | ecosystem: Environmental > Aquatic > Freshwater > Lake >... | reverse complement strand
GATCATGTCGCTCACCGCGCCATCCTGTTTGAGTTCGCCGTCGAGGAAAGTTCGCACGCGGAAGGTCCGGGGGTCGGCGCTCGCGCGCGCCAAGGGCTTTGACACATTCTGCCCGGTGGGACCGTGGATCGTACCGCGCGCGAGCGCCGACCCCCGGACCTTCCGCGTGCGAACTTTCCTCGACGGCGAACTCAAACAGGATGGCGCGGTGAGCGACATGATCTTCCCCATCCCGGCGATCATTGAACACATCACCACGTTTATGACGCTCGAGCCGGGCGATCTTGTCGCCACCGGCACGCCTCCCGGTGTCGGCCCGATGCTGCCTGGCTCGACGGTGCGGGTCGAGATCGAAGGAATCGGCGCGCTGGAGAACCCCGTCGTCCGCGCCTGATCGCCGGATCTACTCGATGATGATCACTGGGTCGTCGGTGACCACCGCGCCGTTCGCGTAGGCGGCCACGAAGTACTTGTAGACGCCGGCCCCGGCGTCGCCCCGGACCTTCATCCGCAGCGCGCCTTTGTCCGACCCGCCCTTGCGGCGGTCGCAGGGAGAAACGCCCTGGAATTCCACCGCGAAGGGGAAATCGCTCTTCCAGTGGATCTGGTCTCCGCGCGCCACTTCCAGAGTCGCGTTCGAGTAGCCGAGCACTCCCGGCCTCTCAAGAAAAACCGTCACTTCGTGCGTCTTGACCTCATTCATTTCGACACCCCCTCGACGGTCTGTCCGCCTCGCTTGCCGTTTCCGGCAGGCGCGGGCAGGCCTGCCGCTTCGACATCATACCGCGGGTCGTTGCGCAAAGCTCGGAGGTCCGGATGCCGGCGCACTTCCTCCGTTGAGTAGCCCCCGCGCACCGCGCTCCGCAGCGACGCCAGCGCCTCGCCGCGCCTGCCTGCAAGTTCATACGCCAGCGCGCACCGGAAGAGAACGCCCACGCTGGCGGGCGCGCGCCGCTCGGCTTCGTGCGCTTCCGCGACCGCCCGGGACCGCTGTCCGAGCCCCGCATGGTACATCGCCAGGTCCGCGTGCAGCTCGGCGTCGCCCTCATTCACCGCAAGCTGCCTCCATGCCAGGTCGCTCGCCTTGCCGTAAGCCTCCCTGGCCGCCTCCGCGCTCCCCGGCAAGCGCCGCCGGACATCGCCCAGATTCCCCCACACCTGATGGTCCCCGGGCCGCAACTCAACGGCCTTTTCCATCATCGACGCAGCTTCCCGATACCTCCCCTGGAAATAGTACGCGGTACCCAGGTTGGAATACGCCGCCGCAGTGGGCTTGATGCCGATGGACCGCTCGAGCAGGGAAGCCGCCCTCTCGTAGCGTCCCATCATCACGTACAGCCCGCCCAGGTTACTGTAGCCGCGCGCATTATCCGGCGTGAGCCTGATGACCTCCGCGAAACATGTTTCCGCATCCGCGTACCGGCCCCTCTGCCAGTAGAAGCGCCCCAAGCTGTTGTGCGCCGCCCAGTCGCGCGGCCGGAATTCGATGGCCTTCCGGAACGCCGACTCGGCTTCCTGGTGGCGGCCCGAAATTTCAAGAGCATTCCCCAATTCCCGGTACGCATCCGCATTCAGTGGATCGACGGCCAGCACCCGCTCAAACTCGCGGATCGCTTCGGCGTGGCGCCCTGTGTCCGCATGAATCAGCCCAAGCGTGAAATGGACCGGCCCCAGGTTGGCCCCAAGATCGATCGCCCGCCGGCAGTTCTCCCCAGCCGGCTCGATCCACTGTGCCTCCTTGGTGAGCTTGTACTTGCGCCAATAGGCCTCTCCGAGACCGGCATGGGCCAGGGCGTAATTCGGCTGCTCGCGGAGGGCCCGGCCGAACAAGGCGATCGCCCGGTCCAGGTTCTCCGCGTCCTCGTACCGTAGTAGCCGCCCGCGCCCCTCCAGATACAGGTCATAGGCTGCGGGCGGCTTGCCGGCGACAGGAACCTCGCTCCAGATTATCGACGGAACGCCCACCGCTGTGCCGATCGCAGCCACCGCCGACAGGACCGAGATCCACAGCCAGGGCCGCCGGCCGGCGCGGAACGGGACGACTCTGGTACCCGTCAACGGCTGCGTGACTGCGCTGGTGACTGCATCCAATCCCTTGGCCGAGCAGGCGGCAACTCGAAGATCCGCCAGCATCTCCCCCATGTTCTGGTAACGGTGTTCCTTGTCCTTCTCCAGCGCCTTTCGTACGATCCGGTCGAACTCCTCCGGCAGATCGGCGCGGGCCTCGCGCAAACTCGGCGTCGTTGCGTTCAGGATCTTCGAGAGGATCGCTGCTTCGTGCGGGCCGCGGAACGGCAGGTTGCCCGTGGCCATCTCATACAGCACCACGCCCAGCGAGAAGATGTCCGAGCGGTGATCGACGGCCGCCCCCGTGGCCTGTTCCGGCGACATGTAGGCGACCGTGCCGAGAACGTTCCCGTTCCCGGTGACTTCGGAAACGCCCGGATGCTTGGCTAGGCCGAAATCCGTCAGCTTGACCGCGCCGTCGGCCGCCAGCATGACGTTGTCTGTCTTGACGTCGCGATGCACGATGCCCCGCTGGTGCGCGTGGTCGAGCGCCTCGGCGATGCCGGCGGCGAATTCCATCAGCCGGCGGGCCGGCAACTGCTCGCCTCGGCTGGCCAGGTTCCGCACCAGGGCGCGCACGGTGCCCCCCGGCAGGTACTCCAGAGCGAGAAAAATCTCTCCGCCCGACTCCCCCAACTCGTAGATCGTCGCGATGTGCGGATGATTCAACGCCGATATGGCGCGCGCCTCACGACGGAAGCGGGCCACCGCGTCGGTCGAGTCAAGCAGGTGATGCGGCAGGAACTTCAGCGCCACCTCCCGGTCCAGCCGGAGGTCCTGCGCCTTGTACACCACCCCCATCCCGCCCTGGCCGATTCGCTCCAGAACGCGGTAGTGGGAAATGACCCGCCGGCCGCCGGGTAGACGTGGGCTGCGGCCGCGGCGCCGCGGCGTCGCCCCCGCGTCGGAGCCCAGTGCCTGGGTCGAGACAACCCCCGTGCCTGCGGCCAATTCGCCCATACACCTGGATAGTGATATTCAGGCGTACAGCGTTTCGCGTACCCCCAGGTTCAATCCGGGGGGTAGTACCTGGCCAACCCGCCCCAGTGGACCATCTGCCGAACTCCGCACCATAAACGGGCTGCCGGCCCGAACGCGCAGTGTATAATTGTACCGATTACCTTAAGTTCTTCCGCTGGAACAAGTAGCACGTGTATCGAGCGCGCAGCAAAGCGCCGCTGGTCACCCTGGCAACCCGGGGGAGCCGGGCCAAACCGCTGAAACCGAGGCGACGACCGTGAAGATCTTTCTGGATACCGCCAACCTGGACGAATTGAAAAAAGCGGCGGCATGGGGCGTGGTGGACGGTGTCACCACGAACCCTTCGCTGATCGCCAAAGAGGGGAACCGGATCGAGGACCAGATCCGGCGCATCTGTGACATCATCGACGGCGACATCAGCGCTGAGGTTGTTGCCACCGAGGCGGCCGAGATGGTGAGAGAGGCCCGCCAACTGGCCGCCATCCACCAGAACGTCGTGGTGAAGGTGCCGCTCACCCGGGATGGGATCGCCGCTGCCTCCACTCTCAGCAGAGAGGGCATTCGCCTGAACGTGACCCTCTGCTTCTCACCGGGCCAGGCGCTCCTCGCGGCCAAGGCCGGCGCTTACATCGTCAGCCCGTTCGTCGGCAGGCTGGACGACATCAGCCACGTCGGCATGGACCTGATCCGCGTCATCGCTTCCCTCTACCGCACGCACAACTTCAAAACGCAGGTACTGGCGGCTTCATTGCGCTCGCCGATCCACGTGGTCGAAGCGGCGCTGGCCGGCGCCCATATCGCCACCCTGCCCTTCAAGGTCCTCGACATGTTGTTCAACCATCCGCTGACGGACAAGGGCCTGGAGCAATTCCTCAAGGACTGGGGCAGGGTATTCCAGGAGACGCCCGTCGGCGCCTGAGCGGAAACTCATCGCGGTCCATGAACGCCATTGCGGACGTTGCCACGCTGGCCTTGGGAGGCCTGCTCCTTCTTGCCGCGCTCCTGACAGCGCTCGGCGCCGTCCTCGGCGACCGAACCGACCCCGGCCTGCGCGAGCGCCGGCGCCGTCTGGGAGTCCATGCCCGCGGCCGCACGGCGGATGCGATGATCACGGAGACCCGCGACGACCTGCTCTTTTACAGCTACACCGTGCGGGGGGTTCAGTATACGGCCTCGCAAGACGTCTCCAGCTTGCGCGCGTCTCTTCCTCAGGATCTTTCTTTGCTGGTCGGTCCGGCGATTCTCAAGTACGCTCCGGACAATCCGGCCAACTCGATACTCATCTGTGAAGAGTGGTCCGGCTTCGAGCTTCGCCGGGCCCCGTCTTTGTAGTCAACTTCACTAAGGAGAGCAGTCCCAACATGATTCGGCAACTGGCAACTTGGAAGATGGCCGCCACCGTGGTCGCGGCGGCCGCGTTGTTCGGCACGGGCATTCTGGTGGGTGCCAACAAATACGGCAAGCCCGCCACCGTCCTGCACGTCGTGACGGTGAAGTGGACGGCGGAGGCCACCCCCGAGCAGCGGCAGGCGGCCATCGAAGGCGTCGAGAGGATGGCGGTGGACATCCCTGGCATCAAGAACATCTGGCTGAAGCCCGTGCGCGTCCAGCCGAGGGATTACAACGCGGTGTTCGCGATCGAGTTTGAAGACCAGGCGGCCGCCGACCGCTACGCCAAGCATCCGGCCCACGACGCCTGGAACAAGATCTACCTCCCGATCCGCGCTGAGAGCCGCAGCCAGCAGGTCACCAACTGACCCGCTGCGGGCGCGGATCCAAGAAACAGATCGAGCCGCCGGTCAGGATGCCGGCCGGCGGCTATACGCGCTGAACATTTTCGGCCTGCAAACCCTTCGGGCCCTGCGTGACCTCAAACTCCACATCCGTACCGTTGTCCAGCGTCCGGTAACCCTCCATCTGGATCGCGGTATGATGCACGAAAACGTCCTCGCCGGTGGAGCGCTGGATGAAGCCGTAGCCCTTGGCGGCGTTGAACCACTTCACCTTGCCTCTTTCCTTCACTACCTCATCTCCTGCTGACGACATCGCCTGAACGGCCTCCGAGATTCTCTCAGAAGGTCGTCGCTTAGGTCAAGAGAGAGAATTGTTCAACGGTTCAACTCGTCCAATGCCTCCTCTGGGCGAGGAATCGTCGTCGTGCCGGCTGCCGGCTTGACACTTCTTAACATTCCTTTGCCGCCTCTTAACGCTCTGTTGCTCCGTTTCTGTCGTCATCAGAGGTGATGACATGTAAGGCACTGGCTACTTTCGTGGTGCAGGTTGCCGGACTTGCTGGCCTTCTTGCGCAGTCCACAGGGACCGGGTCGATTGTAGGTACGGTGTCGGCGATTCGGACCGAGTCGGCGGAAATGGACGTGCGGCCGGACCAAGGTGATGTCGTGGTCGTGAGATTCAGCCTAGACACGTTGGTGCAGCGAATCGCGCCGGGCGAGAAAGATCTGAAGAAAGCGGAACTCATGCAGGTCACGGAGATGGCCTTCAGCGACCGGGTGTTGGTCAGTCTTGTGCCGGGAACGAACGAGGCGCGGCGCATCGTGGTGATGAGGGCGGCCGACATCGAGAAGAAACGGCAGGCCGAGCGGCAAGATTGGCTGCGGCGCGGCGTCTTCGGCGTCGTGACGTCCGTCAAAGGAAATGAAATCGCCCTAAGAACACGGTCTTCTCAGGGAGACGTGAACTCAACTGTTGGGACCACTGACAGGACGGTGTTTCGCAGGTACGCTCCGGGCTCGGTTCGGTTCTCCGACGCCGTCTTGAGCAGTCTTTCGGAGATCCGGACCGGCGACCAGCTTCGAGGGCGTGGGCAGAAGAGCCCGGACGGTCTCCGGCTGGAGGCCGAGGAAGTTGTGTTCGGGACGTTCGTCACCCTGGCGGGAAAGGTTACGGCAGTGGACGCCGGAGCCAGTGCGGTGACGGTCAAGAATCTGGAAACCAACAAGCTGCTAGTGGTGAAGCTCACGGTGGACTCACAAATCAAACGCATGCCCTCGCTGCCGGCATTGATGATCGGCGCCCGGACCGGCAGGGCGCCGGCCGCGGGGCCCAGTCCCTGGGGGACGGGACCAGGTCCGACGGGACCTGGTGGCCGGGCCGCCACCGTAACGGAAGCCAGCGCCGGCGGGCCTTTTGACTTCTCCCAGATACTCGAGCGGATGCCCGCCGGCACGCTGGCTGATCTCAAGGAGGGTGAAACAGTGGTCTTCTCCAGCGCAGGCGGGCCATCCAGCGGACAGGTCACGGCCATCATGCTCGTCGCGAACGCCGAGATGCTGCTCCAGATGGCGACCCGCCAATCCGGCGGCTCTCGGCCCTCGGATTCCGGAATGCTGAACGGCGCCGGAGGGATCTTTGGAGGTTTGGCCGGTCTGGACATGTCGGCCATGATCCCCTGACCGGCGGCTGCGAAGGAAGGCTTTCTAATGAACAGAGTTTGGCTTGTTTGTGCGGTGGCAGTTTGCAGCCCTCTCGGCGCGCTGTGGGCACAGCCGGAAAGGGCGAGTTTGCGCGGAACGGTTACTGACCCTTCCGGCGCCTCCGTGCCGGGGGCTCTGGTGCAGTTGCGCGGACCCGGAGGAGAGCGCCGCGCGACTGCCAACACCCTCGGGCAGTACGTGTTTCCCTCGCTCGAACCCGGCAAGTATCTCGTGCGTTTCATCGCCAAGGGCTTCAGCGTCAGTCAGCAACATGATCTCGAGATCTCCGGCGCGGCGACACTCGACGTCCAGTTGACGATCGAGACCCAGACGCAGGTGGTGAACGTGGAGGACGAAGCCGGCAAAGTCTCCACGGATGCCGGCTCGAACGCGAGCGCGCTGGTGCTCGGCGAGAAGGAACTCGCCGCGCTCTCGGACGATCCCGATGAGCTGGAGCAGCAATTACAGGCGATGGCCGGCCCGGCGGCAGGGCCCAGCGGCGGGCAAATCTACATCGACGGATTCTCCGGCGGACGTCTGCCGCCCAAGTCTTCCATCCGCGAAGTGCGTATCAATACCAACCCTTACTCCACTGAGTTCGACCGTCCTGGATTCGGGCGGATCGAGATCTTCACCAAGCCGGGCGGCGACACGATTCGCGGCCAGATCTTCGTCCAGTACAACGACGAGGCGCTCAACTCGCGCAGCCCGCTACTGTTGCAGTCCAAGCGCCCTCCCTACAGCCAGCGCTTTGTGGGATTCAATCTGACCGGGCCCCTCGTAAAACAGAAGGCTTCCTTCGGCTTTGACTTCGAACGCCGCGCGATCGACGAAAATGCGTTCATCCTGGCGACCACGCTCGACGATCAGCTTAATCCGCTGAGCGTCAACAAAGCGATCCTGACGCCACAGGTCAGAACCACGTTCGGCCCGCGTCTGGATTGGGCGTTGAATTCCAACAACACGCTGGTGTTTCGCTACCAGAATGGCCGGTCCTCCCAGGAAAACGAAGGTGTCGGCAACTACGGGCTGGAATCTCGAGCTTACAACCAGACGGATTCGGATCACGCGTTTCAGGTCACCGAGACAGCGGTCCTGGGCACGAGTGCCATCAATGAGACCCGGTTCCAGTTTCTGCGATCCGCGCTGTTGAGGACTGGAGACAATACCACGCCGGCGCTCAGCGTACAGGGTGCGTTCGATGGCGGCGGAGCCCAGATCGGCGATTCCGGGAACATCTCGAGCCGTTGGGAGCTCAGCAACATGACCACCCTCACTCACGGGACGCACACATTCAAGTGGGGTGCGCGTCTGCGAGGCTCGAATCTGGACGATACTTCGGTGGTCAACTTCGGCGGAACATACACCTTCTTCGGCGGGATGGGGCCGCTGCTCGATGCCGCCAACCAGCCGGTCTCCGGAACATCGGTTCAGCTTTCCGCCCTGGAGCGTTATCGCCGGACGCTCTTGTTCCTACAGGCCGGCTACACCCCTGAGCAGATCCGGGCGCTCGGTGGCGGCGCTTCGCAGTTCAGCATGAGCGCCGGCACGCCGGCCATATCGGTGGGGCAATTCGACGCCGGCATGTTCGTCAACGACGATTGGCGGATCAAGCCCAGCTTGACGCTCAGTTACGGCTTGCGTTACGAGACACAAACGAACATCAGTGACTACGGCAACTGGGCGCCCCGCCTCGGCATCGCCTGGGGCATCGACGGCCGCGGAGGAAAGCAGGCGAAGACAGTGCTGCGAGCGGGCTTGGGGGCGTTTTACGACCGGATCGCGGAGAGTACCATCTTGCAGGCGCGGCGCTTTAATGGGGAGGCGCAACAGTCCTACTTGATCCTCAATCCGGACTTCTTCCCGCTGATCCCATCCGCGGACGTTCTGGCCTCCGCCAGGCAGCCCCAGCAACTCCAAGTCCTCGACAGCCACCTGCAGGCCCCGCGTATCTACCAGGCCAGCGCCGGCATCGAGCGGCAGATGAACCAGTACGCCCGGCTCAGTGTACAGTATGTCAGCAGTCGCGGCGTTCACATGGTCCGTTCGCGCAATATCAACACGCCGATCGGCGGCGTGTATCCGTTCGGCGACACGCTGTTGCGCATCCTCACCGAGAGCACCGGCTTCAGTCGGACTAACCAGCTCATCGTCAGCCCGCACGTCAACTACAAGAAGATCTTCCTGTTTGGCTTCTATGCGCTTGGCTATGGCCGGACGGACAGCGAGGGATCGCCGGCTGATCCATACAACTTGCGGGCCGAGTGGGGGCCTTCGTCGTTCGGCGACGTTCGCCACCGGGTGCTGATCGGGACCAGCCTGCCGCTCCTGTGGAAGTTCAGCATCAGCCCGTTTTTTGTGGCCAGCAGCGGCTCGCCGTACAACATCACCACCGGGCTGGACACCAACGGCGACGGGTTCACCGCGGAGCGGCCGGCGCTGTTGAGCGGGATCGGGGCGGAAGCGTGCCAGGGGGCCGGTCTGGTTTACGCCCCAGGCTTTGGGTGCTTCAACCTCACGCCCTCGCCGGTGACGGCGATCTACCGAAATTACGGTCGAGGGCCGGCGAACGTCAATCTGAACTTGCGCTTGGCCAGGACGTGGTCGTTCGGCGGGACGGGCGAGTCGGGACTGGCTGAAGGCGGACCTCCGCCGGGCATGGGCGAGCTGCGCGGCCCAAGTGGTCCGCCTCCCGGCGGCCCGCCGCCTGGCGGCCCGGGGGGGTTCGGCGGGCGCGGAGGGCCGGGCGGGATGTTCGGCGGCTCGAGCGGCAAGAAATACAACCTGACGCTGAGCATCTCCGCGCGGAACATTCTCAACCACGCCAACTATGCAGCCCCAAGCGGCGACCTCTCGTCGCCCTTCTTCGGCGAGTACCGGGGTCTGGCCGGCTTCGGCCCGTTCGGCTCACCGAGTACTTATAACCGCAAGATCGACGTGCAGTTGCGATTCACATTCTGAAGCCGTCGACGACTCGAGAAAGGAGGGACATTTGGCGATGATCACCAGAAGAAATCTCGTGACCGTCATCCCGGCGCAGTTGGGCGCGGTGATCGCCTCGGGCTATGCGCCGGGCGAGTTTTGGAACGAGAAAGAACCCAAAGAGTGGTCCGAGAAGGAGCGGAAGCGGCTGCTTACCAAGTCTCCATGGGCGAAGGAAGTAACCGTCGAGTCCGACTTCAGTAGCATTGGCAACCGTGGAAGTGGAACGGGATGGCCCGGAGGGATGGGCGGCCCCGGGATGGGTGGTCCCGGCATGGGCGGCGGTGCCACGGGCGGTCGTGGCGGAATGGGAGGACCTGGAGGCATGGGCGGTCCCGGGATCGGGGGGCCGGGTGGTGGCATGGGTGGGCCTGAAGGCGGATTTCCGCAGCTCAAGGCGTTGATTCGCTGGGAAACGGCCCTGCCCATCCGCGAAGCCGCCGGTAGGCGACTCCCGCCCGAGGCCGAAGGTTACTATCTCCTGAGCTTCACGGGTCTGCCCATGATGGGAAGCCGTTCCCGGACCGATGCCGAACAGCCAGCGTCGGACCGCCGGGAACGAATGACGGCGCGTGTGAAGGAAACCTCGGAACTCCAGCGGAAAGGGATGGACCCGATCGCGCCCGACCGAGTGGCGGTAATGGAGCAGGAGGAGGGGTGGCTGCTTTTTTTCCCGCACGGCGCCAATCCTATTCAACTGGCAGAAAAGGAAGTTATCTTCAGGACCAGGATGGGACCTTTCGAGCTCAAGACCAAATTCACGTTGAAGGACATGGTCTACCGCGGCCAGTTGACGTTGTGAGACACAAACGCAGCGCGTGAGGCCATCACCGCGACTCCGCACGGACCGTGCCGGCTGCTGCTGGAGGAAGACGGTGGACAACAGGGGCCGCGCGCTTCTTCATGGAGAAAACCGATAACCCACGCCGCGGACGGTGCGAATGTGTTTCGGGTTTTGCGGACTGTCCTCGAGTTTCTGGCGCAGCCAGGCCACGTGGACGTCGATGGTTCTTGACGAGACGCCGGACTGATATTCCCACACGTTCTCCAGCAGTTCGTCCCGAGAGACAACGGTGCCGCGATGGTCGACGAGGTACCGCAGAAGCTGGAGCTCTTTCCCCGCGAGGCTGATGGGCATCCCGGCTTTTCGAACTTCGCCCCTTTCGAAATCCACGTCCACGTCGGCGAAATGGAAATGGAAAACGGGCTTGAGTCTCTGTTTCTTTACCCGGCGCAGCAAGGCTTCGATTCTCGCCAGCAATTCGGGAGGCTCGAAAGGCTTGGACACGTAATCGTCCGCTCCCAGCTTCAACCCGACCACACGGTCCACGAGCTGGGTTTTCGCGGTCAGCATAAGCACAGCTACATCCCTTCCCTGCTGCCTCAGTTCGCGGCAGACCTCGAATCCGTTCTTGCCGGGGAGCATGACATCGAGAATGATAAGGTCAAAATCCCTCTCGAGCGCCTTGGCAAGACCCGTCGGCCCGTCCATAGCAGTCTCGACCTTGTAGCCCTCGGCCGACAGCAGGTCGGACACGGTGAGACTGAGGCCCGGCTCATCCTCCACCAACAGAATCCGTGGCTCCATACGATGTTCCCGAGATAGGGCGTCTGGTCAGCTTCTCACTGTCTTGCTTGAGATGGAAGACAACCTGCATCTCCCGACGTTTGAGAGGAGGCTTTCCACCTTCCAGTCACATCCGAGGCCAAGGCGAAACATGTCATGTCAGGCCTTTCTCCCTTGCTGCCTCCCGATTCAGAGAATCATCATCGCCGTCAGTTCTCCCGTGGGCAGGCACGAACTCACTCTGGTTGCCCGCCGGCGCCGCCGGAATCCTGACCACGAATTCCGAACCTTTCATCGGCTCGCTTCTTACCGCGATCGTTCCGCCATGCGCCTCGACAATCCGCTTCACCAGGTTCAAGCCAAGGCCAGTACCGTGGATCTGGTCCTGAATGGCGCGCTTCCCGCGAAAAAATGGCTCGAAGATGTGCTCCTGCTCATCCGCCGGGATGCCAGGCCCGCGGTCCGCGATACGGATTTCAACCGTCGGTCCATTCTGCTCCGGGACGGTGGTAGCAAAGATCCCGATCCAGTTGCCGCCTTTGGCTCCATACTTGAGGGCATTGTTGATGAGGTTCTGAAGGGCATGCTCTAGCGCCATCGAGTCTCCCAGGATGGAGGGCAGGCCAGGTGGAATTCGCTTCTCGACAACGCACCGCGATCCCTCCAGCAGCCCCTTGCTGGCAAGCAGCGCGCTGTCGACCACGGCTTCCACCGACAGCGGACCGCGCTCTTGCAGCACGCGCCCTGCCTGCGCACCGGTGAACCGGAGAACCTGTTCCACAATGGCCGTCAGCTTCTCGCTTTCCTCCTGAATCAGCGCTCCATATCGTTCCACTTGAGTGGGGTTGGCGGCCAGTTTCCCCCGCAGGTTGTAGGCAGCCGTGCGAATAACGGTGAGCGGCGTGCGAAGCTCATGAGAAACACCAGCGACGAAGTCCATTTGAAGCTGGGCCAGCCTGTGGGCCTGCCGCGTGAAGCGGACCAGCGCGGCGGCGGCGGCGAGAATCAAGAGAAGGATCCCTGCGGACACGGCGAGGTTTCGCTGTCGCGCACGCTCGACGATGGTTTCGAGCGAGCCGGACCGGTGACGAACCGACAGCAACCACCGCCCCCGGCCGGAATCGGGAGGCGGAGCCGCCGGAGGCCGGCCCGGCCCCGGACCTCGGCCGAAGGCTGCGCGGCGCAGGATCATGTCAAAGCGCGGATCAAAGAAAGCGACATAGGCATCCGCACTGCTGCCGATGCTCTGTTTCTGATTCGAGTCTGATTGATAGATTATGATCGATGGGTTGGTTCTTACTGTGATTGCCGCCTGATAGTCTGACTTCACGCCTCCCAGGTGCCGCCCGAGCAGTTCCGGAAAAAGCGTGCTGCGCAGGTAATCCAGATCCACTTCCAGGATGAGCCATTCCGCCACGGGCAGGCCGAACGGGACGGGCGGACCCATGCGGGTGAATCGGGGCAGATCGATCAGTTCGGTCTCCTCCGACGGCGGCGCTTCCGGTGGGGCGCCTTGCCTGAGGGCCGCCAGACGTTCCCGCATCCGGCTCCATCTGGCGGGCCAGGGAGCGTGCACGAAGACGCCTTTGTCAGGATCAAGAATGCGGAGGACCAACGACCTGTCTTCCGGCGCCGCCAGCGCGACGCGACGAAAGATCTGCTCATGCCTGTGTGAATCCTTCCACTCCGTGTACCGGGTTGCATAAGCGCGTTCCCTTCCCAGTCGGTCGATTTCGGAAGCGCTCGGCAGAAGCGCAGCGCAGGCGGCGCTGATCTCACTGTTGAAATCGCGGCTGAGGCGAACCAGACTTGCCTGAAGTGCCTCCCGAAGCCGGTCCCGCTCGGCCCGGCTGGTCTCTCCGATCCAGCGATACTGCAACACCGCCAGGATGCAACAGAGAACGGCAAGCAGGCCGATGGACAGCCAGGAACGCAGGGCCCGCTGCCGGCCCGTGATCATGTTTCCAGGGTACCGCTGTCTCCTCCGAGAGCGGAGCAGATGGCCTCCTGCCACTCAGATTATCCCGCGCACTCCGGACGACGCCGCAAATTGTAGGTAAAACAAACGTTAAAAACCTTAAGGACCGCGCTCGGCGATTGATGCCCTCTGCTGTTGCTCCGCTTACGCCGTTCCGGCGAAGCGCTCCAGCCGCGCGATGGTCTCGCGAATGTCGTCCGCCGTCGTGCGCGGGTTGATGGTGCAGAGGCGAAGGACGGTGCGCCCGCGCAAGATGGTCGACGTCAGCATGGCGAAGCCGTCCGCCATCATCGTCTCCACCAGCCGGCCGTTAGCCTGACTTTCGCAGTTCGGGGCTAATCTCGGCCCCAGGACGGCGACCGCGCGCTGTAACCGATTGATGTTGCGAAGCCGCTGTGGCCGAAGCGCGTGTAGTGCAGACCTACCCTCTTCTC
>Ga0129298_10000718_pt1 | contig 13443 bp, 14 predicted proteins | sample I19B2metaG_FD_94707 | JGI IMG/M metagenome (GOLD analysis project Ga0129298, IMG submission 94707) | Lake sediment bacterial and archeal communities from Gulf of Boni, Indonesia to study Microbial Dark Matter (Phase II) - ​I19B2 metaG | ecosystem: Environmental > Aquatic > Freshwater > Lake >... | reverse complement strand
ATCCGGGTTTCAGGACGAAGTATATAAAATGAGACAGAAAATACATGACTGGAAAAAAGAATTCAAGGGAAATTACAACCAGAATGATTTTGACAAGGCAGTAGAGGATTTTACGGTAAAGGCCGAAAAACTTGCTAAAAATGTAGCCACAACCACATTTGGGATTGTAGACAAGATGGTGGATTATGTAAGCAGCTTTGTGGATACAAATTCATTCAACATATTCGGGAGCTTCAAGGTGGAGGACAGAAGTTTTGAAGCTGCTGCTTCCGAGGGAATGGATCTTTATGTAGAAGGGGCAAACGGCTCAATGTTTGTCAAAAGGCACTCGGAGAATAAGATAATCATCAAATCCCGTGTAAGGAGCCAACTGGACAATGCAGACAGTGTACTGCTCTTCGACGCCGCAGGTCCGGCTGTCGCACTCAAGCTCAACAGACAGGGTAATATAAGTGTGTCACATGAAATATACATTCCTGAATTGAAGTTTAAGAGCATCAAGCTTGAAACCTCCAATGGAAGGATTTACGTTGAGGGTTCGCTGTCCGAAGTCTTTGAGGGCATCACAAGAAACAGCCACATTGAACTTATGGGTGTTGACAGTGAGAAGGTCAGAATAAGCACAAAGAATGCAAGAATCCAGGTGAGCCATACAATTGGAAGGGAGATTGATATAGACACCAGTAACTCTCTTATTGACATAAAGCACATAAAGGCTGAAAAGATCAGGGCGTTTACCAAGAATGGGAGGATTCTGCTTGAAAACGTTCAGAACATTGAAGGCAGCAACGACATGCAGGTGGAATTAAGCACAGCAAACGGTGGAATCAAGGTAAACATGAACGACATGGACAATAAGGGATACAAGGTTAAAGCCAGGACTACAAACGGAGGTATCAACCTCCTGATTCCCGATATGGTTTATTCCAATGTAAGCAGGCAGGGAGCGGGAGTAAGCTTTGCTGAAGCTGAAAGCAAAGGTTTCGAGAGTGCGGCAGACAAGGTCAGGATCACGGCGGATACCGTCAATGGATTTATCGAAGTGGTAAAATGATATATGATATAAAAAGAGTATGGGATAATTCCCATACTCTTTTTGCAGACTATCACAATTTATATCCGTATATAAGTATAATAATTGCAAAAGCTTACATTGATGCAATTTAAGCGGAGGTAAAAACAATGAAGATAAAGGCAGGTTCGTATACACTTGCGGTAACTATGATTGCAAGCGGGATCATGATGCTGTTAAATACACTTAACGGGAACGATATTTTCAGGAACCTGTGGATATACAGTCCGTCAGTACTGATTCTTTTTGGTCTCGAAATAATAATATTGAACCTGGCATACATGAATAAGGAGAATTACAGGGTGGAAGTCAGCTCGGGAAGCGTTGTTTTCATTATAGTCGTTATTGTCATCTTTATGCTGGGTACTTCAAGAACAGAAATACGCAACCGGATGTTTGACAACTTTTTTTAATGCTACTCGGTAGCTTTCTTGCGTTTCAAATACAGCTGCCTTATTACCTTGTACACAATTATGCCGATTACCAGGCTTACAAGGAGCTCGACGGAATACCTGTGGATGACACCCGACATCTTTTTCCATCCGCTGCCCAGGTAATGCCCCGCAGTTACGAATGAAGCACACCAGATTATTGAGCCGATGAAATTGTATAATGCAAAAACTTTCAGATCGATCTTGTAAATTCCACTGAGGTAGGGGACAAAATGCCTTACACCCGCTACAAATCTTCCAAGCAGGTATAAAAGCTTTTGATATTTTTCAAATTTTTTCTCGGCATTGGAGAGTCTTTCAGCGGTTAACAGCACGTACTTCCCGTATTTTAGGAGAAACTCCCGTCCGAGGTATTTTCCTATCATATAGGCCCCGATAGATCCGAGATTTGTGCCGACAACTGCGAAAATAAGTGCCTGATAATAGTTCATATTACCGCTCCAGGTTTGGAACCCTACGAAAATCATCAGTGTTTCTCCGGGAATAGGTATACAGATAAATTCCAGCAAGAGAGCCACCATCAGGCCTACGTAACCATATTGTTGAATTAATGATATACCAAGTTTTCTAATTGACATTTCTTCTCCCTTTAGCGGTGTTTCAAGTGAAATCAAAAAATGCCGTAACAAGTCCAATAGTAATTATCAATGTACACAGCGTGATTAGAATTTGCTAGTGCCATTTCACAAAATTTATTTCCAGAAATAAATTTTGCTTTCGGCAGGTTTTATCGGATGTGCTTTTTAACATTTTAAAACTAGAAATTTGTTATGTTGAAAAGCACTAGCTGCGTAATAACTATGATATCACATATGATAGAAGTATTGCTATATTTTATTTTACCATTTTATCTAATGCTACTTTGTTACAACATTAATTTATGGAAATTTTGCAGTGTAAATTATTTGTGTATAAACCCTCATCCCCGGCCCTTCTCACTATTGGGAGAAGGGAACCATGGCAAAGTAGTACTAAAGACAAAAAGACAAGTTGATTATGGATTAAAGAATGATTATGTGGTATAATATTTCTCCGTGATATAGAGTTTATATTGAATACGCGAAAAATTTTACATTAATAAACTGCCCTTGAACCATGTGCAGTTTATGCATCAAAAAGGTCCTTTGCGTATTCAATGAATTAAGGTAAATATTTTACGATATCAAAATAAAGATTGTAATATGTTTATCGTAAAATATATAACTAAGAGGTGTAAAATGTTTGACAAACTGGAAGTGGCAGAAAACAGGTATGAGGAAATTAATCATAAATTGAGCGACCCTTCAGTCATTGGAAATCAGGACATGTACAGGAAGCTTATGAAAGAGCATTCGGAACTTGAAGAGGTTGTGATGAAGTTCCGTGAATACAAAAGTGCCGCTCGGGATATATCGGATGCTAAAGAGCTCCTCCAGGATAAGCTGGACAAGGAATTCCGTGAATTGGTGGAAATGGAACTGAAGGAGTCCGAAGAAAAGCTGGAAGGTATAAAAAAGGAGCTGAAGATACTTCTGCTGCCAAGGGATCCGAACGATGACAGAAGCGTCATAGTTGAGATACGCGGAGGTGCAGGCGGGGAAGAAGCTGCACTTTTTTCAGGAGTACTCTTCAGGATGTATACACGTTACGCGGAGAGGAAACGCTGGAAAGTGGAGATACTCGATTCCAACCCCACTGAACTTGGTGGATTCAAGGAGGTTGTTTTTGAGATAGATGCCCATGGAGCGTACAGCAAATTGAAATTTGAGAGTGGAGTCCACAGGGTCCAGAGGGTTCCGTCTACGGAAGCGAGCGGGAGGATTCACACCTCTACGGTCACTGTGGCAGTTCTTCCGGAGGTCGATGAAGTTGAAGTCGACATCAACCCGGCAGACCTTCAGATTGATACGTACCGCGCCAGTGGTGCAGGTGGACAGCATGTCAACAAGACCGAATCGGCCATCAGAATTACTCATGTGCCTTCAGGCATAGTCGTTGCGTGCCAGGATGAAAGATCACAGCACAAGAACAGGGATAAGGCCATGAAGGTGCTAAGATCAAAGCTTTTTGAACTTGCACAGGAACAGCAGAATTCTGAAGTCGCCCAGGAGAGAAAGAGCCAGGTAGGGACGGGTGACAGAAGCGAGAGGATAAGAACGTACAATTACCCCCAGGGCAGGGTTACAGACCACAGGATAGGCCTTACGCTTTATAAGATCAATGAAATACTCGATGGTGACCTGGATGAGGTAATCGATGCCCTAATAACTACCGACCAGAGTGAAAAACTGGGAAGCGGCGGAGATGACGAGGAATAATTCCAATGCCGGATAAAATTCAGCTTTAAAGTTTACCCACAAAGTATATATGGCTTCCCCTATGGAATACAATTAATTATGAAGCATTCATATGAAAATGAATAGGGGAGTAAAGTGGGATATTTGATTGAGGTTGCATTGATAGGCCTTGTCTCTGGGATTATTGGAACGGGTACCGGAGGATTGATGGCCTTTTTTATTAAAAACATCAGCAGACGTATTCTCGGGTTCATATTGGAATTCTCGGCAGGACTCATGACTGCCGTGGTATGCTTCGAGCTTCTTCCCGAGGCGTTTGACATAGGAGGGACAGCACTTACCCTCTCAGGCTTTGCGGCTGGGGTTGCAATAATAATTCTGACTGAAAACTACCTGGAGAAGCAAGGATTTTTCAGGAAAAAATATGGGGATACCAACCTTTTGCGGGCCGGTATCATCACTGCAATAGGAATTGCGCTGCATAATTTCCCGGAGGGCTTTGCGGTCGGTTCGGGGTTTCAGGCCTCTGTCAGTCTGGGTGTGACACTTACCGGAGTGATAGCAATTCATGACATTCCGGAAGGCATAGCTATGGCGCTTCCTATGAGGGCTGGCGGGTTTTCACGGCTCAAGGCCTTTCTCCTGACGGTATTGTCAGGTGTTCCGATGGGCTTTGGCGCTCTGCTGGGAGCAATACTCGGAGAGATCTCCGGACAGTTTACAGCCGCCTGCCTTGGCTTTGCCGGTGGAGCGATGATATACATCGTATGCGGTGAGTTAATCCCGGCATCAAAAAAACTCTATGCCGGCAGACTGCCATCTCTGGGGAATGTAGCGGGGATAATTTGTGGCATAATAATTTCAATGTACAATTAGTTTCGATGTACTATTAGTGATTTTTAACATGGATTTTTTATTTTATTCCAATTTATACGGGTGAAAAGTATTGAAAACAGAAATCATAGAATTGGACATGCATTGCATGGATATGGACAAGCTGCGGCATGCGGCTGAGGTTTTAAAGGGCGGAGGGCTGGTAGCATTTCCTACGGAAACGGTATACGGCCTTGGCGCCGATGCTTTGAATGAGACTGCGGTAAGAGGTATTTTTGAGGCGAAGGGCAGACCTTCGGACAATCCATTGATTGTGCATATTTCAGATAAAAATGATGTTGACTGCCTGGTAAAGGAAATACCTTCCGAAGCCGGGCTGTTAATGGATGAGTTCTGGCCGGGGCCGCTTACCCTTGTTATGTATAAATCACCTGCAGTGCCTTCTATAATTTCTGCAGGACTGGATACGGTAGCCATACGCATGCCTTCACATCCGGTAGCTGCAGCCCTCATACGGGAATCCGGGCTTCCCATAGCCGCCCCCAGCGCAAATACTTCGGGACGCCCCAGTCCGACCATAGTCAGACATGTAATTGAAGACCTTTCAGGCAGGGTCGATATAATCATTGATGCAGGACCGGCCAATGTCGGACTGGAGTCAACTGTTCTTGACGTAACCGTAACTCCGCCGTTAATTTTAAGACCGGGCGGAATAACCCGGGAGCAGCTTGAAGGAGTGATACATGGTGTCGGAATTGATCCGGCCTTATCTGCCAGGCACAGCGGGAATCTTAAACCTAAGTCTCCGGGTATGAAATACAGGCACTATTCTCCAAAGGCAGAGATGATATTGATTGTAGGCGGACTTCAGGACGTTGTCGGCAAGATTAGGAATCTGGCCGTTGACTACCGGGACAAGGGCAGAACAGTAGGCATACTTGCCACTGAACAGACAAAGGAGTATTACAGGGATTTTAAAGTCATTTCTTCCGGTGACAGGCAAAGGCCTGAAACTATTGCGTCCAATTTGTTCAGGTATTTGAGGGAGTTTGACAGCATGGGGGTTGACCTGATCCTGGCCGAGGGAATTGAAAGCGTCGGAATAGGACTGGCAGTAATGAACAGAATGAGCAAGGCTGCCGGTTATAACATAATAAAGGCATGAAACAGATTATAAAAGTAATATGAGGATTGGTAATGATGAAAAAAATATTGTTCATCTGTACTGGAAATACTTGCAGGAGTGCGATGGCAGAGGGGATCTTCAATGCTCTGATGAAACAGGCGGAAGGCTTGAATGGCAATTATGAGGCTGCCTCGGCCGGGATTGCCGCAGTTGAAGGTTGCCTTGCAAGCACAAATGCCATAAAAGTGCTAAGAGAAGAATGGGGCATAGATTTAAGCCGCCACCTTTCAAAGGGAGTAGTTAGGGAGGACATTTATACCTCTGAATTGATACTTGTAATGACGAGGGAACATAAGAAAATGCTGATTTCTCTATTTCCTGAAGCTGCCGGCAGGATTTTTACATTGAAGGAATTTGCTGCAGGCTATGAGCAGGACCCTGGCCGGCAGGAATATGATTACACCCTTGATGTATCCGACCCTTACGGCATGAATGAGAAGGGATACAAAAAATGTGCCGAAGAATTACGGCTGGCAATAGGAAAAGTTATGGAGAGGCTTATCAAAAATCAAGGGACAGAGAAATAAAAATATCCCGGAAAACTCTGCCCGATAGTGTCCGTAGGGGGCTAATGCCAGATTTGCGCGAAGGAAACTTTTTTTGACACAAAGAATTGAATACTATAAAATAAAAGAGATGACTGCTTCAAGTTATATAATCATACAGGGAATGCTTAATTCTGATCAGTTTAAAAGGGATTCCCATACCTATAAATGAGGGGGATGCATAATGATTGCCATTGGAAGCGACCATGCAGGCTACAGTCTGAAAATCGAAATTTTGAAGTACCTGGATGAAAACGGGTACAAGTATAAAGATCTTGGCACATGTGATACAAAGTCTGTTGATTACCCGGATTTTGGACTGGCTGTTGCAGAGGCGGTAAGAAACGGGGAATGTGAAAGAGGAATAATAATCTGCGGTACGGGTATCGGTATTTCAATATCTGCAAACAAAGTGCCCGGAATACGCGCTGCACTTTGTACCGATAGTTATATGGCGAAGATGAGCAGACAGCACAATGATGCAAATGTGCTTGCTTTGGGCGAAAGAGTACTGGGACCGGGAGTAGCAACAGATATAGTCGATACATGGCTGAAAACCGAGTTTCTTGGAGGAAGGCACAAAAACAGAATAGATAAGATTTCCGATATCGAAAGAAAATATATAAAATAAGCGAGGGATTTTGTTAATGCAAAATGTTTTTGTTTTTGATCATCCGCTGATACAACACAAGATTTCACTGCTAAGGGATAAGAATACCAATACCAAGGAATTCAGGGAGCTTGTGTCGGAAATTGCAATGCTTATGGGCTATGAAGTTACCAGGAATATGCCCTTGAAGGAAGTTGAGATTGAGACCCCGGTCGGAATAGCAAAAACCAAGATCATTTCAGGGAAGAAACTTGGTATTGTTCCTATCTTAAGAGCCGGACTGGGTATGGTTGACGGTATGTTAAGGCTGCTGCCGATGGCCAAGGTCGGGCATATAGGTTTATATAGAAATCCTGAAACACTGCAGCCGGTTGAGTATTACTGCAAACTCCCTGTAGATGCGGATGAAAGGGAAATGGTAGTTTTAGACCCGATGCTTGCAACAGGAGGTTCCGCTTCTGCTGCCATAAAGTTCATTAAAGCAAGAGGTGTAAGCAGTATAAAGCTTATGTGCCTTATCGCTGCGCCGGAAGGCATCAGCAGAATCAACAAGGATCATCCTGATGTTGAGGTCTACTGCGCTGCAGTCGATGAAAGGTTGAACGACCATGCATACATAGTCCCCGGGCTTGGTGATGCGGGTGACAGACTGTTTGGTACAAAATAAAACCGGTCCTTTTTATATGAAGGCATCCTTAATAAGGTGAACCGGTATTGCCGGACGAGAAGAAAATGTGCTCATAACAATGATTTTGGGGGTATATTATGAGGCCTTCATGGGACGAATATTTCATGGAAATCGTTGAATTGATAAAAAGCAGATCCACCTGCATCAGACGCCAGGTAGGTGCCTTGATTGTAAAAGATAAAAGGATACTTGCTACTGGCTACAACGGTGCCCCGATGGGGTGTAAACACTGTTCGGAAATAGGCTGCCTGCGTGAAGAACTTAATATTCCATCAGGTCAAAGGCATGAGCTTTGCAGGGCGATACATGCCGAACAGAATGCCGTTGTACAGGCTGCATATTCAGGTACAAGCGTTAAGGACGGCATAATGTATGTTACTCACCAGCCCTGTGTGTTGTGTGCAAAGATGGCTATCAATGCAGGCATAAAGAAAATCATATTCAAAGGTGATTACCCTGACGAACTGGCAATGGAGCTGCTGAAAGAAGCCGGAATAAGAGTGGTAAAGTTTTAGAGGGTATATACCGTATTTTGGTGGTTATAATTAAAGATATTAATTGCAGGAGATTGTACTGGGCTTAAGCCGGAAACAATCTCTTCAATTTCAATACCAAAGAGGGTGTTCTTTAGTGTTTATTTACGAATATTTCATATCCTTTGTTCTGGCTTTCATCATTGCATTTTCCGCGACACCTGTTGCAAAGAAGCTTGCTTTTAAAATAGGTGCCGTCGACATTCCCAAGGATAACAGGAGAATGCATAAAAAGCCGATTGCACGCCTGGGAGGGCTGGCAATAATTGTCGCGTTTTTTATTGCTGTTTTGTTCAACACGGTAGGAGCGGTGTTCGGAAAGGCCGGTCTCTTCACACCGGACAAGCAGCTTCTCGGACTTGTTGCAGGAGCGATAATCACCGTTGCGGTAGGTATTGTTGATGATGTTAAACAGCTAGGCGCCAAAACCAAGCTGGTGTTTCAGATTCTTGCGGCGCTTGCGGTTGTCATTTCAGGAACCAGGATTGTAAATGTCACCAATCCGTTCTCTCATGATGGGGTTTCGGTGTTGAACCTATATATATCATACCCCCTGACAATATTCTGGATTGTGGGGATCACAAATGCAATAAACCTTATAGACGGACTTGACGGCCTGGCTGCTGGCGTGTCTTCCATTGCCTCGCTTTCCCTGTTCTTTGTTTCCGTCATAATGGGTGACTTTGATACGGCTGTTATCACTGCCATACTTGCGGGTTCAACTTTGGGTTTTCTCCCGTATAATTTCAATCCTGCAAAAATATTCATGGGAGATACGGGAGCGACATTCCTGGGCTTTACCCTCGGAGTCATTTCCATACAGGGCACTCTCAAATCATACACTGCCATAGCCATTGCGATACCTTTACTTGTATTGGGACTTCCTTTGTTTGATACACTCTTCGCAATCCTAAGAAGGCTGCTGACAGGCAAGCCAATAATGGAGGCTGACAGGGGGCATCTGCACCACCGTTTGATTGATATGGGACTTAGCCACAAGCAGTCCGTGGTTGTAATGTATACTGCAAGCGGGGCTTTGGGTCTATGTGCCATAGTCCTGGCGGATAAGGGAGCTCTAAGTGCCATAGTACTTGTAATTGCAGTTTCCGTATTTGTTATAACAGGTGCACGCTATATGAGTGAAATCGGTGATGATGCTGATACTGCCGGAAACACTGCAGCGCAGGAAGAAAATGACCATAAGGTCATACACGAGGTAAAGGAAGTAAAAATTAACAACGAAGGATTAAAATAAGGGGAACAAAATAGTGAAAAAGATTAAAGCAATAACCGTTTTCGGTACAAGGCCCGAGGCAGTAAAAATGGCACCGCTGGTGCAGGAATTTAAAAACCATCCTCAAATCGAATCTCTTGTCTGTGTGACAGCACAACACAGGCAGATGCTGGACCAGGTACTGGAAATATTCAAGATAACTCCTGATTTTGACTTGAATATCATGCAGGAAAGGCAGACTCTTGTAGGTATTACTACAAGGGCACTGGAAGGCTTGAGTTCTGTTTTTGAAAAGGTCAGACCCGACATTGTTCTTGTTCACGGCGATACCACCACAACTTTTGTAGGAAGTCTTGCTGCATTTTACAATAAAATCAGCGTAGGGCATGTGGAGGCAGGCTTAAGGACTTTCGACAAATACTTTCCATATCCTGAGGAAATAAACAGGAAACTGACGGGAGCTCTTGCGGATTTGCATTTTGCGCCTACATCAATAAGCAAGGAGAATTTGTTGAATGAAGGTGTCAAAAGGGATAAAATTTACATAACGGGAAACACAGCCATTGATGCTCTGAAAACGACAGTCGGGAAGGATTATGTTTTTCAGAATGAAGTTCTTCAGAAAATCGATTACTCCGGCAAAAGGGTAATTGCTGTGACGGCACACCGCAGAGAAAATCTGGGTGATCCGTTGAAGAGCATCTGCATGTCTTTGAAGCATATTGCCGACAGCTACAAGGATGTGGAGATAGTTTACCCGGTGCATCTGAATCCTGCAGTCCAGGAGGTTGCAAAGAGCATACTGGGAGGCCATCCGCAGGTTCATCTGATTAACCCGCCTGATGCGCAGGAATTCGCATGCCTGATGGACAAGTCATATTTCATTATGACTGATTCGGGTGGGATACAGGAGGAAGCTCCTTCACTTGGAAAGCCTGTACTGGTACTGCGTAATGAAACGGAAAGACCGGAAGGGGTAACAGCAGGGACTCTGAAGCTGGCGGGAACAAATGAAGATAAAATCATACCTCTGGCTGTTGAATTGCTTGACAACGCTCAGGAATACAACAGGATGTCAAAAGCAGCCAATCCATACGGAGACGGCAGGGCATCCGAAAGGATCGCGAAAGCTCTGCTTTATGAGTTCGGCTTATCTAAGGAAAAACCTGAAGAGTTTGGACTATAAGATTGAAAAGGATTTGTTGAAACATAAAAGCGGGGATTCGGATCCCCGCTTTTATCAATGCTTTTGCGTGTTTTCTGTCGCAGGATTTGCACCGGTTCCGCTGTTTCCTGGCTGGCCGGAGGTGTTCTGCTGCTGAACGTTTCCAGTTGCACTGCCTGTGCCGGCTTCGGCCTTGTCAAATTTGTCTCTTAATATTACAATATCAACACTCCTGTTTTGTGCCTTATTAGCTTCGGAGGTATTGGGCGAGTTCGGACGGAACTCTCCGTAGCCTACTGATGATATGGTTGTTGGATCAATTCCCACACTATCGACCAGGATACGGAGGAGATTTGTTGCCCTGGCTGAGGACAACTCCCAGTTTGAAGGGAACTGTGCCGTCCTGATGGGGTCATTATCGGTGTGCCCCTCAATTCTTATCTGTTTTCCCGGTATGGCAAGCAATACCTCCCTGCCTATCCTTTCCACTATCTGCCTTGACCCCGGCTCTATGTCTGCGCTTCCGCTTTTAAAAAGGAGTTGTGCTGTTATGGAAATCAAAATGCCGCGCTCCTGCATCGACACATTTACGTTACCTTTAAGATTATTCTTGTCGATAAGTTCATTCACCTTTTCCTCAAGTTCCTCCATCTGCTGCTCCTCCAGCTTGGATGGGACTACAGAGGTCTGCATATTCGCTTCTCCGATAGATATGAGAGCATTGGTGGATCCGATGGTTCCTATACGTGAAGCTGCGGATGTGTCACCTAGTGCTGCCCTCAAAGAATCAGCCAGCTGGTTGAACTTGGCAACATCAACCTGGCTCATGGCGTAAAGAACTATGAAGAATATGAGCAGCAGGTTCATGAGATCGGCATATGTCAAAAGCCAACGTTCGGCAGTATCCTTTACAATTTTTGCTTTTGGCTGTGGAGCCGGCATATGTTATCCCTCCGCTTCCTCTTGCGCATCCTGCTTGCCGCCCTTGCCGCTTAACTTTTCCAAAAGCGCGAGATTTAACTTTTCACGGATGATCCTTGGGTTTTCTCCTGCTTGTATTGAAAGCAGACCTTCAATTACCAGGTCATTTATCATTTTTTCACTCTCTGCTTTGGATTTTATGCGGCCTGCCATAGGGATGTACAACAGGTTTGCAAAACCAACGCCCATCATGGTTGCAATAAAGGCGGTAGAAATCTTTGGTCCCAGTGTAGCGGGGTCTTCCATGTTTGCAAGGATACTGATCATACCCATAACAGTACCCAAAACCCCCATAGTAGGCGAGTATCCACCTGCCGCTTCGAATATCTTTGCACCTGATTCATGAATACTCTCGTGAAGAATAGTTTCCCTGATCAATATGTCCTTAATTACCTCTGTCTCTCTTCCGTCTACTACAAGAGCCAAACCTTTGCGGATAAGATCGTTTTCATTTGTCTGTGCATCCTGTTCAAGACTTAAAAGGCCGTCTTTACGTGCTTTTTCGGATAACTCGGCCAGCTGGTTGATTATAAGAACAGGGTCGGATTCCTTCTGTGTATAAATGGTGTTAAGAGAAGAAATGATTTTTTTCAATTCCGACATGGGGAAAGAGAGCAGAACACATCCGATTGTGCCCCCAATAACTATGAAAATAGGGGAGGGTGCAACAAGCTTTGAGAAGATACCCTCTTCCATTTTATATCCGATGAGTATCATTACAATTCCGAACAAAGAACCTACTACTGCAAAAACATCCAGCTTCGAAGATTTTGGCATTATATCCACTCCTACATGACTTTACTCATTAGTAAATTTGGTATTGATTTAGGTAAATAACTGTGATACTATTACTCGTATATATTTTTTCCCAAGCCCATACAGCATAAAAACAAGCTTGATATGGGCAAGCTGAATAATAGCGTTACTCATAATTTGATTATCGGCAATAAGACTGAATGACTTTAACGTTTTGAAGCAAATCTTTTCGAGATTTTGAAAACAACATCGAAAGCCATTTCAGGTATTCACATATAGGGTATCAATGTAATTAAATGGTAATTTTATTTTTAGTTAAATTATGAGGTTAAAGGATATTGTTAAAAAATAAACTAGAGCTTTTTATAGCAAAAAGAGTGTTAATTTTCTTTGTTATACTGGCGATATTAGATATGGTATTTATTAACCAAAGGTTCACTGCTTTTGCAGGACTGGCGCTTGGAACAATTTTAGGCCTGCTGCGGCTGGCCTTTATGGGTGCAACGTTTTCAAGGCTTCTGCTGCCTATGCAGAACCCGATAAGTGTAAGGAAAAGTATTGCAAGAAATATTACAAGCCAGGCTGTAACGGCTGTCATACTTTTTGCTTCGATAAAAATCAGCATTTGGTTCTTTATAGGGACAAGCATAGGAATTGTCCTTGTGCCGACCGTAGTTTTTATAAACAGCATTACAGAAGGTTTGGGAATAACACATAACAACTTTGAATGATGATTAAGTTGCCGAAAGAGAAGGTGCTTTTATGAATGATTTGAATAGTGAATTAAGCAGTTCTATGCTGCCTCACAAGATGTTTGATATTCCCTTCTTTGGATATAGCATACCTGTTACGGATACTGTTGTAACCATGTGGGTGATAATGGCGGTCTTAATTATTTTTGCCTATATATTCACCAGAAATATGAAACCGGTACCGGATGGAAAGCAAAACATTGCAGAGTCCATAGTGGAGCTTATAAACAATCTGGTTAAGGATGCCATAGGACACCATTGGAGGCCTTTTGCCCCATATCTCGGATCAATTCTGCTTTTCCTGCTGATAGCAAATGTTATCTCAATTTTTAATATAATTCCTAACTGGGAGCAGTTAT
>Ga0129298_10000714_pt1 | contig 13469 bp, 17 predicted proteins | sample I19B2metaG_FD_94707 | JGI IMG/M metagenome (GOLD analysis project Ga0129298, IMG submission 94707) | Lake sediment bacterial and archeal communities from Gulf of Boni, Indonesia to study Microbial Dark Matter (Phase II) - ​I19B2 metaG | ecosystem: Environmental > Aquatic > Freshwater > Lake >... | reverse complement strand
CGCAAGGACCACATGGGTAATCATCGGATCACAGTTCATTACGAATCAGGAATCTGAGAAAAAAGGAATGCGTTCTGGGGTAACGTCAAGTTCAAGTCACCTACGCCTGTCGGAAACGGGCTGTAAAAAACCGTCACCTTAGAGATGGTCGAATCAAATTCCGAAAGAAAAGGAAGAGGACGGAAGGTTGCTACTTCTCTTGATACGCCCGGAACGAGAAATATGTAAAGAGCAGCCCCAAAACGAAGCCTACCGCTGGTCCAAACAGTTCACTCGTTGGCAATGATATTAATCCTACAATGCCCCGTATCATGCGGATTACTCCCGCGGTCACTGCGCCGGGAGCCGTCCAACCAGCTTTCGACATCACTGCCGGTGTGAAGATCAGCACAAGCAAGTAGGTGACGAAGTCCGTCCATATGAGCCAAGCGGGCAGGCCAACGAAGAACCCGACAGCGCCACCGAGCATAAACCACGCCACTGTTAGAACTCCGGCCGCAGCAGCTAACACTCTATTATTTGGCATCACGTCACCTTCCTCTCAGCAACATTTCGCTGGTACTTGTCATCGCGTCCCTCCTCGGCGCTCTGATCACGGTTGAGAATCTCTGGAGCCTCACACAAGCAAGCAGCGAATCACAATATGCGAATGGCTTTGGAGTGCTCTGTAGATATGACAGTTTGCATAACATATGTTATTCAGGAGAGTTGTGTGTGGGTAGACAGGTGCGACACACGCTGGAACGCGGGGGGTTGATAAGCGACTCTGGTTGAATATCCAATGAGCCGGTGAATCGTTCTTGCGTGTTCTCGCCCTAGGTGGGGCAGGTGAATACGGGAGGCATGCAGTGCGCGTTCTTGCTTCGAGCAGTCTCGTGTCTGAAATCGTAATAGCTGGCAGGAATCTGGGGGCCGCCCAAAGCTGCGCCAAAGACACAGGGGAGAAGGCGAGGGGAGTTTCCATAGACGTCTCGGACCGAGACAGATTGGTTGTCTTGGCAAGAGACTGCGATATCGTTGTGAACACGGCCGGTCCCGAATACGAGATTGTCTTGAAAGTCCTAGAAGCCGCTATCACAGCAGGCACCGACTACTGCGACATTGGCGGGGACGGCCCCACGACAGAAGCGGCACTGGAACTTGACTCGGCCGCGAAAGCCAAGGGTGTCACCGCACTGTTGGGGATAGGTGCCTGTCCTGGCGTCGCGACCCTGATGATGGTGCACGCGGCGCGCCAGCTTGATAGGGTCGAGGAAGTTCGCTCCTGTGGCTTTTTTCCGGCCGCGGCGTTTGGAATCACGAAAGACCTGGTCAGAGGCTACAGGGAAACGAGCCATCTCTCGGCTGGGTGGCAGATGTTCATGAAATGGGGCACGCCTCCGTTTCACGCTTACCGTGGCGGGGCGTTGGTGAGCATCAAGAACAAGACAGAAGAAATGAAGACCATGATGCCAGGGAACGGCGAGATTCCTGCCGCGCTGGTGGGGGGCCCGGAAGTCGTCACCATTCCTCGCTCCATTCCTGAGGTCCAAGATGTCTACACTCTCGTTAGTTGGTTCCCCTTTCAGCTGAACGGAATCTACGGAGAGCTAGGAGGGCGAGTTGCCAAGGGGGAGCTCAGTGAATCGCAGGCTGCCCTAGCCTTCCTCGACCTGATCGTCGCGGAGCAGGAGCAATGGCAACCGGTCCCGAACGGATTTCCCAGATACGGAATCCGCTGGGCGGAGGCGGTCGGAACCAAGGACCGGAGTCGAGCTAGGTACAGTTGTTGGCCCACCTCTGGCTGGTATGGCTGGAGAAATAACCCGACTCCCGTAGCATTGGCGCTCGCAGCATTCAAAATCCTGGGTGGCGAGATAACAACCCATGGAGTCTTGACGCCGGAGTCGTGTCTCGACCCTCTTCCTTTCTTCAAGGAAGTCGCTCGCCAGATGTTGAAGACAGATGAACCGGGAAAACTCTTGAATGAAACTTGGCAGACCCTATAGAAACAAAATCTTAAGCGCACAACAACTGTTATGATTAACCGCTATTCGGCGGACTTCTGAACTAGCGTGCGATCTCAGGATTGTTCGCTTGCACATGAGCGCCGAGGAGGGGCGCAATGTGAAGAAGTACCCAACGTGAGAGAGAACAGATCGGGCAAGCCGGAGACCGGGGGGATATCTCATATGCCTTACTACATAACCCTCGTGAATTGGACGGATCAGGGAATAAGGAACATCAAGGACTCTCCCAAGCGGGCCGCTGCAGCGAAAGCCGTTATCGAGAAGGCGGGCGGAAAATGGCATGGCTTGTACTACACCTTTGGCCAATATGACATGGTATTGATAGCGGAAGCCGTTAACGATGAGACTGTAATGTCCTCCGTCTTAGCGATTGGAAGTCAAGGCAATGTCCGCACCACTACGCTCAAAGCCTTCACAGAGGCTGAAGCAGCCAATTTAATCGAAAAGCTCCCATAACCTTCCCTCTTCTCCTTCTTTTTCTATTTCTTCCGTAGCGGGAAATTGCAGTCGCAGAGACAAACACATAGGAAAACGACGGTTGGTACAATCAATCGACGAGATTTGCCTGACCCATGGAATTGACCTTTAAGGTTCGCCATTTTGTTGTGTGAGGTATCCCTTTGAAGCTCTTGATCCGAATAGCGCTCTGTAATTCATCATTTCTCTCGCGCAATGTCAACTCGATGATGCCATCCGCGAGCGTCTCGATGTTTGCGTAGAATGATTCGCTGTGGAATCCTTTCACAAAACCGTAGACTCGAACGCCTTTCATCGGTCTCAACCTGGCGATTAACCTATCGAACCATTGCATGAATGCGCGTTCGTCGTTCCACTTCAGCATCGTCGATACGTTGTCTGCAACCGCGAGATCATAGGTTGGAGAATACTCTGTCAAGGCCGCAGAACTCAAGAGTGCGTCAGAACTCAACTTTCCAACTGACAGGGAATCGACTGAGAATCGTTCATCTGATTTCTTCCCAGTCATCCACGTGTGCCAATCGTAAATGAGCAGTTTCTTGTTCCCTTCCAACTCTCCTAGATTCGGTAGTGAGCGTTCAAGTTCGCGTCTGACTTTGGCTGGGGATTCGGAAATAGCCACATAGTTGACCACGTCGCCCTGCCTTAGTACTCCTGAGCACATGGTATATGCCATTGATCGCCAATCCGTTGACGCTTCGAAGAGTGCCACCAAGAACCTACTTCGTGGCACGTCGCGCCCTAGGAGCTGAGAAAGTATTGGAATTCGAAGCGCTTTCTCCACGGACATAACCGAACACCTATAGAAAGCAAACTGCCAGGTCTAGTGTTTGTCTTGAGCCACTTCAAATAGCTGCCTCTGGAACTCGAACTCTAGTTCTTCGTGTGTATGTGCACCATGATAACCACACACAAATGCGCAAGACGGATGAATGGTTATTTTTCTAGCGTGACTTCGAGGTTCGCGCCTATTTTGAGCTGATGCCAACGCCCGTCGAAACCAACATCGCGAAGGCTCCGAATTCGCATGAGGTTCCTTGGCGGGTCAGCTGTCTCATCAAGTTTGAAATCAATGATACCGTCGCTTGCCGCCTCCATTTGCTCGTAGACCCAGCTGCTGTGAATTCCTCTGATGGCGCCGACGACGGCGGTTGATTTCAACATTCGGTACGCGGGCACCGCTCGCGTAAGCAACAATTCAACCAAGCTCTTCTCGTCGTTAAACCTCGCCACAGTTGAGGCGTTATCCAGTATCACCAGTGTGTCTGGTTGAGGTGGCCGACGCATAAAGTCTCGCGAGAAGAGTATACTCAGGTCGGAAACTTTCAATGAATCCACTGCGTATTTTTCTTTGGATTTCTGTCCGAGCGTGGCGGTGTACTCGTCCCAGATGCGGAGCTTGGTTTCGTTTTCGAGTTGTTCGGAATTTACCCCTAGTCTGTTGAGTCTCGCGCGAATGTCACCTGGCGAGTGGGCGAACGAATTGTAGCTAACTGTTCCTTCCGTTTTCAGCCATCCCGCCGCGATAGAAAAGGAGGCATTATACCATTGAGAAGCGCCAGTATACTCCACCAGAAGGAAAGAGCCGGGAGCGATTGGGCCTGTGGTTAGGTCCTCGATTAACGGAATCCGTGGCAACGCCCCCACGAACAGGATTTCCTTATTCCGAACTAGAAGTTGTGGTTTTCGGTTTTCGGGCAGCTAGATTTGAACCGTCGTTGTTCGTCCCAAAAGTGTGTGTGCCCTTAATGGCGCGGGCAACCTAATTTGAACCGTCAATTCTGTGTGTGTAGGTTCAGTGGTGCGAGCTTCGTAATTGAACTCGGCTAAATTAGCTGTCGACCTAATAGTTTAGTGCGAGAAACGCATTATGCTTGACCGAGAGCAGATTGACCGACGAGAAACACTCGACACCCAACGAATTTCGCGGGTTCATCCAGTCAAGCACGGGAACCCACGGGGGTTCAAATCCCACCCCCCATCGCTTTCGTGGGTTCATTCGAAACCAAAATAATGGCAGTAAATCCATTGCAAGAACCGAAGCTGCCGGGCCACAAGATTCTCAGAGGTATTGCTTGAACCAATTGATCGCTGCGTCCGCAGACTTCGACAGCCAAGGCTCACGGTAGATTTCAAAGTGGCGGATTGGCAGGACGATCATGTCTTTAGGCGGCTGGGCCTTCTCGTAGGTTGCCTTGACTGCATCCATGTAAGAGAGAACCAAACTCTCCTTTTCTGCAGGGATCATCAGTAGCGCCGTCGGTGACATTAACTGGATCGAACTGACCGCGTCAAACTCACGCATCTTCTCCAATGACTCAAGTGTTATCTGGTTACGCCAGTTCGGAGCTTTCAGTAGAGTCATAACGCCATCGTATGCTTCTTTTCCTGGCAGGTAACATGGCTCCCCTTCTGATGCCACGAGTTTCATGTAGTTGACCACTCCTGTTTTGTAACGTTCAATCCGGTCCCGTACCAGGAGTTCACCCAAACGGTCCCATCCTTCCGGGTCGCTGGCACGTCGCATGGGCGGTGGGTGCATGGGTGCTGGAACTTGGGCAACCACAGCTTTGACTCGTTTGTCGAAGGTCCCTACCCATATAACCAGCGGTCCGCCATACGACGTTCCCCATATACCGATCCGCCGGGGGTCCACCTCTGGCTGCTGGGAAACCCAAGTAATGGCATTGCGACAGTCCTCCGCCATCTCAAGAGGAAACACCTGACTGCGGGGTTCGCCTTCACTGTCCCCGAAGAAACGATGATCGAAGGCCAACGTTACAAAGCCAGCGGCAGCAAACCGCTCAGCATAATCTGGCAAGATGGCTTCCTTGACACCTGCAAGACCATTGGCCATTACGATGGCCGGTGCCTTCTGACCCGATTTCAGGTTGTCTGGCACATAGAGCCAGCCATTGCAACGCAATCCTTTGCTGGCAAAGGTTATGTCCTTACGCATTTTCAAACACCGCTCTCCGATTATCGGTATCTCTTTGCCTACAATGTTGTAAATCGAGGAGAATTAAGAGTCAAGCGGAGAAGCAAGAACCCTCGATAGCATGGATTTGAGCCTCTTCCGGTCCCTATCTTCATGAAGGCAGCCTCCGATGCGGTGGAGGAATGTCGCCAGGCTGAACTGTGCGGCTCTAGAAACGGTACTGGAAGGAGCTGATTGGGAAGTAGCCCCACTGGCCCACCACTTGGTAACAAAAGTCGGAAGTTGGACATGAGCGCCTACGACCAAAAGTCGTCCAGAGCGTACTGGTCGGAGTAGTAGCCCCGCACCTCAAGAATCCTGCCATCTTGAATGCGCATCACTTGGCAAGCCGTGACATCAAGACGTTTCATGCCACGTGTCCCCGTGGCACGCTGCAGCGCTACCGCGTGTCGATCATTTGCAACGACATCGGTGAGCTCCGCCCTGAATGTGCCTCCGCTAAGCTTCTTCAGCTTCCCAAAGAAGCGGATGATTGCATCCACGCCCTGATGGTCGCCGGCGATGGGACTCCGTCCCGGCAAGTGCCACACTGCGTCGTGGACGAAGCAGCTCTTAGCTGTCTCCATGTCACCTCTGGCGAACGCATCATAGAGCCGTCGAACGACTTTCGCATTTGGGTGTTCATTGTTTGCCATTGGTGTCATGTCTCGATTGGACGACACCTGATTTTGGTTTTAGGGTAACAAAACCCTCCCAAACTCCTACTAGAGAAGTATCACTGAACCCACAAGATAGCAGGTTCGTATCGCACCGAGCCTACGACAAGCTGACTGCCGGAGTCCGGTAACGATAATTGGTTGGGTGTAGAGGTAGGTTTGTGTGGCCGGGAGTGAGGCGAAAGCGGATTGGCCAAATTGGGGGCCAAATCGTCTCACTCCCGTAAGAAAGGTTCCGGGAGTTGCCAAACCTGGTTATCCGCACAGCTCTCTGGTCTTGCTCATAACGGTCGTCATTCCTGATTCTCTAACCCTTATATTATAATGCGTTATAACGTGAACGAGAGCGCTGTGATCAACATGACTATCGAAACCAAAGTGCGCAAAGTAGGGTCGGGGTTGGGAATACTTCTTCCCAAGAAAAAGCTTGAAGAGATCGGGGTCAGCGAAGGCGCAACCATTGTCATCAGAAGAATAGAGAGACCGGCCAAGGAAATTAGGGGAATCCTCAAGGGCTCCGCCTTTAGGTTCGAAAGACAAAAAGAAGACAGAGACATCGATGCCCCCTGACAATCGCGTTATTGTTTTTGACGCGTATGCATGGGTTGAGTACGCGCTAGATAGCCCTAAGGCTGAAAAAGTGGCTGAACTGCTGGAGAGTGCTTCCGAGGCCATCACGCCTGCGTCAGTCTTGGCTGAACTTAAGGAATCAATGCTCAGGCACGGCATCAAGACCGACATCATAAAGAGAATTCTAACTTACGCCAAGAGCCGAACAACAGTTGTGGGAATCGACTCGACTGTTGCGGAGCTTGCGGGCAAGTTAAACTTCCTGCATAAGAGAACAACCAAGGGCTGGGGGATGCTCGACTCGTTCGTGTATGCTACATCAAGGCTGTACAACGGAAAAGTGCTAACTGGCGACCCTCATTTCAAACGCCTGAAAAAAGCGATCTATATCGGCGCCTAAACAAAGCCCCCAAAGCGTCGGGAAGTCACCAAAATTTACTGATGCTCCAGCCAGAACCTACGAAATCCGATGGTTCGACTCCCTTCGAACCCACGACCCAAGCTGACTGCGTGAGTCCGGTAATGCTATTTGGTTGTCTAGAGCGCTGGATGTGGATGGCGGGGAAATGCGCCGGTTCGGGTTGAAAGTGACTCGTCCGGAGGGCAAAACCCCCACCAAGAAAGTATGCGGGGGTTGCCAAACCAGCCCCCCTCTCGTACGAAGCAAGGTCCTTTCGAGTCCGATGACCCCATTGCAGCTGCTGTAGGAACCCTTAACTATCGATACGAATAGCGTTAAACGGGAGTGCTTCCGATGGCGACCGTGACCGTTTCATCAAAGTTCCAGGTTGTCATTCCTGAAGACGTGAGGACGAAGCTGAAACTCCAAGCGGGGCAGAAGGTTGTTGTTATTGAAAAGGACGGTGTGGTGCACCTAATTCCGTTGAGGTCGATCAAGGCCACGCGGGGTCTTGCAAAGGGTGTAAAGGCCCGCGACGTTCGCGAAGAGCATGACAGGGTTTGAAGCTGATCGGCTCTTTCGGATGGATAGAGTACTTTTCGGACGGACCGCTAGCCACAAAGTACGCGCCTTACATCGAAGACGTGAATGAGAATAACACCGTCACGCCCACGGTTGTAGTGTACGAGGTTTACAAGAGACTGAAGAAAGAGAAAGGCGAACAGGTGGCGCTGGAAGCTTACGCACAGATGACGCGGAGCAAACTAGTCCCGCTAGACGATGCGCTTGCGCTAAGTGCTGCAGACACAAGTCTGAAAATGGGACTCGCAATGGCAGACTCAATAGTATTCACAACCGCGAAAATCTTCTCAGCTGACTTAGTTACCAGTGACCCAGATTTGAAAGGTCTAAACGGCGTACGTTTAGTCGAGTAGCTAAGTAGGCTAGCTCCAAGGGATGAGTTGAAGACGACCCGTTCAGGAGTCCTAACTCCCGTTTAATAAGAAGCGGGGTTGCCAATCCCAAGACCTCTACTGCGTTATGTCGATGTCTCGTGTTTCTCTGATGATTATTGAGGAGATCAGGGACACTGTGGCTGCCACTCCAAGCCACAAAACGGGCGCCAAGTTAAAGCCGGTTGCCGCGATCAAATATGCCGCGATGAACGGTGTGGCCCCGGCGAAGATCGACGTAGGGATTTGGTAGGATAGCGAGAGACCAGAATATCTTACCCTTGTCGGCCAGATTTCTGTCATTAAGGTGATTCCTTGGATGGTCCCCGTCCCAATTATGAAGAAGATTATGAAGGCAATGTAGATCAAAGTCGAACTCCCCGTCGAGAGAAGCAAGAAGAACGGATAGCTGTAGAGCAGCGTACCTCCGTAAGCGAAAATCGCGATAGGTCTTCTACCGAATTTGTCTGCGAGGAAACCGTAAACGGGGCAGAATACCACGCCGAATATTGACCCAACTGTCACAGCAGCCGACGCGAACGGGGCTGGTGTCTTGATGAAACTTATCAGATAGGAAACTGCAAACACGCTTCCTATGATTATCGCAACTGAGCCGCCTGTGTGTACCCCCGTTGTGATGAGCAACGTTCGCCAATATTTCTCGAATATCTCCCTGACCGGAACCCTCGCCACGACCTTCTTGGTCTTCGCTGCGGCGTAAATCGGTGACTCCCGCAACGCCATTCTGATTACAAGGCCTACAAGACCAATTGCAAAACCAATGTAGAACATCCATCTCCAGCCGTAAAGGTTGAACTCTGCCTTCGTCATCATCCCGCTGACAATGGCAAGAATGCCGGTTGCAGTCAAAACGCTTTGATTGGCCGACATCTGCACTATGCTCAGAAAGAGAGCTCTCCTCTTGGGCGGTGAGTGCTCCATCGTAAAGGAAATTGCACCACCGAACTCGCCTCCAAGAGACAGGCCTTGAAGAAGTCGCAGGAGCATCATTCCAATAGCTGCCCAAATGCCAATGTCCGCATACGTTGGCATAAGACCAATAGCCAATGTAACAAATGCCATCATCAGTATGGTCAAGACTAGCGTGTTTCTTCGGCCCAGAGACGTATCGCCCAAGTGACCGAACACAATCGCCCCCAGAGGGCGCGTTGCGCCACCCAACCAATAGACAGCGAGAACTGACAACAAAGATGCTGTAGGGTCATGCGACGGGAAGAACAAAGGAGCAATCGTCGATGCCACGAATCCAAACATCAAGAAATCATAAAACTCAAACGCAGTCCCTATGTACGACGCGACTGCTACACGTATCGCATTTCCCAGCCCCAGATACTGCGGAGCTGCAAGCTGTGAGCTTGCCAAAGGTCCTCACACGCGCGAGAAATTGTTCACATTCTGAAAGCCTCGGGAGAAGTTAAGCCTAGCGGCGCGCACACTCTATTCGCCCATAGATGGAGAACTATGCGCAACCAGCTCGCTCAGACGCTAAGGTGTTCGTCAAAGCCCATCTTTGTCAAAAGCCGAGTAAATCTCTCATCGGCCCTTATGTCTTCGAACCCTGGCCAAGTCTTGTAATAAAGCAAAAAGTCGGAGCGTTCGTTGTAGGCTTCCTCGAAGTGCCTGAAGGCATCTTCCCTCTGCCCCAGCCCGAACTCCACTATCGCGATTAAGGCAGGTGAAACATAGCTTCTAGATGATGCTTCTTTTAGCTCTGAAAGAATCTTCGCCGCATCTTCCTTGCGACCCATCAACCCGTAGACCCGGCCCAGCCCAGCAAGGTTAACAGGGGATCCAGGAATGATGTCCAACGCCTTCTTTAATTCAGTCTCGGCCTTCTCGAGTTCGGAGCCGTGAACGTAGAGCAGACTTAACATGTTGTGTCCGAGTGCAAAGCCGGGCTCGAGGGCTAGGGTCTTCGTCATCTGTTCAATTCCCTCCTGGTATCTACCAGCTTCGACCAGCCCCGCGCCGTAATTGAGTTTGATTATCGGGGAGAACGGGTCCAGCTCCAGTGCCTTTCTGAGTTGTTCCAACGCCTCATCGAGCCTTTCAGTAAATGAAAGGTACATTCCGTACCACTGCCTAGCGAAAGGATAAGAGGGATTGAGTTCGATGGAACGTTTGAATTCGAGTTCGGCGCTCCGCCAGTCCCAGAATCCCCACATGAGGATGTTTCCCAGAGTTGCATGCGCCTCGGCCAAAGAGGCGTCCAGTTCGAGCGCCTTCTCCACCCAACTTCTAGTTTTCTGTGCCGCCTCAACGGAAGGTTTTATGACACCGTGTACCCCATGCATTAGAAGGAAGTAGGAATCGGCTAGTCCAACGTAGGCAAGAGCGAATGAAGGATCTTCGCTGATCGCTTTCTCGAAGTACTCGGCTGCTACCTTCAAAGACTTCGGTGACCGTCGATTCCAGTAGTACCTTCCTTTCAGATATAGCCTGTAGGCCTCTTTGCTGGTAGTCGGCTCCTTCTGGATGGCTTTCTTCTCGTTCGGGAGAAGCTGAACCTTCAACGCGTCGGCCACCTGTTCTGCGATGTCCGTCTGAACGGCGAAAATGTCTTCTAGGTTTCTGTCGTATCTTGAAGACCAAAGGTGTCCTTCGGTGTTGGCGTCGACTAGCTGAGCTGTAACTCTGATCTTGTTCCCAGCTTTCCGTACGCTCCCTTCTACAAGCGCGCCCGCTTTGAGCTCCCTCCCAATATCGGCGGCCTTCTTCTCCTTCTTCTTGTAGCTCATAACCGAGGTCCTTGCAATGACTTCTAGTTCTCTTATCTGGCAGAGCCTGTCAATCAATTCCTCCGTCAAGCCATCCGCGAAAAATTCATCCTGTGGGTCGGGACTCAGATTGACGAACGGAAGAACGGCGACTCTGTGCTTATCAAGCGTTGGCCCTGCTAAAAATGCGGGAGGAATGAAGCTCTTCGACCGACCAGGGTCGACTGGTTGCAAGGGTGATTCCGTCTTTCGTCGTATCTTTGCTATCCTAGACTGCAGTCGGTTATGTGCCTTGTGTAAGGTGCGCTTCGCTCCAGGCTCCATTCGCTCAGCGGATATCCTTAGGAGACGCATTAAGATACCCCTCTTCCACCTGAGATATTGAAATCACAGCCAGTTGGACAGAAGCTCTCTTGCGTTCGAAGCCCTTCGAGGGCCAGACTCACGCTGATTGGTGAGTCCGAGTCCGGTAACGATATTTGGTCGTGAGGAAAAGTGACTGCGCATGCGGGGGAAGCGGCCGGTGCGGGTTGCAGGTGATCCGTTTGCGGACGCTAACCCCCGTTTAATAACAAGCGGGGGTTGCCAAACCTTCAGTCGAGCTGAAGGGGCGAGGCCAGGTCAAAGGCGCAGAGCAAGAGCGCGGAAGGCTTAGGACCCTGTCCCGCAGGGGTTCAGGGGTTCGAATCCCCTCCCCCGCACTATTTTGAGGCTCCCAGAACTCTACCCTCTGTGATAGCATCGAAGATAGCAGAGCATGCATTTTGGATGAAGAGGGAAGGCTACAAGAACTCAACAATCAGAGCAGCGGTGAAGGCCCTGAGGTCTGTTGGTCGTCGATGCAATCTCCTAGACCCGAATGACTTCAAGGACTACATGGCTAGAGCAGAGTATGGAGAGAATCGAAGAGACCACATCTTGGGTGATGAGCATGTCTGCAAGGTTGCCAGAACAATAGGAGAAGCCAAGAACCTGGTGGAAGACGGGTTCGACTATGTCACAGACATGGATGGCTTGAAATTGTTCAGAAAAAGAAAGTAGATTCTCAGTCTCCATCATGGGAGGTGAGAGTTTGAGTATCTTCAGAGTGGAAACCTACGTTGTCAAGTCAGAGAAAAGGGATGAGTTCACATCAGCAATGAACGAATACCTAAGGTACAGGGAAACTCATCCAGACCTCCTCAAGGGCTTGAAGTCATGGAAAATCCTGAGACAAGAATACGGGGCTGTTGCAGGCATGTACATGGAGATAGCTGAGTTCGATAGTCTAGCAGAACTAGAAACGACTGTGAACAGGGTACACCAAGATGAAGGGATGAAGAAACTCATCAAAGGATTCTATGAACTCGTAGACCCAGCAACACTGTCCGATAGCATATGGAGCCCAGTACTAGCCGAGTCCTGGAGAAAACAGAGTTGACTAATCTCCGTTGGCTCAAGTGGGCAATCGGGAGACATTTTCGGCAGAAGGGACTGAAGGTTCAGCTGGCCTCAATCAGGTTGGGGAATGTGGCCATTGATGGTGAGGTTGAGGGTAGAGGTTGGAAGATGGCTCTGGAAATCAAGACTCCTAGGGATGATATTACAAGAGGTATAGGACAACTTGCAGAGGCTCTAGCCCATGGTTACAATCAGGTTGCCCTGGTCACAACTCTTCGTACTGCAAAGAGGATAGACCCTGCCGTCTTCGACAAGTTAGGCCTAGTGGGGATAGACTCGAAAGGTAATGTCCACGAGGTCTGTCCAAGCTATGCATCAAACAAATCCAGCTGAGAAAGTAACACTGGCCAAATGTTAATTCTCAAGTTCACCAATCAACTATGGCCCCACTGAGACGTACTCATATTGATTTGGAGGAACTCGGCTCCGAGGTGGGGAGCCATACAAGTACCATGAAGAAGGGAAGAGGTGAGAAAATGGGATTTGTGTATCTACAGACATGGGTGATTTCCAAGGGCAAAACGAAGGAACACGAAGACAACATGAAAAAGTCGATTCAGCTCTGGAAAGATAAATGGACTGTTCATGGTGCAAAAGGCAAGCCGAGGTACTTTGAGCTTACCTATGGCCCGGGATTGTATTCACGGGTCTTCATGCTTGAGTTCGACACCCTTGCTGACTCCGAGAAATTCTTCAAGGCACTCAAGCAGGATGAAGAAGCCAAGAGACTGAATGATGAATGGGCTGACAATTACGTTGAACCTGCCACTTGGAAAGGAGTCTTTTGGGAAGAGCTAAAGCTAGAATAGACAAGGACTGGACTCAAAGGCAAAGCTCACGGATTTCTTGAGAGTAGGCTGCTCTGCACTTCTGCCAATAGATTGGAGTTTGCAAGTAACTCGTTGCGTTGCGACCTGTATGGTGGCCCCATGAAGCGGAAGTCCTTCTCCCTCCAATGAAGCCTTGTCAACCGGGATCGACCCAGAGACGGCTCTGCAAGAGCTAACTCGAGGCAGAACCCTATCCTCTCTCTTCTTTGATACCGCTGTGGAGCGAAGAGAGTTTTATTTGGCAAGCCTAGTGAACTGAGGGAAACGAACAGTTCTTGCTGGGGCGACCGCTGGAAGGTTTCAGGGAAGGTGCGCGAGTTGCGAAGCTATCGGCCTTTACGCTTGCAGGTCTTGGCGTCTTAGAGATTGCGGTGAGCTTGTTCACCGGGAGCATTGGG
>Ga0129298_10000713_pt1 | contig 13479 bp, 8 predicted proteins | sample I19B2metaG_FD_94707 | JGI IMG/M metagenome (GOLD analysis project Ga0129298, IMG submission 94707) | Lake sediment bacterial and archeal communities from Gulf of Boni, Indonesia to study Microbial Dark Matter (Phase II) - ​I19B2 metaG | ecosystem: Environmental > Aquatic > Freshwater > Lake >... | reverse complement strand
GTGATAAAACTCTGTGCACTTGTATACAAATTCCGCCTCGTCAGATAATACAAGAAAACCGTGTGCAAAACCCTCGGGGACATAAAACTGCCTTTTATTTTCAGCATTAAGAATTACTCCATGCCATTTTCCAAAGGTAGGAGAATTCTTTCTAATATCCACTGCCACATCGAAAACTTCTCCCGATATTACCCTCACCAGTTTGCCCTGCGGATATTCTTTCTGAAAATGCAGTCCACGCAGGACTCCCTTTTTCGACTTTGACTGGTTGTCCTGCACAAAAGCCATATCAAGACCGGCTTCTTTAAACTCATTAAGATTGTAGGTCTCCATAAAGTAACCCCTGTGGTCACCATATACAGTAGGCTCTATAACTATTAAATCTTTAATTCCAGTATCGATAAATTTAAACTTTCCCATTGCTTTCCTCCTACCTCGTGGTCTGCTTTCTGCAGGTTGGTGGTTCATGGTTCGTGGTTCGTAAAATCTTTTCCCAACCAATAGCTACCAACTACGAACTACCAACGCCTTTATCTCTTCCCAACTACCAACCACCAACCACGAACCACCAACGCCTTTATCTTCTCCCAACTACCAACCACCAACTACGAACGCCTTTTCTTTTTTCAAGTCAAAGCCCTTCCGCTACCTGGTAAAGATACTTTCCGTATTCCGTCTTATTGAGCATTTCTGCCAGTTTCAACAGCTGCTGCCTGTCTATATAGCCCTTTCTGTACGCTATCTCTTCAAGGCAGGCAATATATAGGCCCTGGCGCTTCTGAACCGCTTCCACAAAATTGCAGGCTTCCAAGAGACTGTCATGAGTGCCTGTGTCCAGCCATGCCATACCTCTTCCGAAGAGCTGCACTTTGAGCCTGCCTTTCTTAAGATACTCATTATTCACAGTTGTGATCTCAATCTCACCTCGTGCAGACGGCTTTACATTTTTGGCAATCTCAACTACTTCATTATCATAGAAATACAATCCCGGTACAGCATAATGTGACTTGGGATTTTGAGGTTTCTCTTCTATGGATACAACGTTGTTGGAACTATCAAACTCCACTACACCATAAGCCTGAGGGTTTTTTACATAGTACCCGAATATCGTCGCCCCTTCCTCTCTGGAAGCAGCCTCTGACAAAAGCTGGCTGAAGCTTTGCCCGTAGAATATATTATCCCCAAGTACAAGACATACACTGTCATTTCCAATAAACTTTTCTCCCACTATAAATGCGTCAGCCAGGCCCCTTGGAGTCTCCTGAACCGCATAGCTTATGCTCAGGCCCAGGTATGACCCGTCTCCGAAGAGCTCTTCAAAGGAGCCGATATCCCTGGGAGTAGAAATTATTAGAATCTCCCGTATCCCCGCCAGCATCAGCACAGAAAGCGGGTAATATATCATCGGTTTATCATAAAGCGGCAATATCTGCTTTGAAACGGCTTTAGTAATAGGATAAAGCCTGGTACCGGACCCTCCGGCAAGTATTATACCCTTCATTTAATGTGACCCCCTTGGTTTGATTTGCTTCGCAAATCGGTTCGTAGTTCATGGTTCGTGGTTTGCATTCTGCAGGTTGGTGGTTCATGGTTCGTAGTTCGCATTCTGCAGGTTGGTGGTTCATAGTTCGTAGTTCGTAAAATCTTTTTCCAACCATCAACTACGAACTACGAACGCCTTTTTCTTTTCCCAACCACCAACTACCAACCACCAACGCCTTTGCCCTTATCCCAGCTCCGAAGCCATATACTCCCTCACTGCTTCCTTATACGACCGTAGCGTACTATATCCATTCAGCTTCAAATAGAACTTCTCCAGCACTGAATTCTTGGGTCTTGGTGCCGGTCTGCCCAGTTCTTCTGTTGTTATCGGTTTCACCTCTATATTGACTCCTGCTGTTTGAAAGATATATTTTGCGAACTCAAACCATGAGCAATGCTCCTCGTTAGTTATATGGTATGTTCCGTATGCCGGTTTTGTGATAAGCTCCTTCAGAGCCTTTGAAAGGTCTATAGTATATGTTGGAGAGCCTATCTGGTCATTGACCACCGAAAGTTCTTTTTTTGTTTTTGACAGTTCGAGCATGGTCCTTACGAAGTTCTTCCCATTCTTACCATACAGCCAGGAGGTTCTCACTATATAATGCCTGCTGCACAGTGCTTTTACAAAGTTCTCCCCTTCGAGCTTGGATTTCCCATATATGCTTAATGCATTAGTCCTGTCATACTCAAGGTAAGGGCCTTTTTTCTCTCCGTCATAGACATAATCGGTACTGATATACACCATTGCAGCGTCTATGCTGCAGCAAGCCGCTGCAATGTTTCTTGCTCCAAGCGAATTCACTCTGAAGGCTGTTTCAACATTTGCTTCACAGCCGTCTACATCGGTGTATGCCGCTGGATGTATCACAATATCAGGTTTTACGCTTTCAATATAGTTAATGGCAGAATTAACATCTGTTATGTCAAAGTCCTGTATGTCAACACCTGTTACTTCATGCTCATCTCTGAGTGTATTTACAAGGTCACTGCCCAGCATCCCCTTGCAGCCTGTTACCAATATTTTCATTAATTCTTCCTCCCAAACTTTGGAATACTTAATAAATTCGGACCTACTTTTCCAATACTCTTACTGATTTAATTTTATAACTGCCTGTAACTCCCAGTTTTAAAACATTGTTATTTGCCTTAAAATCCGGGGCTGTAGATATTTCTGCTTTATATATCCCATCCGACAACTTTAGTCCATCATTTCTTTCGCTTACCCCTGTGAGAGCAAAGGGTATATTGTTAGCTCCCGGAGAGTCGCTAAGTTCGGCTTCAATTTTATAGGTTTTTGAAGGCTGAAGGCTTAAAACCCGGCTTTGTATAAAAGAAATACTTCCAGACTTGGTATTTTCTAAAACCAAAACACCATTATCATTTCTGATCTGCATTTCTGATGGTTTGTTCTTATTCCACTGGTCAGGTATTCCGTCACTGTTTATATCCATTTCAGGAATACTGTAAAAAATTATCCTGTTCACATCTATACTCTCCTGGCGGTTGTAATTATCCTTTATATATTTGGCCTTTTCTATCTGTTCCTGTGTGTAATCTGTGAAAATAAAAGGCTCCAGATTTCTTTTATTAACAGCTTTGGCTTCATCAATCATACTCAAGGTTTTGTTCACAAAATTCAAGGCACCCTGTCCATCACCTTTCTGGGCTCGGAGAATAGCAACCTGGAGATAAGCGTCTGCTTTGTACTGCCACTCGCCAGGATCCAGCGGCCTTAATGCTGTTAGTCTGTCAATGACATTAAGCCCTGAGTTGATGTCACCACCCACCTTGAAATAATACTTTGCTATATCATTCAGAACATCAACGTTGTACCAGCTCATTTTCTCTGCTTCTCTGACCTGGCTAATGGAATAATTCATTTCTGTCTGAGTGACATTCTTACTGCTGGATGAGAGATAATTCAGATAGTTGGCATAGTCTACTTTATACTCTGGCTTGAAAGGGTCCAGCTTCATGGCATTATTCATATACTTTGCGGCTGAGGCCATATTGCCGTTTTTGCCAAAAGCAGCCGCTTTCTCTGCGCTTTTCAGCCCCTGCATAAAGCTAAATGGAATAAGCAGCACAAGCAAGATAAGTATGGCAGGTATCATTGGGTAGACTTTCAACCTTTTTACCCTTACCATGTTTTGAATATTTATAAGAATTGAACTCTTATTATTAGTTTTATGTGATGTAATAATTTCTTCACTATGACTTTTAAAGTAGGAAGTAAATACTGCTATAAGCTGCCATAGCATTAAAAATACTGCAGATAGCGACAGGTCGAAGTCAATGACGGAATGACCGAACATCATTAATATGCCTGTCAGCAATGCAGATTGTAATATCCTGTCACTTACAGCTACATCTGATTTATTAATAAACTTTGAAGAGTAAAGTAGAACTATAGATGCTATGAGGGACAGCAGACATAATAATCCAAATATTCCTGTTCCGATGCTCACCTGTAGAAAGTAATTATGAGCCTGCCTTGACCAGTAAAGGTATGGCTGGTACATGTAATAAAGAAGACCCCATGCGCCACCTCCTGCTCCCAGCAGCCAGTAGTCCCGGAACATGCTCAAACCGTTCTTGTAAAATATACCTCTTTCGATTGCACTTTTGGAGGCTCCTACGTCTTCAAACCTTGAGGAAATGCTGTTAGGAATATATTTATATTTCAATGTCAAATTTTCTACCAGTTTTCCGGTATCTGATTCGAAAATCGTTGCATTGTCAAAAACCGGCCTAGCTTTCTCATAGGGATTCGCAAAATAAATATTTACCACCTGGCTGTCAGCTGGTACCTTGAAGCGTATCTCTTTGATTTCAATTCCATTGGTAGCCTTACCTTCATAGTTAAGTACTGGAGTTTCCCTCTCAAACAGAATGTCTCGTTCGTTCTTATTGGTTATACGTATCTGGTAAGCTTCATTATTCGCTTCTGAGGATGAAGCGTTCACAGTAAATGAAAGCTTGTATCCGACACCACCTTTCAGCCCCAGACTTTGTTTGTTGAATGCTTCCTTTCCCTTTACTGTTGAAGAGTGCTCTAAAGCGAGAGGCGCAGGGGTATTTAATGCTATAAGCCCTGCCGCCAGCCCTATAATAATGATTGAAACCAAAAAGCCTGTATATACTTTCCAGCTCAAGGAATTGAGCCAGTGGATCACGTAGAGCAGAACGAATGTCAAAACTGAGGATATCAACATTCCAAGCGCCAGGCATAACCATATTTTGTTTTCATTGCCTGCAGGGTTTGAAATATAGCCTGATAGCTTGAAAGATTCGACCGCCACAGCTGTGAATGATGCAAAAGCATATATTACGCTTTCCACCCTGAACCCTTTAGGAATCACAGCTGCAAAGAGTACTAATGCTATTGGGAAAAGGAGCAATACACCTCTGCTCAGAGTAAATAAAAATGTCACCAGAATGATGCTGTTTATTGAAGAAAGAAACACTTTTATCCAGGGTTTTTCTGTGATAACAGTTATTCCGATTATAATGAAAAATACCGCCATCAGGTAGGATGCAAGTGCATTGGGATACTGGAGAGTAGAATATATCCTGCCGTCGACAAACAGCCCGAAAAATACTGGATTGCCATTGCTTGAGAGTAATGAATTCAAAGGTTTGATGATTCTTTCACCGGCAATTGCATCAAAACCAAGAATACATACGCCGAGAGCAGAAGCGATTATCACGGAGAGCACTGTTATACGCGCTTTTAAGGTTGTCAAAAGCTCTGATAACATAAAGAAAACAGCAAAATACATACAGTACTGAAGCCATTCGGAAATAGCCTGATGTGCCCCCACGGCCCAGAATACGGTAATGAAATAAAGCCCGCAAAGGCCAAAGGCAGCATAGTCTACCGCTGTTTCCAGAAAGCGGTTGTCTTTCTTCAGCGCTTTGTATACCCAAAAAGCCAGGAAAATTGCAAGTATGTACACCTCCGCAGGAAGCTGTTCATTTTCAAAAAAGAGCCCCTTAAGGTATGAAGGGTAAAAGATCACTATTGACAAAAGCATTAAAAGTGTCTTCCTGTAAATACCCAATCCTTTTTCAGAAATAGCAGGCGTTTTTGTTTTTTTATGTTTACTTGAAGTTGTTGTTATTACTTTAGCCATGTTTTTGACCCCGGATGATTTTTTATATATTGTCAAGAAGATTGACAAACTCCATATTGCTTTCCATAAGCTGTTCTATATAATTCGGATGCCATACAAAAACTGTATTCAGGCTGTTTGCTTTAATATCATTTATATGATTGGTATATACGTAAGTTATGTTTTGCTTATTAAATTTTTCTTCAAGCATTTCACAAATTTCGTCATTATCTCCGAATAAGATAACCTCTCCCATTTCACTTATCTTATGGCTGTTCAGCAAAAAGTCAATTTTGTCGTTAATGTTGTTTATAAATCTATAGGACTTGACCACATATCTGTATGTGGCTTCAGCCTTCTCTTTCAGCCCCTCCGGAGTCAATATGTACCTTATTGTCTTTGGCGTCAAACGTTCAACTTTAAGCATACCCTTCCTGACAAGCCGCTTGATAAGAATGTTCACATTTCCCAGTGACATACCTGTATTTTTTGCTATATCACGCTGAGTGGAATTCTTATTCTTCTCTATGTTATTCAAAATTTCAACTTCATTCTGCATTTAGCGATTCTCCCTGAAATAAAAAATAGATACTTTTATGCTTCGAAAGCAAAGCTTCGCCCATGAACGTCAATAATTAAACGTCCTGCATAAAAATATCTATTGCATCCTACTTTCAAAGCCGGGCCGAAACACCGTCTGGAAAGTTCAGAATTTGTAAAGCGTTCATACATTGAACAATATAATTTTATAGCATCACATTACACACGTCAATACAATTAATAAATTATTGTAAAATTAATTAACATTATTGTATAATATGTTGACTTTTGTTATAATATTACATATTATGTAATATTATTATTTTTGTGAGGTGTTTGTATGGCTAATTTTCTTCCTTATAAATTTGGCTGGCTGCCTGACTACCCTGATATCAGGGATTACTCCGATTCACATGAGAAGATAAAACCCATTTTATCCAGACTAAAAAGCAGAACGGAAGACGGCCTCCCTCAAAAGGCAGATCTGAGAAAGTGGTGCTCACCTGTTGAAAATCAAGGAGACATAGGCGCTTGTACTGCACATGCTGTTGCAGGTATTGTCGAATATTTTGAGAGAAAGTCCTTTGACAGATATACTGATGCATCACGGCTTTTTCTCTATAAGGTCACAAGAAATCTGCTGCATTTAAAAGGTGATACCGGCGCTTACCTGAAAGCTACCCTGGGAGCGCTTACTCTATTTGGAATACCCCCTGAGGAACATTATCCTTATGAAACCTCCAAGTTTGATGAAGAGCCCGGAGCCTTTTGCTACGCCTTTGCGCAGAACTACCAGTGCATAAGCTATTTCCGGCATGATGCAGCAAATATAACCCGGGAGCAGATACTTTACAGTATAAAGAAATATATCGCTGCAGGAATTCCGGCAGCATTCGGTTTTACAGTTTACAGTTCAATAAGGCAGGCTGACAATAAAGGGCTCATACCTTTTCCTGCCAGGAATGAAAAGCTTCTTGGTGGCCATGCCGTGGCAGCTGTCGGTTATGACGATTCGATAGTGATAGAGAATAATACTGCCGGATATAGTACAACCGGTGCACTGCTAATAAGAAACTCCTGGGGTGAAGGATGGGGCGAAGACGGGTATGGCTGGCTGCCATATGAGTACGTACTTAAAGGTTTGGCACAGGATTGGTGGTCGATACTGAAACAGGAATGGATTGATACCGCTGCCTTTACAATCGAAGAGGGCTGAGTTACACTCAGCCCCTTTTTTTAATCTGCACCATGTGCAGCGTGTGTCAATATACTCGTTTCCATAAATAATATTGAAAGTTTAAGCAGGTTGTAAGACCGATATCCCCAGGTCAACAGTTCTTGCTTCACCTAAAAAATCGAGCCGTACTTTTGCCCTTCCTTTCCGGTAGTCAATGCTCTCTATTTGACCTTCAAGGGAAAGAAGCGGGCCATCAACCACCACTATTTTCTTATTTTCTACAAGTATGTTAGAAAATCCTATAGTTTCGTTATTACAAATCAATCTGTTCAATATTTCCATTTCATAGCTATCTATTTCCAGCGGTGTATGTCCGCTCCTAAGCATCTTTATCAGCCCCGGTACGCCTTGAAGGTTACAATAATCCTCCTGGCTGACGCTGCCGTTTACCAGTACATATCCCGGAAACAGAGTCTTGATATTGTGATGCCATTCTCCGTTTTTCCGTTCCTTTATACGTCTTTTTGGTACAAGTATCCTTAGCTTGTCCTTAAAACGATATTTAAGACGCTCTTTTACCTTATCTTCCTCACCGGTCAGAACAAAAATAGCATACCAGGAATCCTGAGCATTATTAAACACATTGATAACCCCTTAAAACTTATTTCACATATATACCTTGATTCACCATATCTATGAGAACCTTTGCATTCTCGAACGCAATTACCGCCTTATCCACATCAAGAAGGCTTCTGTTCAAGTCCTGTATCTGTAAGTCGTATTGGAGCTTGCTGATCTGCCCTTGATTGTAATTAGCCTCTGCTACGATCTTCTTCTGTTCAAGCAGCTTTTTATTCTCCTTTGCAGAGTTCAAATCCAATACTGCCTTCTTATACTGAAAATATACTTTTTTCACATTAGATTCCATATTTCTGTTTACCGTCTGTTCATCTATCTGTGCCTTCTGATAATCAAGATTGGAGCTTGTAACCAGTGCTCTGTCTTCATCGTTAAGTGGCTTGGGAGTTAAGAACAAATCATAGTCAACACTGTATGCAATACTGATTTTTTCGGATATATCCTTATATATTCTTGTATTGAGCTGCTGTGATTGTAAATCAGTATTATTAGCTCTGAAATTTGACAATAATACTACCAGGTTATAGCTTTTTGTATCTTCAATATCCGGTAGAAGATATTTAATATCCAGGTTGTTCTCTACCTGTATATTTAGTTTCGTCTTCATGTTCTCTGTAGCAAGTTCAATATTGTTGTTCAAATCGTTAATTGAGCTTTCCAGTGTACGCTTCTTACTCTCCAGATCTTCAATATTGATTCTTGTAGTCATGCCATAATTTGCTTTCAACTTTTCTGTGTCCAGCAGTTTTAAAGTATTTTCATAATCCCCTTTAGCCAGTTCCAACTGCTTGTTCATCACATACAGGTTATAATAATCTGTTTGTATAGCATATTTCGCATTTCCTATTTGATTGGCTTTCAGCTGCTGCGCCTGCTTCTGCTGAAGCATGACAGGCTCCAGCGTCTTCTCGCTGTTAGCCAAAGACTTTACTATATTTCTCAGTCTCTGCTGCTCCTGGTTATATGCACCAAGATAATGCTCGGCACTGCTGCTTGCTGCTGCAGCTTCTCCAACATTTCTTGCAGCCCTGTACTGTTCCTTTGCAGTTGAAAGATAAGACTCTTTTGATCTTAGTGTATCTTCCTGTCTGTCTGCCGTATCCTTTAAGTCGTTGTAATCCTTGATACTCTGCGCATATTTAACATCCAAAAGCTTTGTATTGATATCTATAACCTTCACATCAGGGCTTTCATTTATCAGCCTTTCCTGCAGGCTTTTCAAATTGTATTGGGCAGGCTCTTCAGCTTTTACTCCCAGGCTGAAAACCAGTGAAGTGCATAACAGTGCGATGGCAATGCCTCTTTTAACCTTCATACTCTCTTAACCCCTTTTAATAATAATTGATATGTATAGTGTAAAATAAAACAACCTCTACACAATAATTATTATATACGATACTTAAGTCATTTTGTATGTTTAAAGAAATATTTAATAAAAATTTAATGTTTAACACAGCAAAAAAAAAGCCCCGCGGACTGAAGTCCGCAGGGCTTTTATCTGTTTATTCTTACCTGTGCATTAATGTGTAGTCCAAACCTGTGTTGGTAGATGGAACGTAATCATCTACTACGTAAATCTTTATGGATTTACTTACACCGTTACCAGTGTATGCAGTAAGAGCAACAACATCTCCGGATGCTAGAGCACCACCTGATAATATACCGGTATCTGTGCTATAGGTATATCCAGCCTTAACTGCACCAGCTGCGTCTGTAACAACTACATCTACATTAGAAGGAGCAATTGCCTTCTTACCATACTGGTCTTTAACGTAGAAGTATATTCCTGCTCTTGCTACAGCATAACCGCTCGGGTCAGCTGCAAGTGTCGGGAACTTGTCTCCACCGTCAAACTTACATCCATAAGCGTCATATGACACTCCTGGCTTGCTCGCGGAGTAAGCTTTTGTTACATTATTGAAGCTGTTGATTGTAGTAGTTCCAGTAGTTACTGTAATACCACGCAGATGGCTGTCAATACTATACTGTGTAATACGTTTGTTCAACAGGTTAGCATTAGCGCTTGTAACTGATGTCTTATAAATGTCACCGCTGGTACCATACTTAACAAACGGTCTGTAGTATACATTGTAACCTGCAGTGTCAGTCATCGCAAGTGCCGGATCATTGAAGTCTACATCGATTGACTTAGCCATTGCCTTATCAGTATCACTTGGTTTGGAAGTCAAAGCTGCAAATACTGTTGTAGTTACATTGTTATAGCCTCTTACTACAGCTGTGAGGTTTCCTGTGTATGACTTGTCATCAACGTATCTTGCAAATACTTTTCTGTCTCCGCCTGATTTTACAGGGTTTGCAGTAGTAACTTTGGTTCTGTTGTCATTTGCTTCAAGAACAAATCCGAATTTATCAGGATCGCTTACAGCATAGCTTAAGATGTCAACAGGAGCAAGTTCAACGGACATCCCGTTGTATTTGCCACGAACCTTGGCATCTGACATGTACTCACCAAAATAAGTATCTTTGATATTCTGATCTAGACTACCATATCTGTACTCAGCTGAAGCATCAGAACTCAATTTTGAACCTGTGTGGTTGTATTTGTTAACAACTGCATCGTCACCCATTGCATAAAGCACCGGGTCAACTGAATCGATGAAGTAGCTGCTAATATCCTTCTTATCTACATTGTAGAAAGTATAGGTCTTGGAGTCTACTTCCTTACAGTAAGTTGACAGTGTAGAATCAGAAGTGTTTATAGTTGCGTTGTCACCGTAAGTTGCTCCGCTTGGCTGGAATGTTGCTTTCATCAACTTAACTGTAATAGTTGCTGAACCGGTAGTAGGTCCTGCATACATTTCCAGTTTGTCATCCTTACCATAGATAACTTTTCTGTAAACATTGTCATAAATGCTGTATGTGCTGGAGCCCAAGCTTATAACTGAAGCATCAGAAGTAGTAGCATAAATGAAGTAGTAGTAGTTTGTCAAAGTGTTGTTGTTCAATTCAGCAAACTTGTTTGAATAGAACCTGAGGTTTATAGGTCTGTCATACTGGTCATTGATTTTGATTTTGTCAAGCTTGTCACCTGTCTTAGAACCGTTGTTTCCGTTGGCATATACAAGAGCAGGTATGAACTTGCCGGAATCAATACCAACTATAGTCCTTGGAGCTGCTGCATCCTTAACACTTACGGACATAGTGCTCATTTTAACTGTAGTTGTGGTTGTAACTGTAGCTGAAAGCGTAAATGTAGTTTTCGAAGTACCGAAATCAGCCAGCAGCTTGTAGGATCCATCAGGATTCTGAATTTCTTTTATGTTGCTGGAGTCGATACCTGAGAAGGAAACTCCACCTGTAGAACCGGAGATTCTCTTGATCTTTGAGTAGTCGGTAAGAGGATTTCCGTTACTGTCGGTAGCGATATAAGGTATTTCTACAAATCCGTCGCCAACTGCTACATCCTGTGCAGGTTTCTGCAGTACGAACTGCTGCAGTACTGAACCTTCCTTAACTTCTACATTGATAGAAGCAGACTTACCGGTTGTGATTGATATAGCGGATATAACCTGTGTACCAGCGATACCGTTAGCCTGGGGAACCTTAACCTGAATCTTTGCATTCTTGTTGTTGTCTGGATCCTGAACAACTTCTGCATATGCAATCGTTGACTCAGTTGATGTTCCAGGGCTCAACTTGAAAGAGTTTGTATTGTGGAATATTTCATAATCAGTTACAAGGTTTCCAGTGGAATCCTTTGCTTCGAAGTCAATATAGAACACGTCGGTAGTTGCTTTTTCCAGATAAGTCTTCTTGTCCTTATTGGATAAGCCAAGAAGCTTAAGGCTCTGGATATCACCGATGGTGCTTGAAACTGTAAGTGAATCATTCATAACTGTATTGGAATCCGAATCATAAGCAGTTACAACAACTGTCTGCTGATCCTTCAATAACCCCATGTAAACACTTAAAGCAGTTCCTGTATTGTCGTTTTTGTGGAATGTCAAAGTACCCTTATCAGAGCTTATGGAAGCACCATTTGCAGTTCCGAGTGAAGAATTCCAAGTGATGTTTGAAGCCATAGGGCTCTTTGTAACATCATCACCGTACTGGTTGGTTACCTTGTAGTAAGCAACACCGTCAGAATCACTTCTTCTTGTAATCTGCTTTGTAACCATTTCAATCTTAGCTATCTTTTCAGCCTCAATTGTAACTGTCTTGCTTCCGAGGTCAGTTGTGTCATTCTTTATAGCTACCTTATATTCACCTGCAACGAGGTTGGAAGCCTGTGAAAGAACAACTCCACCCTTGTCAGCATCAAAAGTAGCCGTAAGAGTAACAGCGATACCTGCGTCTCTGGTTACTGTAACAGCAACCTTTGAAGTGTCGGCTACAACGCCGTCGAAGTCAGCATACAGGCTCTTTGCAGTCTTAACCTTCAGGGCGAATGTTGTAGCAGGACCTGAGGAACCAACCAAACCAGCTGTTTCTGCCTTCTTTGAATCAACAACCTTAGCGTCTATCAATGACTGGATAAGAGTCTTCTTGCCATCGCTTGTGTTAGCCTTTAAAGCTTCAACTGTAGCTACAGCAACGTCATTGATTGTGATCTTTGTAACTGCTGCGATTTTCTTCAAACCCTTGGAGTCAGCAAATTTGATAACGTCTTCATACTTGAAGTCAGTACCTTCTACATAACCCAAAGATACAAGTAAAATCTTGTAATACTGCTGAGCTGTTATAGCAGCAGTAGGATCGAATGATCCATCCGGATTACCAACGAAACCGAGTTTCGGGTTTGCCTTCAAATAAGCCAATATTGCCTTACCTTCAGCCCAATCAACCTTATCGGCGTCATTGAAGCTCTCTGTTCCTTTGAAAGCCTTAGCTTCGCTTTCGAGACCTTTCAGTCTGAGGAACATGATTGCTGCCTGAATTTTTGACGGTGTAGTTGCGAGATAATCAGCTGTTACACCGCTGCCATCCCCTTGAAGCATTCCGATAGTCTCACAGACCTTTGAGTCTGATGGAGCTGCCGGAGCCGCTGGAGCTGTAGTTGTTGCAGTATCTGCTGCGAAAGCAGGAGCTATAGCAGTTAAAAGCAATGCTATTGCTACAAATACCGCAAAGTACTTTCTGAGATTTCTCATACTCTCAAATCCTCCTTGTGTATTTTTGGGAGAAGCTGTTGACTTGCCAAAACCGGACCACGCCTCACCCTTGTTAAAATAATCCGGTTTTCTTACATTTTGCCCAAGATTGGCGTAATTTACCTATCTTGATTCAAAATCATTATATCATCGGGTATTTTGGCAGTCAACATTTAGCAATTATATGTAAAGAAATTGTAATACAAAAAAGCGCAAAAAAAACTCCGGGAAAATCCCAATGTCATTAAGTTAAGAATATTTGACATTAAGCACAGTAAAGTTTTATAAAAGATAAGGATAAATGAAACCGAAAAAAATAGTTTCATTTATCCTTATCTTATTTTTTCACTATTTT
>Ga0129298_10000712_pt1 | contig 13480 bp, 7 predicted proteins | sample I19B2metaG_FD_94707 | JGI IMG/M metagenome (GOLD analysis project Ga0129298, IMG submission 94707) | Lake sediment bacterial and archeal communities from Gulf of Boni, Indonesia to study Microbial Dark Matter (Phase II) - ​I19B2 metaG | ecosystem: Environmental > Aquatic > Freshwater > Lake >... | reverse complement strand
CATGCAGCGGACCATCAAAAACCTTTACCATCACTGTCAATCCGACAGCACAGGTGAATGATCCGGCTGACATGATAGTCTGCAATGCCCAGAGCACTTCTGTGACTTTTGTCACAAACAGAACGGGAGGCACCACAAGCTATTCCTGGACAAATTCAGCACCGGGCATCGGACTGCCTGCAACAGGTTTAGGTAATATTGGACCGTTCGCTGCAACAAATGCAGGAACAGCTCCAGTGGTCGCAACGATTGTTGTCACGCCAACATTCAATAATGCAGGCAAGGATTGTTCAGGTCCTTCACAGACATTCACAATAACAGTGAATCCAACAGGACAGGTGGATGATCCTCTCGACCAGGTTGTATGCCATGGAAGCTTTACATCGGCAGTTACGTTCAATACTGTAAATACAGGCGGAACTACTACCTACACCTGGACAAATGACCTGCCTTCAATAGGTCTTGCTGCAAGCGGAAATGGCAACATATCAGCCTTCTCTGCAGTCAATACAGGTACCGCACCGATTGTTGCAACTATCACCGTTACACCTCATTTCACTAATGGTCTTGTGACGTGTACAGGTCCTGTACAGACATTTACAATCACTGTAAATCAGAAAGGACAGGTAAATGATCCTGCCGATAAGGTAGTATGTAACGGAGGAACAGTATCAGCATATACCTTCACAACGACGGCAACAGGAGGCACAACAACTTATCTCTGGACTAATTCGGCACCCGGCATCGGGCTTGCGGCTTCCGGAAGCGGGAACATTGCAGCATTTGCTGCAACAAATGCAGGTTCTTCACCGGTTGTTGCAACCGTGACTGTAACACCACGACTCAGCAACGGTTCTGTTGATTGTGATGGTCCTGTTCAGACTTTCACAATTACCGTGAATCCAACTGCACAGGTCAATGATCCTGTCGATCAGGTTGTATGCAATGGTGCAAACACAACAGCCATAAACTACTCTACAACGAACACTGGAGGAACTACAACATACGACTGGGCAAATGACACACCGGGCATAGGTCTGGCAGCCACAGGTTCGGGTAATATTGCAGCATTTACAGCTGTCAATGCAGGAACAGTACCAGTGGTTGCCACTATAACTGTCACCCCGAATTTTACAAACGGTTCAGTGACTTGCACCGGTACTGCACAGACCTTTACAATAACTGTCAATCCGACTCCGAATGTGTCAACTGCAAGTCCTACAACAATCTGCAGTGCAGCTACCACGAATATTGCCCTTGCAAGCAATGTTGCAGGCGCTTCATTCAGCTGGACAATTGCAGGAACAACAGGCGGAGTAACAGGCGCCAGTGCTTCAAGCGGATCGACAATTGCACAGATACTGGTCAACCCCGGAACAACTGCAGGTACAGTAACCTACAGGGTAACACCCACTGCAAATTCATGCGCGGGAGCACCGGTTGACATAATTGTCACTGTCAATCCGACACCTAACGTAACATACACGGGCTCCACAACGATATGCAGCGCTTCCAGCACCAACATAGCACTTAACAGCAGTGTTGCAGGTACTACATTCAGCTGGACCATCGGAACAATTACCGGTGGCATAACAGGTGCAACAGCTGCAGGCGGAGCAACCATTTCTCAGGTTCTCACCAACCCGGGTTCAACTGCCGGTACTGTTACATACATTGTAACACCGACAGCCAATTCATGTCCTGGCATAGTATCGAACATCATTGTAACGGTCAATCCGACACCGGATGTTACAACCTCGAGTCCGCTCACGATATGCAGCACAACTGCAACCAGCATTGCACTTACAAGCTCGGTTTCAGGTGCTACATTCAGCTGGACGATAGGTCCGATAACCGGTGGAGTTACGGGGGCAACACCTTCAAATGGTACAACAATTGCCCAGACACTTTACAATACCGGTCTTGTACCGGGTACTGTTACCTATATCGTTACACCGAGTGCAAATTCATGTTCAGGCACCCCGACAAACTTTGTGGTAACTGTTAATCCTCTTACCGGACCTACAAGCTTCACCACAGGTTCACCTGAAGTATGCCAGGATGCACCTGATGAAACTTACACGGCAACGGCTACAAACAGCACATCAATTGTTTACTCTGTATCACCTGCTGCAGCCGGAACAATTAACCCTGCCACAGGTGTAATGAACTGGGATCCTGCATTCTACGGAAATGCAACGATAACTGCAACTTCAACAGGGTTATGCAGTACAACGGTCGGTACAATGTCAGTAAAAGTAAAACGTCTGCCGGCAGTCACAGTTGATCCTGTTAATGCCACAACCTGCGAATTCGGAGTTGTCAACTTCGATGTTTCAACAGTTGGTGATGACCTTTCATTCCAGTGGTATGTTGATGAGGGAACCGGATTCACACCGGTAAGCGGAGGATCATATTCAGGTGAAACATCATCTACACTCTCTATATGGAGCGCCATTAGAGACATGAACGGTTACAAGTACCGTGTCGAGGTATCAGGCTGTGCTCCACCTGCAACATCAGGACAGGCAGTTCTTACTGTCAATACTGCTCCGGAAATAACGCTCCATCCTTCCGATACTACGATCTGTTTCGGAGCCGGAACAATAATGGAAGCTGATGCAGACGGAACAAGTGTCACATGGCAGTGGCAGGTCAACAAGGGAGTGGGAGGATTTGTCAATGTATCCAATGATGCAAACTTCAGTGGCTCAACGACAAAAACGCTCACTATAACCAATGCATCAGGTTCATTCAATAACTGGGTATTCAGGGCTAAAGCTTCAGGAGTGTGCGGAGTGCCTGTATATACCAATTTTGGAAGACTGAAAGTTACCAGTCCTCCAGTAGTAACACTGCAGCCTCTGGCAAAAGCGATATGCGAGAACGGAAGCACATCATTCATCGCCAACGGTACGGGATATATGACTATGCAATGGCAGGTTAGCGCCGATAACGGAGCAACATGGGCCAACATTGCTGACGATGCCAACTACGGAGGATCAGTTACAAACCAGCTTTCGATAGCTGATGCGCCTGTAACCTTTAATAACAGGCAATATCGTCTTGCACTTATAGGTGCCTGCACCACGGTGAATACGAACGGCGTTGTTCTGACTGTCAATCCGAATCCGGTTGTCCTCTTCGCTACAGATCTGAATACCTGCGGCGGCACCAACCTGGTAATAAACGGCAATCCGACCGGCGGTACCACACCGTATGCAACACATCGCTGGACCGGTGATGTCGGCCCGCTGAACAAGTACGATATCCAGTCGCCGACCTTCAACTCACTCATTTCAGGCACTTATAACCTGACCTATACTGTCAAAGACAGCAAAGGTTGTACTGCTTCTGATGATGTTGCAGTGACCGTCGACAGCCCGGATGCTACATTCACACATGATGTTGAGAATGGCTGTACACCACTCACTGTAACCTTCACAAAGGATATGACCGGATTGTCTAAATTCTGGTGGAACTTTGGTGACGGATCACCACTTGACTCAGTAAATGCCAATCCTGTACATGTATTTAAGAACACATCTGCTTCATCAATCCAGTACAGCAACGTTAAACTGAAGGTGAGGTCACCGGGTGGATGCTTCGACGAGTATATCTCAATGATAACAATTTACCCTGCGATAGATGCAGCATTTACCAGGAGCGATACCGTTGTCTGCAGCGGAAGAGCCCTTACGTTTACAAGCAAACCGGGTGCAAGCAAGTATTTCTGGGAGTATGGTGACGGTATAACAGGTTATTCACCAACCGAGACAACAAGTCATACCTATACAAACTTCACGACCGCTCCTTTGGTTCTGAACGTGAAACTGACCACCACTTCATTCTACAGCTGTACAGATGATACAACAATGACAATAACTGTCATGCCTGTACCTCTGCCACAGTTCAATGCAGTGCCGCCGTCACAGATTTATAATCCTTCAGGTAATCCGGTTGCATTCACCAACCAGACCAATGCAGGCACATGGTCTTACCTGTGGAAATTTGGTGATGGAACTACTTCCACCGTTAAAGATCCTTCGCATACCTATACAGCACTGGGAACATTTAAGGTTGTACTGAAAGTCAACAATGCGAACTGTTCCGACAGTATCAGTCATGAGGTAAGGATTCTTCCGCCTCCTCCTGTTGCCAACTTCGACTCGATACCTTCAGGTTGCGAGCCTCTGATAATTACAATAAACAACACTTCGCTCAACACTGATGTACCAGGCACAACTTACAGATGGGACTTCGGAGACGGAAGTATTTCTTCTGAGAAAAATCCTGAGTACACCTATCAGACACCGGGTATTTACAGGGTAGAACTTACTGTAACCGGTCCGGGCGGAGTATCGAGCAAGAATCAGGTAGTGAAGGTATTTGCAACACCAAGGGCTTATTTCGAGGTGTCTCCGACCTTTGTCTTCGTGAATGATGAAAAGGTAAGGGGATATAACCTTAGTACCGGTGCCGATGCCTACCTGTGGGAGTTTGGTGATGGTGATACATCAAAAGTGAAAGAGCCGTTCCATAAGTATATGGAGGCAGGCGTGTACGATATTACCCTCTGGGCTTACAAGGATAACGGTAACGGAAATATATGCTCTGACAAGTTTATCCTTTCGCCGGGTGTTACCGTTGAACCGGCCGGAGAGGTACGCTTCTCTACCGTGTTCACACCCAATAAGGATGGACCTATTGAGCGCAGCGATCTGCCAACAGGTGGTAATGAGGTAGACCAGTTCTTCTTCCCGCCGATAAGGGAGAAAGTGATCGACTACAAGCTGCAGATCTTTAACAGGCTCGGAGTGCTGATCTTCCAGAGCGATGATATCAATATCCCATGGAACGGTTACTACAAAGGCCAGCTCTGTACCCAGGGAGTATATATCTGGTACGTGGAAGGCAAGTACGCCAACGGCCAGCCGTTCAAGAAGGTGGGAGATGTGACGTTGTTGCATTAAACGGCGCAAGGGCGCAACGGCTCAAGGGCTTCTCCCCTCCCTGGAGGGGTGGGGGTGGGTTAGTCAGTTATAACAATAATTTCCAATTTAAATATAAGAAAGCTCGTCATCATGACGGGCTTTTCTTTTTAACCACGCCTTCTACAACTGTCGTAACACCTTTTGTGCCCTTGTGACGATGCGCCATTGTGCCTTTGTGTAAGTTCCGGTAAGCTTGCACAACAGATATTTTGCAAAAGTCATTTGAAAAAATGTAATAGATCTACATAAAGTCATTTGAAAAAATGTAATTTTGTAAAAAACGGGCTATGAGAAGGACAAAATTAGCAGAATTAATAGCGTGGAAAGATTCATCTTCCAGGAAACCCCTAATCATCAGAGGAGCCAGACAGGTTGGCAAAACATGGCTGATGAAAGAATTTGGAAGAACCCAGTATAGTCAGACTGTATACCTCAATTTTGAGCAGAATAAGCGATTGAAATCTTTGTTTACTGATGATTTTGACATCAAAAGGATCATATTGGCTCTACAGGCTGAATCAGGTCTGACAATCAATCCTGAGAATACATTATTGATATTTGATGAAATACAGGAGATTCCTGAGGCTCTGACAGCTTTGAAATATTTTCAGGAAGATGCACCGGAATATCATATGATATCCGCAGGATCATTGCTAGGAGTGGCCTTACATTCTGATATTTCTTTCCCTGTTGGAAAAGTCATTTTTATGGATTTATATCCATTGTCATTCCCGGAATTTCTTGAAGCAATTGAAGAGACTAAACTTATTGAGTTGCTTCAAACCGGGGATTGGAAGTTACTTACCACTTTTAAACCTAAATATATTGACCGTTTACGTCAATATTTTTTTGTAGGAGGAATGCCTGAAGCTGTATTGAAATTCAGTCAGAACGGTAATTACAATGAAGTAAGAGACATTCAAAACCAGATTCTTAATGCCTATGAGCATGATTTCTCAAAACATACTCCAAAAGAAATTGTCCCACGTATTCGTATGGTGTGGAATTCCGTACCTGCTCAGTTAGCGAAGGAGAATCGTAAATTTATTTATGGAATAATCAGGGAAGGATCGAGAGCAAAGGATTACGAGATTGCACTTTCATGGCTGATTGATTGTGGTCTTGTTCATAAGATTTGCCGGGTGTCAAAACCAGCCATTCCACTCAAAGCCTATGAAGACAGGAGTTCATTCAAATTGTTCCCTTCGGATATTGGATTATTATCAGCAATGGGCGATATTGATCCCAGGACACTTCTTGAAGGAAACAGGATTTTTTCCGAATTTAAAGGAGCATTGACTGAACAGTATGTTTTACAGCAGCTGATCAGTTGTGATGAATATGTAATTTTTTACTGGTCAGCCGAACGGTCAACTGCAGAGGTTGATTTCATCCTCCAGACAGAAGGAAAAATAATACCATTGGAAGTTAAGGCTGAGGAGAACCTACAGGCCAAGAGTTTAAAAGTGTATGTTGAAAAATTCAGTCCGGAAATGTCAGTCCGGACATCGATGTCTGATTACCGAAAACAGGACTGGCTCATTAACTTACCGTTGTATGCGATCCACAGGCTAAACAAGATTACAAATTAAAGTAAAGAATGGTGCAAGGTCTCAACGGTTTGACGCCCGACGCCCGACGCCTTATATTAATAATAACCTAAGGAAAAAACCATTTACCAGATAAGGATATAAATTATAAACGTATATTTGTACTTTAGAATATCATGATAATTAAAAGTAAAGTATTAAAATATCATGTATTTAAGGAAGCAGTATTTTAATGGGCTGGGTAAGGAAAGTACATTTTTATGGGGCGCAAGGCAGACCGGGAAAAGTACTTTGCTTAAGAAACTATTCCCTGAATGCCTTTATTTTGATCTCTTGCTGGCTTCAGAATATAACAGGTTTATAGGTAATCCCTCGCTTCTTAAAGAAATAATCGAAGCATCCAACCGTTCAGGACCTGTGATCATTGATGAAATTCAAAGGATTCCCTCATTGCTGAATGATATTCAATGGCTTATTGTAAACAGGAATATTCAGTTTATTCTGAGCGGTTCCAATCCAAGAAAAATTCTGCGTTCCGGAGGTAATTTATTAGGGGGGAGGGCTGTGAGAAACGAACTCTATCCTCTTGTTTCTGCAGAAATTCCTGAATTTAATCTCCTCAGAGCTTTGAATAACGGTTTATTGCCACGCCATTATAATTCTGATAATCCTTCGAAATTGATTTCGTCATATATCGGTAGTTATCTGAGGGATGAGATTCAGGCTGAGGCAAGGATCAGGAATGTTGTTTCCTTTTCAAAATTTCTTGAGACTGCTGCTTTTTCAAATGGTGAAATGGTCAATTACTCTAATATAGCTTCAGAATGCGGTGTGAGCTCTCCTACAATCAGGGAATATTACCAGATTCTTGAGGACACCATGACCGGCAGGTTTTTGAATTCATATCAGAAAAATCCCAAGCGAAGAGTCATCCTGGCTCCGAAATTCTATTATTTTGATGTCGGGATAGCTAATTTCCTGTTGAAACGAAGCCGGATTGAACCGGGAAGTGAAGCCTTCGGGAAAGCGTTTGAGCATTTCATTTATCATGAATTATACTCTCACAGTCACTATTCAGATTTGAATTATCAGATAAGTTACTGGAGGACGGCATCTCAGCTTGAAGTGGATTTTATTCTGGGCGATAATCAGGTTGCTATAGAGGTAAAATCATCAGGAATGGTTAACTCACGTCATCTGAAAGGATTGAAAAGTTTCGGAGAGGAGTATAAAGTCAGGAAGTCGATAGTAGTAAGTATGGATCCCAATCCCCGCAAGATAGATAATATCCTGATTTTGCCATGGAAGGAATTTCTGGAAATGTTGTGGGCCGGAGCGATAATATGATTGTGCAATGGCTCAATGGCGCAGAGGCACAAGGGCGCAACGGTTTGATACACGACGCACGACGATGGGATCGGGGATTTAGTTCCCCTCTTGGGAGGGGTCAGGGGTGGGTTTTAAATAGATAATTGAAATTTACATTGATGAAGCAAAGGCCCTTAGAAAGACGGGCTTTTCTTTTTTCTCACTCTGTGAAACTCAGTGCAAACTCCTTGGTAAGAAAATCATAATTATCATAAAATCAATACTATAATCCTGTATCTAATTTAGACGGATTCTAAATTAGAATTTATTCAAAAAAAGTCTGAAAATCATTGTCACGAAACTGCCACTTCCGACATGTACATATACTTGAAGCTAGTGAGATAATTTGAAGCAAACCTGTTCTTTCCGTTTTTGTGATTAAAATGTAAATAGTGCTGTTGATTTTCTAACGCGGGAAGTCAGAGTAGGAAATTTGTCTGCTGCATGTAAAACCTGAGACCTGAAATTGTGCTATAATATATGTCTCGAACAACCTATGGAACTAATCCCTTCTAACCTTTCAGATTATACGCTGGAGAGCTATCTTATTAAAATCTCCACACGCAGCAGGATAATTTATCTGATTATAATCCTGTTTGTAGCAGGCTGTATCTCTGTACTCCCTTTTATTTATGTCGATGTATCTGTTCAGGCCAGGGGCTTTATCCAGTCAGACATTGAGAAACAGAAGATAATCACACCGTTCCATGGAAAAATTTCATATTCACACATAAGAAACGGAGTAAAGGTTGAAAAAGGAGATACCCTTCTTATTATTGACTCTGAAACAATAAGAGCTCAGAAAGCAGCCTTTGAGAATCGGCTTGCTGAGAATGAATCTGCTATTTCTGATCTTGAAAAACTAAACACAATCGATAATCCGGAAATCATTTTAGATGATTCATTTTTCAGGACCGACAGATATTTTATTGAATATTCCAATATGCTTAAGCTGCGGAATATTGAATATCAGACTTATCAAAGAATAAAAGCTGAGCATGACCGGAACAAGGTACTTTATGAAACGAAGCTTATTCCTGATTCTGAATTTGAAAAAAGTCTTTTCAGTTTTAAGTCAGAAGAGGAAAACCTTAGCCGGATTATAACATATCACAAAACTTTATGGCATTCAGATCTGATGCAGAGGAGGAATGATTCAAATACTCTTAATGCCGAGATTCAGCATTGTGAGGAGGAGCTGAATAACAGGATCCTGATTGCCCCGGTAGAAGGAGAGATTATCCAGAGTATGGATATTCAGAAAGGTACAATTGTAGGGCAGAACCAGGCTGTAGCAGAGATATCCCCTGAGGGAGAACTCATTGCCACTTGTTTTATTAATCCCGGTGATATAGGACTACTGAACAGAAGCCAGAGGGTTCGGATAATGATTGATGCACTCCACTACAATGAATGGGGATTACTTGATGCCAGCATTACTGAGATATCAGATGACATGATTGTAGATGAAGCCTCAAATGCCTATTTCAGGATAAAATGCAAACCTGAAAAGACAACACTCTCACTTAAGGACGGTACAATGGCTAGTCTGAAAAAGGGAATGAGCATTAATGCAAGGATCGTTATCACAAGGAGATCGCTGTTTAACCTGTTATTCGATAAGATTGATAAATGGTTAAATCCTTATTATAAAGCAGAAGTCTGATAAAGAATGAAGATAAGGATTAAACAACGGGATATTACTGATTGCGGAGCTGCCTGCCTGGCTTCAGTGGCAGCTTATTACAAAGTCCGCATTCCTGTTTCAAGGATCCGGCAGTTAGCAGGTACCGATAAGAAGGGGACCAACATTCTGGGGCTTATTGAGGCAGCTTCCGGAATGGGTTTTCTTGCAAAAGGAGTAAGGGGTGATTTTGATAGTCTTTTTAAGATTCCCAAACCGGCAATTGCGCATGTTGTAATAAAAGAAATACTGCACCATTATATAGTATTAGTAAGGACTTCAGATGATTTCATTGAAATAATGGATCCGGCTGACGGGGAAATCCATAAACTCACTCATGACGAGTTCAGAAAGATGTGGACAGGAATCCTCGTCCTAATGGCTCCAGGTGAAAGGTTTACCATCAGAGATGATAAGATCTCCGTGTCTAAACGACTCTGGCAGCTTATAAAACCAAATCGTTTTATACTACTGCAATCACTTACCGGGGCCTTTGTTTTCTCTGTTCTCGGACTTGCAACTTCACTATATGTCGGGAAACTGGTTGACCATGTAATACCCGGAGGGAATATCAATCTTTTGAATCTTCTTGGTATTGCGATGATTGTGATCATAGTTTTCCGATTATTTCTGAGTCTTTTCCAGTATCTGTTTGTGCTCAAAACAGGCCAAAGGATAGACTCATCTTTGATCCTTGGATACTATCAGCATCTGCTTCGGCTTCCACAGACATTTTTTGATAATATGCGGACAGGGGAGATAATCTCACGAATAGGTGATGCTGTAAAAATCAGAGTATTTATAAATGACGTATCGATAAACCTTGTATTGAATGTATTTATCCTTATTGTTTCATTTATAATGATGTTCACCTTTTTCTGGAAGCTGGCTGTAATTATGCTTATGGTAGTGCCTTTCTATTTTGGCATTTACTGGCTTTACGACAGGCTGAATAAAAAAGTTCAGAGGAAGGTTATGGAACGCGGGGCAGATCTGGAAGCACAGCTTGTTGAATCGCTGAATTCCGCATCTACCATAAAGCGTTTCAGTCTCGAAGACTTTTCAAATTTTAAAACCGAAACCAGATTTGTAGCACTCCTGGAGTCCGTCTATAAATCAGGGTTGAATTCCATATTCTCCAATACATCATCCGCTTTTGTAACTCAAATAATCGTGCTTGTTTTGTTATGGGCCGGAACCGGTTTCGTAATCAGAACGGAAATCACTCCGGGAGAGCTTTTATCATTCTATGCCGTGACAGGTTATTTTACTGCTCCTGTAACAAGCATAATCGGTTTCAACAGATCATTTCAGGATGCCCGAATAGCTGCAGACAGGTTGTTCGAAATATTTGATCTTGAAACGGATAATGAAAAAGACAGGATTGAGCTGATGCCTGATATGGTTGGGGATATCACTTTTGAGAATGTAAGATTCAGGTACGGAACAAGGGTGGAGGTGTTTGAATCACTCAATCTCAGACTGAAAAAAGGGGAAATCACCGCTATAGTTGGTGAGAGCGGATCAGGAAAGACGACCCTTGTCTCACTGATTCAGAATATTTATCCGCTCCAGAGCGGGCATATAAAAATTGGACAGTTTGATATCCTTCATTTTACACAAAAATCCCTCAGGAGGGTTGTTTCTGTTGTACCGCAGAAGATTGATCTCTTTGCCGGTAATGTAATTGAGAATATAGCAGTTGGGGAGATAAATCCCGATATGCATAAGGTCCTCAGTGTTTGTGAAAAGCTGGGCATGACACATTTTATTGAAAGTCTGCCCAATGGTTTCAGGACCTGGCTGGGAGAAAACGGATCTAACCTGTCAGGAGGTCAGAAACAGAGGATTGCCATTGCCCGGGCTCTTTACCGTGATCCGGAGATACTGATACTTGATGAAGCAACATCATCGCTTGATTCAGTTGCGGAGAAGTTTGTACAGAACACAATAAATCTCATGAGTGATGAAAAGAAAACGGTAATAGTTATTGCGCACCGTCTATCAACAATAAGCATGGCAGACAGGATTATTGTTCTGGACAAAGGCAATGCAGTGCAGGAAGGTACATTCAGGGAATTATCTGTTTCGGAAGGGCATTTCAGGGAGATGTGGAATCACCAGAATATTGAAATCATTCAGAATGTTTAATTAAATACCCGTGCTACTATGAAAGTCTTTAATCAGCTTGACCGCATCGAAAAGTTTTACCGACTTATGAGTCAGAGAAGAACCGGTGCCCCTGTTGAATTTGCTTATCAGCTTGGTGTAAGCAGGACCAGTTTATATGAATTGATTGATGAATTGAGGTCACGCGGAGCTCCCATCGTTTACTCAAAATCAGAAAAAACATATTATTTCAGCCGTCCCTATGAGATTTCAATAAGTTGCATAATGAGGCCGCTTTCAGTAGAAGAGGTAAAAGAGTATAATGGCGGAGGAATTTTTTCCAGAATCCTTTTTTCCCGTACTCTGCAAAACGATCTTGGTATGGTAACGTTGCCATGCTAAAACCCCTGGCATGAAAAAGAAAAGGGTGATTGATAATAAACTTAATATTTATAGAGTATGAATATTGAAAAATACAGTGTAAATGAACTCTCATTAGTTGAAAAACATGAGATTAATGGAGGAAATATTCTTTGGAAACTGCTTGCCGCAGTTGGAGTTGCAATAATTGAAGATTGGGACAATTTTAAGAAAGGACTTGCAGGAGAACCTGAAATTGCAAGATAAGTACTTAACCACTAAAATCAATAACTATGGAAACCTAAATTAAAAACAATGAGATTATGGATGTTTTAGAGGAAATATCAACCACTGAACTTCAAGAAATTAACGCTGGTGGGCTTGCATATGATCTTGGATTTTTTGTAAGAGAGATGTTAATATACGCTAAATATGGTGGAGGCGCAGGTGTAATTGCGGCTTCCCTAGATTTCAGTGTATACTATCAACCTGCATATTAGTTATGATAAAAGCGGGACGGATTTAATCCCGCTTTTACTTATATTAATTAGTTATGTCATTAATAGTTAATAGGAATGGTTGATCAATTACTTTAGTATAATAATATCATCCACCAAAAAATGAAAACTATGAATGTTTGGTATAAATTATTAGTCTTTTTTCCTATTTGGTTATTTTTCTCAATGGTGTTTTATGCAATAGTTTTTATATTATATCCTAAAGCTTTTTCAGGTTCAAAAACTGAGTTTGATATTCTAATCAGCACGAATTATGCATTCTTGTTTCTATCTCAATTAGCTGCTTTGCTTGGAATTTTAGCTTCAATTTTGTTTATATCAAAATATATTGAAAAAGAAAAGCCAAGGATATTCAAGAATATGTTCCATTTAGAGGGGATACTATATGGCATAATATTAGGTTTCGTTTTAATAATGATTGTACTATTGATAATTTCCATGTTATATAAATCACAAATCACTTTTAACAAGTTAGGAATTGACATTTTATGGTATACGATAATATTCTTCTGTGTTGCCATTTCAGAAGAAATTATGTCTAGAGGATTCATATTTGTAAACCTTTATAATAACTCAAATAAGCATCTGGCCATAATAATATCTTCAATTATATTTAGTCTACTTCACTCATTTAACTCTTCTTTTAACATAATTGGAATGATTAACATTCTATTAATTGGGATATTATTGTGTATCATGTATTTGAAGAATATGAATTTATCAATTCCAATAGGATTTCATTTTATTTGGAATCTTTTACAAGGACCAATTTGGGGTTTTTCAGTAAGTGGGCTAAATACTTCAAGTATGTTCGAAATTACTAATACAGGAAATGATGGATTCCCTTTTAGTGATTTTGGACTTGAAGGATCTTTAATTTCAACAATAGTGTTAGGT
>Ga0129298_10000711_pt1 | contig 13496 bp, 9 predicted proteins | sample I19B2metaG_FD_94707 | JGI IMG/M metagenome (GOLD analysis project Ga0129298, IMG submission 94707) | Lake sediment bacterial and archeal communities from Gulf of Boni, Indonesia to study Microbial Dark Matter (Phase II) - ​I19B2 metaG | ecosystem: Environmental > Aquatic > Freshwater > Lake >... | reverse complement strand
AGCATGGGCCTACCAAAACATTTCCCCTCATTGGCAAAGCAGTGGCAATGTCACATCAGACGCATCCGGTAATTACAGTGTGTTGCTGCTTCCTTTTTCCGGTCACGACTTCACCCTCACTCCCCCGACTGGGAGTGGGTTTGTAACTACAAATGTTAATGATGTGAGTGTAACTAGTAACATTCTTCAAAACATAATCCTAGCCATGCCTGACACAAAGGCACCTCTGATTCTTTCTGGGCCAAAAGTGTTATCTATTACGGATACAACCGCCACCATTGAATGGCAGACCAACGAACCGGCAAAAGGTAGCCTTGTTTATGGTACTGCATTACCGCCTTCAACAACATTAAACGAATTAGCATTCAAGTCACTCCACTCTATGCCACTCACCGGTCTAACCGGTAATACCACCTATTACGTTCAGGTTACTGCAACGGATGCCTCCAACAACGGCCCGACAACGAGTCAGATTGTCAGCTTCACCACCATGCCGATACCTGACACCACCGCACCGGTAATTTTGACCGGCCCAACTGTTAGCAGGATAACTCATAACTCGGCAGTCGTGGAGTGGACGACTAACGAACCATCCACCGGCTCAGTTGTTTATGGCTTAACCAGCACCCCTGACCAGACCTTGCCAGACAGTACGCTTGCCACCACACACCGTGTCACCTTGACTGGACTTACACCGGAGACGCTCTACTATCTGAATGTAACTGCCACCGATGCGGCAAACAACGGACCTACATCATCACCGGTTGTCACATTTCGCACCATTGCCGTCCCTGACACCATTGCTCCGCTTATCATCGAAGGTCCGATGGCCATCAATATTACTGACACCAGCGCAACTATAGTCTGGAAAACCGATGAACCGGCAACGAGCTGCGTATCATGGAACAATGGCACTGCCTATGGTGTCTATACTGACGACACCCTGACCACGAACCATTCTGTACAGGTTACCGGACTGACGGCATCCACACTCTATAACTACGCCGTCTCTTCCAAGGATGCAGCCGGGAACGGACCAACATTGAGTGCAACCAAGACCTTCCGCACCCTCCAAACACCTGACACCAAACCGCCGGTCTTTACCGAGAGCCCGATGGTGATCAACATCACCCACCAGTCAGCAGTCATACGCTGGAAGAGTGACGAACCTTCAGACTCCTTGATTGAGTTTGGAACGACACCTTCTTTCGGGAGCAGTGAGGGGAGGGCTGAACTGGTAACAAACCACAATATACCGCTGACCGGGCTTGCTGCCGGTACGCCCTATTATTTCCGTGTCTCCTCAAAGGATGCAGCGGGCAATGGAACAGTCAGTGCCACTTATACCTTCACCACCGATCCTAAACCCAGTGGCAAAAAGGCGGCCGTCACCCAAGCGGCAACTATCATCGGCTCTACCGACACTACCGCTACCATTTACTGGGAGACTGACCTGCCTGCCGACACGGTTGTAACCTATGGGCAGGGAAGCACCCTTACCAACCAGGTCGCAGACGGTGCCAAGGTGAACAAGCATCAGGCAACCATAACCAACCTGCAACCGAATGCGACTTATTCTCTTGTTATTAGTTCTACTGACATGGATGGCAACACGGTCATGGCAAAGGCAGGTAGGCCGGTTACATTCCTGGCTTCCAGCGACTCATTTGGTTTTACCCCAACAGTAGGGTTCCTGACCAACTCCCTCCCCGATACAACTGCTCCCGTAATTGTGAGTGGCCCTGTGGTGAGCAATCTCGGCAGCAACGGTGCGGTAATCACCTGGACGACCGACGAAATTAGCGACTCGCAACTTTATTATGGGCTGAGCACAGGCAGCATGACCATGACCGTCGGGGAGATTACCCCGGTTACCAGCCATTCTCTGACCATCACCAACCTGCAACCGAGCACCACCTATTATGTAAAAGCCAATAGCACCGACCCGAGCGGCAACGGCCCCACAACCAGCGGCACCATCTCGTTCACTACCTCCCCGGTTGATGTGACACCGCCAACAATCACCGAGTTTACAGTCCCGGCCAGCACTGCCACTCTGACTGTGAACGGTATCACCTTTAGTGCGGTCGATGCCTCTGGCGTTACTGGATACTGCCTGACAGGCAGCAATGATTCTACCGGTTGCACCTGGTTTGCGAATGCTCCCACAAGCTACACGCTCAGTGATGGCACCCCCGATGGTGTTTATGACATTTACGCCTTTGCAAAAGACACCCTTGGCAATGTTACATCAGCGTCTACCGTCTCATTCATGTACGGAGTAGTAGGCGGAGTCTGTGGTAGCAGTAACGGCGGCACTTACACAACGGCACCAACCAGTAACCTCTGCTCTGTAGGCGTTGCAACAACCGTCACTGGCACCGGTCCTTGGGACTGGACCTGTAACGGGGCGAACGGCGGTAGCAATGCCAGTTGCGCTGCCGGTATCCAGACCTACAGCATCAGTTTCATCAGCGGAGGGAACGGTACAATTACCGGGACAACTCCCCAAACGATAAACCATGGGTCAAGCACTGCTTCGGTCACTGCCGTTCCTGCAATCGACTACCATTTCGTCAACTGGACTGGAACCGGAGGATTCGTAACCACAACCAGCAATCCATTGACTGTGACGAATGTCAGTGCCGCACAGACCATTACAGCCAACTTTGTTCACGATCCGGTCAATGGTGTCTGCGGTTCAGCAAACGGGACAACAGTGTCTACTATCCCATCTACCAATCTCTGCTCTTCAGGCGTTGCTTCTGCTGTCGCCGGCACCGGACCTTGGAGTTGGGGATGTGATGGGCAGTATGGCGGTAGTACTGCCAGCTGTGCGACGAATCCCTTCAACTTGAGCGTCAGCGTCACTATTGCTGGCAGCGGCAGCGGCACGGTCAATAGTGCGGTTAATGGAGAGTCATCAGGTTTTAACTGCGGCTCCGGAACATGCAGCACGTCTATCCCTGCCAGTTCAAAGGTAGAGCTGTTTGCCTCACCTTCATCAAATTCCTTGTTTGGAGGCTGGAGCATTGGTTGTAGTGGCACAGGGACATGTACCATAAATCCGCTTATAGCAGATACCGGAGTTACAGCACTCTTTACCATAAATCATAAGATCAAGCTTAATGGAACATCCGTGCTGCAAGCTACCCTTCAGGATGCCTATAATGCAGCTAATGATGGTGAAACCTTCCTGATACATGCTGATTCCTTCTCAGAGAACCTGAACTTTAATCTTCCAAAAAATGTGAAACTATGGGGAGGGAAGGACTCTGGGTACTTAAACACTATAGGAGTTACGACCATTCAAGGAAGCATTAACATTGAGGATGGTAGCGTAGAAATCCGGGATGTAGTGATCTGGTAAGGTGGCCTCTGCGTACTGCCAGCCATCTTGAAAAAAATCTGTCCGGAAAAAACAGCTAAGAAATTGAACTAACAATTTGAACCCTTCATGGTTTCTCGCCAACAGTCTATGGGATAAGAAAAAAATTCTTTGCGTTCAACTCGACTGTTTTTGCTGCTCCAGACTGTCAAGCAGGGTGGGAAACTTCTGGATCAGTCCTCGGATAACGTGCTCCTGCACCTTCCCCGTCTCCATGTAATGGTCAAGTGGACAGGCCCGGACTACCGGCTCTTCCCTTCGTGCCCTCCGGATACCGCCCAAGCCCGAGCCTGACCACTTCCCGTCCGCACCCTCTGGGGCTCCCCTTTCTGTAGTCCTTCACTGGTTGCTCTACAGTATCCTGTATTACCTGTCAGCCCCCGTACCACGGCGCTGTACAGGTTATTTGCACCTATTACCGCGCTCTGTGTTGGCTTGTCCGACACAATACAGAAATATCTATAAATATCAACATGTTACGGCTTGATTTGCCGTTTATTAGTCAGTATGTTGGAGACATGACAATCTGTGACAAAGGAGATTAAACCATGACTGACAAACTGATGACCCAAAGAGAAGTGAAAGAGATTACCGGGCTGGCTGACAGTACCCTGGAACAATGGCGGCTCAAGGGCAAGGGGCCAAAATTCATCAAGCTGGGGCGGTTGGTGCGCTACCGCACGTCTGATGTTCAGGCATACATTGCCAGCTTGCGTGGATTCGCCAGCACCACCGAGGCAGATGCAGTCAAAGGACAATAGTCATGCCTTACCTGGACGATTTCAGACAGGCAATGCTGACTGCCGAGATTGACCCGCCCATCGATCTTCTGGCCGATGGTGCATTGCATCGTTTCAGTTCCAGCGGCGACCGTTCAAAGAATTGCTGGTATATCCTCTTTGCCGATGATCCGGCAGCGGGTAAATTCGGCTGCTGGAAACGGGGCATTGCCGAGACATGGTGCAGTAAAGGATACCTGAGCCTTGACCCGGCAGAAAAAGCCCGTTACGCGGCAAATATGGAAGCCGCAAAAAGCCAGCGAGACGCCGATCTATCCCGCTTGCAGGCCGATTGTCGTGCATGGTGCGCCGACAGGTGGAAGCAGTCCAAAAACGCCAGCGACAGCCACCCCTATTTGCAGAAAAAAGGTGTCCATGCCTACGGTCTGAAGGTGATGAAAGATTCTCTCATGGTTCCGCTTTACGATTCAGCCGGGAACATTCAGGGGATGCAGTTCATTCAACCGGATGGCAGCAAGACCTTCAAGACCGGTACCGCCAAGCAGGGGAGCTATTTCCCAATCGGCAAGCCGAAGGAAAACACTCTGCTGATCTGTGAAGGGTACGCCACCGGCGCAAGCCTTCATGAAGCCACCGGTCATGCTGTTGCAGTTGCCTTTGATGCCGGAAACCTCAAGCCGGTTGCCGAGACGCTGCGGGCTAAATATCCCGTCCTGCGCCTGATTATCTGCGCTGACAATGACCAATGGAGCGAGACCAACACCGGCGTTGTCAAAGGTACTGAAGCGGCCCTCGCCGTGGGCGGAATGCTGACAATTGCTGACATCCCAGACAACGGCAGCAAGCCGACCGACTTCAACGATCTGCACCGGATTGCAGGAATTGGAGAAATACGGAGACAAATAGAGACGGCAGAAGAAAATAGACTGAGTTTTACTGAGCTGGAAACCGGAAAAAACCTCACAAAACCCAACATTGAAACAGATGTTGAACCGCTCCCGCTTACCCGTCCCATGCAGGCAAATGAACCATTCCCGGTTGACGCACTTCCGCCGGTCATGCAGGCGGCAGTATTGCGAGTGCATGAGGTAGTGCAAGCCCCTCTGGACATGATTTGTCAATCCTTCCTGGCAGCGGCGACACTGGCGGTACAACCCTATGCTGACGTTCTGATAGACGGCAGGCGCTTTCCGGTATGCAACAACTTTGTTGCCGTCGGTGAGTCAGGAGAGCGGAAGTCAGCAACCGACCGGATCGCTACCGGCCCGATAAAGGAACGGCAGCGCATTGAATGTGAAATCTTCTATCAGGGGAAGCAGTCGTATGAAGCGGAAACGGCGGCATGGGACAAGGCCCGCAAGAATGCGCTGAAGGAAACCGACAAGAATGTAATTGAGGCGCTGCTGAAACAGTTGGGTGAAGAGCCGAAGCATGTTCAGCCGTTCTACCTGTTTGAAGAACCTTCATTCGAGGGGATAGAACGGGCTTATGCAGAAGGGCGCTATACGCTGGGTCTCTTTTCTGATGAAGGCGGTCGCTTTCTGGGTGGCTATGCCATGAGCAAGGACAACCAGACCAAGACCGTCACCGGGTTGTCAAAGCTCTGGGATGGCGAACCGATTGACCGAGTACGGGGCGGCGACGGCTTGAGCGTCCTCTATGGGCGGCGTTTCTCTATGCACCTGATGATTCAGCCGATTCTCTGCGGACAGTTGTTCGGCAACGCCATGATGACCGGTCAGGGGTTTCTTTCCCGTTGCCTCTGTTCCTATCCTGCTTCAACAATCGGCTGGCGTCCCTATAAGGCGCAAGACCTTAGTGCAGACCCTGCCATACTCGCCTATAATGCTGCAATCAACGGCATACTGGATAAACCGCTGCCGCTGGATCAACGCCCGGAAATGGGGCTGAAACCTGCAACGCTGACCTTGTCAACGGAGGCAAAAAACATCTGGATAGCCTTTGCCGATCACATCGAGGTATTGCAGAGAGAAGTGGGCGACCTCTACCCGATCAAAGGTTTTGCCAGCAAAGCAGCAGAACATGCCGCCCGGATTGCCGGGGTCCTCTCCATCTTCGAGACGCCTGATGCCGTAGAGATTTCCGGCGAAGCTGTAAATGGTGGTATTGCCATTGCGCAATATTACATCGGTGAGGCGTTGCGCCTGTTCCATTCCGCCAGTGACGATCAGGATCTTATCATTGCCCAGAAGGTCTTTGACTGGGGGATGCAACAAGGGGGCGGAGTGATAGCCATTGCCGAATTGTACCGAAGTGGCCAGAATGCTGTACGAAACAAAAAAACTGCCGAAAGAATGATTGAGATTCTGGAGCAGCACCACCGGGCAGAGAAGATTGACGGGGGCGCGGAGATCAACGGTAAACCCCGGCGCGATGTTTGGCGGCTGATGGGGTAGCTATGGCGCTTTTTGCAAAGTTTGAAGTCAAACCGGTTGCGAAAGCTGCGAAAGTCGAGAAAGTAGCGCCTTCAGAAACTGCTGTTTCTCAGTTTTCGCAACTTTCGCAGGCGGTACAGTCTGAAAAGTTGCCGCTTCCGTCACCAACTCAACGTACCTGCTACTGCTGCAAAGGGACTGACTTCTGGCTTTCCATTCACGGCGGCACTGTCTGCCGGAGATGCCACCCGCCTGCACCTGGCGCAGAGAAAATGCCTTGAATCTCAGGTAGTTTCGATCAGTGACAAACCACCCCTTTTGCTTTACATTTCCACTTTAGTGCGATTGTCTTTGGCACGTTGGTTAGTCCCGGAAGATAATCCAGATTTTGAGCCTCGTTGTTACGTTCAGCTTTCGGGGTGGTTTTAACTTACATTTACCGCCACCCTCTGAGCGCCTCAAGTCGAGCCTCCATCCATTCCCAGCCTTGGAGCTCGGCATTTTGATATTGCCACCGTAACCGTTCCCAAGTCCGCTGGTGCATCCCCTTCGGTTTGACATAAATGTTTATGTCATCGCCCCCCAGCCGGGACTTGATCTTATCCCGCTTGCGCCAGCTTCGATCAATCATGTCTTCGTTGCAGCTTGCATAGGTAAGATTAAGGCAATGACGGCAGGCTACATGAGCACCATCGACAATGACGATTGCCACCCGGCGGGAACAGTAGGGGCAGACGAACCACGGACGCGACCCACCGAGAGCGCACGCGGTATGTGCAAGCCGGACAACTTTTTCCGCCGGTTGCCACTCTTCACTTGAATTTCTCCGCCATTTATAAATGACGGTCATGCTTTCACCGGCCACAATACGGACACTGACATTGCCCGTCGGCTCACCGTTTCTGTTCCAGGACAAGCTGTAGTAACCACCCCGCAACATCCCTTGATTTTTTAGATAGCGAATGTCAAGGCGGCTCGAAGCATCCAGAGTACCCTTTGTGCTATATCGGTAACGACGACCTGAACCGCAACCGCCCATGATTATTCTCCGATTTTACCGAAGTCATTTGGTAAATACATGCTGTCAGTATTGCAGCATAGGCTGCAATGCCTTGTAAATTGACGCTTCACAGGTGTTTTTATTGTTGTTGCTTTAACCTATTTTTTCTTTTGATAAAGGCCGCCGCTTCAGGCACTCGATCCTCAATCCATTTCAGGTACTTTACCTTAAAACTTTCAAAATCAGTCTTAACATGAACAAATAGTTGGCTCCACTCCTGAACCCACTCCATGAAAGTCGGAAGAGGGTATGCCCTATGATATGCATCAAGCATTGATTTCTGGTTTGCCTTGAAATTGTAGAAGAATCCGGGTTTATTGTTCTTTTGCCATTGAACGATTTTCCAGGTAACAGCAACAGCGTCATTTACGTTCAGTCCGAAAATCATCCGTACCATGTTGACCCGGTCAAAGAACCTCTTCTTGTTACGCTGCTGCAGTTTTTTGATAGTTTCTTTCTTGCTTTCGGAAGGGATGCCAAAGGACTCTTCAAGGGTGGCTTCGAGATCATGTTCAATGTCCGTTCGATGGGCGTAACGCTGGAAGGCTTCAGCTATCGCCTTTACGGCCCATTTGGGTACACGAATGTTGCCGTCAGTCTCATCAAGCAGGCCAGATGCTTCTGTCAATAACGCTTGAAAAAAAGAGGAAAGATATTTGAAGCTCTCGCCGTCCTTCTTGTAATCCTCTACAGTATATTTGCCCGTAGCAAAGAGTTTCCAGTAAGCATCATTTTCCTTTGTTACGCCAAGTAGATAAGATTGAGATAATAGACCCTCGCCTATTCCTGCAATTGCATAGTGAGGCTTCATCATTATTGCGCCCTCCGGTGGCGTATTCTCCGATGTGCTGCAAACGCGGGAAACCGGGTCGGAGTGTCCCGGCTTTTCGGCCCGTCGGCCTATCCCGCGAAGTTATTCTTATGCCTGTAGAGCGCTTTTCTTCCTCCGTTTGCCGTCGATACTGATAACCTTGGCGGGCTTCTTCTCTGCTAGCATCCCTGTGATGGTATCCGTAACCATCTGCATTGGCAACCGAAGTTTATCAATGCTCAGAACGATGTAGCCCTGTGTCACGTCCTTGTCGGAATGATTCATAAGACGTTTCAAGACGGAATAGGAAACAACGCTTTCGGCAATACTGGCAAACGTCCGGCGGAGATCGTGCAGACAGAAACGGATACCCGGCTTGATGTTGTCGGCTGACTGCTCCTCTATTAGCTTTTTAAACTCTTCTTCGGTCTCTACGCTATTCAGCATTTTCTTTGTTTCCCTCTCGATGAAATCAATCTGCCGCTTGGTTTCGATCAGATGGCCGCTCTTGCCGCTGCCGGGGAAAACAAAACCGTTCTCCCTGGCATCAAGTCTGCTCTGGAAGAGGTCTTTCAGGTAGTCGCTCATGGGGATGGTATGGGCCTTCTTGTTCTTGGCAATCTCCTTGCGGATCGTAAATGTTGCAGCCTCCATGTCCACATCTTCCCAGCGTAGTGTCATGCCTTCATTTTCCCTCAGGCCGGTATACATGAGCAGCAACAGGTAATCCCGAATGACCGGACTCCCGATTTTTTGTACCGCCTTATGCCATATCGGAAGCTCATGCTCCTTCAGCACGGTTTGCCGCCGGTCAACCTTGAACCATTGCCCTTCCAGCGCGTCCTTGACCATATCCCTGTCCAGCATCTCCTTTAGACTGCGGCCGGCAAAACGATGCAGACGACGGAAAAGCCGCATTGCGTTGTTGGCCGTGTTCACGCCTGATTCCTTGGCAATCTTCAGGTGACGGCGCTTTACCATGTCATCGGTAATATCCCGAATCGGCTTTTTGAGCCAGTCTGACAAGTGGCAATTTAGAAGGCTGGTATCAACTGATTTGGTGCGGTCTTTCATGGCAGGGCGGGCGGTCTGGTAATCCTCATAAACCTTTTCAAGGGTAATGCCGCGCTCCATTGACTTTGTTTTTTCCCGGTTGATGTCTACGCCTTTGCGCAGATCGGTAAAAGCGTCCTTGGCGTCATTGCGGGCATCGTCGGCAGTGATAACGCCATGCCTACCGAGGTTGACCCGCGTCATCTTGCCGTTGATCCGCTTGCGGACAAAGTAAACCTTTGATGTAGCCGACACGCGAACCCCGAAGGCGGGCAGTTCGGTATCGTAGTAATCAACTTGCTTCCCTTTTTCGGAGTATGGTAGTTTGTCTACGGCGATTTTGGTGAGCTTGATCTTGGCGGGCATAGCGTACCTCCATAATTCATAGGGCACATATAGGGTACACTATACACGAAATATGTCAATACTAGGAGAAACAGGGTAAGGCACAAACTCTTTAACAACAGTAAGTTACATATCATCGCAATACATGACATTGTTTAGGCGTCAAGCTTCCCAAGCTGAAGGTCGCGGGTTCGAATCCCGTTTCCCGCTCCAAAAAAACATATAAGGTTCAGTAGCTTATAGCTGACCTTTGCAAACTGTACCCGGTACTGTATCCATTCAGTATCGGGTTTTTGCTTTTCCGGGGCATAATGAAGTCCTGGCCAAAGTATTCGAAGATATTTTCCGCATCCTCTTCCAGCCCTTCCACATAGTTCCCGTAGACCTCAAATACCATCTGTTTTGATGCATGGCCCATGAGGCCGAAGAGCCGTAGCGGATTGATCCCGATTGTCAGGCTCCAGGCCGCGAAGGAGTGCCGGGCCGAGTAGGAAGTTACTTCCGGTATCCCTGCTTGTATGACTCCCTTTTTCCAGACCTTGGCAAAGTCGGTGCTGTTGAGCCTGGTTCCCCTGGCGGTTGTGACAAGATAGTTTTTATCTGTCCGGTTCTTGAGAATGTCGAGCCTTGCCCGTATCGCATGGGTGATGAAAATTTGCCGTTTGCGGAAGGCGGTCTTCATACTCTTCTTCTCTTCCCCCAGGACATAGGACTTGTTGAGGTTGATATACTCCCCTTCAATGTCCTCTTTGCGCAGCCCTGCCATTTCGGAGGGGATCATGCCGGTCAGGATCATGAGTTCTGCAATGGGGCGGTAATACTCTTCCAGGTTGTCAAGGAACTTCATCCAGTCGTCAAAGCGGATGACGGTGTGCTCTTTCTTCTCTGTCTTCGGCAGCTTCTTGTGCAGGTTGTCAAAGGGGCTTTTGATAACCCAGCGGTAATGATCGCAGGCATCATTCCAGATGGCGCGAAAAGGGATCAAAAGGTTGATCTTCCGTGACCGGGAGAGCGGCTTTCCCTTATTCGCTCCCCTGGTGCATTTCAGCGACTCGGTGAACTTGAACAGTTCCTGGCCGGTGATCTGGTGGAAGGTCATGCTTTTGAAGTGGGGCAGTATCTTGGTGTTGATGGCCTCTTTGTAATCCCGGTGCTTGGTCGGTGAGCCAAAGGTGGGGAAGATGGTCTTCATCCACTCTTTCACATACTCGCCGAATTTCACCTGGTGAGGTTCCGGCCGATACTCCCTCCCTTCCAGGTTGGTGAAGAAGGCCTTCTCCTTTCTGCTTGCCCCTGGGAACGCATCGGAAAATTTGAAGGTTCCCTCTTCGATCCGCTCCATGATCCGGTTGAGGAAGTCGCGGACTCTTTTTTCATTGGCCGGGGTGTCATCCAGTTCGGTTGATCTGATGATCCGGTGGCCGAAGTAGTAGAAATCCACATAGAGCTTTTTTGAATCCTTGCGCCTCTTGACGCTGCCGATCTCTTTTACTGGTGCATCCAGGGCCAGCATCCCTTTCTTTGCTTTCATCGTTTACCTCATTCCGTTACCCTCCCTTCGTTGCGTCTAAAGTCCACGTCGAGGATAACGGTATTGATCTACATTAGCAATAGTCCAGGTTCACCGCCGGGCCAGGTTCCCTTTTTAAAGTCAAAGGCGGGCTGTTGACCGAGGCTGCGCCTCGCTGAGAATCCAGTGTGCCCCGGTTCGGCAGCTGTGGAGTCGACCGGCCTTCATCCTCTCCGGTCGCCGTCTGCTGGCTGTTGAGGGAAAAAACATCCTCTCGCCAGCAGAGGCGGAGGATTCGGCCGAGGCGGAGATAATGGACGCCTTCCTTGAGGAACCCGGCCTTGATCCAGGCAAAGACGGTGGTTCGGGATACCTGCATCCGCTGGGCAAACTGTTCGATGGTGAGCACCTCCGGGGCGGTTTCAATGTTCATGGCCTTCACCTCCCTGGTGCTGGTGATAGCCGCGCTTGATGGCCCTTTTCTCCGTCTCCTTGGTGAAGTGCAGGTCGTTGCTGTTCTTAAGAAGCAGTTCGCACATTCTGAGCATTGCTTTCTTCCGGTCCTTGGTGCCGCACTGTGCCGCTATGCTGATCATTCTTCCCTGGACATGTGCAAGATGGCCGAGAACGGTTTCCGGTGTATCGCTGGCATAATTTCGTTTGACCGTAACCGGATTACCCAGTTTGTCACGACATCCCTGGACTTCCTGCCACCACGGGTGGACGGTGCGTCGCTCGGTCTTGTCGTTATCCTGGTAGCGGAGGGAGAACCATCTCTCTGTCAGGTATTCCCATAGCCCGCCCATCTTCTTGAAAATGTCGTCGATGGTGTTGACCTTGAACTGCTTCAATGCAGTGCGCCGTAACTGGAATTCTACCCGCCAGATATTGTCCAAGTCATCCGTACCCCAGCGAGCGGCATACATCTCCTGCTTGCCTCTCTTTATGGCCTCTTCCCCTTTGTTGTACATCCTCAAGCGAACCGGGGCGGAAGGTGCGCCAAAGTAACAGGTTCCCATAGTGAACTCGTCATGCTTCTTATAGAAGACGCAGAGATCACGACTGCGGCAGACAGCATGCTCCATAAGAAAAGAGTGAGATAAAGGTGATGCAAGCTTGAAGTCCGAGCAAATATCCATCCTGCTGGGGACAACGCCGACCAGTTCGCCGGAGAAATACTTCAGGTCGTTGGTGATCAGATTAATGGCGTGCAGCGGGCCATGTTGCCAGATGGTGGCGGAGTTGATGGAGAGATAAACGTTAGGGGTTTTGGTGGGCTTGTCAGCTTTGGCGATGAAGAGATGGTATTCATCGAATTGCAGGTGATAGCGGTAGGTGTCACCTTTACCGCCAGAGAAGAAGAGGTATTTCCTGGACGGGGTCATTTCCTCAAGGAGACCGTCTGTCCCTTGGGCCTTCTTCTTGGTATCCTCAAGAATCCTTTTGACCTCGGGCCACTCTTTTCCCCATTCGACAAAAAGGCCGAGATCAAGGGAATCGATCCCGCAGATCAGATAGGTGTCATTTCCCAAAGGTGGGTTTAGCGCATGGCGTGTTACAGACTCCGCCATGCTGGGTGAAACTGCCGGCTCCGCTGCCGTGGTCCCAGCGCGGCTGGGGGCCGTGGCCGCTCTGCCGGCCTCTTCATGACTTGTGGGGGGATTTGATTTTGTGCCGAGCTTAACGCCACTTAGTGTTAAGTCCTTCTGTTTCATGGAACCTCCTGAGGAGTTGAATTTTCCTCAGGGTTCCACGGGGTGCAATAAATGACGCGGACAGGAAATTATTTTTTGTTGTCCGGTTTCCGGAAAAGATCGTTCCACGGTCCGATATGCCGCTTGATGGCTTTTCTTAAAGACTCTCCTTCGGGGAGGTCTGTGTCAATAAGCGCTTCTCTATCCTTATCTTGAGCGTAGGCATGAAACAATTTGGCAATCATGGTTGACGTAAGCCGTTTGCCTGCTAATTGGCTTATTGCCTGGATCATTGAAATAATCTCTACTTTTGATCCTTTTCGTGCTTCTGCAATGTCGCTATAGTTAGTTATGGCGGGTTTAAGAATTGCAGCGATGAGGTGGCCGGGGTTAGTGAGACAGCCTGAGGGGTAAAATAAGCAATGACCCGATGTTGTTGTGGTTTTCGGCATCAGGCAGCCGCTTTCTGTTTTTCAAGCCCTCTGGAATAAGCCTCATT